>Ga0209609_10002308_pt1 | contig 10938 bp, 4 predicted proteins | sample LakKivw325mmetaG_FD_184136 | JGI IMG/M metagenome (GOLD analysis project Ga0209609, IMG submission 184136) | Anoxic lake water microbial communities from Lake Kivu, Rwanda to study Microbial Dark Matter (Phase II) - Lake Kivu water 325m metaG... | ecosystem: Environmental > Aquatic > Freshwater...
ATAAACACGCGTGAAGGCGGGTCTTCTCCCATCACGGCAATCGCTTGCTGAAACTGGGTGATGGCGGCATCCCATTGCCTTTGCCAATATAATTCGATACCCTGGGTAAAATAAGATCGAATGTCCGATATTTCTTTACTCAATTCGCCTTTTTTAGCCAACAATTCGTAAACGGTAATCGGGATCAGTTTGCCTTTCACAACCAATTTATCCAGGATTCTAACCTCGATCTTATCCTCTGCCTGCCGCAGAGTTTCTTCACCAACCATGATATAAGTTCCATACTGTTTGTTGGCACCCTCGAATCGGCTGGCCTGGTTGACTGCATCGCCCATAACAGTATATTGAAAACGCTGATTGGAACCCATGTTACCAGCACTGACCACTCCCGAATTGACCCCCATCCGGACATAGATGTCCACTCCGTGATCCTTTTTAATTTCCGGTCGAATTGCCTTAAGCGTAGCCTGCTGATCCAGCGCCGACCAGCACGCTTTCCAGGCGTGTTCGGGATCTTCCATCGGCACGCCAAAATCACACATAATGGCATCGCCCTCATATTTATCAACATAGCCATCATAATGCATCAGGATATCTGTCATCGGCGATAGATACTTATTTAATACAACTGATAGCTCTTCGGCAGACAGACTTTCGGAAATTGTCGTAAAACCTGCCACATCGGAGAAAAACATGGTAGCTTCGCGCTTCTCGCCGGAAAGGCTGAAGGCATCGGGATGATCTTCGAGATATTTTAAGACTTTCGGGCTCATGTAGGTCTGAAACATCCCCCGGATTTTTTTCTTCTCCCTCTGCTCGGCTAAAAATTGGTAAACGACATTACTGATATAACTGGTCAGGATGATGACGATCGGCGGTATCATATATATCCATAAATTGTGGGCGATAAACAACCAGAGAGATAATCCCACAAATCCGGCAATCAATCCGAGTGAAATAAAACCACCAATGACCGGTCGGACGATGCTGATAATTAATGCGGTAACGATTCCGAGAATAAAAATAACGGTGATGTTCAGATAAAATGTAGAGGTCTTAATAAAATTCTGATCCAGCATCGTTTGAATGGCGTGGGCGTGGGTTTCGACTCCCGGCATCAACATCCGTACCCCGCCATAATTGTAGAATGGCGTATATTTATTATCGTGCAGCTCTTCGATAGACACGCCAATCAGAGCAATTTTATTACGAAATGGATTTTCTAAATCAATTATCCGCTCAACGGTTGCCGTATCACCTTCGGCGAGTGCGACATAAGCTTCCGCCTGCCTGACCGAGTCTCTCAGGAATGCTAAGCGGAATTCGAAGGGGTAGATCGAGTTTTGCTTAAAAATCTCCATATAATCGGTATCTTCCTCTTCCCGCAAATCAAAATCGGCATCGTCAAGCACATAGGACATGGAGTAAGTCGGAAATGTTTTAGCCGGCCCATAATAGTTTACCAAAATCGTCTGTTCAAATCCCATACTACCGCGGTGACCAAGCAGAGTGTAAGTATTATTACCCGATGAATCGGTAAAAACAAAGTATCCTTGGTCGAATTGATAAGTTGTATTACCCGGAATGCCCTTCTCAGCAAAGAATACTTTCGCACCTAAGGAGTAAATATATTTACTCTGATAGGGCTCGAATATCGAATAGCGGCGGGTGAACCCATCGGGATCCTGTAACTCGCCAACCACGCCCCACTCGGCACCGGTTTCAAGCAGAATTGGCAAGGGCTCATCCGGATATTCATAAATCCCGCCGGGTGTGCGCTGACGTTCGATCTTGCCCGCCAGAATTACATTGCCATTGCGACGCACGGCATCTGCCAGGATCGAATCACCCTGGGGATTTTTCATGTCCGGTTCGGTAAATTGAATATCAAACATGATCAGACGCACGCCTAACTCATTAAGATTGTCAATTAGGGTCGCGTAGTATTCACGGGGATAGGGATAGCGCTCCCGGCAAGCGGTAAAGGTGAGCTGATCGATGGCAACAATAATCAGATCCGACTTTGAGACATCCTCGGGACCGCGCCAGCGAAAGCGTAAATCCAAAGATTTGAGCTCCATCTGGCGAAAAAATCCAAAAATCATCATGGCGGTAACAATGATCGAAAACACAACTGCGATGAGCAATCCCCACGCAGCCTGTTTAATTGCCCCCTTTTTCATCAATAATTACACTAACCGCGTATTTAAAATATTAGTGAGTAGCCCGCCATAAAACTGATATCATTGAAGACCTCATCGGTCAAACGATCATCCAGAAAAGTATATCCAAAGCTCCACCTGAATTGGTGAATCTTCTTGAGAGTATACATCCCACCCGTTGCAACCGTGTGCTTGCTGAAATCAATCGCTCCCGAACCGTTATTTAAGGTATAGCTCAGTTCCACTGCCAGACTGCCATTAAAAAATTCATATCGCCCTTTGACCAGCACCGTCTGCAGGATATAAGGATCACTGATAGCAGTAGAGGTCGTCTTGTTGTTGGAATACTTAAGATTTGTTTTCAAAGGCAAACTTAGAAAAGTGGAATTGATCCCAAAAGCCAGCAAGGAGGTGGCAGTACCGATAAACTGGTAACCGGGTTTTCGCAGTTTAACCCGATCGCTGCGGTCAGAATTGGCGTAATTAACATTCAAATTATGTTTGATATTCCCAAATTGGATATTATGCGATATCTGGAAATCCTGGCGAATGGTTACATTATCCTCACGCAAATCAGTATATTTATAGCCAATGATCGAATCCGTGACTACTTTATCAAAGAGCGTATCGGTCTTAACATCCTCAAGACCAAGATCATTCTGGCGAATATACTGCATGGTATTAAAATTCAAGTTTGGCAATCCCTCTCCCGGATAGAGCGAAATACCCGCATTTAAAGAGGTGGTTGTGGTTGTGGCATTTTTATCCTCATTGAGATTATCCCGTTTCTGGTCAAAGGTCAGATTGACAAACATCTTATCTCGAAACAGGCGGATTTTATCCGAAAGATTGTAACCCTGAACATCGTTCCTCAGATAAGGATTACCCAGCGAATTAAATTCTGGTCCTACGCGCTGGTACTCCGCCACAAAGAAATTGTTGAAATAGTTCAACTTGAGCGAAGTCTTAAACGCCGTCGAGGGCATATTGAGGAATTCGCGCAGACCAATATTACCACTGGAATCCGGCACAATGGGCAACCACGGACTGATGTTTTTATTGATAATGAAAAATTCTGCAAAATCCTTGGGATCCATGGGTATCATGGAAAGCGGAATATCCATTCCCATATAGCTTAATGTATCATTTTTAAGACTATCGCCGGGCATAAACGTATCCAGCTGCTCAAGCGTAAGCGGTCCGCCAGATATATCCCGGTTCAAATACGAAATCGCCGCATTACTTTTCCAGACGAAGCGCTTGGAATCCAGAGCCAGTAATAAATCGGTCCCAATTACAAAATTATCCTGGGGCTTATTTGCACCGCCCATAAGAACCGAAACCCCATTCCCGGGCTTGATACCGCCCATTCCCCGTTTTACTGATAACGTATCATCTCGGGCTTTGATTAATGATAAGCCAAACTGAAAATTCTTCCCGGAACCGAAATAGGGTCGAATTGCAAACAGATTCCGGCCATAAGTGTAATCATTGCGGGTATATTGGCCAATGGCAGAGGTATCCGCAATGATATCACCCTGAATTGCTCTTTCGGTTTGACCATAAACGATATGTGCATTGATTAATTTTAATTTAACATTTGCTTCGAATCCTCTCACTCTTTTACCCCGCAAACCAAATTCGGTAAAGATCGGATTGACATCTCCAAAAGTTAAGTCAAGATAGCTGGATTTAAGACCGGCGGTCAGACGATTACGCGGTTGTTTATCGGGTTCCTCCTGAGAGGTAATGAAAGTCTTCGCATCAAAGCTCAGCCAGTCGTAAGAACCACTAATATTAGCGCGCAGCCACTGGATATCCTGTCTAACCCCCCGAACCTGTTCGGAGCTCGCTTCAGTCGCAACTCGTCCGTTATACTGGAGAACGCGTTGAGCTTCCTCGCGAGTTTGTACGACAGTGAAATTTATGACAATCGGAGCATAGGGATCATTGGATTGATTTTTCAAATTTAATTTGACCGTATGTAATCCGGGTCGTAGTTTTTGGGGGCGAGCGATGATCAGCTCCTGAGATATTTCTGCTTGTTTTACCACCGAAACCCCATCAACCTCAAGGCGAACACTTTCGAGTGAAACGTTCGGAGCATTGAATAGCGAGAATGCCAGGACTACATCCGCGGCAGCCACGACTTCCCCCTCTTCGGGACTGAGGACTAATATGCCACTCTGAATCCCGCCCGTGACATCCTTTTCACCCTGAGCAATACTGGGTTTGGTTTCGGCTCCTTTTTTCACCGAGATGAACATTGGCACATTATAGGGATCCACCTCGGGAAAGGCAATCGCACTCCCGCCAACTAAATCGGCAATAACCAGATACTCAATCCCTCTTTCGGTCACATGTTCCGCTGGAATATAACCAGTATAGACCCCCATATACTCACTTATTTCTTCTTCGATAAAAGAACTCTGTCCCGCTTCCCGGTAAAAGATTCTCATCTGTTCGACTTCGACGGTATCGCCTTCAACCAACGCCTCAATCTTGACCGGAATACCCGCGACTGCATTCCGGGGTGGTGAATGTAATATCTTCGCCCGCCCCCAGAGCAGTACATTAGCTAAACATAAAAAAATGAATAATTTTGTCCCTTTAATCCGCATCTTATTCAACATTCCCAAATTAGTTAATTAATAATCGGTGAGATTGCTTATTTATATTCGATTTTAACTTCTTTGCGGTCACCCTGACTGTTTTGTAACTGGAACCGGATAACATTGTTGGTCTCTTCTCCCTGCTCAACGGGTGTACTGCCTTCCTGGGTTTGTTCGACTCCTACCTGGCCATCGGGTGTCGAAGTACCGGTTTGATTGGCTCCCACTACGATAACCGAACCGCTCTCGATATTGCGCACTTCGATCGATCCCGATAAACCAAAGAAGATATCGCCGGTAATTGGGTTCGACATGACCCAGAATACGGTACCTTTTACCGAAGCCACCGAAGTTGGCGTGGCGATAATAAATTCGCCTTTACGCTGAGGGCTAACCTCGGCTTTAAGTGAACCGATTTGCACTGAAATTGTCTTCGAGATCGCTTCCTCTGTCCGGGTACCGGAGATCACCATTTCCGAATTCTCGCGGATCTTGATCTGCGATTTGTCATCCAGAAATACCAGCGCAGCATATCCGTCTTTACCGGTCTTGATATGGTCTTGATCGAAAAGTGAAGTGCCGGGTTTAATCATCGGTTTAAATTCAGTAGCCTCGGCACGCTTCAAACTCGTCTCCCCGCTTGCCTTTATGGTAAGTGCAATTTTATCCGCTGACCACACCTCGATTGTAAACAATACTAAACATAAAATTGGTAGTAACAGCTGGAACTTCTTCATTGATCTATTCCTTCTCATTATTTATTCAACCCCAACTGATTGAATTGTAATTTGCCCGGCTAATAGTTGAGCGATAATAGCCGATAATTGATCCTGGGTAAGCTGCTGAGTCTCATTTAAGGTGACAATACCCGTCGGGGTATAGCCAACCAGCTCACCGGAAAAGAGCAGGTTATATGTATCGGCGTCAAGCATTTGCTCGAGCATCTGTAGCCAAATGTTAATTCCGCCGGCTTGGGTCGTACCACCCGCTCCTCCCATTTCTGGAATTGTAAAGGCATAAATGTCGCTTTCAACGGTTTCCGGACCTGAGGTGGTCGGATAGGTTTTTTTCACTTGCCAAACGTAGGTTTTGCCATCTTCTAAAGGCTTAGCACCGGAAAAGGGATATTGAAAGGAGGTTCTGGCAGTATAAAGATTAGCCGCGGCAGCAACAAGTTCGGCATCCAATTTATAGAATTGATGATTATCCGGATAAGGCAAATTGGAAAGATCATTTAACGCCTCGTCTACACTGCTGTGGATGGCAGGATTGTATTCGGAAATCCGGATGAAATAACCACATTCCCGACAATTGGAGCCGGTCCACATGAAATCGGCGGACTCCCATTGAAACCAGGGATACAGGTTATATATTTCGAGCTGGTCTTCTAATCTGCCACCCGGCGCAACTAACTCTAAATTAGATGGATTACCTACCGAAACCACATTTCTTTCACTCAATGGTGACTGAGTTGTCGCATCTACCGGATAAATCACTAAATTAAAAATATAGTCACCAGCAGGCAGCTTCCCGAAAGCTAAAACAGTCGATTGAAGCACCTGAAATTCGCTCTCAGGCATAAACTCCGAGGATTCAGTATGAACATCAAACAACTTCCCATCAGTGTAGTAGATCTCATCCACATTCAAATCCAGATCCTTGGTCGAGAGGCGTACTTCTCCACTCAAAGGTACCGGACTGGTTTTGACGTAAAAAATGCGCCGGTCGTCCAACCCTAAACTGGGTACATTAGCCTTCATTTCAAATTCGATACTGATTCTAATCGGTGTTCCACTGCCGGAGCTGCCGGTATAATCGGATGGAATGTAGCTCAGGGAATACTCAAAAATATCGGGATTGTTTCTCCCATTATTGAAATCAAAGTCACCGATATAGAAAACTTCAAAATTGTTGAAGTAGATAGTTGATAAGGTGAGGGTTCCCGTTGTTTGCCCAAAAACCGGTGGAAAAGCCAGGATCAATAGAAGAGTTAAAATTGGTATAATCGTTTTCATAGATAGCTCCTTTATTTTTTTACACACTTAAAGATACATAGAAAGTTAGATATAAAATGTGAGTTAGGACAAAACCAGGTTTAAAATTGGATTGATATTTAATTTTGTGACCCTTCACAGTTCGAATATAATTAAGGAGTATTCAAGATACAATAAAAAAGAAAAAGACGTCAGGAGTGACGTCTTTATCAAAATTTCTCCGGCAACGACCTACTTTTCCATCTCGTCTCCAAGATAGTATCATCGGCGCTAGAGGGCTTGACTTCCGAGTTCGGGATGGGATCGGGTATAACCCCCCTGCTATAGTCACCGGAAAATCTTGCATTGGGAAAAATGAGTCTCGTTAGTGGTCTATTTCATAAAAAGTTTTGGTCAAGACGCACGGCTGATTAGTATCACTCGGCTGAATTCCTCACGGAACTTACACCTGTGACCTATCAATCCCGTCATCTACGGGAAGCCTTAAGCCCCGCCTCTCGGCGGGAGGGAGATCTGGTCTTAGGGAAGGTTTCACACTTATATGCTTTCAGCGTTTATCCATACCAAACCTAGCTACCCAGCGGTGCACCTGATGGCACAACTGGTACACCAGCGGTTTGTCCACTCTGGTCCTCTCGTACTAAGAGTAGCCCCCTGCAAATCTCCTGCGCCCACAGCGGATAAGGACCGAACTGTCTCACGACGTTCTAAACCCAGCTCGCGTGCCACTTTAATGGGCGAACAGCCCAACCCTTGGGACCTTCTCCAGCCCCAGGATGTGACGGGCCGACATCGAGGTGCCAAACCTCCCCGTCGATGTGAACTCTTGGGGGAGATCAGCCTGTTATCCCCGGAGTACCTTTTATCCTTTGAGCGACGGCACTTCCACACGTGACCGCCGGATCACTAAGCCCTGCTTTCGCATCTGCTCCTCTTGTCTGAGTCGCAGTTAAGCTCCCTTATGCCTTTACACTCTGCGCACGGTTACCAATCGTGCTGAGGGAACCTTTGGGAGCCTCCGTTACATTTTAGGAGGCGACCGCCCCAGTCAAACTACCCACCTGACAATGTCTCCCGCCCCGCTTCAGGGGTCGGGATTAGAATTCTAACTTTATAAGGGTGGTATTTCAAGGTTGACTCCATCCCGACTAGCGTCGGGACTTCAAAGTCTCCCACCTATCCTACACGTATAAAATCAAAACCCAATGCCAAGCTATAGTAAAGGTTCCGGGGTCTTTCTGTCCAGCTGCGGGAAACCGGCATCTTCACCGGCATTACAATTTCGCCGAGGCCCTGGTTGAGACAGTGTTCAAGTCGTTACACCATTCGTGCGGGTCGGAACTTACCCGACAAGGAATTTCGCTACCTTAGGACCGTTATAGTTACGGCCGCCGTTTACTGGGGCTTCAGTTCTGGGCTTCTCCCGACAAGTCGGGATGACTCATCCCCTTAACCTTCCAGCACCGGGCAGGTGTCAGTCCATATACCTCATCTTACGATTTCGCATAGACCTGTGTTTTTAGTAAACAGTCGCTTGAACCTTTTCACTGCGACCTCTTTCGGCTACATTTGAATAAATTTCACCTAATTGAGGCATCCCATATTCCTAAGTTACGGGATCAATTTGCCTAGTTCCTTAACCAGAGCTATCTCGAGCACCTGAGGATTCTCTCCTCGCCTACCTGTGTCGGTTTGGGGTACGGACATCCGTTTATCTAACAGAGAGGTTTTTCTTGTCAGTAAGATTAGGGTCAGTTTATGTCCTAGGGACTCCTATTCGCATCTCGGGGTTATGACCAGACGGATTTGCCAATCCGATCCCCCTACCTGCTTAAACCGGGACGTTCAACACCCGGCTGACCTTTCACTCCTGCGTCACCCCATAGCTCAAACGATAAACAGATGGTACAGGAATATTAAACCTGTCTTCCATCGCCTACGCCTCTCGGCCTCGGCTTAGGGTCCGACTAACCCTGAGCAGATTTACTTTACTCAGGAAACCTTAGGCTTTCGGTGTGCCGGAATCTCACCGGCATTATCGCTACTCATGCCAGCATACTCATTTCCATTTCCTCCAGCCAACCTCACGATTGACCTTCACCGGTTAATGGAACGCTCCCCTACCTCCCCCCGCCACCGGCGGGGGAACCAAAGCTTCGGTACCAGGGTTCACAGTCCCGGGAATTATCGGCGCAAAACCACTTGACTAGTGAGCTGTTACGCACTCTTTAAATGAATGGCTGCTTCTAAGCCAACATCCTAGCTGTCTGTGTAATTTCACATCCTTAATCACTTACCCTGGATTTAGGGACCTTAGCTATTGGTCTGGGTTGTTTCCCTTTTGGCCGTGAAGCTTATCCCCCACGGCCTTACTCCTGTACAACATATGAGCGGCATTTGCAGTTTGGTTGGGATTGGTAACCTGGTAAGGTCCCTAGCCCATTCAGAGCTCTACCTCCGCCATACTTTAATACAAGGCTAGCCCTAAAGCTATTTCGGGGAGAACCAGCTATCACCGAGTTTGATTGGCCTTTCACCCCCATCCACAGCTCATCCCCCAGTTTTTCAACGCTGGTGGGTTCGGACCTCCACCCCGTGTTACCGAGGCTTCATCCTGGCCATGGATAGATCACCCGGCTTCGGGTCTGCCGCATGTTACTATATGCCCTATTCAGACTTGCTTTCGCTACGACTCCTCCCGATGAATCGGGATTAATCTTGCAACATACGAGCAACTCGCTGGCTCATTATGCAAAAGGCACGCCGTCATCCGGCAGCTGCCGGACTCCGACAGATTGTAAGCAAATGGTTTCAGGTTCTATTTCACTCTCCGTCAGGAGTACTTTTCACCTTTCCCTCACGGTACTAGTTCACTATCGGTCATATAGGAGTATTTAGCCTTTCCGGGTGGTCCCGGAAGATTCCCACAGAATTCCTCGTGGACCGTGGTACTTGGGAGCATTTTGCAACAAGCCTGCAGATTTTCTCTTACAGGGCTATCACCTTCTCCGGCTTGTCCTTTCCATGACAATTCAAATAATCTACAGGTTTCTGACTTGTCGAAAGAGCTGCTGCCCTCTCCCAAAATGTCCCTCAACCCCCGATTCACAACGCCAGCAGGCTTAAACATGAACCAGGTTTAGGCTCTTCCCCGTTCGCTCGCCGCTACTTGGGGAATCACGGTTGTTTTCTTTTCCTGGGGTTACTGAGATGTGTCAATTCACCCCGTTTGCTCTGCCCAGCCTATGGATTCAGCTGGGAGTTTCCCGATATTAATCGGAAAGGGTTGCCCCATTCGGAAATCCCCGGATCAATGGTTGTTTGCACCTTCCCGGGGCTTATCGCAGCTTACCACGTCCTTCTTCGCCTCTATATGCCAAGGCATCCACCATTTGCCCTTAGTATCTTGACCAAAAGCCTTTATGAAGTAGACTTTTTCTAATTTGCATCTAGACTACGAGTTCATTTTTCCCAATGTCAAAAAGCGTATCCGGCAGCTGCCGGAATTGTGGAGCTAACCGGGTTTGAACCGGTAACCTCTGCCGTGCAAGGGCAGCGCTCTCCCAGTTGAGCTATAGCCCCTTACGGAGCTTCAATTTAAGAAAAAGCCTTATAGACGTGGGCCTAGATAGACTCGAACTATCGACCTCACGCTTATCAGGCGTGCGCTCTAACCACCTGAGCTATAAGCCCTTAATTGACAAAGAGAGGTGCGGGTCAGGGAAAGTGCACCGACCTATCCGGCAACTGCCGGATGCTCCTTAGAAAGGAGGTGATCCAGCCGCACCTTCCGGTACGGCTACCTTGTTACGACTTCGCCCCAGTCATCCGTCTCACCTTCGACATCCCCATCCCCGATAAATCGGGGTTTGGCAAATGGCTTCGGGTGCTACCGACTTCCATGGCGTGACGGGCGGTGTGTACAAGGCCCGGGAACGTATTCACCGCGGCATGCTGTTCCGCGATTACTAGCGATTCCGACTTCATGGAGTCGGGTTGCAGACTCCAATCCGAACTGAGACCGGTTTTAGGGATTAGCTCCGCCTCGTGACTTGGCAAACCCTCTGTACCGGCCATTGTAACACGTGTGTAGCCCTGGACGTAAGGGACATACTGACTTGACGTCATCCCCACCTTCCTCCGAGTTGTCCTCGGCAGTCCTCTTAGAGT
>Ga0209609_10002309_pt1 | contig 10938 bp, 6 predicted proteins | sample LakKivw325mmetaG_FD_184136 | JGI IMG/M metagenome (GOLD analysis project Ga0209609, IMG submission 184136) | Anoxic lake water microbial communities from Lake Kivu, Rwanda to study Microbial Dark Matter (Phase II) - Lake Kivu water 325m metaG... | ecosystem: Environmental > Aquatic > Freshwater...
GGCGGCCAGGTCTTCTTCATTCACAACCGGGTGCAAACCATCGAGCATGTGGCCGACGAATTGCGCAAACTGATGCCGGATGTGAAGTTCCTGGTGGGGCATGCCCAGCTGCCGGAACGCCATCTGGAGGATGTGATGGACGCCTTTATCAACCGTGAATTCCAGGTGCTGATCTCCACCACCATCATCGAGAATGGTATCGATATTCCCAATGCCAACACCATTCTGATCGACCGCTCGGATACCTTCGGACTGGCCCAGCTCTATCAGATGCGCGGCAGGGTGGGACGCAGCAACCGGCGCGCCTATGCCTATCTGTTGATCCCCCGCGGCACCACCACGGTTGCCCGCAAAAGGCTGGAAGCCCTCACCCAATATGACTTTCTGGGGGCCGGATTCCAGGTGGCACTGCGCGATCTGGAACTGCGCGGAGCGGGAACCATTTTGGGCACCAAACAGAGCGGCATCATCCAGGCCATCGGTTTCAACTACTACAACAGCCTGCTGGGCAGGGCGATCGATGCCGTCCAGAGCGGCAACCCCTTCGATCCCGAAAGGGATGAATCTCCCCAAGCCCGCCGCCGTCTGAACACCGAGATCGATCTCTATTTTCCCCCGGAATACATCGACGACGACGAGCAACGCCTCACCATCTACCGGCGGCTGAGTGAATTTGAGGAATTTGAACAGATCGAGGACTTCGAGAGTGAACTCATTGACCGTTTTGGCACCCTGCCCGAAAAAGCCAGCTGGCTGCTGATGTATTTCAAACTGAACATCCTGGCCAAACAAGCAGATCTCCAGAACTGCTATGTGCGCAATCATACCTTCAGCCTGGAATTCAGGGCAGACCGGCTGCCTTCCCGTGAGAAAGTGCTCTCCTTCAGCGCCAGGGTGAAGGAGCCCCTGGGTTTCGATGCCGCCAGGGGGTTGAAGGTAACCGTGGATTTCGACAAGAACCTGGAATACCGCCAGCAGTTTTCCCGTGCTTTGGAACTGCTCGCTTTGTACATCCAAAGCTGAAACATCCCGGCAGGGAAGGAACTCCGGCCTTGAATCCTGAGGCCTGATCAGCCTTTCCCTGAAGTCTCTTTCCTACCGCTTTTCCATCACTTTTCCCATCAGTCTTCCAAAACTTGGTCCTGCTTTCTTTCCTATTACCAATACGGAATCATTACGGAGTCATTACGGAGTTAATCCGTAATGACTCCGTAATGATTCCGTATTGCTAACGGGAGAGAAGAGGATTCCAGGCATCTTGCCTGGGGGGATATCACCCGGCAGGGCCCAATGCAATGATCAGATGAATAATGACCGGGATCAGCGGATGTGGTGGATCCAACCCAAGCCACTGTCAATATATCAATTGGCTGACCAGCGAAGCGATCGGTTTGCCATCTTCTCCTTTTGCTGCCGGCGGCTGCCCCGGGAAAAGTATTTGACAGAATAACTGCCTCAGTATTTAAGAGTAAAAACAACAGGTACCCACTATGAACAAATTTATATTGCTCCTGGTTATTTGCATGATGGCAGTGCTTCTGAGCGCTGAAGCTGATGTGCTGGGCCTGGATTTTGGCTGGACCCGCGCCCGGAGCATCGGAACCTTGGAAAAGCAGGATTTCACCCTGCTCTCCAGTGAATATGACCAGGCAATACTGGAACCTGGGGCAGACAGCAGGATCGATCACATTGAGCTTTTTTTCGACCAGTTCGATGACACCCTCACCGGATGGTCGATCGCCTTTCAACCAGCCGATGATTTTGATGTGGAAACCTATGCAGTCAGCCAGGTGATCGCCATCCACGATGTTTTCGATTTTCTGGATAACGGGCTTTATACCTGGGACCTGGATGACTATTCCGAGATCTATGCCGGCTATGATCCAGGCCGGGAATTCTTCTGGGTGGAATATACCCTGAAGTATATCTACCAGCCGGATGAATATGATTACCTATACAGGCTGTTTTCTGAATAGACCGGAAGCGCATGTTGTATGCTGGGATAAATTATCAAAAACCATTTAAGGAGATGATATCATGAAAAGAATGCTGCTGCTTGTCCTGCTGGCGATCAGCTTCGTGGCAGTGAATGCCCAGACCGGGTTGTTCGAAATCAGATATGGCGACACCCGGTCCGAAAGCATCGGGCTATTGGAATCCAAAGGCTTTGTCTTGTCAGAAGCTGGCGAGACATTCGTAATCCTGGTTAATGAATCGAATCCTGCGGTGGCCTACGCAGAACTAAGATTTGATGCTGATGATCTGCTGATCGGTTGGTCCATCGCCTATAACGATCTCGAGGATGAATACATTGAGGATCTGGTGATAGAAGCGTTGGAATCTCTGCACGGAGATGACTGGGATTACGATTACGATCTGGAGTACTATTTGTTTGTACTCGACGAAAATCATTACGTTGAAGCCGGTTGGAGCTATTTCGATTCCTATTATTGGGTGGATTACTATACTGGCTCTGCTTCTGGCTATTAATAAAGCAACCGGTTTTGACTCGAACAGAGCAACACTAAGCTTAAGAACCCGAAGCTTATATGGCGATGGCAGTTTTCGGGCTTGACAGAATTCGTCCTGTCAAATGTTTGGGTAATATTATACTGATTCAGGAGTCCTTAAATTGTATAAATTCATACTAATTATAGCCCTATGCCTGATCGCTGTCTCCTTGGGAGCCCAATCAGGCTTGTTCGGTTTGAGATTCAACGAAAGCTATACAGAAGCAGAGAAAAGTCTGCTGGACAACGGCTTGGTCAGGAAAGCTCAAGACCGATACACGGTTGATTTTGAACCCAAGACCAAGGATAAGATCGTGGGATTGACCGTATATCGCCATCCGGAAAGCAACAAGCTGATCGGATGGTTGATAGCCTATCCGCCGACTCGGGATCCCGCCGCTACGCATCCGGTGGTGAAAGAGCTGATTTCCCTGCATGGGGTGGAGTTCGATTTTCGCAAGAGTGCCAATATCTATAGCTGGAGTGTGGACGAAGGCAAAGTGGTGATGTCCTATCCCCACACCCGGGCGGGAGTATATTGTGTGCTCTATATGGATCCTGCTTATGAAGCCCTGTTCTGATTGAACAGAAATTCGGCCAAGAGCATATAGAAAAAGCCCTGGAAACAATCCAGGGCTTTTTCTTATCATGTCTTGTGTGGCTACTCGAAGCGCAACACCACGAAGCGTTCTGTCTTGTTGCGGTCTGTTACATACAGAGGCAGGGTCTGGCGGCCTTCCTTCTCCATTTTGGCCATGGCATCGGCCAGGGCGGTTTTAAATTCTTCCGGGCTGTTCACATAGGTGCGGTCCACTCTCAGGATGATGAATCCCACCTGCAGCTCACTGCGGGCGGCAGGGGAATTGGGCTCGATGCTGCTCACGATCACGCCCTTGTCGGCAGTGATGTTGTTGCGCCGGGCATAATTGCTGTCATAGGCCTCCACATTGATTCCGGCATTGGGGGCGCCATTTTTAGGCGTCTCGGCGCTGGCAACGGGGCCATCCTCCGGAAAGCCTTCCAGCTGGATGTAGAGCACCTTTTCCTCGTCTTCGCGGATGATCTTCACGGGAACGCTGGCCCCCACGCGTGAGGTTGCCACGGCGATGCGGAATTTGGAGACATTGGGCACGCGCTCGTTGTTGAATTCCACGATCACATCACCCACTTCCAACCCGGCGCGATGGGCGGGAGAGTCGTTTTCCACCTTGGCCACCAGCACGCCGGCCACTTCCTTCAGGTTGAAGGCGTCCATGATGTCCGAAGTTATCTCCTGGGGCGAGATCCCGATGTAGGCACGGGTCACCTTTCCATTGGCCACCAGATCTTCCACCACGCGTTTGGCCAGATTGATCGGAATGGCAAAGCCAATGCCGATGTTTCCGCCGCTGGTGCTGGTGATGGCGGAATTGATGCCGATCACCTCACCGTGGATGTTCAGCAGCGGGCCGCCGCTGTTGCCAGGATTGATGGCGGCGTCGGTCTGGATGTAATCCTGATAGATGGGGGAGCCCTGCCCGAAATTGAGGTTCGATCTTCCGATGGCGGAGATCACGCCCAAAGTTACGGTGCGGTCCAGACCCGATTCGCCAAAGGGATTGCCGATGGCGATCGCCCATTCGCCGATCTCCAGGTTCGCAGAATCGCCCAGGGGCGCCAGAGTGATCTTCTCGCCTTCTCTTAAGGTGATCTTGATCACGGCCACATCGGTGTTGGGATCCAGGCCCACCACAGTGGCAGTGTAGGAAACCTTGTCTGCCAGAGTTACTGTGATGGTGCCTTCGCGACCCTTTTCCACCACATGGTTGTTGGTCATGATGAAGGCTTCCCGGGTCTGGGGATTGTATTCATAGAGGAATCCGCTGCCCATCGAGGTTACCGGGCGCTGTTGCTGCTGCGGCAACTGGGGAAAGAAATAGCGGAAGAACTCATCGTCGAAGAAGGGATTGCGGTAGTTTTGGACGGTTATCTTGGCTTCCACTTTGATCTGGACGACCGCTTCCCGCACCTGGCGCACCACCTCCACCACGGGATTGGCTGCTCCGGGTGCGATCACCACCGGTCTGATCTGGCCCCGCAACATGGGGTCAGGTTTATTGGTTAAGGTCTCATCCGTCTGGGCGATGGCGCAGGACATCAATCCAAGCACCAACACCAGAGGTATCATGCGTTTAAATATGGTCATAGGTTTCTCCTCTGATCGCTGTTATTGTATATTTAAGCTGTGTTGAGAAAACGAAAAAAGAAACATCATATAAAGCCGTATCACATCTGGCATTATCAAACATAATAATTTGAGGCTGCTTTCCAGTCAAGCAAAAAATAAGGGCAAGCCTGTTGACAGATTTGGCAGCCCTGGCATTTTGGCTCTATGGACAAATCCAAAACAGAATTCCGCAATGATCCCCTGATGGAGGTGAAATTCCTCAAGGGAGTGGGTGAGGTGCGGTCGCGGCAGTTAAGCCGGATCGGCATCCGCACCGTAATGGACCTGATGGAATATTTCCCGCGGGATTACCTGAACCGCAAGGTCAATCCTTCGCCCTTTGAACTCAGGCCGGGCGACCGGGTGGCCTTCACCGCGCAGATCTGCTGGGTAGATGAACACGCCACACAAAAGGGGAAGAGCATCCTGAACGTGGGGATCAGCGACCGGAAATTCACCGTGGTCTGCACCTGGTTCAGCTATCCCAAGACATTTCTGAAGATCCTGGAGCCCGGCCGGAACCTCTGGGTGAATGGCATCCTCAGTGAATATGGCGGCCAACTGCAATTGATGCATCCGGAATTTGAGCTGGTGGACGACAAGGAGGAGGACGATTTCTGGAAGAAACGGGAGTGCCTTCCCGTGTATGGGCTGACCGGCGACCTCACCCAGAACTTCTTCCGCCGCACCATCTATCATGCTTTCGAGCTTTTTGCGGACAGCATCCCGGAAAAACTGCCCCAGTTCCTGATCGACAAGCACCGTTTCCTGCCCCGCAGGATCGCCCTGCAGAAGCTGCACTTTTCCCAGAAACCTGAGGAGATATCACAGATCAGGCGTCGTTTTGCCTATGAGGAGTTCTTCTATGCCCAGATCCTGTGGGCCAGGCATCGCCACTACCACGCCAATCAGACCCTGGGGATCAGCTTTGAGAACAAGAGAGAACTCACCACCCGGTTTTATCAAAGCCTGCCCTTCGTGCTCACGGCGGCCCAGAAACGCGCTCTCCGCGAGATCTTTGCCGACATGACCTCGGAGAAGCAGATGTCCCGTCTGTTGCAGGGCGATGTGGGCAGCGGAAAGACCATCGTCACCCTTTTTGCCATGCTGCTGGCGGTGGAAAACGGATATCAGGCTGCCTTGATGGCGCCCACCGAGATCCTGGCCGACCAGCATTACAACAATCTGCTCAAGCTGCTGGCAGGGCTTCCGGTGAAGGTGGTGCTGCTCAAGGGAGGCACCTATAAAGGCAAAACCCGGATCAAGACCGAGATCCGGGAGGGCTCGGCCGACCTTGTGATCGGCACCCATGCCCTGTTGCAGAGCGACATCAGTTTCGAGCGGCTGGGTTTTGTGGCAGTGGACGAACAGCACCGCTTCGGAGTTCAGCAGCGAGCGCTTTTGGCCAGGAAGGACAAACATCCTGATCTGCTCTACCTGAGCGCCACGCCCATTCCGCGTTCCCTGTCCCTGACCGTGTATGGCGATCTGGAGGTGAGCATTATCGATGAGCTGCCTCCCAACCGCAAACCAGTGCAAACCTATATCCGTTCCAATACCAAGATCGATCTGGTCTATCGGGAGGTGGGAAAGGAGCTGGCCCGGGGAAGGCAGGCCTACATCGTGTGCCCTTTGATCGAGGAATCGGACAAAGTGGATCTGCTGGATGCCCAGCGCCTGTTCAACCACATCTCCACCAAGGTGTTCCCCGGCTACCAGACCGTCCTCCTGCACGGTAAAATGCCGGCCCGGGACAAGGATGAGATCATGCTGCGCTTCAAAGCGGGAGAGATCCGCATCCTGGTTTCCACCACCGTGATCGAGGTGGGCGTGGATGTGCCCAACGCCTCCGTGATGGTGGTGGAGCATGCCGAACGCTTTGGCCTGGCCCAGTTGCATCAATTGCGCGGCAGGGTGGGCCGCGGGGCCGAGCAATCCTTCTGCTACCTGATCGAGCATTTCCCCTCCACCTCCGTTGCCAAAGAGCGCCTCTCCACCCTGGCCGGAACCACCGATGGCTTCCTGATCGCCGAAAAAGACCTCCAACTCAGGGGCCCCGGCGAATTCTTCGGCACCGAGCAATCCGGCCTGCCCCAATTCCGCTTTGCCAGCTTGGTGCAGGATCAACTGCTGCTCAAGCTGGCCCGGGACGATGCCTTTGCCATCATTGACCAGGATCCCGATCTGCAGCAGGAGCAGCATGCTCTGATCAAAAAACTCTATCAAAGCCAATATACTGAGAAAGAGAAGCTTATCCTGTATTAGTGTCTAGCTGGAGATTAAAAGGGTTGACTAAATCCCCATTCTCAATTTTGATGCAAAAAACCATTTACCGAGGTGCAAATGAAAAAGCTGATTATACTGATCTCGCTGATCATTGCTTTGGGCGCCATACATGCCCTGAAGTTCGATCCGGACCTGTTCGTGTCCAAGACCATCCTGGCCTGCTTCACCAAGGAAGCGGTGGGTAACGATAACGGAAAGATAGATTACACTATTGAGGAAGGCGTGGTGAAGACCGGCCTGTCCTCTTTCGATATGCTGGCCAGCCGTTATGGCATCATTGCCCTGGATCAGGCTCATCCCTATGTGAAGGTTCCCACTTGGAACGACAACGGGGCCTATCTGCAAAACATCTACCGGCTGCGTCTGGAATCCGATGACCAGATGGACGCCGCCGTGGCGGAGCTGGCCAGGGATGCCAACCTGATCTGGGCGGAATTTGAAGGCATCAACCGCAGCAAATTCGTGCCCAACGATCCCATGGTCACCCAGCAATATGTGCACAGCCGCATCCGCAGCTATGAAGCCTGGGACTACATCCAGGGCTCCTATGATGTGTGGGTGGCCATCACCGATTCCGGTGTGAAATGGAACCATCCCGACCTGCGTGCAAATATCTGGATCAATCCTGCCGAAGCACCCGGAATGACCATCAACTGGGATGCCGGAACGATCTCCGGCGGAGATGGCGTGGACGCCGGCGAGGGTGGAAACAAGATCGACGACTTGGTAGGCTGGGATTTTTACAACAACGACAACAACCCCATCCAGACCTGGGCTAACAACGACCACGGCACCCATGTGGCCGGCTGCGCCGCAGCGGTTGGAAACAATGCCATCGGTGTGGTGGGCACCTCTCCCATCGCCTCTATCATTTCCTGCAAAGGTTCCTCCAACACCAGCAATTCCACCGGCATCGCCTATGCCTATGACCAGGTGAAGTATTCCGCCGAGGTGGGAGCCCATATCATCAATTGCAGCTGGGGTAGCACAGGAACGGGAGCCTATCCCAATTCCATCGTGAACTATGCCACCGCGTTGGGGGCTTTGGTGGTGGCCGCCGCCGGAAATGAAAATATGGAACACACTACCTCCTACCAGGATTATCCTGCTGATTGCACCAATGCCTTCTGCGTGGCCTCCACCGGGCAGAATGATGTGAAATCCGGTTTCTCGGATTACGGAGCTCCGATCGACATCTGCGCCCCCGGCGAGGGCATCCTTTCCACCATCATCGCCAATAATGGCTACGACGCCTATGACGGCACCTCGATGGCGTCGCCCGTGGCTGCTGGTGTTGCCGCCCTGGTCAAAGCCATGCATCCCGGTCTCACCCCTGCCCAATTGATGCAGCGGCTGATGACTACAGCGGATTATATCTATGATGTAAATCCGAACTATGGTCCCAATCCGCCCAAGCTGGGCGCCGGCAGGATCAATGCCTTTGCCGCCACCATGTATGACAAGATTCCCTATATCACCATCGAAGACCAGATGGTGGAGGAATTTGCCGGTGACGGCGACGGAGTGCCCAATCCGGGTGAGACCATCCGGCTGAAACTTTCCCTGAACAACTATCTCGATCCATACACCGGTCTGGCCTGGCTGCCGGCGGAGAACCTGCAAGCCACCCTCACCTGTTCCTATCCCGGCGTCACCATCATCGACGCCACTGCCAGTTATGGCAATCTCTATCCCGGCAGCACGATGTGGAACAACAGCCAGCCCTTCAAATTCCAGACCGTCAGCACCCTGCCCTCGGAACCGATCCCCTTCGAGCTGGTGGTTACCGCCAATCCCACCGCGCCCTATCCCTATACCAAGACCCTGCCCTTCACCGTGTCCCTGCCTCTGGTTCAGCAGGGCTGGCCCTTCATCGTGGGCGGAGCCTCCACTTCCAGCCCCATTATAGTGAATCTGGACAGCGAACCCAACCGGGAAGTGGTGTTCGGCGACCAATCCGGCAATATCCATGCCCTGAAGAAGGACGGCAGCACCCAGATGCCCGGTTTCCCGATCTCTGCCGGAGCCGCCATCGTGGGTTCCATCGCCATGAGCAATGTGAACAGCGATGACCTCTATGAATTCGCCGCCTGCCTGCAGAACAACAACATCATGCTGTTCAACCAGAATGGGACGGTGCTCTGGAACATCCCCGCCGGCGGAACCTTGCGCAGCGGACCCGTGATCGCCTCCCTGCCGATGAACAACACCAAGCAGATCATCACCGCCACCCAGGTGGGCAATCTGATCGTCCTCAATGCCGATGGCAGCTATTATCCCAATTTCCCGATGAGCGTGGGCGGCGCGGTTTTGGGTCCCCCCGCAGTGGCAGACCTCACCGGCGACGGGCAGCTCGAGATCATCGTTGCCACCCTGAACGGCAACCTGCACGCCATCAACAGCACCACAGGACAGAACATTGCCGGTTTCCCGGTAACCATGGTGGGCGGTTCACAAAACCCGATCACCATTGCCAATCTGGATAGCGATCCCAATCCCGAGATCATCGTAACCACCAGCACCGCCGGCTATATCCTGGCCTTCAATCATGACGGTTCCGTGCATTTCCAGAAGAACATCGGCACCCAGATCAAGACCGGGGCGGTGGTGGCGGATGTGAACAACAACGGCGGCAAGGAGATCATCGTGATCAGCGCTCCTGGGCTGGTCTATGTGATGAATCCCGACGGAACCGATCTTCCCAATACACCCATCAACGTGAACCAGGCGGTGGAATGCACCCCCACTGTGGTGCGCTTCGATGGCAGCAACCAGGCCGGCATCATCTTCGGCGACACCAACGGCAAGCTGCACAGCGTGCGCGTGGACGGCACCGAATCCCCCAATTTCCCCATCACCATTGGCGGCAACATCAAAGTCTCCGCCGCCGTCAGCGACCTCGACCACGACAACGACCTGGACATCGTGATCCCCAACGACAACGGATTCTATGTGATCGACATCAAGCGATCCGTGCAATCCTATGAATGGCATTGCTTTATGGCAACCTACAATCGCTCCGGAAACATCTATCAAGCCACTCCGGTGGCCGACACCGGTAGCCCGGCGCTGCAAACCTCCCTCAAAGGCAACTATCCCAATCCCTTCAATCCCGAAACCACCATCAGCTTCAGTCTCGCCTCCGCGGAAGAAGTGAACATCGAGATCTTCAACCTGAAGGGACAATTGGTGAGGAGCCTGCTTTTCACCGACCTTCCGGCCGGCGAACACAAGGTGGTTTGGAACGGCAGAGACGACCGCGGCAGCTCGGTGAGCAGCGGAGTCTATTATTTCCGCATGAAATCCGGAAAATTCTCCTCCACCCGGAAAATGGTGCTGATGAAGTAGAGTGAACGGGTTAACGGGTTAACGGGTTAACAGGTGAGCAGGTTAACGGGTGAACGGGTGAGCAGGTTAACAGGTTAACAGGTTAACAGGTTAACAGGTGAGCAGGTTAACGGGTTAACAGGTTAACGGGTTAACAGGTTAACAGGTGAGCAGGTTAACAGGTGAATGGGTGAATGGGTGAATGGGTGAATGGTAGATGCGCCGCAGCCGGTGGAGAGGCTGTGAAAAAGCCCGGTACGGGCGGCACAAGATAGCCCAGGGTGGAGCGCAGCGAAACCCTGGGGTAGGGTGACCAATTCTAAATTCCGAGCCCTGGAAGGGCGACACCTTAATTCAAAGCGATGTATGCCAAAAGGTTGTGTTGCCCGCAAGGGGCGGAATAGCTATCAATATCGCTGCCCCAGGGTTCCGCTTCACTTCACCCTGGGGTAGGGGACCAATTATAAATTTTGAGCCCTGGAAGGGCAACACCTTAACTCAAAACAATGTATGCCAAAAGGTTGTGTCGCCCCTCCGGGGCTTTTTCCCTTGGGGGTGGTTCCTGATCCCAGGATTACCACCCTGGGCTATGTTGTTTCGCTCCTGCAG
>Ga0209609_10002310_pt1 | contig 10935 bp, 10 predicted proteins | sample LakKivw325mmetaG_FD_184136 | JGI IMG/M metagenome (GOLD analysis project Ga0209609, IMG submission 184136) | Anoxic lake water microbial communities from Lake Kivu, Rwanda to study Microbial Dark Matter (Phase II) - Lake Kivu water 325m metaG... | ecosystem: Environmental > Aquatic > Freshwater...
TTGACAGAGCACTTCATCAATCAGAGCGCCGATATCTCAAAAAATGTGACTTTTGATACAATTTTGTTTGCGCACAGCCCATCGCAGTTCGCGGCTTTTGCCGGGGCCAACCTGCCTGTCAAAACTATGTATCTAGACGATGAAAACAACTGGCACGGAGTTTTTGACATTGGCGACATCCAGCCCTGGCAGAGCAAGAACCTGAACATCGAACTCATCTACGTCGGAAGCGTTTACACGCCTGATATCTCAGAAAACGACGTTGGAACCGTGGCGGATGTGCCAGCCGGACTCTCTTCCTACTTAGAAGCGCGCGAATATTGGGAGGTGAACAATTCCAACATACAGCAGAGGGCTAATCAAATCGTTGGAACTGAGACCAACGCATACGAGGTTGCACGGCTGATCGTCGAATACGTTAGCGATTATGTAACATATGAAATCACAGCACAACGAAAAGGTGCGCTTCAAACTCTTTTGAGTGGGTGGGGGGACTGTGATTGTTTCAGCGACCTAACGATTGCCCTAAGCCGGGCGGTTGGTCTGCCCGCGCGCATGGACTTCGGTTGGGGATACCAAGAAAATCTAGTCGGCCACGCCTGGGTTGAGTTCTACCTGCCTAGCAAAGGCTGGCAGCCAGCGGACCCAACTTGGGCCAAAACTTCTGGCGATTATCTGTTCAATCTAGATCCAATCCATCTTCTTAGATATGTGCGCGGCATAAGCTCTTCCGAATCCGCTTCTAAATACACCTGGTACGATGCCAAGCCTAGTATAGTGGGTGAAAACGCAACCCTTCTTTCACTCATGAAATCTGAAGCTGCACAGGTTCTTGTTCAAGCCGGGGAGAGCACAATCAACGTGGCAAGCGACATGCTAGCATCGCAACCTGATGAAGCACTTGCTCAAGCACTCAATCTCGCGCGCGTGAAGTTGGAACAAGCAAAGGTAGCCAGCGCTGATGACGCGATTTTGTTGTCTCAAGAGGCCATCGATCACGCGAATACTGTGATCGGTGTACTCGGAAAATCGCCTGAAGCCGGCCTCATTTTTCCAATAGACCTCCGCTACTTGGTGCTCATCCTGGCGGCCCTCATCTCGGTTGCGGTGGCGGTCGCTGTTTTGATTCACAAGCGGAAAGCTTGATGCCGAGTGTCCGCTCGAGTTTGCTAAGCAGACGTTCATCTGGCCTCAACCTCCCGCTCTCTAGCCTCTGTACCACCGACGCGCGTTCGGCCAACCGCTTTGCAAGTTCCTCCTGCTTCAACCCCATGCGTTCTCTTGCGCGGCGGACCAGCACGGGATAATTTTCAACTATGTCTAATTCTGCCATTTCTTCATACAAGTCGGGTTGTTCGCGGCGAGTGGGCTCTTCGATTACTTTGCCAAGGGTCGCACATCCAGAACAAACGTTCATCGCTACGCCTTCGATCAGCGCCCAATGAGGTTTGCCAACAATCGGACACCCGCAGACCTCGCACTCCATGCTCTCACTTGTCAAACCTCCATTTCCACTGAAAGTTTTTATGCTTACTTCATCAGATTAACTTGGGATTTGATTGTCAGAAGTGCCGAAGGCAAAAGAGCCACGCGCCTACGACGACACGTACGTCGCAGATTATATCAAACACCTCGAGCAACGCGTCCGAAACCTGGAGTACGAGAAGCGTTCGTTCGAGACGAACTACGCGCGACTCGAGCACGAGCTGCGTGGGCTTCGGGCCGAGTTCGATCACCTGAGGATGCCGCCTCTGGTGGCGGCGACCTTGCTGGATGTACTGTCAGATGGGCGCGCAATCGTCAGGAGCACAACCGGGCCGCAGTTCGTCGTGGGCGTTTCGCAGTCCGTCAAACCGGACGATCTCAGGCCTGGCTCAAGGGTCGCTCTCAACCAGCGCACGTTCAGCATAATGGAGGTTTTGCCGTCGAAGAAAGACCCCCTCGTGCTCGGGATGGAGATAGAAGAGGCGCCGAACGTGAGTTATAACGACGTCGGTGGCCTTCAAGACCAAATCGACGAGATACGCGAGACCGTTGAGTTGCCCATGCTGAAGCCCGAGCTGTTCAAAAAAGTTGGCATCGAACCTCCGCGGGGCGTGCTCTTGTATGGTGCTCCTGGGACTGGAAAAACCTTGCTCGCCCGGGCGGTCGCTCACGAGACGCGCGCCACTTTCATCCGCGTGATAGGGTCAGAGCTCGTGCAGAAGTACATAGGCGAAGGGGCGCGGATGGTCAGGGAGATGTTCGAACTTGCCAAAGAAAAGGCCCCCAGCATAGTTTTTATCGACGAGCTCGACGCGATTGGCGCTAGGCGCATGGACACATCGACCAGCGGCGACCGCGAAGTTCATAGGACGCTCATGCAGTTGCTGGCGGAAATCGACGGCTTTGATCCACGCGGCGATGTCAAGGTTCTCGGCGCAACCAACCGGCCCGACATCTTGGACCCAGCGCTGTTGAGACCCGGACGCTTCGATAGGTTAATCCACTTCCCGATGCCGGACGGGGGTGCGAGGTTGACTATATTCAAAATCCACACCAAAGGCATGAACTTGGCAAAAAATGTGGATCTGGCGGTGTTCGCTAAAAACACAAGCGGGAGCACCGGTGCCGATATTAAATCCATATGTACTGAGGCAGGGATGTTCGCGATCCGCGACGCGAGGGAGCAAGTGACAAAGGATGACTTCGAGAAGGCGATCGCGAAGGTGTCGGCCGTGGCCAAGGCGGCGCCCAAGCCAGAGGTAATGTTCGGATAACTTTTAATCCAAAAGAGGCGAAGTTTAATTGCCCGATGATGTCACGACATCTCTGAGCTTTGGCGATGACATGATGATGGGCGAACTGAGGGCCCCATAATCCAAAATTTACTTTCCAACTTTCGGCAACTTTGCCAGAGATTCTTTTACGAGGGAGTCTGAGTATTCGTAGTCCACGAGTTTTTTGTTGAGGTATGCATCGTAGGCGCTCAGGTCCAGCAATCCGTGTCCGCTCGCAGCCAAAAATATCGTCTTCTCCTCGCCAGTCTTCTTGCACCTCAGGGCCTCGTCTATCGCACCCTTGGCAGCGTGCGCGGTCTCTGGGGCTATGATGATGCCCTCCGTGCGGGCGAATGTGACAGCCGCCTCGAACACCTCGTTCTGGTTGTAGGCCGCGGCCTCCATGAACCCTTCCTTCGTGAGCTTGCAAAGCAGCGGGGCGTCGCCGTGATACCTCAACCCTCCGGCGTGGATCGGCGGGGGAATGAAACTGTGCCCGAGCGTGTACATCTTCAGCAGCGGCGTCATCTGGGCCGTGTCTCCGAAGTCGTAGGCGTATGGTCCTTTTGTAAGAGTTGGACATGCCTTCGGTTCGCAGGAGACCACCTTGAGGTCGGGCTTCTTCCCGCTCAACTTGTCAGCGACGAACGGGAAGGAAGCACCGGAGAAGTTGCTCCCACCTCCGACACAGCCGAACATCAAGTCAGGATATTCGTCGATGAGCTCGAACTGTTTCTTGCACTCCAATCCGACTACAGTCTGGTGGAGCATAACGTGGTTGAGCACGCTCCCCAGAGAATATTTCGTGTTCTCATGCGTCACGGCGTCCTCTATCGCCTCAGAAATCGCTATGCCCAAGCTGCCCGGACATGATGGGTCGGACTCCAAAACTTTTCTGCCGTACTGCGTTCTGTCGCTCGGGCTCGGTATGCACTCGGCGCCCCATGTCTCCATCATTATGCGCCTGTACGGCTTCTGATCGTAACTCGCCCTCACCATGTAGACCGTGCACTTCATCCCGAACAAGCATGTGGCGAACGCGAGCGAACTTCCCCACTGGCCGGCACCTGTCTCGGTGGCGAGGCGGGTCACGCCCTCTTTCATGTTGAAGTAGGCCTGAGCGACTGCGGTGTTCGGCTTGTGGCTTCCGGGCGGGCTGTTGCCCTCCCACTTGTAATAAATTTTGGCCGGAGTTTTCAAAAATTTTTCAAGCCTCGTGGCGCGATACAGCGGCGTCGGGCGCCAGATGCGGTAGATGTCGCGCACCTCTTCTGGTATTGGAATCCACCGCTCGCGGCTGACCTCCTGCTTGATCAGCTCCATTGGAAAAATCGCACTCAGCGCCTCTGGCCCAATCGGCTCCCCCGTGGCCGGGTTCAACGGCGGGTCGAGAGGCGTGGGTAAATCAGCTTGGATGTTGTACCACTGCTTCGGGATGTCTTCCTCGCCCAGCTCAATTTTCACCCTTTCCATGCAATCCCGACAAACCCACTTGAAATGGCCCTATTTTAAGGCTTGCGTGTAAGTTGGTTAGAAAAACCGTGAACCCCATGTTGGAAACAATCGCTCAGCTCGCCATCGGGTTTCTTGTGGCGCTGTCCGGGGCCCTGATGCCTGGACCGATGCTCGCTTTCGTGATGACGAAAAGCGTTTCTTTCGGTGAAAGGGCCGGGTTTTTTGCGGCGGTTGGGCATATCCTAGTGGAAATAGGGATACTCGTGTTGATTGCTGCTGGTTTGGGATTCGTCTTGGCCAGCGCGGGCTTCCAAATATTTATCGGGGTACTCGGGGGAATCCTACTGGTCATGTTCGGTATAATGGCATTTGTCAAGTTGAGGACTAAGGCATCGAAGCTGGACAGTGCGGGATTGAAGTATCACCCGGTCATCGGCGGAATCCTGTTTAGCACTGTACTTAACCCAAGCGTCTTTATTTGGTGGGCAACCATTGGCTTCGCGATGCTGATGGAAGCAGTGCTGGTAGCATCATTGGCTGGCGCTGCTTTCTGGTTGATGGGGCATTTCCTCGCCGATATCATCTGGTTCTCTTCGGTTTCATATCTTGTCGCGAACAGCAAGTGGCCTCAAGAAAGCAAGGCACAAAAATATTTGCTTGCGACGTTCGGATGCATATTACTTGTGTTTGGGTTTTACTTTTTGGTTAAATACGGGCTGCGAATTTGACGATGCCCTGTCAGACATCTGTGCGTGTGCGTGCCGCGCCCAAACTTTTCTATTTCGATTAAATCAGCGGGATCGTCTATGTCTGTGGCTACTGTGATAGAACGGTAGATGTGCGGCGCGATACCGGCGCGACGGGCCGCTGAGAGATGCGCTGGAAAGCTCTCCCCTCCGAAACGCGGGGATATGGCATCAGGCGGTCTAAGAAAAAGCGCGTTTGTTCCATTATCTTTAGATGGCGCTATCACGACATCTCGCTGCGAGGAAGCCATCGCCACAGTATTTTCGATGTCGTCGGCGGCCAGAAAGGGAATGTCAGAAGGCATTATCAACACCGATGTGGCCCCGTTTGTAATCGCCCTTTGGATGGCTAGCTTCAGCGCCTCGTTAAGACCTACACCGGGTTCAGCGACGCCATCCGTCCCATTTTTTCTGGCAAACTTTATGATTTTTTCATCTGGAGAAACGACGATTGCGCCCGTTATTGACCGCGCGCTGCTCACCGCATTTAGCACATCTTTCAACATCGCAAGAACGAGTTCGCGTCTCTGCTTTGGAGTTAGCACGGCGCTCAAGCTCGACTTTGCCCCCCCCAAGTGTTTAACCGGGATAATTGCAAATATGACCATATTCTCAAAATACATTTATGGAGTCGTGTATCTTTATGATGGTATCCTGATGAATCCAAGCACACACACCGGGCGAGAGATAAGTTACTCCCGCAACGTCTTCCTCCCCATCACCAATATTTGTCGCAATCGCTGCGCATATTGTGGTTTCAGGCGGGACCCCAACAACGGCGCATGGTTCATGTCGCCCGAGGAAGTCCGCGAACTCGCCGAGCGGGCGAAGGCTACTGGCTGCTCAGAAGCTCTGCTCACGCTTGGAGAACGACCTGAGATTCATGCAGAGGTCAAAGAAAAGCTTGAGAAACTCGGATACAAAAATACTGTCGACTACTTAGTAAAACTCTGTCGACAAATTTTAGAACTCGGGCTGCTGCCACATACAAACGCTGGGACATTAAACGAATCAGAACTTCGACGCCTACGCCGATACAACGCTAGCATGGGATTGATGCTCGAATGTGCTGCGGAGCTTCCTGTGCATCGAAATAGCCCTGGCAAAGATCCAGAATTGCGTCTCGATGTCATTGAGGCTGCGGGCAAACTTCGAATTCCTTTCACAACAGGTCTGCTAGTGGGTGTGGGTGAAAGCTTTGAGGATCGCGTGCGCTCGCTGCTTGAGATTCGGGGCCTTCACGAACGTTATGGCCACATCCAAGAAATCATCATTCAACCATTCGACCCAAAGCCCAATACACCAATGGCGAACTGCGCTGGCCCAAGTGAGGTTGAGCTGATCTCAACAATTGCGGTTGCGCGGACGTTGATGCCAGAAATGAATATTCAGGTGCCGCCAAACCTCGTGTCCAACGTTGGACCCTTCCTGCTAGCCGGTGCCAATGATCTCGGAGGCGTATCATCAGTGACGCCTGATTTTATCAACCCTGAAAAACCGTGGCCGACCATCAAAGAAATCGAAGCAACCATCAAAAACACCGGGTTCTGCCCCCGCGAACGCTTACCGATTTACCCGCGTTATGCTTTGGACAAAAGTTTCATGTCAAAAGAAGTTCATGACTGCGTTAGCGAATTGGCGGATGCCGATGGCTACCGGAGGCGAAACTGATGTTTAGCAAATTATTCGATTCGCTCAATCTAGAATTTGGCGGAATTATTGAAAAAGCGCTGAAGGGGGTGGAAATAACCGTTGAAGAAGGCGAGCGCTTGCTGCATGCGGAGGGAAAAGAACTTCACGCGCTCGCATTAGCGGCCGATGAAGTCAGGCGCCGGAGAGTTGGCGATGTCGTGACCTATGTTGTGAACCGCAATATCAACTTCACAAACATTTGCGCGGGCGACTGCAAGTTCTGCGCGTTCAAACGCAACCGGGGCGATCAAGACGCATACACGCTGACATTGAAACAAATTTCTTACAAAACGAGAGAGGCGCTAGATTTTGGCGCGACTGAAATTTGTATGCAGGGCGGCCTCAACCCCAAACTCAAGCTTGAAGATTATGTTGCGATGTTGAAAGCGGTCAGAAACGTCTCGGCGGACATTCACATACATGCGTTCTCGCCGGCTGAATTGAACTTCATCGCACGCCACGATGGGCTGTCTTTGAAAGAAGTGATTGAAACTTTGCTTGAGGCCGGCTTGAACTCGGTGCCCGGAACAGCCGCGGAAATCCTCGCCGATAGGGTGCGAGATATCATCTGCCCGGGAAAGCTCAGCGCAAGCGAGTGGCAAACGACAATCAAGCTCTGCCATCGTTTGGGTTTGCCGACCACAGCGACTATGATGTACGGTCATGTTGAAACGCCGCGCGAGCGGGCAGAGCACATGGCGCTCTTGCGTGATGTCCAGCGGGAGACGCACGGGTTCACAGAATTTGTGTTGCTCCCGTTCATGCACGAGAACACGCCGCTTCAAAAAGGTGGTATCGTGCGGGGTGGCCCAAGCGGTGTTGACAACATCCGCGTGCACGCGGTTGCCAGGTTGATGCTGACTGGCTACGTTGATAACATTCAAACTTCTTGGGTAAAACTTGGGCCAAAAGTCGCGCAGATGATGTTGAACGTTGGGGCAAATGACCTCGGTGGCACGTTGCTCGAAGAAAATATTTCGCGTGCCGCTGGCGCTCAGAACCAGATGATGGTCCCTCAAGAACTAGGGCGATTGATCAATGAAATCGGGAGAATCTCTAGACAGCGGACAACTACATACGGCGTTCCTCAAATCGGCGGCAACTTGATGTTTGCAAGAGGCAATTGCAAAATCGTTCGCGCCAGTTTGACCCGCGCCGCGTGATCCAGCATAAGCAGATCTGCAAATAGTACTCTCATGTCGAGTTCTACGATTGATTGAGCGAATTGATTGTCATTTTGATCTACTAATATGCTCCCGGCTACATCCCGGTATATCTGGGCCACACCGCGCGGGGTTACTTCTTGCCCCACGCCTTGCATCAGGGCTCCTGCTGGGCCGCTCACGGCTTTTCTCCCGATTATTGGGCTGACGGCGAGCACCTTATCGCGATTTTGCGAGAGATATTCTCTAATCTCCTTCACGGCGAGAATCGGCCCGATGCTCGTCACAGGGTTGCTGGGCCCAATCAATATCAACTTGGCCGTACGGAGCGCCTCGATCACCCCGGGCGCGGGCCTCGCGTTCTCGGCACCTTTGAAACTTACTCCAAGAACTTTGTCTGAAGCCTCTCTGGCAATCAAGAACTCGTGAAAAGTCAGCTGGCCAGCTTCGGTATGAATGAGCGTCTGTACTGCATCATTCGTCATTGGCAGCACGTTTGTATGCACGCCCAATTTGTCGCACATCTCCCTCGTCGCTTCAGAAAGATTCTTTCCTTGATTCAACATCAGCGTGCGATAAAGTATGATCGCCCGATCGCGATCGCCTATGCGTAGAAGTTCCGTTTGTCCAAGCCGCTTGAGCATCTCGTGACAGAAGAACGTGTCACCGCGGATACCGTACCACTTGTCTTCGTCCACGATGCCCGCCAGCGTATACATCACCGTGTCGATGTCTGGGGAAACGTGCAGGCCCGAGACGGTGAGGTCTTCTCCGGTGTTCACTATCACTGAAAGATCCTCCGACTTCAGCAGCCGTGAGAATCCCTGTAAGAGTTTCGGTGTTCCAGTGCCGCCCGAGAGTATGGCGAGCATAGCCTCACCCGAAAAGATCTTTTTCACGCGGCATTATCAGCTCTTTCGCACTTCCTTCGCCTTTCTCGTAGGTTGCCCCTTTTATCACCGCGACGGGAGTACCTTCGCCAGCTTCACCCATCACAGCCACTCCTGCTGCTGCTAGCGCGTCTGCGATTGCCACGACCTTACTTTTGAGTTTTTTACCATACAAATCACGTCTGCCCCGTAAACGCGTCAAAGGTTTTATGCCAGCCATGCCGATCGCCACGCCAACAGCGCCCATCCTGAACGCTCTGCCGTTGGTGTCGGAAATTATCAACGCGACATCAGCACCACACACTTGTTTTATTTTTTCCTTTATGCGTCGGGCGCTAGCATCTGGGTCGCGCGGTAACAGAGTGACCTTTCCACGCTCGACATTTGAATGATCCACACCCGCGCTCGCGCAGACGAATCCGTGATGAGTTCTAGCGATTAACACGTGCCGCAGCCGCACGATATCCTTCGCCTCTTGCAGTACCACTTCCACTTCTCTGGGGTCTTTACCCAACTGCTTCGCCAATCGCTTTGCAAATTCGCTTGGTTTTACCTTGTCGAGGTCGACTACGTTTCCCTCTGCTTTAGAGACTATACTCTGCGTCACGACGACGACATCGCCGCCCTCGAGTTTCAGGCTTTGCTTCTTTGCCGCACGAACGATGAGTTCACCGATGTCTGCTCCGCCCTTTACAAGCGGGAAACCTTCAAGAGCTATTACCTGCACTTGCACACCATCGGATATTTATCACGCTCAGCTTAAAACCAACAGGGAGCAAAATGAAATTTGGCGTAGAGTTTGTACCTTATAAACCGATTGATGTTTTATCCAAGCTCGCGAAAAAAGTGGAAAAAGCAGGGTTCGAGCACATCTGGATATGCGATCACTACCACAATCGTTACGTCCACTCTGTGCTCGCGAGGCTTGCGACCGAAACCAGGCGCGTGAAGCTTGGCCCAGGCGTGACTAATCCTTACCTCACCCACCCGGCGATCACCGCTGCGGCGATAGCAACCTTGGATGAGCTCTGTAACGGCAGGGCTGTGCTCGGGATTTCCGCAGGCGATTCCGTTTACCTCGCAACGCTCGGAGTTCAGTTCAATCACCCAGTTGAATCAGTGGGGGAAGCGGTTCACGTGATCAAAGAGCTCTTGGCTGGAAAGCGTGTTAATTTCTCCGGAAAAGTTTTCTCATGCAAAGGCGCTAAACTGCGGCACCCCCCAACCAGGAGAATACCAATATACATCGGTGGTAGGCGCCGGCACATGTTGGGGCTCGCTGGTTCGGTGGCTGATGGAGTTCTGATAAACGCATCTCATCCCGATGACCTGAAGGAGTGCGTCGCCTACGTTCGCGAAGGCGCAGTGAAATCCAACAGGAAATTGGAGGATTTAGATGTCGCAGCATACATGGCCACGTCGATAGGGAAAGACTCGGAAAAAACACAGTCAATGGTGAAGACTGTCGTGGCGTTTATCGCCTCCTCCGCTCCAAACCACTCCTTAAAACGTCATGATATCTCGCTAGAAGATGTAAAAAAAGTGCGAATGCATCTGAGGGCAGGGAAAATTCAGAAGGCAGCTGCGTTGGTTACCCCCAGTATGATCGAAGCTTTTTCTGTGTGCGGGTCCCCTGCCAAGCTGAAGGCGCGTGTTGAAGACTTGCGCGAGTTCGGCATAACTCAAATTGTTATAGGTTCACCAATCGGGCCTGAGCCGACAAAAGTCATTGAATCTATCAAAAAATTGCTGTGAATCAAGCGTTGGGCTTGAACGTGCCAGACAGGGATTCAACCGCTACCGGCAAAGGCTGACCAGACGCTCGCCGCCGCTCAATCTCCCCTAAAGCGTTCTGCATTTTCTTCAGCGACAAACGCTTCACCAACTCGATGCCCGGTTTGACATCCTTGAGGGGTTTCACATCGAGCGCCCTGGCTGACTTTACCAATTCGAATGCCTCCTCGCCGATTGGGGTGCGAGTGAGAACTGTCGAATAACCGAGCGGGGATCCGACCGCTCCGACCGAGATGTCTGCGAGGTCCGAGGCGAAGTCAAAGCACAATTTGCACTGCGTATCCACGAATTGTCTAAGCGCGCCGACATCCAGCTCACGCTTTGGCTTTCCTCTGCAGTAAATCGCAAACTTCCCGTGCTTGATGTCAAACTTGGCGACATCCGCCAATTTTACTCCGAGTTGTCCCTCCACGACTTTTTTGAAAAACGCCTCGTA
>Ga0209609_10002313_pt1 | contig 10929 bp, 10 predicted proteins | sample LakKivw325mmetaG_FD_184136 | JGI IMG/M metagenome (GOLD analysis project Ga0209609, IMG submission 184136) | Anoxic lake water microbial communities from Lake Kivu, Rwanda to study Microbial Dark Matter (Phase II) - Lake Kivu water 325m metaG... | ecosystem: Environmental > Aquatic > Freshwater...
TTTGAGTTTTTCTATACCCCTTTCTTCCTGAGTAGCTTTTTGAGCATTTTTAAGGAGAACTTTTACTTCTTCTTTATCTCCTCTCTCTATAGCTCTCCTAGAGTTTAGAGTCTCCTCCCCAAAGGGGAAGAAAAAATGCACATATTTTCAAGAAAACCCTGTTAGCTAAAATTTAAAATTGCACCATTTAAGTTTTAAAATTGCACTAAGCTCAATTCTGAACATTTCATTTTCTCTACTCCCACTAGCTGGGATTTGTACCATAGTCGGATTTCAGCAAGGTTCGTTTCTTCATCGGGAACAATGCGGAGTTGAACCTTTTCACGAATCGGAACCCCAGAAACCTTGAATTCAACATTCTGAAAGGAGATCTTCCGATAGGGATTGACCACCCGTTCAGCCCGTAAGCAGAAGATATCTTTGGTGGATTGAAAAGGAGCGGGAAGGATAAATTCTCGAAAAAGAGACTTTCCCTGCCGGAGAGCTTTTTCCATCCGGAGAGCTGGTATTTCTCCAGTGGTGCTGTGAACCTGCTGGTAGTTATACCGATTGATTTCGTTTTGGAGAATATGTTGTCCTTCTTCGATGGTCGTGACATTTTCCCGATAACAGGTCCGGACAATTCGATCCTGTAACCATTGGTAAGGTCTTTCAATTTTTCCCTTGGCTTGTGGAGACAGGGCATAAGAAATTTTCACCCGGCAATCATTTAATACGTGTTTCCATTGGGGATCGACTTCATCGGTAAGAAGGGTATGTTTTCTCCAGATACTATCCCGATTCTGGACAAAGCGAAATATCGAGTGACTATCGACATAATAAGAAAGAGGAAGGCCATAGCGAAGCCAGACTGCTTCTAAAGCTTGGATATGGTTCCAGCTGGTTTCCCGTCGAACGAACTGGGCAAATACAATCATGCGGCTGTAATCATCTAAGCTGGTGATGAGATACCATTTTTCTTTGGCACCAGGTGAAAAGCGGTGATGGGAGGAATCATGTTGGATGAGTTCTCCGGTATAGTTGGTGAGGACTTCCCGATCATGAACTTTTTTGGGTGGTTTCTCTTGATAGAATCCGTTTTTCTTAGCCCGGTTAATGATGGTGGGAAGGGATACTTTTTGCTGGTACTTTCTCGAAAGCTCATCCTGGATATAGCTATAGTTATAGGTTCGAATCGGGAGCTTGGGATCCTCAATCATGGCTCTTTCAATGGTGAGTTCGTTGAGAATATTGGTTTCTACCTCGCAAGCGATGGTTCGAGGTGGTCTTTTCTTGGGAAACACCAATGAAAAATGCTCGGGATCAGTCCGATACCGGTTCAACAGCTGATAAAAACGCCTCCTTTTGATACCTAATATATCCAGAAGATAGGAAAGTTCGATGGTCTTATCAAGATACCTCTCCAAATAGGATTGGACTATTTCGGTTGAAAATCGCTTATGAAGCTGTTCTCCCATGGGGTTCGACCTCCTTCTTATGAGAAGAAGTCTAAACCATGGAAAGACCTGGTGGATCCTGACGCTTGTGGGGATAATTGAAAAGATAATTATCCCCACTGCTTGGACAACTCAACCTACGAGTTGCCCACCGTCTCCACCAGCCGACGATGAGAAATTTGATATTTTAAAGACATATCTAAGACAATTTAGTGCACTTTTAAATTTTAGATGAGTGCACTTTTAAAACTTAAATGACAGGGATGGTGAGATAACTTGACAATCGAATCTGTAAACGTTATCATATTTAACAAAAAGGAATAGAGAATGAAAGATAAAATTGTCACCATAAAAGACGTCGCTTTCGAAGCAGGGGTATCGGTAGCAACCGCGAGCCGGGCTTTGGCGGGTTATGGCTACGTCAAAGAAAACACACGAAGAAAAGTCCTTGAAGCCGCGAAAAAAATAGATTATCATTACAACTTAGTCGCCAAAAGCCTCCGTACGAACAAGACACAGACCATCGGATATCTCTTACCAGATATCACTAACCCTTTTTTTGCTGATATTGCACGAGGTATTCAAGATTTTGCCTTTTCCCGGGGATATACGGTGATTATTTGTAATAATGATAACGATAACATAAAAACCCAATTATTGATGAAAATGTTCATTCGAAACCGGGTGGGGGGTATTATTTACTCAACCCCGTATAATGATGCTTTGAAACAGATGGTAGAAACAACCAGGAAAAACGGAATTCCCACGGTCAATTGTTACGGGTCAACCCGTATTAACGCTTCCGATGTAATAACCGCTGATGCCACCATGGGCTGCTATAAGGCTATGAAGTACTTACTTGAGTTGGGTCACCGCCACATCGCCATCTTGAAAGTACGGGGAAGCGGTATCAGCAAACGACGTCTGGAGGGATGTAAAAAGGCTTTTACCGAGTTCGGCCTAGAGATGAACCCCGACCTGATTGTGGAAGCGGATGATTTTACCCAGAGAAGCGGTTTCCGTAGTGCCAAATTATTATTCAACCAGCCGAACATCCCTTCCGCCCTGTTTGCCTTCAGCGAACAATTAGCCATGGGTGTTTTGAAGGCGGCCAAAAGTGAGGGGATTGCCATTCCCCGGGATATGTCCCTGATTGGAGTGGATGATATGATAGCTGACTTGTTGGATCCTCCCCTGACCAGTCTGTCCATCCCGACCTATGAAGTGGGACACGCCGCCGCCTCTCTTTTATTTGATCGCATTGAAAAAAGAAAGAATGACTCACCCCCCCGGTGTATGTTGATGGATGAAACCCTTACCGTCCGGGATTCAACCGGTAGTTTAAGGACAGCCATTTCGTTGTGATACCACGCGCGTCTTGAACGCGCTTTTATTCAAGGAGGGGAAGATGGAACAAAAAAAATCTCTCATTTTTCTCCTGGTTATTCCCTTTTCATTTTTCTTCGTCAGTCACCTGCTTCCTTTCTTCTACGGTATCGGACTCTCCTTTTTTGACTGGAGAGGGGTATATGTCGGTATGAAAAATTACGTGGCTGTCCTCTATGACTAGACTTTTTGGGATTCCATCAAGTTCACCCTGTTCTACAGTGGGATTGTGGCTTTAAGCATGACTTTTATCGGGCTTTTTATTGGAGTTTTCATTAATTCGCTTGGTTTCGGCCAGGGCTTTGCCAAATCGGTACTGTTGATTCCCTGGGCTATATCCCTGACCGCTTGGGGCCTTTTAGCACAAATCGCTCTCAGCCAACAGTTCGGGGTGGTGAACGACCTCCTCCTGAGTTTCGGATTCATTCAGAGCCGTCTCTCCTGGCTGGGAGATCCAGTCATGGCCAGGGCGTCGGTGATTTTAGCCCGTATCTTCCGGGACGTCTGGTTCAGCGGGCTGTTGTTTCTCGCCGCCTGTCAGCTCATACCAGTTGAACTTTACGAGGAAAGCCGGGTGGCGGGGGCCGGGATCATACAAAACTTTATTTACGTGACCCTCCCATCGCTCAGACCGACCATGCTCTTTGTGGGAACCATTCTCTTCATCTTTTCTCTCCAGGAGTTCGACCTCATCTTCTCTCTTACCGGTGGAGGTCCAGGATTTGCCACCGAAGTGGCTTCCTTGAATATTTACCGTCATGGCATTCGCTACGGGAACTACGAATATGGGATCGCCGTCTCCACCATCTGGAGCCTGTTCATCTCTGCTTTCGTGGTTACCATATTCGCTCCGTTGCAAAGGAGGGTGATTGAACAATGAAAAAAAAGAAAAAACTTCGTGTTCAGATTGTACTCCAGGCGATCGGACTTGCTTTCATCGCCCTTTTAACCATCTTCCCGATCTACTGGACTTTGAATGTCTCCCTGTTGCCGGAAGCGGAAATCATGCGGACCAAGCCACATTACTTTCCTCCTCCCTCCCTGGCAACCCTGAACTCATATATTGATATTTTTACCAAGTATGATGTATTGAAAAATATGGCTAATTCCATCTTCATCGTTGTCCTCGCTTCATTCATCACCCTTATTTTCAGTTTTTCCGTCGCCTATGCGTTAGTCAAATATACTTTCAAATGGAAAAAACCTTTCTCTATGGGATTATCTGGCTCGTGGCTCTTCCCTGGATTGTCTATGTCCTCCCCATCTTCCAGGTAGCCAATAGTCTGCGGTTACTTGATACCCACCTATTGCTCATTATGCTCTACGGGTTCAGCGGCATCCCCCTTTTTTCCTGGTTTGCCCTTCCTTATGTATACGATTTTCCAAACGAATTGATTGACGCTGGGCGGCTGGACGGGTGCAGTGAGTGGGGAATCGTTCTTCGCATTGTTTTTCCCGCCTTGAAAAACGCCCTGTTTGCCCTGTTTATCCTTCGATTTGTCTGGGCTTACAACGACCTTTTGTATTCCCTTTCCTTTACCTTCCACCGGGCAAAAATGATCATGCCCACCTTACTTGAATTTCCCGGGTATACGGACATGCCGTTTGCTAAAATGGCGGCTGGCGGTTTTATCGCGGTGCTCCCCATTCTTTTAATCGTCATCTTTTTTCAGAATTACGTGATCAGCGGGTTGACCGGGAGGACTTTCAAATAGCAAGGAGGGGGGTGGTTGCCGGAAAAACCCATCCTATCGGTCTTTCAAATGTAAAAAACATACAAAGGAGGTTTAATCTGTTATGTTCAGAAAAGTGCTCATTAGTTTAATAATGGCAGCGGTTATGCTGGCCGGAACAGCTCTCGCCGGAGCCGCCTCGAAGGTGGTTTTCTATACCCCGGCCTGGGGTATTGACCAAGCAGAGGAAATCATTACTCTTTTCGAAAAGGAGAACCCGGACGTAAAGGTGGAGCTTATTAGGGGTCCATCCACCTGGGACGGACACGTGGGACGGGTTTCACTGTGGATCCGGACCAAATATCCGGGTGCGGATGTTATTTATAATGACGACGTCTTCACCCTTGACGGAGCCTATTTTGGGGTATGGGAAGATCTCACACCGTATTTGTCGGAAGAGGAAATCAATGATCTGGTCGGGTTACAAAAAGAATACATGAAGATTCATGGTGGCATATACCGGATTCCCTGGTGGAATGGGATGAGTTATATGTATTATCGGAAGGATATGCTGGGGAAAGCCGGTCTGACTCCGCCTGCTACCTGGGAAGAATTCCTGGAAACTGGCCGACGCTTCACCACTGATGTGAACGGAGACGGAGAAATTGACCAGTGGGGTTACCTCACCCAGGGAACACCGGGAGAAATGTACAACAACTTCGTTGAGTTCCTCTACCAGGCGGGAGGTGATGAGTGGGAACTGGCCCCGGATGGGACTCCGGACTCAAGGGCTGTTAAAGCACTTTCCTTTATGACCGAGATCTACAACACCACGGCTCCACCGGCACTATCCGCTATTGGCTACGATGAAAGCCGGGCTCTATTACGAGAGGGAAAAGTGGCCATGCTCCGCGACTGGGCGGATATGGGACGGATTGCCGCCCGTGATGGATTGCAGGACAAGATCGGGGTCATGAATTTCCCTGCCGGCCCGGGAGGACCCTATGGTATTGGTCATTGCTGGGGACCGGTGGTTAATAAGTACGGAGAGAACTTCCAGAAAAACAAAAAGGCGGTCATCGATTTCGTACGGTTCATGATGCGGCCGGAAATCCACACCATCACCGCCGTCCTGGAAGGACCGGCCCTTAATTCGGTACTGGCCAATGAGACGTTTATGGCCCGGTTGGCCGAAGCCAACATCGTAATTCCCTACTTCGAAAAATTCCTGGAATTCCGGAAAGTACGTAAATTTCCGGCCGGGAACTCTACTCCCTATCACGAGGGTATCGGGAAGATCGTCACCAAGGCCGCTATCACCAGAGAACAAAACGTGGAAAAGACTCTGATCGAGCTACAAAAGTGGATTGACCCCCTGATTAAAGAACTCCGGTAATACAGTCACCTGGTCCTGGTTGGCATCCCTGCTCGGGATCGAGCCTGGCAGGGATGCACCTTTTGAGGAAGAAAAACTCATGAATTCCAAAGAGAGAATTTTGAGTGCTATACACCGAGAAAAGCCCGACCGTATCCCCAGCGATATCTGGGCAACCCCAGAAGTCATGGAAAATCTTAAGAAACACTTCGGTGTGGATAGTGAACGCGCGATATGGGAAAAATTGAGTATTGACAAAATGGTCAACCTCACTCCAGCTCCCTTGGGTATACCGGTTACTTCCCATTACACCGGTCCCAGCCCGGCCCCGAATGAGGATATCTGGGGAGTGAAATACCTGGCTAAAAGTTACGCCGGGGGGCAAGGGTTTTATTGGGAAATGTGTTCTCATCCGCTTGCCGAACTTGACACTATCGAGGCAGTCAAGACCGATTACCGTTTTCCCCGCGCCGATGAGTTCGATTTTTCCACGCTCAAAGAAAACTGCCGTGAGTACACCGAATATGCTATTCAGTGTGGCTATATCTCTCCCTTTTATATTTTCAACAATATCCGGGGACTCGAAAAATCTCTGATAGATTTAGCTTTCAACCGAGAATACGCTCATTATGTAATTGACTGCATTAGCGATTTCTTCTATGCCTTCCATGAACGGCTTTTTGAGGCGGGAGGGAGTCTCATCGACGTAGCCGAAGTGACTGACGATTTTGGAATGCAATCGGGATTACTCATCAGTATAGACATGTTCCGGGAATTTTTTCGGCCCCACTACCGTCGTTTCATCAAACTACTGAAAGACTTCAATATCCTGGTCTTTCATCACGATGACGGTGCTATGGTCCCTCTCATTCCGGAACTCATTGACTTGGGAATAGATGTACTTAACCCGGTTCAGTGGAGACTTCCAGGAATGGATCCGGACAGGCTTAAGAAGAATTATGGAACAAAATTGTGTTTCCACGGCGGAGTCGACAACCAGCACACCCTTCCTTTCGGAAGTCCAAAAGAGGTAGAGAAAGAAGTTCAATTTCTATTCGATACATTAGCCTCCGACGGAACTGGCTATATTGTGGCTCCATGTCATAATCTCCAGTCCATCACCCCCATGAAAAATATCATTACGCTCTATGAAACGGTTCGCTCTCTAGGAACCCGGTGAAAGATCCCAGGACTTAAGGAGAACCTGATGAGTACATCCAGAGAACAGATATTGAATGTTCTGCACAGACGTAATTCGGGAAGGATCCCGCTTGCCGCGTATTCGTTTTTACTCTTCCGGGGCAAAACGGAGCGTTCCCTCAGAAATCGTGGGTGTGGCCTTATCCACTTCGAAAAAGCCTTCACCACGTTCCTGAACAATATTGAGATCAGCACCAAGGATGCTTGGGAAAACGGGACCCGGGTACTCTACCGGCGGTATAAGACACCGGTTGGCGAACTCACGGAAAAAGTACAAGTCGACCCTGCCTACCACAGTCAATGGATACAGGAATACCTGATCAAAAAACCCGATGATTATAGGATCGCCTGTTATATCGCGGAAAACACCGTCTATTGTCCAAACACCGATCTTTTTTTGGAGGCAGAGGATAATCTTGGAGAAGATGGAATCATAGTGGCCAACCTGGACCGGCTTCCTTTTCAGAAGACCCTCATTGAATTGGCCGGTACCGAGCGTCTGTGCTTTGATCTCTCTGATAACCCAGAAGTGGTGGAGGAGTTATTCCAGGTTCTGACGACAAAACAGGAGGAAATGTATCGCCTCGCCATCGATTCCCCAGCGGCGATTATCCACACCTGGGACAATATTACGGAAGACATCACCTCCCCCCGATTATTTGAGCGGTATTGTCTTCCCTTGTATCAACGGTACCAGGAGATGATTCACCGAAACAAGAAGCTTTTCATGGTCCACATGGATGGAAAACTTGCCCACCTCAAGAATTTGATCGCCCAATCCGGGATCGATGTTATCGAGTCGTTTTCTCTGCCGGATACTGGAGGGAACCTCCCGCCAGAAGAAATTGGAAATACCTGGCCGGACAAGGCGATCATGGCCAATGTCCCGGCTTTTCTATGCTACCGGGACGAGGCGTTTATCGAGCGATATATCGCCGACCTCATCACAAGGGTCCCCCGGGAAAGATTCATGCTGTGTGTGAGTGAGGATTTGCCGCAACCGTTTTGGAAAAAAACCCTATCACTCATTGATAAAGCTCTGAAACACTCTGGTTGAGTTGTGGAATACGGTTGATGCATAAAAAATTTTAGCCGGGGAAACGGGGGACGGGATTTGGGGGATCGCTACCCGTGATTCCCCAGAAAGGAGAACACAATGACCAAAATTGTTTTCATCGGGGCGGGAAGCCTGGTTTTTTCCCAGAAAATCATGATGGACATCCTCTCTTTTCAAGCCCTCAGGGATGCCCATTTTGAGCTGGTGGATATTAATTCCAAGCGTCTGGAATACGCCCGCCGGGTGGCGGAGAGAATCGTGAGGGAAGGCAATTATCCGGCCACTGTACACGCCACAAGAGATAGGAGAGAAGCTCTTTTGGGAGCGGATTATGTCTTGATCATGATCCTGGTGGGGGGGATCGACGTCATCCGCCATGATATCGAGATACCCCTGCGCTACGGAGTCGATCAATGTATCGGCGATACCCTGGGGCCGGGTGGAGTGTTCCGTGCCCTGCGGACCGTTCCGGTTATCCTGGACATCGCCCGGGATGTAGAAGAACTCTGCCCGAATGCCTATATTCTTAACTATACCAATCCCATGGCCATGATCTGCTGGGCTTTGAATGAGGCAAGCGGGGTGAAGAATGTCGGTCTGTGTCACAGTGTACAGGGAACCGCGGTCCAGCTCGCCGAAGCCCTGGGAGTCCCATTTCACGAAGTGACGTACTGGGTAGCCGGGATCAACCATCAAGCCTGGTTTCTGGAGTTCAGGTGGCAAGGAAAAGATGCCTATCCTCTACTACGAGAGAAGATAAACGACCCGGCGATCTATCAAAAGGACACCACCCGTATCGAGATGTTCAAACATCTGGGCTACTTTGTGACCGAATCGAGCGGTCACAATTCTGAGTACAATCCCTGGTTCAGAAAGCGCAAGGATCTCCTGGAGCGGTATACCCCGGGTGGGGGCTGGAACGGGGAAACCGGGTATATTTTAAAACTCTATGGGGCTGATCGGGAAAATTACGATCAGGAACTGGAAAAAATCGCCAACGGGCAGGAACCGCTCAAATTCGAAAGAAGCGACGAGTATGGGGCTTATATCATGAACGCCCTGGAAACCGGGGAGACGTTCCGGATAAATGGAAACGTCAGTAATACCGGCCTGATTACCAATCTCCCCGATGGTTGTTGCGTGGAGGTTCCCTGTTATGTAGACCGGCACGGTATCAACCCCTGTTTTGTGGGCAACCTGCCTCACCACTTGGCTGCGTTAAACAAAACCAACGTGAGTGTCCAGGAATTGACCGTCAAAGCTATTCTCAACCGGGACCGGGATTATGGTGTACTATGCACTGGTTCATGACCCGCTTACCGCCGCTGTTTTGTCCCTGGAAGAAATCCACCAGATGGTGGAGGACATGTTCAAGGCGGAACAAGAATGGCTGTATCATTTTTTTCGCCCCTGAAAGGAGTTGGATATTTCACACGGCTACAAATATCTTCTCACTTCAAGGCAGCAGCCAGGAGGATGCGACCGGTCGATTTTCCTTCCCGGCGATAGGAATAGAAGAGATCGGTCCGGCAGGAGGTGCAGTATGGTATGAGGTCGATATGTTCAGAGAGTATACCAAGTTCAATAAGCTCCGAGAAGATAAAACCTCTTAAATCAATAGTATATTGGTAGTGGTTTTTTTGGATGAGGTACAGAGATGCTGCGCGTCGATTTTGAAATTGTCGGGCGACTTCTTCTCCAACCTGAAAACAGCATGGTCCAATTGCTGGTCCGATTCCCACCCATATATCGTTAGCACAGGAAGAAAAACGTTGAGTCAGGCAAGAAAGAACTTTCAAGTGAATATCCTGGATAAGCCCTCCCCATCCAACATGAACCACTGCCACTATTGGTTGAGCCGGATCATAATACAGGAGAGGAGCGCAATCGGCGACAAGAATGCCGATCCAGATTCCTTTTTTGAGAGACAGAACGGCATCGGCAGTGAAGGTTTCATGCGATTCATCTGAAAAACTGTCATCGATCACGGCAATGTCGGATCCATGAATCTGACGGGGAATCACCAGTCGTGAGTCGGGCATTCCAAAGTATTCGAGGAATTTCTTTTGGTCTGACCCTTCAAAAAAATTGAAAGGATACTCACGAGTGGTTAATACATGCTTCAAATGAGAGAAGCGAAGAAAAGATGGAAATTGGAGATAATACCCCTCAGAGGGTATCTGAGGACTCATTTTTAAAACGGATTACACGAGCCGGAACTCCGGCGGCGATCGCATTGGGGGGGAGATCTTTATTCACCAGAGAAAAGGCGGCAACCGTGGTATTGTCACCGATTTCCACCCCAGCCAAGACCAGGGAACAAGCGCCTATCATTACATTTTTACCGATTTTCACCTTCCCGGTACGAAACTCTTCGATCAGAAATTCATGAGTGAGGATGGTGGTGCGATATCCCAATATGCTATTCTCGCCGATTTCAATGAGTTCGGGAAAAAAGCAATCGAGAACAACCGAAAGCGCCAGGCTGGCACCTCTATGAATTTTAGCTCCAATTGCCCGATATAAAAGGTTTTTCAATCGTAACGAAGGGGAAAAACCAAAAATGAAGATGACCAAGGTATTCAGAATGACGATGAGAGGATTTTTGACCTTGTACCAATAGTAGAGGCTGTTATACTGATCAACCTTCAGGCGGATTTCAGTTCGCCGTGAGCCCATTGCTGCCTCCGCTTTGACAGAAAAAATACCAGGAAAAAGAGATTAATGATGATATTCTGAACAATAATGATATAGATACGGGAATCATGAATCATATAATTTAACTGAGCAGTGGGATAGGTA
>Ga0209609_10002315_pt1 | contig 10916 bp, 7 predicted proteins | sample LakKivw325mmetaG_FD_184136 | JGI IMG/M metagenome (GOLD analysis project Ga0209609, IMG submission 184136) | Anoxic lake water microbial communities from Lake Kivu, Rwanda to study Microbial Dark Matter (Phase II) - Lake Kivu water 325m metaG... | ecosystem: Environmental > Aquatic > Freshwater...
GGCATGGTCAGCGCCGGATGGCCCTTTTCCTCCAGGAAGGGCAGCAGCTCCTCCACAGTGGTCGCCACCCGTTCGTCGGCGATTTTATCCAGCAGGTCAGGGTCGCCCTCCCGCTCGCAGACGGCCTTGAGCTCTTCGGCCAGGCTATCTTTGAGGAAGCTGGACATCCAGACTATGCGCTTGAAGCCGCCATCAGCCCGGATGAACTTCTTGGAGACCAGGAAGTATTTACCGACACCCATCACGCCAGGGGTCTGTAAGCCACCGCCGGCCATGCCCGCCAGGGTGGAGAAAGTCATCCCTGTAGGAGTCATGCTCGGGTCCTCACGGGACACGACCATGAAACCGTTGGCCTCTGGGATGAGCATCATGATGCATTCGAAGCAGCCGCAGGCCGTCATCGGGTTCTCCATGATGGAGTACACACCCACCTGCTCCACTGTTCCGTGGGAGGCTGACTTGGCGTATTCGTCAATCCCTGTGAAGTAACCCTTGACCGAGTCGAGGCAAGTGCCCTTCTTAATAGGCTGGTTTGGCCCAGTCGGGTTAATCTGATAGGACGCCTTGCAATCCAGCCAGTTGTAAGCGCCGCAGAGGCCCAAGCGCTCCGGGCTGACCACGCAGACGTGGTTGGGGGCGAAGCTCTGGCAGAGAGTGCAGCTATAAAAGGTATCCACGCTTTCGTCGGTCATCTCGGCCAGCCGCTTGTTGCGGAAGTCGTAAGCCACGCGAGCCTTTTCCAGCCACTGAGCGTACAGCTCGGGTTCGGTGACGATGGTGACCTGTACCTTGTCCACAATAGCTCCGAAGTCGGCGTGGAAGCGGGCGTGGAGGATCTTACCGAAATGTTCCAGGTTGAACCCCTTGTCGGTGGCTGCCTTGCTGATACGGATCCAGGCAATGTCGCGCTGGCCGATGTGTTGGACGCCCGAGGCGCCGTTGATGAAGTAGTGAATCTGGCGCTCCAGTACGGGTTCAAAGTCCTCCTGCATTTTGCGCCCGGCCACCTGAACCACGATGCCCAGGTCCATGTATCCGCCGTCTTCGATGTTCTCGAAACCGGGGCCGATGACCTCGATCTTACCGTCCTCCACCTCGTCCAGGGGACTCATCTTCAAGTACTCAAAGGCGCGGGAGTTTTTGCCGCCGAACTCGATGCGCATGTCGGCCCGCTTTACCCGCTCGCCCTCGAAGGCGCTCCCGTAGGGTACGGGAATGGGCACCTCGGTGATTTTGACCTTGACCCCGCGCACTTCCAGACAGCGCTGCACCAGACGTCTGGCCCTTTCGGCATCGTCCTTGCCCTCGATGTCGTCGAAGGGCATGGAGATGACGTGTTCGTAGGCAGTGACCCCGGTGGGCAGAATCTGTGGAATTACAGTATCAGCAATGGTGGGGAAGCCGTAACTGATGGCTCCGGCCGCCGAAGCATACTTCAGGTCATCCACCTCGCCCAAAGCCAGAACGAAGGCAAAGGTGCGGTACTTATTGTAAAGCAATATCTCTCTGAACTGCCCGCCCTTCATGCCTCCGAAGGTCAGCGCCGCACGGGTGGCGAAACCCAGGGCGTAGATGGCGGAGATGGTATCAGTGCCGAAGGGCACGATGTAGGTATCGTAGCCCATCTCCACCCCTTCCTCCATAAGCTGGTGGATGATACTGCGGCCATTGACGTTGCCGCAAAGGAAGATGAGAATATTACGCTGCTGCAACTCCCGCACGATCTGCACCGCTGCCGCGTTGGATTTGGCCGCGCCGACGATGGCCGCGAAACCGGGCATGCGTCCATCCACGAGTTGGATACCCCAGGAGCGCAACTGGATGTCGTCTATGGGACCGTTGGCGTAACCACCATTCCCGCCCTCTCCGGCGTCTGGGTTAGTGAAACTGGTGCCGGTGAGCTGTAGCCCTGGGATGCGCTCTGGCTGCTCGCCGCGGGCGAAGCGCAGTCCCTCGATGGCCTCTTCCGCGAAGAGGGTCGCCACGCCGCAGTCCAAAGTCTCGCCCAAATAGGGTAGCCAGACGCTATCACCAGGCACAGGATGCAACAACGACTTGGCCATATTGATTATGGGCACCAGGTCGCCCACTTTGGCCACCTCGATTCCCGTGAAACCCAATATCAGAGGCAAGTAATAAGCGGTGTTGGTGAATTGAATGGGGGTATCCGGCCCCAATTCCTTGATGGTTTTCTGCAGCAGGTCTTCTGCCTCTTTGACAATCCGATTAGCGCCACGAATGGCAGCAGTAGCGATGTATCGAGACATTTATTTCCTCCTTAGAAAAACAGCTGCGGCAATCACTTCTTGGCCTGCTCTGGAATCTTCGCGCTGTAGAGACTGACCGGCAGGCCAGCGTCCATGGCCTCGATGAACTGGCGCATTAACCGGTCGCCGCTTTGACCAAAGCGAGTGGGATCGTATTCCACCAGGCCCAGAGCAGCCCGTTTCTTGTCAATGTGTTTCAGAGCCTTCTGGACAGCCTCTTCAGGGTCAGAGATGAACTCCAGCTTACCGCCCAGTTGCTCTTCCCAGCCTTCACTGAGAAATTCAGTCACTTTCTTGCTGCCTGCTATCGGCGAGCGGCCACCCATAATGGTGTACACGCCCGACGCGGCAAAGTAGCAACCAATGGAGATAGCCTTCTCGCTCATCCACTCTGGAGCAAACCCTACCCCCGGAATGTCGGAAATATCGTCGCCCAGCCCACCCTCGCTGGCCACTTGGCTGAGCACGGTAAGGATGCGGGTGTTGTCCACGCAGCTACCTACGTGCAAGACCGGTGGGATGCCCACTGCTTCACATATCTCCCTCAAACCCGGTCCGGCAAGCTCGGCCGCCTCCGGGGAGAGAAGGCCGTATTTGGAGCAGGCAATGGCCCCACATCCGGTCATCACTACCAACACATCGTTCTTGATCAACTCACGCACGACGTAATCGTGTGCCTGGTCCTGAGAAGTGTGGACGTTGTTGCAGCCAACCACCCCCGCCGCTCCGCGCAGTCGTCCCTGGATGATAGCGTCGTTCAGAGGGCGAAAAGAACCGCGGTAGAAGCCGCCCAGGGCGTAGTTGATGTACTCGTGAGAGAAGCCAGCCACCATACTGTTGACCTGTGCCGGAATGTGCGTTTCCTTACGGTTGGGGAAATTGTCAATCCCCATCTTCACGATCTTTTTGGCGATCTCCAGGGCGTGGTGTTCGTCGAACTCCACGTGGGTGGCCCCTTCGATGTGCGCCTTGGGGGAAGTGGTGACCAGTATGGTGTGGAACTGCTCGGACAGGGGAGCCAGGGCTTGCATGATGCACTGGATGTCAACCACCATGAGCTCGATAGCGCCGGTCATAATGGCTAGTTCCTGGCTGAGAAAGTTGCCGATGGTGGGCACTCCCTGGCGCATTAGGGTCTCGTTGGCCGTGCAGCAGATGCCCGTCAGGTTGATGCCCTTGGCTCCCTTGCTCTTGGCGTACTCGATCATCTCCGGGTCGTTGACCGCCGCCAGGATCATCTCCGAGAGAACTGGTTCGTGGCCGTGGACGACGATGTTCACCTCTTCCTCGCTCAACATCCCCATGTTCACCTGGGCCGTGAGCGGGACCGGGGAGCCGAAGAGGATATCGGTGATGTCGGTGGCGAGCATGCTCCCTCCCCAGCCATCGGCCAGGGCAGTGCGCAGCCCGGCCATCAGGATGCTCTCGTACCACTGATCGTTTCCCACGTGGGTGCGGTGCATGATCTCCACCACTTCGCGGTCAATGCCCCGTGGGGCGATGCCCGCCCTGCGCCAGACCTCCTGGCGCTTCTTCGGGGCGCGCCTGAGATAAAGAAGCTCGCCTTTCTGGTTGCCGACCTGAGCCAGGGCTACCTCGGCCACATCCTTGGCGATTTCCATGGTCTCGCGGCTTTTGGTGGGCACCTTTAAAAACTCCGCCACCTCCAGGAGCTTGTTCACATCGCGGATCGTGTAATCGGGGGCCTCCCCCTCGGCGGCGGCGAGCAAGGTGAGGGCCATGTCGCGGCCGTGGTCGGAGTGGGCAGAGGCGCCAGCGGCTATCATGCGGACGAAGTTGCGGGCCACGATGGTATCAGCCGTCGCGCCACAGACGCCGAGTTGTGGCCCCTCTCCAAAGGGATCAATACGGCAAGGCCCCTGCGCGCAGTTGCGACAACAAAGACCCAGTCGCCCAAAACCGCATTGCGGCTGCTGGGCTTCCAGTCTGTCCCAGGCCAATTCGATTCCATCCGCTTCCGCTATCTCTAGCAGCTTTTGGATCGCGGGATCAATAGTCATCTTCTGTAGATCCGTCATCATAGCCTCCTAAATTAGAGTCACAGGGTACTGTGTGTTAATCGCTGAAGCCGAGAATTCCTACACACGATAGTTCCATCGAGGAACTTTGCGCACAAAGCGGTAGAACAGAACTACCTGCTTTGCCATACCGGTTAAGACCTGCTAAAGTGAGGGTGAAGCCCTGATGCTGGTGAGCCACTCCTTCCCTGTAAGCTTGCGCCGACATTGCGGGCAGACTTCGAGACTTTCTTTAAGTGAGTCTAGCTTGCCCTCCAGACGATTCAGTTCAACCTCTGGGGCAAAATAATCTCCGCAAATTCGGCAGCGGCGACGCTCCAGAGTCGTTTGCCAGTTGACCATCGTCCGCTTGCCCGTTACGTCCTCAATCTCGATGGCCCCGGTGGGGCACACGAAAGCGCAAGCGCCGCAGCCAATACATGCCTCCGTAGCCTCCTGGAAAGGCGTCATCACTTTCCGTTCTGGACCACGGCCGACAAAACTGATGGCGCTTTCCCCGATCAGTTCCTCACAAACCCGCACACAGAGGCCACAAAGGATGCAATTTTCATCCTTCAGGCTGAACCGGGGACGTTCTATGCCCAGTTCATCTGCCAGGTCCCGGATGATTTTTACATTGGAGCAACGCGCCAGCAGCAATTCCACAATGACCCGCCGGTCTCTGAGCACCCGCTCCGAGTGTGTGTCAATCGTCAGACCGTCCTCCCGCAGGTGATAAGTACAGGAGGGTACGATACGACTCCTGTTGCCACGTTTCACCTCCACGATGCAAAGCCGACAGGCGCCATAAGGAACCAGGGCCGGATGATAGCAGAGCGTGGGGATTGGAATGCCGTACTGTTTTGCCGCCTCCAGGATAGTGGTGTCTGTCTGCACCTGAACTTGCTGGCCGTCTATGACTGCCGTGACCGTTGATTCTCCCATCTACTCCACTCCTATGGCGTCGAACCTGCACAGGTCAAAGCAAAGCCCGCATCTGATGCACTTTTCCGCGTCTATGACGTGGAGTTGCTTCTTTTCCCCGCTGATAGCATTTTCGGGACAATTCCTCCGACACAGGCCGCAGCCGGTACACTTATCCTCCACGACGAAGTAGCGAATTAGAGCACGGCACACGCCAGCCGGACATTTTTTGTCTTTGATGTGGGCCTCGTACTCGTCCCTGAAGTAGCGTATCGTGGTCAAAACCGGATTCGGCGCGGTCTTGCCCAACTGGCACAGCGCTGCATCCTGAGCCACTTGCCCCAGTTCTTCCAGCAACTCGATGTCGCCCTCTTGCCCTCTGCCTTCACAGATGGCGGTCAGGGTCTGGTACATCCTCTCGACGCCTTCGCGGCAGGGAGTACATTTGCCGCAGGACTCTTCCCTGGTGAAATTAAGAAAGTAACGGGCCACGTCTACCATACAGGTATGCTCGTCCATGACGATCATCCCGCCCGAGCCCATCATCGAGCCTGCTTCGGTCAGAGCTTCGTAGTCTACGGGCAAGTCTAACAGGCTGTCTGGAATACAACCCCCAGAAGGCCCGCCCGTCTGTACGGCCTTGAATTTTTTGCCCCCCGGGATCCCGCCGCCGATTTCATAGATCAGTTCCCTGAGCTTGATGCCCATGGGCACTTCTACCAGCCCCGTGTTATTGATCTTGCCAACCAGCGAGAAGACCATGGTGCCCTTGCTCTTCTCCGTCCCTATGCTGGCGTACCAATCTGCTCCCCGATTGATGATGTGCGGGACGCTGGCCCAGGTCTTGACGTTGTTCAGGACGGTGGGCCTGTCCCACAGGCCACTTTCCGTGGCGTGAACGTCCTTGTCCCGTGGCTCACCGACCTTTCCCTCCACGGAGCGCATCAAGGCACTGGACTCTCCGCAGACAAAAGCTCCCCCACCTCGGCTGATCCGAAAGTGGAAATCAAAACCAGAGCCTAGAATGTCCCTATCCAGCAACCCGTATGCCTGCGCCTGCTCGATGGCGATGCCAATGTGTTTGATGGCCAGAGGGTATTCGTTACGGACATAGATATACCCTTCGTTGGCGCCGACAGCATACGCGCCGATAATGATCCCCTCCAGGACGCTGTGGGGATTCGCTTCCAGGAGGCTGCGGTCCATAAAAGCTCCGGGGTCTCCCTCGTCGGCGTTGCAGATTACGTATTTGACCTCTCCTGGGGCCTGGCGAGCCGCTTCCCACTTTCTGCCTGTGAAGAATCCGGCTCCGCCTCTGCCGCGCAAGCTGGAGCGCTTGATCGTTTCAACCACCTGGTCCGGAGTCATGGTGAAAAGGACCTTGCTCAGGGCGCTGTAGCCTCCCAGACAGATATAGTCCTCAATGCTCGTCGGGTCTATTTTACCATTGTTAGCGTAGACAATGCGCATCTGCTTCTTGTAAAAAGGAATCTCCTCTTCGAAAGCAATGGTTTCGCCGGTTGCGGGATCCTCGTAAAGCAGATGGTCAACGACCTGGCCATTGACTACGGTCTGAGAAACGATTTCCGGCACATCCTCTTCCTTCACCCGCTGATAGAAAATCTTCTGAGGGTAAACGACCACGATGGGGCCACGCTCGCAGAAACCGTGGCAGCCTGTTGCCTTCAGACCTATCTTGTTCTCCAACCCTTGACTGGCAAGCTCCCGCTGCAAAGCGGCCAGAACTGTCTTGGCGCCAGAGGCAGCGCAGCCCGTTGTACTGCACACTGCTACCATGGGTTGGGAAGGATCGCGGCCAGCGAGCAGAGACTTTCTCAGTTCCTCCAGTTCGGACGCACTTCTTAGCCTTTTCACCCGCTAACCTCCCGAATTCCTGTAAGCTTTCAGCATGGATTCAACCTTGCCGACAGTCATTTTCCCATGATACTCTCCATCAATTACAACCACCGGGCCCAAAGCACACGCGCCCAGGCAGTGAACTGCCTCCAGGCTAAACTCTTGATCGTCGGTCGTTCCTCCGGGTTTGACATCCAGGGTCCTTTGCAGTTGTTCCAGGACCTTGTCGGCTCCTCGTACGTGGCAGGCCGTGCCGAGGCAGGTTTGAACGAGATGCCGTCCTCTCGGCACCAGGCTGAAAGCTTTGTAGAAGTTGGCCACGCTATAGACCCGGCTGAGAGGAACTTCCAACCTGCCAGCCAAGCGCTTCAGTGCATCCTTCGGCAGATAATTGTACTCTGACTGTATCTCCTGGAGCATAGCGATGAGCATAGAGGGGGCAGCGTCGTTGCGCTCAACGATCTCGTCTACTTTTTCCAGTTCCATCGCCTACCTCGGTTCAACAGTGGCCTCTACTGCCCCAGGCTCCATCCGCCCGAGGAGAAACTCCCGAATCGCGCTGAGCCTCTTGTCCTTAGATATCTCTTCCACGGATTTGAACCGCAGTGCATGTGTAGGACAAGCTTCCACACAGGCCGGGTCTTTCCCCTCCCTTTGCCTTTCAATGCACAAATCGCATTTCAGAATGGCCTTATCCAGATCCCTCATCCTGATCGCCCCAAATGGGCAGACGGCAACACACCACGTACAACCAATGCACCTCTCGGGCTGCTGCAGTACTATTCCATCGGGTTCCAGCTTGGACAGTGCATGGGTGGGGCAAACTCGCACACAGGGCGCATCCTCGCAATGCCTGCACTGCAATGGGACAGACATCTGCTCAACGTATTCGACCATCACCCGATAGGCCGGGCGCGTTGCCTCAGCAATGGCCACAGGTAGATCTTTGGACGTGGAATGGGCGACTGCACAGGCAATCTCGCAAGATTTGCAGCCGAGACACTTTTCCACCTCGCAGATAATCCTTCTCATAATCAGCTTCCCTCCGTATTCGATTGGGGACGTTTTCGACTTCGGCCCTATGCCCTCGTCGCCCTGGTCGAACCGCAGGACTCTGCCACCGGCTGGCATCGTCAGATCGGCAGCGGAGCGCCATCCAAAACCGCGGCGGGGCCAAAGGCTAAGAAGCCTCAATACTTGCGGAAGTCGCCAGACATTCGCAAGTCCAGCACGTTCGTCTCCGAAACCCGCTGGATCAACTGGAACCAGGGGGAGTCATCTTCTTTCCCTTCCGGCGGGCTGGGGAGCTCCCAATCCTCATCAGGCCCATAACCGGCTGCTCGCAGCCTCTCCTCAATCACGCTCGGTTTCAGGCGGTCTGGATCATAGCCAACGACGACCCGTTTAAAAGCGCTGCTGGCCATGACTTCCTCTACGCCATCCAACTGCAGCAAGACACTGCGCACGGCCTGGACGTGATGGTCCGCGTACATTTTCGGTACGTGCAAGACGGTTTTTTCCACGGTTGCATGACCTCCTTAATCGAATTATTGGCCCAAAGCCGGCCAGGCGTATACGATATTAACGCTATTCGCCAGCGCGAACGTGGTTCACGCCTCGAATTCGCGTGCCGATTATACCACAGACCTGGGTACCTGTAAAACGTGTAGCAGAGGTTTTGTACTTCGTCCAGAAGAGGACAGGGAAGCGGGGGGAAATACCCCCCGCTTCGAGAGTCACAGGACTAGGACAGGCCCACGACCTTGCCAGTCTCCAGATCCACGTCAATGTCCATGAACACCGGGCGAGAAGGCAGACCGGGCATGGTGCGCATGGTGCCGCAGAGTGGATACAGGAATCCAGCTCCGACAGAGGCGCGGATATCACGCACCGGTAGCCGATAGTTCTTGGGCACGCCCTTCCAGGTCGGGTCATGGGACAGTGAGAGATGCGTCTTGGCCATGTTGATGGGCAGCTTATCGTAACCCAGGTCGGTGTACAATTTCAATTTGCTCTGGGCAGCCGGTTCAAAGTCCACCCCGTCTGCGCCATAAATCTGGGTGGCAATGATCTCGATTTTGTCTCTGATGGGGATGTCCAGCGGGTAGAGAAACCGGAAGTTGCTGGGCTTCTCGCAGGCGGCCACTACTGCCTCAGCCAGTTCCGCACCACCGGCCTCTCCTTTGGCCCACACCTCGCTGACGAAAGCCCCCTCAGCGCCGGCGGCCTCGGCTGCTTTCTTGACAATTTTGATCTCCGCATCGGTATCGGTGTTGAATCTGTTGATCGCCACCACCACCGGGATGCCGAAGCGCAGAGCAATCTTGATATTGGCCTCCAGGTTACACAAACCCTTTTCCAGAAGTTCCAGGTTCTCCTGTTTGTAGGCTGGGTTGAGAGGGATGCCGGGCACTACCTTAGGGCCGCCGCCATGCATCTTGAGGGCGCGGATACTGCAGACTATCACCACGCAGTTGGGGATGAGACCACTGTTACGGCACTTGATGTCGAAGAACTTTTCCATCCCGCAATCGGCGCCGAAACCGGATTCCGTGACCAGGTAGCCGCCTGAGATAAGCTTGATGGCTAGCATGTCGGCCACAATGGAAGAATTACCGTGAGCGATATTGGCAAAGGGACCGGCGTGCACGAAGGCAGGGGTACCAGCAAGGGTCTGCATCAGGTTTGGCATCAAAGCGTCTTTGAGCAGAACAGTCATCGCTCCAGCTACGCCCAGGTCTTCTGCAGTGACCGGGTTTTTGTTCCTGTCCATGCCAATGACCATACGGCCAATGCGCGCTCTTAAGTCTTGCAGGCTGGTAGCCAAAGCCAGAATGGCCATCACTTCACTGGCTACAGTGATGTCAAAACCGGTCTGTCGCGGCCGGCCATCATCTTTGGTGCCCAGACCGATAACCACATTGCGGATCGCCCGGTCGTTAACGTCAATGACCCGGTTCAAAGTGATGCTATAGGGGTCAATATCCAGGCGGAAGAAACGGCGGCGTTCCTCAGCGCTCAGTTCGGATGGTTTGCTGGCCGAAATACCCAGTTTCTTGAGGCGGACGTACATCCAGGGGGCAAACTTGTCGTCTGGACAGAGGGCCTTGGCCAGCTTTTCGTCGCTTGATACATTCTCGTGCATGATCCGGGCATCCACGGCTGCTGCCAACAGGTTGTTCGCCGCACCCACGGCATGGATGTCCCCGGTCAGGTGCAGGTTGAAATCCTCCATCGGTACGATCTGGCTGTAGCCGCCACCCGCCGCACCGCCCTTAATGCCAAAAGTGGGACCCTGGGAGGGCTGGCGAATGCAGGTGAAGACTTTCTTGCCGATGTAATGCAGCCCCTGGCTGACGCCGATAGTCGTTACCGTTTTACCCTCCCCCAACGGTGTAGGAGTGATGGCTGTCACATCAACGTACTTCGCATTGGGACGGTCTTTGATGCGCTCCAGAACGTCCAGGTGGATCTTGGCCTTGTACTTGCCATACAAGTCCATGTCATCTTCGCTGAGACCCAACTCCGCTGCTATCTCGCGGATTGGCCGCAGGTTGGCCGCCTGAGCGATCTTGATGTCGCTGGGGACTGGTGATTTGATGTCGACGATCATTGGTGCCTCCTCATGTAGATGGTTTGCCAAGCCGCCGGGGGCGGATGGGCGTTGTTCCTCTGTTCATCCGTGACCGATCGCTCCCGAGACGAGGGCGACGCTCAGCTGCTCTCTGGCATAATGCAGGGATTCTGGGCTTCAGCCCCATCGGAGAAGATGGTCGTCGCGCTGCTACGGGTCTTCCTCCTGGCAGATACCGGCGATTTTCTCCACTGCCTTATCGCTCAGCCTCTGGAA
>Ga0209609_10002317_pt1 | contig 10913 bp, 14 predicted proteins | sample LakKivw325mmetaG_FD_184136 | JGI IMG/M metagenome (GOLD analysis project Ga0209609, IMG submission 184136) | Anoxic lake water microbial communities from Lake Kivu, Rwanda to study Microbial Dark Matter (Phase II) - Lake Kivu water 325m metaG... | ecosystem: Environmental > Aquatic > Freshwater...
GAGAAAAAAAATTTATAAAAGCATATATACAAAGTGGCGGAAATGCTACACAAGCATATTTAGCTGTAAATCCTGATTATAAAGGCAATTCAGCTGGAGAATTAGGTCATAGACTGTTGAAAAAAGTCAACCTTACAGATACGGAAATAATGGAAGAATTGGGGATTAATGATGCTTATATTTACGAAAAAATTAAAGAAGGCATAGAAGCAACCAAAGTTGTTTCAGTTATTCCAATAAAACCGAAAGAGGCACAAGAGAATAATCCAGGCTTACCTGATGCTGATTCTAAAAGTGTTGAGTTTATAGATGTTGAGGATTATGCAACAAGGCATAAATATATTGATATGATATTAAAGCTTATCAATAAATATCCTGCCGAAAAACATAAAATAGATGTGAAAGGGGAGTTAAATATAACGGATGCCAGAGAAAAAATCTTTAGCCGAATCAATAGCATTGCTTCCAGAAAAGAAAAGAAGAGAGATCATTGACAGCTTAAGTGAAGAAGAAGCTTTGGATCTGTTGTATGACTGGCATTTCTGGGCAAGGCCTAAACAGTTGCCCCCGGACGGGGATTGGTTAACTTGGTTTATTATGACTGGTAGAGGCTGGGGAAAAACATTTGTGGGTGCAAACTGGGTTAATGAACAGGCAAGGGAAGGTGCAGAGCATATCGCCTTAATCGGACAGACTAAAGCTGATGTTAGGGATACAATGGTGGAGATAGGACCCTCTTCAATCTTAAAATTGGCACATCCTAAGTTTAGGCCTGATTATGAGCCTTCAAAGAGGAGATTAATTTGGCCTAATGGAAGTGTAGCAACTATTTATTCAGGTGATGAGCCAGACCAGGTAAGGGGCCCTTCTCATGATATAGCCTGGATTGATGAGCTGGCAAAATTTAAATATCCTCAGGATATATGGGACAATCTTTTGATGGGATTAAGAAACAGGGAAGATTTAAGAATATTAGTAACTACTACACCAAGACCTATTCCGATTATTAAGTATCTTAAAAATGATGAGGATACAAAGTTGGTTACCGGTAGCACTTATGAAAACAGGGATAATTTACCGGAAAAATATTTTGATTATATTATCAAAAAATATAAAGGCACAAGGCTGGGTAAACAGGAGATCTATGGAGAGATTCTGGCTGACAATCCAGACGCTTTGTGGAATCGGGATATCCTGGAGAAGAACAGGGTAAATAAGGCACCGGAGCTAGTCAGAATTGTAGTGGCCATTGATCCGGAAGCTACTGCTAACGAAATGTCCTCAGAAACCGGTATAATAGGTGGTGGGATAGGTGAAGATGGTCATTGCTATATCTTGGAAGATGCCACTATAAAAGGAACTCCAGATAAATGGGGCAATACAGCCGTAACATTATATTACAAATTAAAAGCTGACCGTATTATAGGAGAAGTCAATAATGGCGGTGATATGGTAGAGCATGTAATCCGATCCATAGATAAGAAAGTTTCCTATAAGAGCGTAAGGGCTTCCAGAGGGAAATATATTAGAGCTGAACCGGTAAGTGCTTTATATGAACAGAGTAAAATACATCATCTTGGATATTTCACAGATCTGGAAGATCAACTTTGTGAATGGGTATCTGGGGATAAATCCCCAGACCGATTAGATGCTTTGGTGTGGCTGGTAACAGAATTAATGTTAGAAGATAGAAAAGAGCCAGGTTTTTATGTAGTATAAAATTAAAATTTGACAAATATATTTTTATTGTGCTAAAATAAATTTGAATTAAATATAATAGAGCTCCTAGAGAGCCGTTTGAGAAAGCAAAAGCTTTTTGACGGCTCTTTTTTTATTTTGTAATAAGTGAGGTGATAAATATAGAAATCACTTTACAGGTCAATAAACATAAACTGAAATTTAGCACGCAAAAATCAAGTGAAGCCTCCAGAATTAATGATCCCCGATACTGGCCTAATGATCCCAGAAATACTGAATATTATTCTGAAAGTAGGAAGAATACTGAAGAACAGATTAAAGCCTATCAGGGTTGGGTTGGAGATTGCGTTTCATTAATTGCTGAAAGAGTTGCTTCAATTCCATTAAGATTATATGACAGAGAAGATAAATTGATAGATGAACACCCTTTTTATGATTTAATGACGCATATCAATCCTGATGTAACTGGTTTTATGTTTTTGGAGTTATTGCAAACCTACCTTGATTTGACTGGAGAATGTTATGTTTTGATGGCTAAAGATAAGTTGGGAATACCAAGAGAATTATATTTCCTACGACCTGATAGAATGACACCGGTAGTCAAAGAAGGAATTATTGATCATTTCCAATATAGAAAAGAGATGAGAGAACTTATTTATCCTCGAGAAGACATTTTATACTTCCGATATCCTAATCCTACTGATCCTTACCGGGGAGCAAGTCCTGTTCAGAGAAAAGCTTATGCCTATGATACTGATCTTTATAATATGATTTATCAATTAAATATTTTTAAAAACGGGGCACATTTAAAAGGCATATTAGAGACAGAAGCCAATTTAGATGAAGACCAAGCCAAAAGATATTTAAATTTATTTGAAGAGACTTATGGAGGTATGAGCAATGCCCATAAAACAGGAATATTAGTTGGTGGTCTTACTTATAAGAATATAGGAATCCCCAATAAAGATATGGAGTTTATGTTACTGGCTGACTGGACTATGAGACAGTTGGCCAGTGCCTATCATACCCCACCGCAGAAATTAGCACATCCAGAAAATACAAATCTGGCTAATATGAAAGCTCTGGATGTTGGCTGGAATAGGGAATGTATATTGCCAAGACTAACCAGAATAACTGATATTCTGAATAGTTTCTTGATACTTCTCTACAAGCAAGATGGTTTATATTGTGAATTTGACAATCCTGTACCAGAAGATGAGGAATTTTTACTGAAAAAAAGAGAAGTTAATCTAAAAAATTTTGTAATTTCTCCTAATGAAGCCAGGATAGAAGATAGATTAGAACCAGTTAAGTGGGGTGTATCACCGCTTGCTCCTATGAACTTCCTGCCTCTTGGTGGAAGTGAGTCTTCAGAGAAAAGAGAAACAGAAGTAGAAATAAAGGAATTATCTGAAGATTTTAAGAGAAAATATTGGGAGCTATATATTAAGCATATTACACCATTTGAAAACGAATTTAAAAGGGAAACTATCAAATATTTTCAGGAACAGGAAATTGAGATATTAAGGGCATTAAGGGAAAAGAAAGATATCCAACAAAAGGATATTAAAGATGCTTTGAAAATTCCCAAAAGTAAAGAGCAGATAGAAAAATATGCCAAGATAGCCATTCCTAGAATAACCGAAATGGTAATGATGAACGGGAATAATGTATATGCTGAATTAGGTGTTTCTGGAAGCTTCGATGTAAGTAATCCTAAAGTGGTTAGCTGGATTAAGAAAAAAGTTGGAATGCTGATAAAAGAAATTCCCGAAACTACCCTGGATAAGTTAAGAAGAACTTTAGCTGAAGGTGTGGATGCTGGGGAAAGTATTCCTAAACTGGCCAGTAGGATAAGCAGTGTCTATGAGGAAGCTAAGGGTTATAGGTCGGTCAGGATTGCCCGAACTGAAACCATTACAGCAAGTAATCAGGGTGCATTACAGGCTTATGATCAGAGTGGGGTAGTGGAGAAAAAAGAATGGTTACCAGCAGGAGATGCTTGTGAAATTTGTTTGGATATTGCCAATGATGGTGCTATCGGTTTACATGAAAATTTTAGTGGTGGGTTTGATTGCCCACCGGCTCATCCTAATTGTCGTTGCACTATATTACCAGTTTTAGAAAAAGAATAGAAAGTGAGGTGATTAAATTATTATGGAAAAGATAATTAGAAAAACTTTTGAATCAGAAACAAAAGAGGTTGATGGTGAGAGGGCCTTAAATGTTACTATCACGACCAGAGATAAGGATAGGGATGGAGATATTGTCGAACCTCAAGGGGTGAAACTGATTAATTTTAGGAAAAATCCTGTAGTCTTATTAGCCCATGATTACCGGGGACTGCCGATTGCCAAGGCTGAAAAGCTGGAAAAAACAGAAGAAAGTATTAAAGCAAAAGTAATATTCCCGGAAGAAGGCACTTATCCGATAGCCGATACAGTTTACAACCTATATAAAAATAAATTTATGAAAGCTTGGAGTATCGGTTTTATACCCCTGAAAACTGAAGATATCGATGCTGATGATATTGCCGAAGATGAGGAAGGGAATAAAATCAGAAGCGGTGGAAGGCGGTTTAAATCTGTTGAATTGCTGGAATTTTCAGCCTGCTCCGTACCAGCTAATCCCCATGCCTTAAGCAATATGATAGACAAAGGGATTAATCTTGAGCCATTAAAGGAAGCCGGAATTATTGAGATAGAAAATGGAAAAGAAGTCGTAAATAAGCCGGAGGAAACTGAAACTCATATTCATATTCCAGTAAGAGATAAAGATGATTTTGTCCAAGAATCATTCAGAACTATTACTATTGGTAAGGAGAATGAAGGGATACAAGCAGTAATAGGGAAATTAAAATCTGATCCTAATGGATCAACTAAAGTTCAAAAATATATTTTTGATAAATCAAAAGGCTGGACTATGGAAAAGGCTAAAAAGTGGGTAAAAGAGCATGGTAAATCTATTGATTTAGAAGATTATAAAGAAAAAGGAGTAATACCGTTTAAAGAAACTCCAAAGGCACCTGAAGATGAGGACTGGGATGCAGCAAAGGAAGTAAGAGAAGCAGAAGTTTCAGATCTTAAAATTATGTGTGCCTGGTATGATTCAGAAAATCCTGATATTAAGCAATCATATAAATTACCCCATCATAAAGCTAAAGGACATGCAGTAGTATGGAAAGGTGTTGCCGCAGCAATGGCTGCTTTGATGGGAGCCAGAGGTGGAGTGGCGATCCCGGAAAGTGATAAAAAAGGTGTTTATAATCACTTAGCTAAACACTACAAGCAGTTTGATAAAGAGCCTCCGGAATTGAGAGATTATGAATCTGAAGAATTGGAAAAGTTATTCCCCGATGAAGATGTAAGAAAATCTTACAATGCTGAAGAAATCTATGAAATTGTAAAACTTAATAAAGAATTACTGGAAAAAGTAAAAGAGCTTGAATTAAAGTTTGGAGCAGTCTTAAATCGAAAAAATAAACAAAATTTAAAAGATGCACAGCAATTAATTCAAGAAGTATTAGATTCTGCTGAACCTGAAGAAGATAGTCTCAATAATGATGAAGATAGTGAAAAAGAAATTGAAGTAATTGATGAAAATGACAGTATAAAAGATGATGATATAAAAGACAAAGTAACAGATGAAGATGAAGTAGAAGTAGATGATGAAATAATTTCTAAAGTAATTAATGAAAGTCTGAATTATCTGGTTGGGAAAGTAAAATTTAATGCGAAACATAATCAAAAGAAAGGAGTTGATTAATCGTGAAAATGACAACAGAGGAATTAGGTGCATTGGTAAAAGCTGAATTTGATAAGGCTATTGCACCATTACTGGAAGTTAAGAGACCGACAGATGAAGATGGAGAAAAGAAGGAACTAGAGAAAAAATTATTTCCAACTTTTTCGGATTTCTTGAAATCTGTAATGCAGAAAGATGCTAAGCTGATTCAATATCGGGAAAAAGTATTATCAATGGGAAGTGATCCAGAAGGCGGATACTTAGTTCCTGAGGAATTCATTCCCGAATTAAAACAGGTAGCTTCTGAGGAGGGAATAATCAGACCTCTAGCAACTGTATTACCTTCGAGTAGAGAACATCCTGATACCGCAGTGGATATCCCAGTATTAGACCAAGCTGGAGCTAGTTCAAAAGACTTTTTCTCTGGAGTTTGGTTTGTTTGGACTGCTGAGGGTGCATCAAAAACAAATAAAGAACTTAAACTTGACCTCGTAAAACTTGAACCTCAAGAATATTCTGGTTATGCTGTATTAACAGATAAGCTGATCCGTAATGCCAGTGTTTTAGGTGCTTATGTAAAGCAAGTTTATAGTAGGGCTCAGGTAGCTTTTGAGGATTATCATTTCTTACGGGGAACTGGAGTAGGACAGCCATTAGGTATTATTAATTCTCCTGCTTATATTACTGTAACAAGAAACACTAAATTGACTGTAGTCTTTGCTGATATTCAGGGAATACTAGAGCAGATTTTACCTGGTTGTAATCCTATCTGGGTTATATCCAGGTCGCTGTTAGGTGATGTAATGAGTTTAGCGGATGCTGCAGGAAATAGCATTTTTATACAGGGTGATATAACCAAGAAAATACCTGATAGATTAGCTGGATATCCTATTAGATGGACTTTCAGAGTACCTGCTGCTGGGACACAAGGAGACATTTCTCTAATCGACCCAGCATACTATCTAATCAAAGATGGTTTTGGTCCAGCCTTCGATGAATCCAAACATATCTACTTCCTGTACAATAAAACTGCCTTGAAAATGTTCGGTAATGTTGATGGTCAGCCCTGGTTATCTGGAAGTATTACTGCTGAGGATGGATCTACTGAAGTTTCTCCATTTGTAGGATTAACTACAAAATTAAGTTAATTTGAAATTAAGCAGGGGAAATTAATCCCCTGCTTTGGAATATTTTAGAAAGGAGTTGATATTAATGAGAGATTTAGCAGAAAATATTGCGATATTAGATGCTATCAGGGCGCAAAGTATTAGTACCGGCGAAATAAATGCTCGAAAAAATGGAGTTCATGATACTGCTGGGGAAATTGACTTAGCAGATTATGGTTATCCTAGAAAAATACTGGTATGTGTTAGTGTTGGGACTGTAGCGGCTAATGGAACTTTGGATATTGATATTGAAAGTGGAGATTCTACTGGAAGTCTTACCGAAACTGATTATAGCTTCACTCAAATTGTTGCAGCTGGTGATGTAGTCTATGAGTATACTCCCACTAGAAGATTTATCAATATTGAAGCAAAACAAGGTACTGCTGCAGTGGTAGCTAGTATAACTTTAGTTATGGAGCATTGCCGTTTTGGTAATAGAGGTTCTGATGCATAATTAAAATAATAAAGGGGAAGTCAATTATGACTTCCCCTGAAGAAAGGGGACTATTTTAATGCGTGTTTTGATCGGCCGGAGCTTTTTTTATGAGAAGGAGAATAAAATTTATACAAAGGGGAAAAATTATTCGGTAAATAATGAGATGGCTAACTGGATTACCAGGAAAAGATTAGGAGAGATTATCCCGATTATAAGTGAAAATAACAAGGTCAAAAATCTGAATAAACCTCCGGAAGATAAGATGATGAGAAAAAATAAAACAATGAGGAAGTGATTAGATGGCTATTGATCAGTATGCTTTAACATCATTAGAGAATGCCTTACAGGAATTAGGGCTTACTTCTGATAGTGGTGTTCGGGATGCTTATATTGAAAATATAATTAATCGAGCTTCTGATATTATAGAAAATTACTGTCATCGGAAATTTAAGATTAGACTGCATGTGAAAGAAAGGCATGATGGGAAAAGGCAAGAAATATTATATTTTAAACAGTATCCAGTATTAGTAGTCAATTTAGATGGATTGGCTTGGAATAGTATAGCTAAGACTGTAACCAGAAGTGATGGAGGTAGTTTTTCTAATGATGGATTTAAGGCAGGAGATAAGGTATTAGTACAAAATTCTAATAAGAATAGTGGACTATTAACTATTGCTACTGATGGTGTTATTGCTAATACTTTGACTTTTACTGATTCAATTACTGATGATACAGAAGATAACAATGTAATCATTTCACGTTTTAGGGAATTGTGGATTAATGACAGTAAAACTGATGAAGACGATTATGAGGTATTTTTAGACCATCTCTATATTCCTGGTGGGCTTACAAAAGGTTATGGCAATATTCGGATAACTTATTATGCTGGTTATGAAACGATTCCAGATGATTTAGAACAGGCCTGTTTAAAGCTGGTTAAGTCAGGATATGAAAAGAATTCTAATGTAAAATCGGAAGGCTTGGGACCATATAGCGTAACCTATTTTGATACCAAAGATATTCCTGTTGATATTAAGGCCATTTTGGATCCATACAAAAAACTGGTGATATAAATGATTGAAAGTTTTTTGAATAAGACAGTAATCAGACAAAGAAAAAAATCAGGAACAGGATCAGCAGTCGAAGCCTGGGAAGATAAAGATACTAATTTACGGTGTGCCATAGCTCCGGTCAATCCCAGTGATACTATGGCTTTTCAAAATATATATTTTCAGACTAAAATTACCCATACTATGTTTTGTTTAGTGGATGAAAATATTTTGCTCAATGACAAAATTGTAGATGGGAATGATGAGTACCTAATTAAAAAGATTAATAAATGGGGTAAATTTTATCAAGTTTATATGAGTGAGATTAAATGAAAGCAAAAATAGAAGTTATACAAGGAAAAGAATTAGCCGATAAATTCAGGCAGGCTGGCAAAAAAGTGGAAGATAAAATTGATAAAGCTTTAATGACTGCTGGTCTATTAGTAGAAAGAGATGTGAAGCAATCTTTTGGTATATCTCCCAGTTTACCTGGAGAACCACCAGGTGTTCTAACCGGTAGACTAAGGTCATCTATTGCGACTAGAGTTATACCGGGCAATGCTCTGGTAGGAACTCAAGTAGAATATGCCAGAAGATTAGAAAAAGGAGATGAGGGACCGGGAGGAATAGCGGCAAGACCGTTTTTGAGACCGGCACTGGAGAGGAATAAAGAAGAAATTAAGAAGATATTACATAAAGGATTGACTGAGGCAATAACTGAAGTTTTTAAGAAAGGATTTACCGGTATATGAGTTGTTTATCTGACGTTATGGAAAAAGTAATTGATATCGTGAAGAGAGATACTAATTTGAAAGGGGTTTACTGGGGTGATCAGTTAGCTTTTTCTGATTATCCAGTAGCCTGTGTAGGAGCTCCGATATCTTACGATGAAGAATTCCCGGTTATTGCAGCTCAGAAAGTCTGGGAAGAGAAATATACAATTGAAATTATAATTTTTGTTAGATTTGCCGATACTAGTATTAATGCAAAAGAGATAATTACCTTAACTGATACATTGAGAAATAATTTAAGAGGCAATCTTAATTTAGATAGTTATGTTTTAGTAGGAGATATTGGAACTACCAGATACTATATAGGGACGAAAACTGGTGATATCATAGTAAGATTTTCGGTTACTACTGTATCCTATACTAAAAGAATTCATTCTGAATGAGGTGATTTTATGAAGTTAAAATATACAAAAGACAGCAAATTATGGATACCCAACATCGGTATCTATGAGCCTGGTCAGATTATTGAACTTGATGATGAGAAGAAGGTTAAAAAGATGTTAGATAGCGGTTATTTTAAGGAAGTGAAAGAAAAGAAATTAAAAGAGAAAGGAAGTGATATAAATGAGTGATGTAAAGAGAGGTCATATCGGATTAGCAAAGGAAACAGAATGGGGGACTCCAGTTGAAGCAACTAAGTATTTACCTTTTGTTTCAGAAAGTTTAAACTTGGCTATTGAGCAGTTAATATCAGTAGCACAGAAGGGCATTATTGATGAACCTGCATCTTATTCAGGGCTAAAAACAATTTCTGGAGATATTGTATTAGAGATTGATCCGGTAAGTATAGGGCATCTTTTAAGGAGTGCTTTGGATGCGCCTACCTCAGGGAAGTATGATGCAGGGCCATTAGCCTATAAACACGAGTTTGAACCAAGACAGGATGACTTTTCAACTATTTGTCCAGTTTGCCCTTATACTCTGGAAGTTTATCGGGATATTGGGGATGCTTTCCAGTATGCCGGTGCGGTGGTAAATAACTTAAATTTAAGTTTCGGAACTGGAGAAAAGATATTGAAGGCAACTGCTGGGATTATTGCCAAGTCTTATCTGGGAATAACTAAAACTGCACCCAGTTTTGCTACAGAAAATCCCTTTACTTGGGATCAGGCAATCATTAAAATTGCCACTGTTCAGAATAATGATCTGGAAAGCTTTAATTTCAGTTTAGATAATCACTTAGTAGGGATTCCCACTTTGAACAATACAGCTTTAATTTCCAGAATTTATCGGGATGCATCAAGAACAATTGAGATAGGGATGACCGTTGATTTTGTGGATCAGACTCAATATGGAATATTTGAAGATCAAACTGAGCAGGCCTTTGAGATTACTTTAGAAGGGGAAGAAATTGAAACTGGGCACAATTATAGTCTTGTTATTGATATTCCAAAACTGAGATACACTGCATATCCTATTAATATGAGTGGTGCTGGGAGAATTACCAGTACGGTAACTGGGAAGGCAAAATATGATAGTGTATCTGGTTATGCAATTAAAATTAGTCTGATTAATAAAGAAACTACATATTAAGAAAGGAATCAATATGGTTAAATTAAAGATTGGTAATAAGGAATTTGAAGTAGACAGGTTTAATCTGAATGACATTATTGCTATTGAAGAAAAAATAGGGAATATACAGCAGTTAGGGAAAAAAGGAACAATCGGAGAAAACGTAAAGGATATCCGTTTTGTGATCTATTATGCCTTAAAAAAACATAATGAAAATATCACTGAGGAAGAAGTTGGGGATATGATACCGGTATCCGATTTTGCAAAAATACTTCAAGACTTTTTCAAGGCAGTTGATATCCAGGCAAACCCTACTGTAGTCCCAAAGAAGTGATTGAAATACTGGGTTATACCTATAATTGGAGTTTTCAAGATATTGTCAATATTCCTCTGGATAAATTAAGAATAATTATGCCAGATGCTATTGAACGGTATAAAGTTAAATTATTATTAGAAAAAGCTATATTGAAATTCCTGGGAGTGAAAGATATATAGCTTTTTTCTTTAAGGAAGTAAT
>Ga0209609_10002320_pt1 | contig 10906 bp, 9 predicted proteins | sample LakKivw325mmetaG_FD_184136 | JGI IMG/M metagenome (GOLD analysis project Ga0209609, IMG submission 184136) | Anoxic lake water microbial communities from Lake Kivu, Rwanda to study Microbial Dark Matter (Phase II) - Lake Kivu water 325m metaG... | ecosystem: Environmental > Aquatic > Freshwater...
GATAAAGTCCTTCCCGCTGGATGAGATCAGGGACTACAGGATGCCAACCTGCGCCTATTGCCTGGATATGACAGCCGAGTTTACGGACATATCTGTCGGTTCGGTAGAGGGGACCGAAGGCTGGAACACCGTAATCGTGCGCACACAGCGCGGCATGGAGATGATTGAGGAAGCCCAAAAGAAAAAAAAGCTGGAAATACAGGAGCTGCCAGATAAGAGCCTTGCGCATTTGAAGGAGGCCGCCCTGATGAAGAAGGCACGGGCCGTACAAGCCATAGTCGAGAAGACGGGCGATAAGAATGACCTTTTATACCTCGGCCTATCCGACAAACTGAAAGAGAAGCTGCTCGCACATAAGGTGACGCCGCAAGGAGGACATTAGTATGCCAAATATTGATATCGATGCCCCGGGCAGCAACCAGTTGTTCATCGGCAACGAGGCGATGGCGCGCGGAGCGCTGGAAGCGGGAATCGGCTTTGCTTCGGCCTATCCGGGCACGCCCTCTTCGGAGATCCTGGGCAGCCTGTCCGAGGTAGCTAAAAAGCGTGACATCTACGTCGAATGGTCGGTCAACGAGAAGGTCGCCATCGAGGCGGGGTCCGCAGCATCGTTTGCCGGCATCCGTTCGCTAGTGGCCATGAAGATGAACGGCCTGAATGTTGTCATCGACTTCCTCTCGACCATCATCCTCAGCGGCATTGGCAAGAAAGGTATCGTCGTGATGGTGGGCGATGATCCCTCCGCCCACTCCAGCTCGAATGAGACGGATTCACGGCCCGTCGCCAAGTGGCTGGATATACCGCTGGTTGAGCCCGGAGACTTCCAGGAGTCGAAGGACATGATGCCGTTTTTATATGGTATAAGCGAGGAGTTCGGCACCATTTGCCTCCTGCGTAGCGTTACCAGGATTGCGCATGCCAGGGGCAATATCAGGCTGGGCGAAATACCCAGGATCAAGCACCAGGCGCGCTTCGAGCAGTACTTTGATCCCGCTGCGCCCATGCCGACCCCCATAATGTGCATACCGAGCTCGTTCAGGCATATGTTCCAGCATATGCGGATCGATAAAGTGCGCGAGAAATTCGAGACCTGCTCTTTCAACAGATATGTCGGTCCAGAGAAGCCTGACCTGCTGATCATTACCGCGGGTTCAGGCTGGTTGTATTCCCAGGACGCCGTCAATGCGCTCAAGGCCGAAGACAGGATCGGCATACTGAAGCTGGGTACCCTGTGGCCGCTGCCTGAAAAGTTGGTCAAGTCCTGTCTGTCCAGAGCCGACAAGGTCCTTTTCATAGAGGAAACGGATCCATTCCTCGAGGGCGCAGTGATGGAGTATGCAGCCGGCTTCTCGGCGGAGAGCAAACGCAACATGTTCTACGGCAAGCAGACCCGACACCTCAACTCATTCGGCGAGCTGACGCCGGACGCCGTTATCAAGGCCATAACATCGGTTCTGGATATCAAGTATGCTCCGCGGGACGCGGAATATATGAAGAAGGTCGGCGCCATTCCACAGGACCATGTTATGGACAGGATGCTCACCTTTTGCCCCGGCTGCCCGCACCGCGCTTCCTTCTGGGCGATCAAGAACGCGTTGCATATGGACGGCCGCCACGGTTTCGTTACAGGCGATATAGGCTGTTATACCATGGCACTGGGGCCTGCCGGGTTCTTCCAGACGCGCACCCATCAGTGCATGGGCGCGGGAGCCGGCCTGGCCAACGGCTTTGGACAGCTATGGAGGTTCGGCTTCGACCAGCCGGTGGTTTCGGTTGTGGGCGACTCCACTTTTTACCATTCCATTATGCCGGCGCTGGTTAACGGCGTGCACAACCATGCCAATTTTACGCTGGTGATACTGGATAACGGGGCGACTGCCATGACAGGTTTTCAGCCCCACCCGGGCACGGAGTTTACGGCGATGGGCGAACCGGCGGCTCAAATCAGCATGGAGAATATCTGCCGCGCCATCGGCGCGCGCGTGGAGATATGCGACCCCTTCGATCTGGAAAATACAACGCGCACCATGCTGGGCCTGATCGAGCAGGAAAAGGGGGCGCGGGTTGCGATCATGCGGCGCACATGCGAGCTGGTCAGGCAGAAGAAGGACCAGAAACCGTACAAGATGCAGATCAATCCTGATAAGTGCCTGGGCGAGGATTGCGGCTGTAACAGGCTGTGTACCAGGGTCTTCCGCTGCCCCGGCCTGATCTGGGACGCATCAATAGGCAAGACCAGGATCGACGAGGTGATATGCAACGCCTGCGGTGTGTGTGCCGATGTATGCCCTGAAGGCGCGATCACAAAGGAGGCGGTAGCATGAACAAGCTTGCTAAAGATCCCATCAATCTGGTGGTGGCCGGTGTCGGCGGGCAGGGCAATGTGATGGTCTCGCTGGTGATCGGCAATGCCCTGGTGCATAAGGGGTACTTTGTGACGATCGGGGAAACATACGGCTCTTCGCAGCGCGGCGGTTCCGTCATGAGCCATCTTAAAATCTCGGCCGAGAAGCAGTTCAGCCCTCTTATTCCTGAGGGGCAGGCGGATGTTGTGCTGGGTATGGAGCCCGTGGAAACTCTGAGAGTGCTTAAATCCTTCGGAAACCAGAATGCAATCACGGTGGTCAACCCGCGGCCGATTCACCCAGTGGACTTCACCGGCTCGGGCGGCGGCTATCCTGATATGCAGTCCCTGCTGGGCCAGATAAAGAGCCTATCAGGCAAAACGTATACAGTAAACGCCACCGATGAGGCGCTGAAAATGGGCAACGCCATGCTGGCCAACATGATACTGATAGGCGCCCTGCTTAAAAGCGGCCTGATACCCCTGTCCGAGGATGCCCTCATGCCGGTGATTAAGAATATGTTCCCTAAAGCCGTGGCGGAGAATACGAAGGCGCTAATGGCTGGCGCTGAACTGATAACCGTATTGAGCTAAAAGGTCTTTCCTGTGTTCAATGGCTATGATCACTGTCGTTAACGGTCATCCGGCAGAGCAGGTCGCCATTGCTGCACCCGGTGCATTCAGTCTGGACCGTGGTATGGCTGATGCCGAACTTCCGGCGCAGCATCTCCTCGATCTGCTGGCGTATGTTCTCGGCCTGGCTGACCGTGCAGTCGTCCACCAGCACGTGGCAGCTCATGGAATGTAAATTGGACGCTATGCTCCAGACATGCAGGTCGTGAACATCCTTAACGGCCGGGATGCTTTCCAGCGCCTTCTGCACCTCTTTGATATTGATATCGCCGGGCACCGCCTCCAGCAGAATGCGCATACCCTCCTTGAAAATCCCCCAGGCGGCGAAGATTATGATCAGGCCGATTAATATGCTTACGGCTGCATCGATCCAGTAGAATCCCGTGAGCATTATGGCGATTGCGCCGGCGATCACACCGAACGAGGCCAACGCGTCGCCCAGAGCGTGCCAGAAAGCGCTTTTTATATTCAGGCTCTCCTTCTGTTCGTTGTGCAGCCAGACTGCGACAAATATATTGGCTGCCAGGCCGACCACGGCTACAGCCAGCATCAGGACGCTGTTGATCTCCGGCTGCTGAAAGAAACGCTGGCAGGCTTCGTACAGTATGATGCCCGCGATGGCCAGGATGCTGAGGGCGTTTACGATAGCAATTACAACGCCCACCCTGTGGTAACCGAAGGTCATACGGCTGCTGGAAGGGCGGGCTGCCTGCCTGACTCCATACCAGCTCAGGGCCAATGCTATGCCGTCAGCGAATACATGGCCTGCGTCGCTGAGCAGCGCAAGGCTGTTGGATAAAATGCCGCCGGCTATCTCAAGGGCAAGTATAATGACCGTGATGATCAGCCCGTATTTAAGCTTGGTGGCGGCGCTGGTCGTACCGTGACTATGCTCGCTCAATCAATAAATCCAGGTTTCGATATTTATTGTGCCGGACTAAAGTATATTACCTGCGGGCTTTATATCCAAAGAAGTGCTATTTCAGGCCGTGCTGCATGGCTATGACCGCCGCCTGAGTGCGGTCGGATACACCGAGCTTGGCCAGGATGGTGCTCACATGATTGCGTACGGTGCCCTCCGAAAGATAGAGGCGGTCTGCTATATCCCGGTTGTTCAGACCTCCCGCTATCAACCTCAGAACTTCGACTTCACGGTCGGTCAACTTGCCCGTTATCGCCAGGGATGGCTGGACCGCATGGCTGGAGGCCTGCCGCAGGACCTTGCCTGCCACCGACGGGTCCAGGAATGTCTTGCCCTGGACGGTGCCCCTGATGGCTTTCACCAGCTCGTTGCGAGGAGTGTCCTTTAGAAGATAACCGGACGCGCCGGCCTGGACGGCATCCGATATCCACTCATCATCGTCATAGGTGGTCAGTATCAGCACCTTGACCTGCGGGTATCTGGCGCGTATCCGGTGGGTGGCCTCAACACCGTTCATGACGGGCATTTTAAGGTCCATCAATACCAGGTCCGGCTGCCTGACGGCTATCATTTCAACTGCCATGGCCCCGTCCTCGGCCATGCCGACGATATCCATGTCGGGCTCGAGCTTCAACAACATCTCCAGGCCGTCCCTGACAATAGCCTGGTCATCGCAGATAATTACCTTCGTGGCGGGTCCTCCTTTTATACCGTTAGCATAATGATAGTACCTGACTTGCGGCTGCTTTTGATAGTTAAATCGGCGCCGGCGAACTGGGCACGTTCCTGCATACCGATCAGGCCGTACCCTGCCGATTCGATTTTTTTCTCTATATCGAATCCCTCACCGTCATCCTGCACCGTGAGCACTGTTTTCCCCTCTTTCGATTCCAGCCTGACTGCGAGGTTCCCGGCGTTTGCGTGTTTGACTGCGTTGGTTACTGCTTCCTGGGCCACCCGGTAGATACATTGTTCAACATCGGGGGATAGAACAGGTGTTTCACTTAGTATCGAGAGGTCCAGGGCCAGCCTGCTGTTAGCCGTCGTTTGCCTGACCATTGCCGTCAGGGCGAGGCTGAGGCCCAGATCGTCCAGAGGGCTGGCGCGCAGGGCTTTCAAAGCCCTGCGGGTCTCTTCCAGACCCGCATGGGCGACGGACAGGGACTGATCGAGCAGAGAGCGTGCCGTTTTGGGGTCAACTGCCCAGTAGGCGTCCACCGTCTCGAGTTGCACGGAGAGGCCGCTCAAAGTATGCGCCAGAGTGTCGTGCAACTCACGTGCCAGGCGGTTCCTCTCGCGGCTGGTAGCGAGTTTTTCCAGCGTGCTGGCGTAATGCGTCAGACGCGTATTGGCCTCCTCCAGCGAACGCTGCTGTTTTCTCAACCTTCCCATGAGAAAGCTGATGGAGAAACCCGAGACCAGTAAGACGACGGTCTGAATCAATGTCATATTCAGACCGCCGGGCAGGGGGCCGGGGCCGATGTCGATCGGAATCACGGTCCAGACCATGGCCAGGTTCAGGATAGATACTCCCAGAATCAGCACAAGCATGTGCCGCCATGAGTATTTCCAGGCGACCAGTAACAGGGCCACGAGTAAAAAAGGTAGTACTCCCAGTATAGGTCCCTCCGGCGGCAACGGCAGACGTGGCCCGGGACCGCGGGGGGCGAACCACACTGTCAGCCAGTTGTTGACAACCGGCAAAATGGCTATTATCGCCACTACCAGTGGAACAAATGCTTTTTTAAGCTTTTCCTGTATCCAGTCCCAGTAGGTCAGTCCGAGGCAGATAAACGCCACCGCACCGTTAAGAATATAGTAGAGTGGATCCGTCCTGTTAGGCGCGTCAAACTGCGCGATAACCACCAGGACGGCCAGATAGATCAGCCAGAGGAAAGCTGCGAAGCGGATCAACCTGACTTCATCGGATTGCGAAGCGTCTAACTTCATATTTGCTTTATATTTATACAACATGTCTTTGTGATTATCCCGTGACCGGCGTCATGCTCTGGCCGGATTATCCATGACAGGCGTCATTCAGTCCCGTTAGCTAAATCATAGCACCTGGCCTCCTGACATGATTAATTGCACTGTCGGCGGAATAAATCGTGCTGTAGCCTGAATACATCAATTAAAAAGGAGGCAATATGACAAACAAATCTCTGGCAAAAGCCGCAGGAATAGTCTGTGCCATAGCCATACTGGCCGGCAGCCTGTCCGCGTGCGGCGCCACCGATACCCAGACTCAATCCTCGACCCCGACTCAGCAAACGGTCTCAACACCCACCCAGCAGACAAATACCCAGACAGGCGGCCAGTCTGCCGGGCAGTCATCGCAGCAGCCCGGTACGGGACAGAGGCCGGCCGGTGGCCAGGATATGACGAAAGTTCTTACCAGGGCGGCGGAGATACTCGGCGTTTCCTCCGATAAATTTATCACTGCGTTTAATAATGCACGTCCGCAGCCGCCTTCCGGTGCCGGGCAGCAGGAGCCGCCTTCCGGCCAGCAGGGGGAGAAGCCTTCGGAGCCGCCATCAGGACAACAGGGTCAGCCGCCTTCCGGCCAGCAGGGCCAGAGCGGCAAGGGATTCATGACCGAGACCTATACCAAGATGGCTGAAGAGCTGGGTGTATCCGCAGATAAGATCGAAGCTGCTATGAATCAGGCCATGCAGGAACTCAGCAATCAGTAAATTCGGCTGCAGCCACGCCCATACATCAAGAAGATTTACCAGCTTCCTGAACTCCACCTTAACCCCCTTAATCCGCGTGACCTCGACGCAGTGCGCGGGTTAAGGGGCACCCGTATGCCAATTTGACAAATAGAACACTTGTTCTTTATGATAGTAGAACAAGTGTATTATTGTTAAAAAGGAGGTGCAAGATGTTAGGGGAATTACATATAAGGAATTTCGCTGTCATACGGGACATCTCCATACGTTTCGTGTCCGGTTTGAATGTGATAAGCGGCGATGAGGGCACGGGCAAGTCACTGCTGGTGGATGCTCTTAGCCTCCTGATGGGCGCCAGGGCGCCATCCGGTCTGATCCGCAGCGGCAGCAGGGCGGCGCATGTCGAGACTATATTCTGGCCGTCCGAGGTCACGGCCGGTCTGATCAAGGGTATTCTGGAGGAGAGCGGCATCGAGCCGGAGGCCAACGGGATGTTGCTTATTTCGCGCGATTTTCAGGAGGGCGGCCGCAGCATTGCCAGGGTCAATAACCGTGCGGTGCCCCTTTCGCTGCTCAGGCAGATAGGCCGTCACCTGGTTGATATTCACGGGCAGATGGAATACCTGTCCCTGATGGACGGCGCCAATCAGATGATGCTGGTCGATAAGTACGGGGAGCTGGAAGACAGGCGTAAAGAGGTCAGGAGGATCGTGGAGGAATTACGGGCCAAAGAGAAGGCCCTGGGAGCCATGGAGCACAGGGAAAAGGATGGGTACATCGACCTGCTGCAATACCAGATAGATGAGATAGACGCGGCCAAACTGGACGATATAGATGAGGAAGCCCTGCTGAAGGAGAGGGATATTTATCGCAGGGCGGAAGCTATCAGCGGGGGGTGTCTCGATGCCTATGCAAACCTCTATGGTGACGATCGGTCTGTGTCCGTGCTCATGCACAAGGTGCTGACCTGTATGCGCGGCATCAGCTCGGCAGACAAGCGACTGTCTGAGTTTGCTGAAGGTCTGGAGGCGGGATTAGCCGCTATCGAGGAGACGGCGCGGGAACTGAGGTCCTATGCTGAAAATGTGGAGAACTGCCAGGAGAAGCTGGAGGAGATCGAGAATACAATCGAAATGCTTTCGGCCTTGAAACGCAAATATGGCAGCAGCATCGATGCTGTGAAAGCCTTCAGGGACAGAGCTGCCGCCGAGTTGCTCGAGTTGCGAAACAGCAAGGAGACCAGGGCCAGGCTGGAGGCTGAGAGGGCGGAGCTCAGGGCTGAAGCAGGCAGGAAAGCTGAGAGACTTTCGTTATCCAGGCGCAGCGCGTCGGAGAAGCTGGTCAGACTGGTCAACAGCGAGCTCGCCGATCTCGGCCTGGAATGGGCCAGGTTCGATATCGCGCTTTCACGCCGGGAGGACAATGACGGGCTGTCGGTTGCAGGTGGAAAAGCATATGCCTATACAGGCGACGGCATCGACCGCCTGGAGTTCCAGGTTGCCACCAATCCGGGTGAACCGGTCAGGCCCATGTCCGCCATCGCTTCGGGAGGTGAGACGTCGCGCATCGTGCTGGCGGTAAAGAGCGCTCTTAAGATAGCGGACCCCATCCCCACGCTGGTTTTCGATGAGATAGACATGGGGGTGGGCGGCAGGAGCGCAGATTCCGTTGGCAGGAAGTTGGGCAGCCTGGCAGGCTTCCACCAGGTCCTGTGCATTACGCATCTGCCGCAGATCGCCTGCTTCGGCGACATTCATTTCAAATTGAACAAGGTCATCGAAGGAGGAAGAGCTTCCAGCACAGTCGAGACCATCGAGGGCCAGGACCGCATCAAGGAGCTGGCCGTCATGCTCGGCTCGGAGAGAAACGGCGGCGTTATGATGAAAGGCGCCGAGGCACTGATCAAGAACGCCGAGAAATGGAAGAGCGGCGCAAGGGAACTGGTTGCCGCCTGAGGCGTTTACAGTTAATAGGCTTTTTTATAAATGTCTATAATGGCCGCGTTATCCAGCGGGATGGGATGATATTTGATCCAGGGAGCAGTTGTGAGCGCATTGTCGGCAAGCGCCTTGAAATCCGCTTCCTTTACCCCGAGGTCGCGCAGCCTGCGGTCCATTCCCACTTTATGCAGCCAGTTCTTCGTCGCCTCTATGCCGTCGCCTGCATTGAATACGTTCTGTCCCAGCTTTTTAATCCTTTCCCGGCGAGAAGGAAGTGTGAACTTCATCCATTCGATCAATAGGGCCGCCAGCCCGTCTCCGTGGGTCATGTCATAGAGGGCGCTCAAGGCGTGTTCCAGCCCGTGCAGCGTCATGAGGCCAGTGCCTCCCCCTAAACTGGAAAACTGCGAGCATGCGATGGTGCTGGCCCAGGTCAGTTTGGACCGTCCTTCTATGTCATCCAGCCTGGACAGCACATCGGGCAACGCTTCGACCACCGTGCGCATGGACGATTCGCGCAGCGCATCGTTGATGAGAGTGGATTCATCTGCCGTGACATAAGCCTCGGCAAGGTGGCAGAAAATGTCCACGCCGCCCTGGGCCGTGGTCCTGGCTGGAACGGTCAGGGTCAGGGCGGGATCAACGATGGATACTGCCGGATAGGTGGAGGGATGCATGAAGACCACCTTTTCGTGCGTTTCCCAGTTGGTAATGACCGCCCCGTTATTGGCTTCCGAGCCGCTGGCTGCGACCGTGGGCACAGCCACGATGGGGAGGGCTTTTACCCTGGTATTGGCTTTGCCCAGGTAGCAGGCGAAGATGGGCTCAGCGCACACAGCGGTGAGGGCAATACATTTGGAGGCATCCATCACGCTGCCGCCGCCCAGGGCGATTACCATGTCCGCCTTGTTGTCACGCGCGACCCTGGCGGCTTCGTCGATGGTGGATGTGCGGGGATTCGGCTCCACTTTATCGAAAACAACTGTGGCTACGCCATTGCCCGCAAGGTTCCCCGCGGCTTTCTCAAGCACGCCCGTTGAACGCATACTGCGTGATCCGGTGACCAGCAGCGCGGTCTTGCCCAGCCGGGCCGACTCCTTGCCAAGCTGTGCGAAGCTGCCCTGGCCTATGATGAACTTGATCGGCATGTTGAATCTTGTTATCGACATCTTAACTACCTCACTGCTTTGAGTTTAAAAAAGTGCCTGTGGTTAAATCGTCTGCCTGCTTTTATTTACAGCAGCGTTTGCCTCCTGCTGGATAGCGTTTCGTTCATCAGAGGGCAGCATGCAGCCGCTGGCGCAGGCTTTTTTACACAGGCCGTCGCAGGGCTCTATGTGGACTGTCAGGTCCGCACCGCTTAATTTTTCCCTCACGGCGGCGGTCATCTGCTCGGTTATTCTGTGCGAATCACTGACGGTCATGGCGGGATCTACAACGATATGCAGGTCTATGAAGCGCGCAGCGCCCGATTTCCTAGTGCGGATGCGGTGGATCGACCGCACCGTGGGATACCAGCTTTCGAGATAGTTCGAGAGCCAGTATAGCTCATGGGCCGGCGGGCTGGTATCGATAAGGTCCCTGGTTGCTCCTGCAGTCAGGTCAAAAGCTGCTTTCAGAATAAGTATGGCTACCAGAATGGCGGTGGCCGGGTCGATCCAGGTCAGATTTATACCGGGCCACAGCTTGTTACCTACCCATATGACTGACAGACCGGTCAGCACACCAGCAGAGGTCCAGACATCCGTGCGGAGGTGCCAGGCATCGGCGATCAGCGCCGGCGAATCGGACCTTTTACCTACCACGAAGAGAAGCTGCGATACGGTTATATTGGCTACCACGGACAACAGCATCACAGCGATGCCCCAGTCGATGGTCTCTAGAGGTTTGGGGATCATAATCTTGTTGACCGCCTCTACCACGATCCAAACGGCGGCTATAACGATCAACAACGCCTCGGCCAGAGCCGAGATATCTTCGACCTTGCCGTGGCCGAAGGGGTGTTCTGCATCCGGGCGCCTGGCCGAAATCCTCACGGCAAAGAAGGCAATGACAGAGGCGATCAGATCCATCGAGGAATGCGCTGCCTCTGACAGGATCGAGATCGATCCCGTGAATATACCGGTTATCAGCTTGAGAGCAACCAGCGTGCTGTTCGATACTATTGACAGCAACGCAACCGATGTCTTCTGTTTTTGAATATCCATTTTTAAATTAATAAGACTCCGAGGGACCTGTTATCCCACGGAGTCATGATCCGCTGCTTTCGGCCCGACCGCGTCATATACTAAGTACGCGTCTGTTGCAGGTTAGCCAATTATAAGGACTGTCCCGATTACCAGTCAAACTGCATTGAAGTAGAGCATGCAGGGCGCCCCGGGAAGGATGGGCGCCG
>Ga0209609_10002321_pt1 | contig 10896 bp, 11 predicted proteins | sample LakKivw325mmetaG_FD_184136 | JGI IMG/M metagenome (GOLD analysis project Ga0209609, IMG submission 184136) | Anoxic lake water microbial communities from Lake Kivu, Rwanda to study Microbial Dark Matter (Phase II) - Lake Kivu water 325m metaG... | ecosystem: Environmental > Aquatic > Freshwater...
AAATAGGATTTATTAAAACAATATATTGACGAATAAAATTTTTTCGTGAGGTCTAAAGGCCTGCACGAAAATTTTTATTTCTTTTGTGATCTAAGGGGGTAAAAACGATATCGGGTACATGAAATTATAGGTTAATTCTTACTTGATTTATAGGACAGAAATCTAGGGGTATACGGCCAAAGATGTCTCCTCAAAGGAAAAATTAAGAATATATTGTAACAATATGATAAACTTATAGGTAAAATCCCGAACCCTAAAATATCATATATTGTAACAATGTGGAATGACCAATTTTGATGGCATAAGCAACCCTAAACGGTCAAAGTACGTTAAAATTTGAGGTTTGTGGATTTTTTGATACTGTTACAATATAAACGAAATAAATTTATTCGCAAGAAAAGTGCCTCAAACCGGGCATATTTTGCCTGATAGGTATAGGGTAAACGCTTAATAATACGTATTCCAATATATTAAAAATGGAATGGCGACTGACGGAAAAGGATCTTGAGAAGCTTCGCGAGATAAGGAGATGCATAAATGAGGGCACTGCATGCATATATGACAAACAGAAGTGTTTGCAGTATCTCGAAACCATTACCGAGCCCAAGTGCGCCGTATGCAGAAAACCGCTAAGCGTCGACTTTATTATAGTGAACCAGCACAAGATGCACGAGGCGTGCAGGAAGAGGTACAAGAGATAAAACGAATAATTTTTGTTCAGTGCAATTCATTATTTCAAAGAAATAAATTTTTTCGTTTTTAATAATTGTTTTAGATAGATTTATTATTTTTATTCTATTTTATTTAATTTGTTATAAATAACTAATTATGATAATATCTAAATGATAGATTTTATTTGATATATATACCCAAATAGAGTATTTACAAAAAATACAAAACCAAAAAAATTTGTGAGAGTTGGTCGGAGGGATGCCAGTGCAGAGGAAGGTGAAGCGAGTTTGTACCCGACGCGTAGCGTTTTTGCTCAGTAACCCTGTATTGTCAGTTCTTTCCAAAGCTTATTAAATATGAGTATTGCTAGTAATGGTGCGAGTATCGCCAGTAGCAGTAGATAGATGAACGGCTGCCAGTGCATAACGCCGCTTATCCATAGCCCCCGAATCACTACATTTGCCTGGTAGATGGGGTTTATCAGGGCCCATGGCTTCAAGATTTCAGGAATTACCTCTATTGGGAAGTAAAAGCACGAGAAAAAGACCCACGCTACCCTCAAATATTCGAATATCGGCAAAAAGCTTTCGTTGAATAATGCTGCAGACCCGTAGATTATGCCGACGCTAAGGATAAAGACATATGCCATGAGGAAGGTGAGCAGTATTACGCCGAAGTTAGCAATATTAACGGGTATTATAAGGTAACATATGATGAGAAAGATTGCGGTGCTTGGCAACCCCCTTACAACCTCTGCCAATCCAACACCCAGTATCAATGAAACCCTGTGCACGGGGGCTAGGAATATGCTCTCTATCGTGCCCCAGTATTTTTCCTGCATGAATTTGGTGTGGAAGGCCTCATATCCTATGTTGAATATCACATCAGCGAGCATACCCAACGTGAGAAAAACGACAAAATTCGTACGTGTGACCTCACCGAGTGCCTCCGCCCCGAAGTAGAAGAACCCGGCGTATACCATGAAGAATGGTGTTATGCGTATCAGCGGAGTGATAAAACTCGATGTGAAAAAAGGGAACTTGAACCTGAGCTGCAGCTTCAGCTCCTTCTCGGCAATCGTGAATATGTCGCTAACAAGTTTCATAGGATTCACCAGTGAGCTTTATGAAAACGTCAACAAGCGTCGGCTCCTTTTCGCTGACGTGGACCACTTCGTATTTTGACAGCACGGTCAGCAGCTCACGAAGGTATTTTCTGTCGCGCAATAAGACTTCCAACCCCCTCTCCGTTTTATCTATGTGCTGCACATATATTTTCTCGGTGAGCTCGCACACGAGCTTTTCGTTGTGAGCTTTCAAACCAACCTCAACGAGACTGCCCTTCTCGACCAGTTTCTTAAGATTTTCGGGTGTGTCCACAGTAAGAAGCTTTCCGTTGCGTATTATCCCAATCCTGTCACACAGCTCGTTCGCCTCATCCATGTAGTGCGTCGTTATCATGACGGTCTTGCCCATGCTCTTTATCTCCTTTCTCACCTCCCTTGAGATTTTCGGGTCAAGCCCGAGCGTTGGCTCATCCAAAAAAAGTATATCCGGATCGTGTATCAGCGCCCTTGCAAAGCTCAGCTTTGATTTCATGCCCAGAGAATAGCGCTCGACAAGGTCGTTAATCCAATGGCCCAAACCGAGAAAATCCGACAATTCACGTATCCTTTTCCTGTAATCCCTCACCCCATACAACTTCGCAAAATACTTCAGGTTGTCGTAACCGCTCATCCGGTAGTATATCATGGAGTAACCGAACATCACGCCCATTTTTTGCAGCGCGTTTTCCGGATGCATGCCCTCAACCAACACGGTCCCGCTCGTGGGGGCAATCAGTCCAGTAAGCAATTTGGTGAGGGTTGTTTTTCCCGCGCCGTTCGGCCCGAGCAGACCAAAAATCTCCCCCTCCTTAATCTCGAGACTTACGTTATCCACTGCCCTGAACGGCTTATGCTTCAGATAAAAAAAGTCCCTAACTTTGTCTCCCGTATGAACCCGTATATCAAACTCCTTCACAAGATGTTTTGTCTCAATAATTCCCATCAGTAAAGATTTACAATCAGAAAATAAAAAAGGTTATAAAATCGTGCTTATCAACTTCCGTAAAAACAGCTCGGCGGTCCAGAACAGGATTTTTATATCCAACCATAGTGAAGGATGGTCCATGTAGTAGAAGTAGATGGCGTTCTTATCTTTCTTCAGGTATTCCTGGTCAGGCAAACTTTTGAGTATCGCATCCCTTCTTTTCTCAGGCATATATTCGTACAACTTATCCAAACCCGTAAGCCCGGCCTTTAACTTCGCTGTTCTTTTCCATCCCTCAATCCCCTTGCAGTGCCTCTTGTAGTCTTCCGTCATTAGTGCTCGTGACCCAACAAAACTCATCTCACCTTTTAGGATATTGAACAACTGCGGCAGTTCATCAAGATATGGTTCTCGTAAATACCTTCCAACGCGCGTAATCAATCTCTCCGTCGGAATGCCTTGGTCTTCGAATTTTTTTGCATTGAGAACGAGGGATCTAAATTTGTATATAATAAAGATACGTTCGCCTTCGGTTATTCGTTCCTGCTTAAAAATTGCTGGGCCTTTAGAATCAATTCGGATGAGTATCGCTGTCAGGAGCATGAATGGACTCAGCAGAATCAAAAATATTGCAGACAATATGATATCCATGCACCTCTTCATTAATTTAAAAAACATCTCATTAAGAATAGAACGTTTTAATAAAAGATTTATTTAATGAACCCATATATTTACTTCATGGTCGAAAAAGTAAGGAAAGCAGTAATTATTGCGGCAGGATATGGAACACGGATGATGCCAGTAACAAAAGTTGTTCCGAAGATACTGCTGCCCATCGGAAATAAACCCGTTATCAGCTATCTCCTTGAGGAAATTATAAACTCCGGGATAAAAGACGTGGTAATCATAACACGCCCCAAGAGAAATATGATCAGGAGCTATCTAACGCTGAATAAAAATTTGAACAAAACGCTTTCAAGTATTGGAAAGAAAGATGTGGTAGATGATTTGACGCACTCTCTACCAAAATGCAAGTTATCTTTCGTGGAGCAGAAAGAACCGTTAGGCTGGGTCAATGCGATTCTTCAAACAAAGAAACTCGTTGGAAAAAATCCATTTGTGACACTTTTTGATGACATCATAATAAAGTCGAAAATCCCTGCCACGAGACAGGTATGCGACATATTCGAGAAAACAGGAAAATGCGTTAATGGTTCTGCGTTGAGGTATCTGTTTAAACCGAACACATTCAAGGTCATGGAGGAGATCGATTATTCACTCGGTGAGGAACACGCCATACAAACGCTGAGGAAAAGGTTGCGTGAAAAAAGGGACATCATCGATTATCCACTCGATGGGACGGTCTATAACACCGGGGATCCAACGAGCTACAGAAAAACATTTTGCAAGTTGAGCAGATAAAGATATCACACCAGATATCTCCTTGCAACTTCCTTAGTCAACAACCACACAAAGATAATTCCTCCCTTGAAATACCTCCACCACAGCCTGCGCGGCTCTTGTATCAGTCTAAAGAACCATTCTAAACCAATCTTCTGTATCCATCGTGGAGCCCTTTTTCTTTCGCCGGAGAGAACGTCGAAACTGCCGCCGACACATATGCAAACCGGAACGTGCAGATCCCGGTAATTTTTTTCAATCCACTTTTCTTTTTGGGGTGAACCGAAAGCAACAAACAGTATGTCGGTTCTGTTTTTGCGAATTTCCCTTAGGATACCCGTTTCTTCATCCGCCGAGAAGTAGCCATGATGCCATCCGGCAATTTTTAATTTTGGGAATTTTGTCCGGTAGATATTAACTATCCTATCGACCACTTCGGGCGTACTGCCCAGGAAATAAAGGCGATACCCATTTTTTTCAACGAGTTCTATCGCCTGCTGCATTAGGTCTACCCCAGGTACCCTCTCCGTTTGTATTCCCTCCAGGAGCCTCAAGGAGAAAACTATGCTCATGCCATCGGCTAAAACCAAATCGGAAGCGTTTATTATCTCCTGCAACTCCTTATCAGAATTTGCAAGTACGATCTTTAACGCGTTTAGGAATACGATTCTATGGGGCTTCTCGGATTCCACGAAAAGTTCTATCCTTTTGAGAACTTCGTTCATTGAAATTCGATCTATGGACAAACCCATGAAATCGATTCGTTCATGCATTTTGCTGTAGAAGTATCCTCACTATCCTACCTGCGGTTTTTCCGTCCCACAACTTTGGTATCTTTCTTTTTCTCTTTCCTTCAGTCATTACACGTATGGTCTCCCGAACTATTTTATCTTTGTGCGTACCGACGATAGTATTTGTTCCTTGTCTTACCGTAATCGGCCTCTCCGTTTCGTTTCTTATCGTAAGACAGGGGATACCAAGAAATGTCGTCTCCTCCTGTATCCCGCCAGAATCGGTAAGTACGAATCTAGAATTTGACATCAAACATATAAAGTCTAAATAACCCAATGGCTCGGTGATGGTCAGGTTTTTCATTCGCCTTAACCTTGAATAAAACTTAAATTTTTGCAACATTTTTTTTGTTCGAGGATGTAGGGGGTAAACAACTTTCATTCTTCTTTGTATACTATCCGCGGCCTCAAGTAGCTCCGAAAGAATTTTTTTGTTATCGACATTCTCCGCCCTGTGCAAGGTCAATGTACAATATTCGCCCCCGAGCAGATTCAACCGTCTAAGTATGTCAGAATCTCTCGCTCTTTCAATTTTTTGTGATAGCGAATCGATCAGAACATTCCCCACGAGAAATATCTTTTCTTTGGGTATTCCCTCCCCCAGCAGATTTTTTACATCATCATTGGTTGTGGCAAATAGGTAATCCGAACATCTGTCTGTCAGAATTCTGTTTATTTCCTCCTGCATCTGCAAATTCCGGCATCTCAAACCGGCTTCGACGTGTGCAACCTTTGTCCGAAGTTTAGCTGCGGTTAGTGCACATGCAATTGTCGAATTAACATCACCGACAACGACAACAAGATCTGGTTTTTTGTCTTCCAAAACCTTTCCAAACTTCAGCATTATCCTGCCTATCTTTCCTAGCCCACTCCCATTACTAATCCCTAGACATATGTCTGGCGCAGGCATGTCTAAATCCTCGAAGAAAGATTTTGAAAGGTTCGAATCATAATGCTGACCTGTGTGGACCAGTATCTGCTCAACATCGCTATGTTTTTGCAGTTCCTTTATGAGAGGGGCCATCTTAACAAAATTTGGCCTGGCACCGACACAATTTATTATTCTCATTTTAACCGTAGATGGACCACATCAGATTGAGCGGGCATGTATTACAAATTGGGATTTTATGGAGTTCGTGCTTGATATGACAACTGCGTATCCTCATATATCCGGTGTTGTTCCATATATCTCCCAAGGAGCTATCCTTAACGTTGCCAAGCGTTACTTTTCCATCGAAGTCTTCGCAACAGATAGTGACGCTACCATCCCATAGAACAAACATAGCTTTCCACAGATAGACACAGGGCCACCTGTGCTTAAACCTGTGTTTTGTTGTCTTAATCGGTTTCTGGCCAGACCAATCATGCAACCCGTAGGTTATTATGGCATCGACCTTGTCTTTCCACTCGCTCTTCACGGAATCAATTTCCGACATATTTAACTCCATTACCGAAAGGGCAATTATCACTCTGGGTTTCTTGCTATTCTTCTCTCGCCTAATTTTCAACAAATTATCGATATTGACTTTCACCACATCGAAGTCAAGGCCCCTCCGTATTTTGGAATACGTCTCTTTTGTTGCGGCATCGAAACTTATATACAATTCATCCAACCCGGAATTTATCAAGTCCCGTGACAATTTTTCATCAAGCAATTGCCCATTGGTGTAAAAACCAACGCGAGGTATGCCTTTTTTCTTCGCATATCGGATTTTGTCAACTATTTTGGAGTCCAGTAATGGCTCCCCGAAATTGTGAAGTCGTATTTCCTCGACATCCATCTTCACGCATTCATCGACAAGTTTCTTGTAGGTAGCAAAATCCATAAATCCTGTTTTTCTAGTCATCTCTTCCCGAGGGCACATTATGCAGTTTGCATTACACGCATTCGTGGATTCCAGATAGACAACTTTCGGAAATTTCCAAGAACGGGAATTGATGCCGTGGATGACTTTTTTCGTGTAGACGTATGAGAAGACGCGTGAATCAAAAACCCTGCGCTTCAGAAACTCCTTCAGACCAAAGGGTAGCAAGAACGATAGTTTTTTCGCAGTAATCGATGACATCTTGTGATATTAAACATGGAATTCGATAATAAAATCATAAAATCACCGAGCAGATGGATAGAAATGAAAAAACCAAAGGTTTTAATTTTAGGCCCTCGTCTTTCAAGTCAAGGAGGCGTGAGAACCTACGTCAAGACCATTTTGGATTCTCGACTTGTGGACGAGTACACGCTCTTGTATCTAGAGACGGGCTTGAATGCGACCGATGCACATCTTTTTAGCAGATTGCATAGAATTTCTGTAGACACGATAAAACTTATTACGACGATTATCACAAAAAATCCGAATCTTGTACACATAAACCCTTCATTCGCTTGGAAGGCATTCTGGAGAGATTCATGGTACTTGCTACTGTCCAAATGCCTTGGAAAGAAAACGATATTTTGTTTTCATGGAGGTGGCAGTCCAAAAGAGTTTTACTTAAGGAACAATCAGGTATTAAGGTTACTAACGAAGCGTGTATTGATTCACGTCGATCGGATATTAGTCTTGTCACAATCCGCCAAGAAAGAGATTGAAGAGATAACGCAAAGGAAAGATGTCATGGTTATACCCCATGGCATAGACTCGACAAAATTCAAACCTTCCGGGGCCTTCAGGGAAGATTATGGAATTAGAGAGGATACCGTGGTCATATTATTCATGGGTAGGTTTCTCAGGGAAAAGGGCGTTTATGAGACATTGGATGCCATACCTATCGTACTTGAACGATTTAAAAACATTCTTTTTGTGTTTGCGGGGGATGGTCCCGAAAGATGCGACATGATGAAATTCTGCGATGAGAATAAATTCGGGGGTCATGTGCGATTTTTAGGATGGTTGAGTGAAGAGGCAAAAATCAATGCACTAACGGGGTCGAACATATTCATATTTCCCACCCTTGTTTATGAAGGTTTACCGATGGTCATGCTTGAGGCCATGGCGGTGGGTTTGCCGGTAATAGCTTCCCGGAATGAACCACTACCAGAATTTTTGAGGGATGGGAAAAACGGGTTTCTTGTTAACCCTAAAAACCCAAAAGATTTTGCAGAGAGGATAACGGAATTAGCTGAAGATAGGAAGTTGAGATCCGTGATGGGCAAGAACAACCAAAAAGATGTTGGAGGCAGATATGGGTTAGGGGGATTTATCGATAACATGAAAAACGTCTACGATGAGATGATGAGACATGAGTAAGGATACATTTGCGGCCAAAATCGAAGAGGATTTTGAAAAAATCTTTGGTGAATTACTGGACGATAGGGAAGAGTACGGCGGTGAATTTTCATGCTACTACAGGGACCTTAACAGGGGGGGCATAAGGAGATGGATAGAACACAAGAAGGATTTACTCAAGAACATCGATGTCAGAGGGAAACGGATTGCGGATGTTGGATGCGGCTGTGGCATGATAAGCCTTTTCATGTCAATGAATGGGGGCGAAGTCTACTCATTGGATAATTCAAGAGATGCGATAGAGGCGTTTAGAAGAATAAGATTACGGGTGAATAGGAACTTAGGCATACACCAGATATTGGGAAATGCCGAAAGAATGCCTTTCAGCGACAAAACGTTGGATATCGTCTTCTCAAATCAGGCTATATCGCACTATCATGAATTAGAACAATTTATATCCGAATCCCACAGAATTTTAAAGCAGAGTGGTATCTTAGTTATTGTAGACGGTAATAACGCATTGAATCCTTACGTTTCTTGGAAAACGAAGAGGATGTGGGGGATATTCGAGAACGGGAGTGAGGATATGGTCGTTTGCGGGCGTAAAATACCAAAGTCATATGTCGAAATACGCAAAGAGATTATCCAAAAGAGATTTCCTAACCTGAACGAAGATGAGTTAAAAAAACTGGCCGAGATGACGAGCGGATTGTGGGGTAAGGAGATAATCGATGCCGTGGAGAGGTATCTCACCGTCGGGGCAATACCGGAGAACCACCACAAAACCGGCTGCCCGTATTGTAGTCCGATCGACGGTTCATATCCCGAACAATTAATCGACGTTTTAAGACTAAGAGAAATACTTAAGCAGCAGGGATTTAAAGTTGAGATTAATGCAAAAATAGGGACCAGAAAACCTTTTGGGTATCTCAACCCCGTTTTGGATATCCTTGGTGATTTTGGATTATTGTTCACTCGAGAATTCCGGATAATCGGCGAGAAGATGTGATTGGAGATTGAGACAAAATGAGAGCGGTATGTATCACTGCAAATTTCTATGATTATACTGTCAGGTTGGCTAACTCACTATCAAAAAAGGCAACAGTACTGCTGATGTTACCAGATAACACGCCAAGAGAGTATTTAGACGAAGTCAACAAAAACACGAAGTTGTACTTATTCAAAAATATCAAAACGTACTCCCCCCTAAGTATCTTGATGTTCTACAGAATGATGGTGGGCATACAGAAGTTCAAGCCGGACATGGTTCACTTTCAGGTTGACAAGCCCGGGTTTTGCCTTCTTTTAGCTTTACTCAAGTTTATGAAGTATCCCGTAGTTGTGACAGTTCATGACGTTAAAGCACATATTGGCGAGGAAAAATTGATTACTCAAATTGTACTTTATGCTGCGATAAATTTGGCTGATCGAGTGATTGTCCATGGAGGAAAATTGAAACAAGAGATGATGAAGGAGTATGATATCCCTGCTGAGAAGATAGACATAACGCCAATTGGTGAACACGAAGTTCAACAATTCAAAAAGGATAGGGTTAGGGGTATAGATGAGGATGAAAATTCGATATTGTTCTTTGGCAGGATATATGAATACAACGGCCTTAGATACCTTATCGAGGCAGAACCAATAATCACGGCGCAAATCCCAGATGCAAAAATCATAATTGCGGGGGTCGGTGAGAAATTTAAAAAATATGAGGATATGATGGTAAATCGAGATAAGTTTATCGTGTATAATCGTCATATCTCTTACAGAGAGGGAGCAGAATTATTCCAAAGATGCAGTGTCGTGGTTTTACCTTACGTAGATGCATCACAGAGCGGTGTAATCCCGGTAGTGGTTATAAAAAGTTGAAGCGTGATCTGTGCTGGGACAACATCGCAAGGAAGACAATCAAGATTTATAAAAAAAGCGGAGTAGTTAGGTAGCATGGCACCCATGGTAAGCGTTGTGGTGGTAGTTCATAACGAGCGCGATTATATAGAGGATTGCATCGAGTCCATATTGAATCAGAGTTATGGAAATTTTGAGTTGATTATCGTCGATGATTTTTCTGATGATGGCACGACAGATATAATCAAACGATTTAGGGATAAGCGTATAAAGGCTTTATTCAACGACAGGAACTTAGGCATAGCCGCAAGCAGAAATGTAGGGATTGAAAATGCCTCTGGAGAGTACATCTTCTCCACCGATGCAGATTGTACTCCGGCAAGAAACTGGTTGGAGGAGGGTTTGCGAGTATTGAGGAAAAAAGACATTTTGGCCGTTGAGGGTAAGACGCTATATGAAACCAAAAAAAGGGTATCTACCTTTGTGGACAAGGTGAACAGAACACTTGACGGAGGATGCTACGGAACAGCCAACATGGGCTACAAGAGGGAGGTTATCTTGAAGCTGGAGGGGTTTAACCCCGAGCATAATCGAGGGGCGGATATTGACTTGGGACATAGAATTCTAGAGCAGGGTAAGATAGAGTTTTGTGAGGACATGATTGTCATTCATCGCTATAAAAAATATACATACCGTTCTTTGATGGAATTGGCGAACCGAGTCGAAGACACACTCAGGCTCTACATGAAGTATACCGAGTCGGAGAAGCGTAGGTGCAGGCATTTGGGCAGGATAGTTATAGCAACCCATCTCCTGTACCTGTTTTTTCCACCACTGATATTCATCACATACGCGTTTCGCAGTTTTGAGGATTTCAAGTTGTTGCCTGTATTTTATCTTTACCTCGTCATCGAAAGGATAAACATCTGG
>Ga0209609_10002322_pt1 | contig 10893 bp, 11 predicted proteins | sample LakKivw325mmetaG_FD_184136 | JGI IMG/M metagenome (GOLD analysis project Ga0209609, IMG submission 184136) | Anoxic lake water microbial communities from Lake Kivu, Rwanda to study Microbial Dark Matter (Phase II) - Lake Kivu water 325m metaG... | ecosystem: Environmental > Aquatic > Freshwater...
GGACGCGAAAGCCTGACTGGTTGAGGGTTAGGCTGAGGAGATCCGACGACTACTTTGAGGTTGCAAGAACCCTCCGAAGATTCGGTCTTCATACAGTATGTGAAGAGGCGCACTGTCCAAACTCAACAGACTGTTGGGGAAGGAAGACAGCGACATTCATGATACTGGGTGATGTCTGTACACGTTCCTGCCGTTTCTGCTCTGTCAAGAGTTCAACAAAAGGGAAACCGGTGGATATGGCGGAGCCGAGGAGGCTGGCTGAGGCAGTCAAGAACCTTGGAATAAAGTACGTGGTCATAACCTCCGTTGATAGAGACGACCTACCTGACGGTGGCGCTGAACACTTCGCGAGGTGTATAAGAACGATCAAGAATCTCTCACCCAACTCTAGAGTTGAAGCCTTGATACCGGACTTTGGCGGTGACCTTAGGCCTCTCAAGAGGGTTGTGGAAGCTCAACCCGACGTGATTGGACATAACATCGAGACGGTGAAAAGACTGCAGAGCAAGGTTAGAGACCGGCGGGCCAGCTACGAGACCTCACTCAAAGTCCTCGAAAACATCAAGAGGCTCAAACATGACATTTGGACCAAATCGTCATTAATGATTGGGCTTGCTGAGTCAGAGACCGAGGTTCTCGAGGCCCTGATAGCTCTCAGGGCCAGAGGAGTAGACATAGTTACGATCGGCCAGTATCTGCAGCCGAGCCAGCATCACCTTCCGGTAGTAGAGTACGTTAAGCCTGAAGTCTTTGACCACTACAAGGCTGAGGCTGAGAAGCTTGGATTCAAACACGTCTTCTCAGGGCCCCTCGTTAGAAGCTCATACCGCGCCTCTGAATCGTTCTTGAACTGACGCGCGCGCCAAGATATCTCAAGACGTCACGCTATAAAGGATGACATGTTCGTCTTGAATGCGTTATTGAAACCTTTATAAGCAGGTTTGTTACTTTAGGTAACAAAAATTCCACTTCTTGCCCCTACTCAGCAGCTTCACAGCAACTCAGAAAATAAGCAATCTCGAAGTGAGCATATGAATACTCCTGCAGCAGGATATGTCGAGAGGCTCGACCAGAGCAGAGACTTTAGAGACATCTTCGTCTTGGTCAAGAAGGTTGTCAAAGATACTATCTCTGAGGCTCGGGTAGGACTTATGCTTGTTCTGGCAGACCTCCCAGTCCAGGTAGGCGCCTTCCATGAGGTTGGCTCAAACGCGATAGTTGTGAATCGCAAGCTACTGAACGCAGTCATAAGGTCACGTAGATCGCTTCGAGAGATAAACTCATACATATTCTCGATACTCCTCCACGAATACCTACACTCGCTTGGTCACCTGAACGAGGATGAAGTCAGAGAGTTGGCTGCCGAGATTACGAAGAGAACCCTCGGCCAAGACCATCCAGCAACAGAGTTCACTCTGAAGGGCTTCACCGAGAATATGCAAAGGTTCCTAGACAGGGGCGAGACAGATCTCCCCCAGATAATTCCTGATCTGGAGAGAACAACTCAGTCATACATCCATTGAAGTTGTCAACAGTGTGATCCTAATATGAGTGTAGACGTTTCACTTCTATCATGCAGTAGCCATGAAGACCGCCTAGCAAATACTGGCGAAATCAGGTACGCTGAGAACCCCAATTCTGGGCAACCCTACAGCGCCTCACTTCGAGAGTCTAACGATTTTCAAGACGTCTTTGAGGTAGTAAGACGCTCTGTCAAGGAGTTTCTTGGCGAAGAGAGGGTTGGGCTAGAATTGTACCTGCGGGATCTGCCGCTTGAGGTGGGGGCCTTCCACAAAGTAGGCACAGACATCATCGTCATGAACAGAGCCCTCATCAACCTTGTTGTTGAAGCCCGAGTTCCCTTGGCCGAGGTTAAATCATTCGTCTACAGCATCTTACTACATGAGTATCTTCACTCTCTTGGAATATACTGTGAGCCACAGGTGAGGCGACTGACCTACCAGATCTCGAAAGAGGCCTTTGGAGAGGGGCACCCAGCCACTGCCCTCGCAAAGATGGGACCGTGGGCCATACTGAACTGGGGGTTAACCTCTGGAGGCAGGCCGTGGTCCTAGGGCTCTGACAGTCTGAGCAGAAGCTAGGATGGAAAAGCACTGAGTCACTATGCCTAGGGATATGGTTCAAGCAAGCAGGAAAGTCTAGGTTCCTAGACCTAGCAATTCAGGTTACTGTACCATAAACAATATCTTAAGCAGGCAAGCTGCAACAGTTTGAGGTGCAGCTATGAGAAGGAAACTCTTACCATTGGCAGTCTTGATGCTCACAACCTACATGTTGCTGTTGCTTCCAACGTTCACAGCCGCTTACGACGGCTACTATTGGTACAGTGGAAAACCGATCAAGTATGGAGGATGGCTCATAGGCCAAGTCTACATGGAGATTCGCGATAAAGTCCAACCTATCCCATGGGTCAAGATAACCGTGACCAGTGCTAACGGCACCATGACAAAAGTCGCGTACACAAATGGATACGGCTATTACAGGGTCTACTTGCCTCCCGGTGACTATACGGTTACTGCAAGTTATGTCAGGTACACTCAGACATCTAACGTCACAATATGGGAGAATGCAGAATATCGGCGGCTGAACATCTATATTGAGAGACCTGACATGCCGGAGTTCCAAGACAGACTGGCACACCACTGATGGAACTCCCTGTATCTCTTTTTTCTGTGGCTATTCACGTTCAAGCCTAAAGTTACGGCTTGCAGATGGACGAAGCATACTCCACAACGGATCAAGGTGCGCGGTAGCGTTCCAACACTGGAGTGACAACAGAGGATGGTGAAGTCAGGGGGTCGCCCGAGTCTCGTTATGGTTTCTCACGATTAGCCTCGTTCCGGTTTGACAATCAGTCTGCTGGACTTGATTATGGCTTGACCTCAAAGGGATAGTTTAGAGTGACTCCTTCTTTGCACATCACAACAATGTTGACTTGGATGGGGTTTCCTTTTAGTTCAAGCTGTAACCCCTTAACTACATTTATCGTATCTTGAGGCTTCAGAACATCGATGTCTCGAATGTTGACCTCACCCTTTGAGTGTCTCACAAGAACCCTGACATCATGTGCTTCTGCCGTGCCTGTATTCTTGATGACCATGCTCAGTTGACCCTGACTGAACTTGACATCTGAAACTGTGAAGTCAGGCCTCCTAGACATTTGGAGCGTCAACGGCAGTGCTATAAGAACCATTATCGCAATGATGGCTATCATAGCAATCTTCAGTCTGAAATACTTACGTTTCTTGAGGGGCCTCTTGGGAGGCGGCAGTCTCAACTCAAGTCCATGTCTGAGCATACTGTACTCTTCAGGCCTCATGAGGCCCTTCGAGTAGGCCGCGTCGAGCCGCTGAATAAGTCCGAGGATTCTCTCTCTGTCAGTAGTGCTGGACAACCTGCCCCGCTCCTGTCTTAGAATTACTACTTGGAAGCTAATACGGTTTGTGAATCAGCATGGGGAGCGACCACTTAAACATTTCAAGAAGCCTAGGGCATCAACTATTGGCTTTACAGAAACAGTTTGGTTTGCACAAATCTTTAAGAAGTTACGAATCGATTTTGGATATTGAGGTGTTTGACTTGGCCAAGAATAAGGGCAAGAAATATGAGTGCGTAAAGTGTGGGGCCGTAGTCGTATACGACTCAGACTGCAGCTGCACTGTTTGCGATGTTGTATGCTGCGGGACTCCTATGAAGCCCAAGAAGTGATAGACAAACTACTGGATCTTGTTCTGAGCACTTCCATCTACTGCACTTCTCAGAAGAATGGGTAGTGTAGAAATCAAGGCATCACAGCATGCCTGTTCAACTTGTCCCAATACCTGCGGTAGAAGAGACTGGGCCTCCTTCGGATGGGGATTTCTTCCACCTTTCTCAACCATTTGGCTTCGATTTCTTTGGCTTCTCTGAATGCTTCTTCTGTGATCTGGCGTAAGGTCGACTTCCTATCGCTAGGGAATTTGCCTTTCTCGATGTTCGATCTAAGCTGAGAGACGATGTTCAGGTATTTCGATTCGGAACTCTGCTGGTCGTCTTGCAGGACTGATATTTTCGACTGGTAGTCTTCCAATATCTTTCTGTGTATGCGTTCGTGTAGCCACCAAGGACTTGTGTCGTCGTAGGTTCCTTTCGGTGGTGGCCATAGGTCAGGTAGACCTGATTCGACAAAGACGGGCTTGAAGAGTGAGGTGCACGGCGCCGCGGTTCCTGTGAACCAGTGCGTCTGCAACTCAGGAGTAAGATGGCCTACGTAGGAGCCGGTCGTCTGGGTGGGAACAAAGATTGGCTTTGCATGTATGCAAATGGAGTCCATTCCGCCCTTTGAAGGGTTCCACAAGGTTTTCGTCGATAGGTCTTTGAGGCTGTGGCTGCGGAGGGTCTTCATCATCAGAGAAACGTCGATGTCTCCTTGGCGTTCTCTCAGCTGTTCTGTTGTGAATGAGTGTCGTTTGAATCCTTTGCCTCCCCAAGTCCTCTTGTCAAATATCCCTGCAGTAAAGTTCTCGCGGAAGTTGAATTCTGCCTTGGAGGAGCAGTAGCCCTTCTCGACAGTGTAAGAGATCAGCTCGGGATGGATTCGGTCGTAGTGTGAGCCTATTGTGAGGCAGTTCGATATCGTTCGGATGTCTTCCACCTTTTCAGCGATCCAGAAGCGATCAGCCGTCTCCAAGACCCAAGCCTCGCTGAGGTCGGCTATCAGGAAGCTGTTGTGATACTTTATCTTCTTGTCTTCGAAGCCGCAAACCCCTCCCTGCCCATAGGTCTGAAGCAGTGAGACGATTGTTTCAAGAGCTTCAGTCGCCGTCCTGCTCCTTTCTAGGGCCAGACGCATCATATCCATACCCAGCAATCCAATCTCCCTTTCAGGCTCCTTTGTAAAGACGGCCTCATTGCCGATAGAGACTCCGTACTCGTTTGCGCCCATCTCACACCCGAACATCCAATGAGGTGCACTGAGGACCACAGCATAGGTCTCTCCAACCTGCGGTATCTCCAAGTAGGTACACTTCACCTTCTCTGTATCTGGATCATGTTGCTTTCTGGGGAAGAAGAGTAGGCCTTGTCCCTCGTTCGGTTCGCGGTCTGAGTTCTTTGCGAGAATCACTGCCCCGTCTGCAGTACTATTCTTTAGTGCTGCGAGTGTGTCGCACATTGTATCCACAGCTCCATTATTGTCAGGTTAGAATTTCTCATTCAAATTTCATGACGAAGGAGCTGCATAAACTTTCTGCACAACTAATCGGTAAATGTTACTTGAAGAAGGATTCTCCAAGTCCGGTGAGAAAGTTTGTTTTACTCGGAGCACTAGTACTTAGAGGGTGGCTGATATGAAACAAGATTATGTCTGCCCAAACTGTGGGGCTACTCTATTTTTGGAGAGAGATTGGTTATCTTGCCGGCGGTGTAAAGGGACTTATCCTGTCAAGAGTGGAATCCCGGACTTTGTTTTGGAAGATCTTTCGAAGAGTCAGCATCCCGTTTTGAGGTCAGTCTCTCACCTTGATGTACTGGCAAAGATCTATGAGACTCCGCTATGGTATCCCATTGTTTATCGTTTCTATGGTGGCTTATTCATCCCCTCAGTCAAGGAAGAGGTGAGAATCGTAACGGAGATGGTGGATGCGGAGAAGGGCCTGGGATTGGATGTAGCATGTGGGACAGGACTCTTTACTCGCTCCATGGCGAGGAAGATGAGGCTTGTCTATGGCGTCGATATCTCAGTGGGTATGCTGAGGAAGGCGGCTGAATATTCAGAGGAGGAGAAGATAGACAACATCCGTTTTGCCCGTGCCAGGGCGGAGAAACTTCCCTTCCCAGATGGCTTGTTCGACGGCGTGGTCTGTTGTGGGGCCCTCCACCTATTTCCAGACACCGCAGAGGCGTTGAGTGAGATTGGTAGAGTTATGAGGAAGGGTGCTAGGTTGGCCGTGATGACCTTTGTGAAGCGACGTTTCTTGAAGTTCAAACGGGTCTACGAGCATCTGAGAAGAGACCACGGGGTCCATGTCTTTGACGAGGAGGAGCTGAATAGATACCTCTCACAGTCAGGGTTCAAAGAATTCAAGTACAATACTTATGGATCCATGATACTCTTCCACGCAGAGAAGAAGTAAGCTTTTGAATCATGTTATGACATCTTATCACAGCACGAGCTTGTGTACACGAAAAGTATGGTCGGTTAGGGTACTATTAGCGTTTGAACTAACAGATCAAATGGCTACACCCAAAGGTCTCATATTGAATAGGTTCATCTGGTTGTGCAAAATATACACATAGTCTGGATAGCGCGCGCTGAATGCTAACTCAGCGACCGCACTTGATATGGAGACCTTTGCTAACTCGATTCGAGCTAGATGTACCCTTTCTTCTTGAAATACACTAGTGGCATAACGGAAACTAGAAACATCATCAACAGTGAAATCGGATAGCCAGTCTGCCAATTGAGCTCCGGCATATGAGCAAAATTCATTCCATATATGCTTGCTATGAGTGTTGGGGGAAGAAATATTGTGGCAAGTACCGTGAAGATCTTCATAATCTGATTAGTTGAAGCGGCGACGGATGCCAGATGCAGCTGACCGATGCTGTTGACCCTACCGTGATAAACCTCGATTAGGTCGATTAGCTGCGTAAGATTATCTCGAATGTCCCTGAAGTAGGCTATGCTCTCGTCGGATATTAGGGGGTAGATTCCTCTCAAAATATCTCCTATGAGTTTTAGAGTTGGCCAGATAGATCTCCTACTGGTCATGAGGTCCCTTCTAACACGATCCATCTCGTGCAACATTTCTTTTGTCGGATTTTCTTCAACTTGTTCCTCCAAGGTCGCGATCCTTTCTTGGATTTCGTTGAGAATTGTTGAATAGTCATCCACGGTTCTGTCTACAAGAAAGTAGTAGATGAAGTCGGGTCCTTTGATCAAGGCAGGTGGCCGAGTCTTCTTGGGTGCCCTAGCAAAGGTTTCGTTAACTTGTCTATTATCGTTGTGGATGCTTATCAGCCATCGATCGCCTATGAAAAGAAAGATCTCTTCAGGAATTATTTCCTCCTCTACATATTTGATGGAATGGAGAACGGTGAAAAGGTAGTCGCTGTAGTCATCTAGCTTGGGCATCTGACCCTTATGGATTACATCTTCGAGAGCGAGAGGGTGAAGATTGAACCTTCCTTGGATTAGCTGAAGTTCTTGGTCCGAAGGATTGACGAGGTCTATCCATATCACTGGATAGCTCAGGGCCTTTTCAAGCCCAAGCTGATCAAACTCTTCAGTCCCCCTTTTGTCACACGCAAGTATTCTTATCATAATACTATTCGCCTAGACAAGTCTCGAATAGGTGAGAGTGACCTCATAAATGTGTCTAAGGTATGCGGTTTTTTCTTTGAGTGGTTATTGCGGTTCCGTGGCTCAATAAAGAGCGCGCGCTTTGAAGTGTTATCCTTTAGCTTCCGTGGCCTATCATCCATACCTAAGCGCCTCTTAGGAGCTCAATACTCTGAAAGAAAGTCTCTTATATCTCCATATTGAGATACGCACGAGATGATTCTAATGAATTCGAAAATATTAGTATATTCTGTAGTTTTTGGTGCTCTAGCCTTAGTCATGACACCAGTGATTGTACCCTTGCCCTTTGGAAACCCAAACTTAGGTTCAACCCCCGTAATTGTGGCTGCGGTCTTATGTCCTTGGCCAGTAGGATTCATAGTAGGGATCATAAAGGGAATAGGGGCTTCTCTGTGGTCGGGTATCTGGTATACTGAGCTTCCTGCGGGAGTGGGTGATGCCCTGATGGCTGCTTTTGCTTACAGGCTCTCCAAGAAGATAAAAGCAGAATACGCAGTGGTGGCAGGCCAGCTTTCACGATATATTTTCACTTCAGGAGCGGTTGCTCTTTTCATGGCATTGATGCTGGTTTCAGGAGCAGCAACCCCCGATATGACAGTTGCTTTCTCCGGCATATCACAACGGTTATCTGCAAGCATGCCGGTTTTGTCGTTCTTGACTGAGAACCCGGGATTCTTAGCCTTCTTTGCCATGATATGGATAACTGTAACATATCCTTCAGTAACACTATCCATCATAGCAAATACGGTTGTAGCCCTTCTCGCCGTCATAATTCTTAAAAGAAAATTCTCTCGTAGCTAGAGTCAGTCCCTTGAATACTTCTCTGGCGATGTGTGTGTGATATCCTTGCGCGCGCACACACAGAATAGAACATTGAACCGTTAGCTCTTTTTTCTTGGCTTCGGAATAAACATGGGTACTTCGGCTTTGTACTCGCGATATCTATCTCCAAACTGCTGCATCAATAGTTTCTCTTCTTCCAATGTGAACCAGTATCCTACGATAATGCTTGCTACTGCGAGTATTAGCCCAATGGTGGATTTGAAGCCGAAAGCGATACCTAAGTTGAGAAGCACGCTTGCGAGGTTATGGGGATGCCGGATGAGGGAGTATATGCCGGTCGTCATCAGTTTCGATGTACCATAAGCTTTTGGCGTGAGTTTTTGTCCTGACCTGTCAAACTCCTTTTTTGAAAGAGCAAAAATGTAAATGCCTACCGCGAGAATTACAGTGCAGATCAGCCAGGAAAGCCACCATGGAATAGGTAATAGAAGAAAGCTAAACCAGACCGTGACGACACCTACAGGAACCATCGTGATAAGGATTGTCTGGAGAATCTTACAAAGCACAGAGTACTTCTTTTGCATCAGTACCTAAGGCTATTCTTTTCTCACACATCTATAAGAATATCTCCAGCTCACCCCGATTCGTAGTCCTAGAAGTGTGAGGCATAGAGCTTCACCGAGTACAGTGCTATAGGTCTATGATTCGTGTGTGCTCTCTTTGGAGCAGGCGGTGAAATCTGAACGATGGTTGCCTCGTTTTCGTGTGTGTATCCTTTGGTGAGCACCACCACCAGAGAATATTCTCCCCATCATTTAGGGGAGGAATCCCATAACAACCCTTCTTTATTTAGAGAATAGCTTGCTACGCTCGCCAAGATGACGAAAGATAAAATATCCTAGGAAGTTTCGAAAAATAGAGGAAGGGAGTTTGTTTAGGCTTTACTTCGTCTCTTAACCACTACGACTGCGGATACTGCTGCAATGAGTCCTGCTAGTGCTAGGTAAGGTGTTAGGATCTCAAGCTTGTTTATTGGAGACGTTACTCCGCCTACAGGTTGAGGGATTGTCTGGTGAATCACACCATCGACACCAACCACATCGTATTCAGCACCATCTATCACAACATATGATACATCTTCAAGGACATCTACTGTTACAGTGCCTGCACCTAAGCAATGGAATTTAACGGTTCTTATTCTTACGTCATCAGTTGCAGGAAATGATATTGTTGGATATAAATCCTTGAAATAAATCACTTCTATTAGGTCTATAGGAACGACAACATAAATTGACCAACCATTGATCGGCAAGTGGATGTCACGGAGCCAAAAGTCCATCTCAAACGTCGTGGACACAAAGACTGTCTTAGGGGAGGGTTCCACGGTGACCCTGAGCGCGCGCTGGCGAGTGTGCAATCCTTGCTCTCTTATCACTAAATACTTAAACCGCATTCAAGCTTCTTGCTTCACAAAGGCGATGTCAACATGGTCGACTATGAGCTGAAGATAGGTACACAAGGACCTATCTTTCCTCCATACGAGAACGTGATAAAGACTGTGAAGAAACTCGATGAGATTTACGATTCAGTTTGGTGGCCTGACCACTTGATGGGGTGGATCCCAGATGTCCTGTGGAAGCCGGATATGATAGAAGTTGCAAAGTTCCAGAAGAGTCCTCACGTATTTCTTGAAACGTTTACCCTAATGGCTTCCGTCGCCAGCAACACATCGAACATTCTGCTCGGCTCTGCCGTGACAGAGTCCTTCAGAAGACACCCAGCTATGATAGCTCAAACCTTCCTCACTCTAGACCACATATCTAGAGGAAGAGTAATCTTGGGCATAGGAGCTGGTGAAGCCGAGAACATAGTGCCCTATGGAGTGAAGTGGGAATCACCGGCCAGAAGACTTCAAGAATGCATAGAGATCATAAGACTCCTTTGGTCAGGCAAGCTTGTAGATTATGATGGAAGAGTCTGGAGGCTTAAGGACGCCATCCTGTCCCTTCCACCAGAAAAGGAAGGCAAATACCCGCCCATATGGGTAGGTGCCCATTCCGAGAAGACTCTGGAGATAACCGGAAGACTTGGTAACGGTTGGATTCCGGAGCATCTGGAGATCGACGAGTATTTCGAAAAGCTGGAGAAAATTAGGGAGGTTTCCAGAAGGGCTGGAAGAGAACTGGAGAGCGTGACTCCAGCCTTGTTTACGTCCTTAATAATTTCTGAAGAACATGAGGATTGTCATCGGATGTTCAAGTCAGTTGCAGCTAAGGCGTACGCTCTCTTGACTCCATCCGAAAAGTATGAGGAGTATGGATACCAACATCCTTTTGGAGATTTCGATGCCTACAAAGAATATATACCGACAAGAGTGAATAGGGCCGAAATCATATCCGCACTAGATAGAGTTCCTGAAGAGATATGCGAACACAGATACCTCCACGGAAATGCTGATGAAGTAATTCATGTAATAGAAGAATATGCTGAGAGAGGCTTACAGCACATAGTCATCTGGAATCTCACCCCGCTATGCGATTACACGAGGACCAGAGAGTCCTTCGCTGCATTACTTAGAGTAGTTGAATATTTCAAAGACCAAGAAAATAAGTAAAAGTATAAGTCACACGCAAGTCAGCAAGGCAGCCTAGCGCGCACCTGCTAACTTGTCACAATCTTTCAGTTTCTTGGCACCAGCTTCCCCAAGGCGCGCGCAGTTCTTGGGGCTGTTACGAAGGTAGTGTCTT
>Ga0209609_10002323_pt1 | contig 10893 bp, 10 predicted proteins | sample LakKivw325mmetaG_FD_184136 | JGI IMG/M metagenome (GOLD analysis project Ga0209609, IMG submission 184136) | Anoxic lake water microbial communities from Lake Kivu, Rwanda to study Microbial Dark Matter (Phase II) - Lake Kivu water 325m metaG... | ecosystem: Environmental > Aquatic > Freshwater...
AACTTTGAGTTACACCGCCGGGGCGGCATATCGGAGCAACTAGCTTCTCCGTCGCCAGGCTAGTCCGAGAACACCACCAAGTCCGGAAACCAGAGCCACCACGCTGGAAGGCTCAGGAACGCAGGGCACCACGCCATCCAGAGCTCTGATATACGCGCCGCCGTCAGGATATCCCGTTGGGATCAGGATGTTCTTGATAGAAAGCTCGTATCTTCCGGCGTCCAGAACAAAGCAGCCTTTGCTGTAGGCTGGTTCTGCCCAGGCAGCGTCCGTATCAAGACCCAGGTTGAGACCGTCGACAGGGGTGCTGGTGGTGATGGCAAGAACGCCATCCACGTAGACCTCAAACTGATCCCCGGTAAGGAAAGCGTCGGTGATCTGGACTGTGCAGGTGTCGTCAGCGGACAGGGAGAACGTAGGCGTAGCCCATACGCCAGGGCCAGCATACCAATCGAAGTATGCCCAGCCGCCGCCGACTATCAGATCGTCAGCGCAAGCGCTCACAGACGCAAACGCAACCAGCAGCGCAACAACAACAAACAGACTAACTCTTGCTTTCATTTCTTCCTCCAAAGAAGTGTATCTACCTTCGTAGTTACTTGCTGACGATTTCTCAATCAGTCAAGCACATGTGTGTTGTACCCGCCATCTGAGCAGGCTAAACGTCAGTCTGCTACTTTTTTTTCCGGCGGGAGATTGGATCGGCTACAGGAGCGTCGCTTATCGGTGTGTGCAAGGTGCAGACGGTCTTCTGGTAGAGGCAGGATGATGCACCGGCTTCGTAGAAACATTCTTCGGTGAATGGGCAGGGCCACCGGGATGCAGGACGTAAGCTTCTACGTGCTGCGCGACATGGTGGTTGGCCTCAACTTCCGCTCGCGCGGGAAGTGATACGGGTTACGATTGCTGCACCAGGCAGGCTGCCACCCACGAAGCTGCGAGAAGCCAGAACTTGCATAGGTGACGGCTCCGACGTGCGAGACGTCCGGCTCGTGTCACGTTATTTGTTGTTTTCAGGCAGGATAATGTACTGCCCCGATAGAAGCTTGTATCAATGGATCGAGCTATTGTTTGGAGGATTGTCAGGATGCAAAATGCATATCTAAGCGCACTCATTGCGGTCAGTTTGTTTGCGGCATTTGCGGTGACTGCGGCAAACGCGAATGTCTCACCATTGTGGATGGTTCTGACAGACAACGCTGTGAAAGATGAGCCGGTTATGGCGACTGGAGTGACGGCTGCTGCCGAGCCTGCTCTCTCGCAGACGGAGGAACTCTGCCGCAGGCTGCTTGACCGTGACCAGCCCTGGAACGACTGGAACAATGTGGTGGGGATCAGGAACGGTCAGACGGTCACCTTCGATCTGAAGAAGACACGTCTGGTCGGCAGCGTGCAACTCAATTTCAACCAGGGAGTCGCTCCCACCACTGCGCAGATAAGCGTGGCAAACCACGACAAGGGGCCGTGGACTGAGTTTGGCACGGTAACTGCCCAGGATGAGAAAGGATGGAAGGGCGCCACGGTCCCGGATGGCACGCGGGCCAGATATGTCAAGCTGTCCTTTACGCTAGGCGAAGGAATCCGGCATCTGAATGAGGTCAAGATATGGGGTCGTCGAGGTGACGAGCCCGGTGCCCAGGTTGTCCTGCCGTCTGAAAAGGACAAGAGCGGCAACATAGTGTTGACGCGTGACGGGAAACCCAGAGCCAGCATTGTCGTGGCATCTCAGCCGACGAGAAAGGCGCTCACCGCTGCTGCCGACCTCCAGGATTACGTATTCAGGATGAGTGGGGCTGTGCTGCCGATCCGTACGGACGACCGCCAGTGGACCGGGACGCTCATATTGGTCGGCCCCAGCAAGCTTTTGAGCAAAGCCGGAGTGCAAGTCCCGAGAGGATACCCGGCAAACGAGACAACCATCATAAAGACAGTGGGGACCAGCATTGCCTTGGTGGGAAACGACGAAGGAACGTTCACTGGCACGGAGTTCGCAGTGCAGACCCTCTTGGAGAAGCTGGGATGTGGCTGGTTCTGCCCGGATCCGCTGTGGCAGCCGGTGCCAGAGAAGAAGACCATCGCTGTTGGGCCTCTCGACATCAGACACACACCGGAGTTCAAGCATCGGAATGTGTGGATCGGCCTGGGCAAACGATGGTATCAGTATGGCCTGGGCCTCTCTCTTGGCCATTCACATTCTGCATTGTTCCCGCCCGCGGAGTACTTCAAGGACCACCCTGAATACTACGCTCTCATCGGTGGGAAGCGAACATCGGAGGGCGAGTGGCAGTTGTGTACATCCAATCCGGATGTTATCAAACTCACCATCCAGAAGGCACAGGAGTACTTTGACAAGAACCCCGAGCAGGTCACCTTTTCGCTGGGCAACAATGACAGCGGAGGATTCTGCGAGTGCGAGGAGTGTGCGAAGACGGGCAGCAATCCGGGAGCGCGGATGCTGTCGTTCTCAAACGTTGTGGCACGTGGACTTCGGAAGACTCACCCCGACAAGTATGTGACTCAGTTCTCCTACTGGTACACCTATACGGCACCGACTGAGCAGATGACAGCCGAACCTGGGGTCATCATAGTGGCCGTTGGTCAGGGATGCCACGCTCATCCGATAGAAGAGCCAAGTTGCCCCAACTACACGGGTTTCAAGGCTAATTTCGAGCGTTGGGCGGCGACCGGGGCCACGATGGGGTTCTACGAGTGGCTCATACCTGGGTGTTCGCACCTGCACTGGAGGAAGATTCCGCTGTCGTCGCCGGAAACACGACTCTTGAGGACCAGAAGTTTCTTCGCTCGCACGGTGTGGAGTGGGGGACCTACGAGTCGCAGCACGCATACGAGGAGAAAGCATATCCCCTGCGCTGGCCGCTGTTCTATGTTGCGGCAAAGGGAATGTGGGATTCCAGTCTGACGTTCGAGGATATGATGAAAGATGCCTGCGAGAAGCTCTACGGACCCGCCAGCGACCAGATGCTGCCGATACTATGCAGGTCTGGCGTGGTCCATACGCAACTGCAAGGAGCACTCGGGCATATGGCATTTACCGGATCCGCTCGCTGTGTATCCTGCCGAGGTGCAGGTTCGCCTGAGCCAGCACCTGGAAGATGCGTCGGACGCGGCTCGGAACGCGTCCCCTGAGGTTCGTGAGCGCATAAAGCAGGAAAAAGACGTTTGGGCCCTGGCCGTGCAGACCGTATCAGAGCTTCACAGCCAGGCCGCCGCTAAGACCGTTAAGCAGGTGCATTTCGACGGTAGTCAGTACGCCGTGGAGCAGGACAAAGGTACCGGGCGGTTCCTGCGTAACCTGTTTGGCATTCTCGGCGATCAGACACTGATTCTGATCGATGGTGAACAGGAGCGCGAGATCGGTATGGATGAGGAACTGCCGATCGTCGACGGTATGAAGTTCCGTCTGGCGCGTTAGCCGGAAGGCAAGCTCAGCGAGTGGCCCGAATGTGACAGTCGGGCCGCGTCATGGTAGAATGTGACGGGCACGGCAGTTGCGACCCGTGCGCCCGGCAATATCGCTATGGAGGAGATTATGGCAAGACCATTCAGCAAACTAGCACCAGACTGGTGGGACTACACCACCATAGATCAGGACATCCTGAATGACGCCGCAAAGCTGTCCGCGGACGACATACTGGGACTTTCCAGAGACGGCTTCAAGGTCGTCTTCTACGATACCCTTGAGGATTTCTATTGTGCCGAGGCTCTGGAATACATTGAAGCGTGGAAACAGGCCACGCCAAGTGACCCGGTTGGAATCTGCGGCCCCATCGGCCCGACAGAGCAGCTCCCGCTTGTGGCGAGGATCGTCAACTCAATCGGTCTAGACCTGAAGAACGCGCATTTCTGGGGAATGGATGAGTGGGTCATCGACGGCAAGGAAGTCCCGGAGAACCACCCTCTCTCATTCGCGAAGGCCGACCGGGAGATGTGCTTCAACAAGATTTGTCCCAAGCTGGTAATGCCCGACTCCAACATTCATTTTCCAAAAGCCGATCCGACCGAGTATGTGAAGAGCTGGGAAGGCGTGCGCTGCGCTGTGATGCAGGGCGGGCAAGGCGACATCAAGCACTGGGCGTTCAACGACCCGGTGAGGCGCGAGGGCAAGTACAAAGACAACCCGCCTACCCCTGAGGAGTTCATGGCGCTGTCCACCCGAGTGACTGAACTGCACCCCGTCACTGTTATGCAGAACGCGCGCACGTCGGGCGGCGGCAAGGTGGACCTGGTTCCGAACGTGGCGGTCACAGTCGGCCCACTGCAGACTTGGCGAGCGGAGAAGGTCTCCATTTGGCAAGCAGGCATGCACGACAACCCGTTCGGAATGCGCCTGACTGCGCTTATGATCTCCAAGAAACTCCCTGACAGCGCGGTGCCGATGTCCCTGTTGGCGAACCACCCGAACGTGCAGTTCAACTACCTGCGCAGCGGAATCGGAACCTGCGACGTGGAGATGCACTAGAGCTTCATAGGATCAGATGGGAGTGATGGGACCTATGGGACTCATAGGTCCCATAGGTCCCATCACAGCACGCATCCAGACTCAACAAGCGCGAAGTAACCCCAAAGTCGAGCCTGTTTTGCCTAAACCTGCGGCCGTTTCTCACCGATAAGTCTGTTGTAGGTCGGAGGTGAAGATGAGAACCAGGCGCAGTGATGATTTTTCGGTCAGGCTTCGGAACGCCCACGGTGTTCCCGTGATGCAGGTGACGGGTGTCATAGGCGGTGACTCGCCGTCCAAACTGATGTGTATGCTGGCGCGGCTAATGGGTGCGGGTCATTATAATGTCATCATCAATCTTGAGCACGCCACGGCCACTGATTGGGAGTTTCTGCAGGATCTGGCAGAAGCAGTGAATGATGCAAGAAACCACTACGGCTCTGTGCATCTGGTTGTCAGCCACGAGTGCGCGGACCGCTTGCGATACACGAGAAACGTTGCGAATCTGTTCAGGGTTTCTCGCTCTGAAAACCAGGCGGTCTCCAGAATCCTCGGGCTCTACAGATCTCTTCAGGGTGTGTCAGCCACAAACGCCCGTCTGGTGGATCAGCAGTGACCAATCTGCCGCGCAATAATCTGAGAGTCGTCCGGGTAGCGGACGCGATCATGAGCGCCCGATGCTCTTTTGCTTACATAGCGGACGTCATCACTACAGAAGGCGAGCGCAAGAAGATGTTCTACTGCTCGCGCCGCGACTGTGACAACTGGAACCTGAGCTCAGAGCAGACGAGCTCAGACAGCGAAGACAAAGCAGCATAGATAGTCCAGCACGCCCCCGGTAGTCCGCATTACTCAGTGCCCCCTGTGAGCCGCGACTTGCACGAAACCGCCTGCACTAGTATAGTGATGTAGTCGGGCTGCGGCCTGGGACGCATCTATCCTCGCCTACAGTTTGAAAGGACCTACGAACGTGACACACCTAGAAGCAACGGATATTGGCGGCAGGTTGGAGTTGTTTGTGGACGATGCGCTGATCGGCAAGTTGACCGGAAAGGCTAGCTTGCGCCTTCATCAGCCTTCCATACGGGACGATGCTCTTGTGATGGACGGGCTGTGGGAGGGTACATTCTGCGGCTACATTACCACGTTCCAGGACGGCGATATCTTCCGAATGTACTACCACGGCGGAGACACCGATATTGACGACTTGATTGCGGAAAAGGAGCCGTCGATCTATGGCGCCTACGCCGAAAGCGCAGATGGCATACACTGGACGAAGCCAAGCCTCGGATTGTATGAGGTTCTCGGCAGCCGGGAGAACAGCGTTGTGTGGCTTGGTGAGACTGATGTGCGCAAAGGCGTCCACGGATTCGCGCCTTTCAAAGACGAGAATCCGGACTGCGAGCCGGACGCGATCTACAAGGCCGTAGGCGCTACGATGGGTGGCGAACCGGGGCTTTATGGCATGAAGTCCGCGGACGGGATCCACTGGTCGCTGATGCAGGACGAGCCCATTATGAAGGGTGACTCCTACGATTCTCAGAACCTGGTCTTCTGGGACACCCTGCGAGGAGAGTACCGCGCCTACGTGCGTCACTTCTCGGAGCTTGAGCACAGGCGGCGAAGGGCCTCCGTGACCGAACGATACGGAGCGGCGGTGACCGACGGTCTGTTCATGGCCAGCAGGGACGGACGGACGTTCAAGCGCTGGGACGAGGCATTCCTGCGGCCCGGACTTCGCACGGAAGGCAGTTGGACCTATGGAGACTGCTATCAGGCCTGGGGAATCCTGGAAACCGCATCGTCTCTCCCCGGTGCGCCGAACGAGCTCTCATTCTATGCCGTCGAACACTACTGGCGTAAACCATCGGCTCTGTTCAGGCGCTACACTCTGCGAATCGACGGGTTCGTTTCCGCACACGCTCCACTCGTCGGCGGTGAACTGATCACGGCGCCCATCACATTCACGGGCAGCAGCCTGCATCTGAACGTGTCCACCTCAGCCGGCGGAAGCATGCGGGTAGAGATGCTGGACGCTGACGATCACACCATAACCGGATTCTCGCTAGATGACTGCTTCGACATAGTAGGGGACACTCTGGACTACACCGTCAGGTGGTCAAACGGCACCGACGTATCCGCCCTCGCCGGCAAGCCAGTCAAACTGCGTTTCTCGTTGAAGGATGCGGACTTGTACAGTTACGTGTTTAAGTAAGAAGGCCCGGGAGCACCGGTGGAGCATCACCGGGTCCGAACTGCGAGTTCGCTCCATCTGCATTTTGCTGGCGATGCAACCTCTGGCAGGAACTACGATTGTGCCTGTCGAATGCACACGCAGCGGCCCGGTCCCGCGACGCAGGTATGGGTCATGGATGGAGGAATCCTAATGCGTGAGTCCGATGGAGCTAAGGCGCGATCTTGGTTGCGGCAGTGGACAATGGTCGCTTTGGCCGCGTGGATAGCAATCTCGATTGCGGGTTGCGGTCCGTTTGATCGTCCGTCCGGTCCAGTTAGTAGGGGGGACGCGATCGGCACGTACAGAGTAAGATACGAGCCGTATAGAGGTGTGTATCTCGGCAAAGAAACGTTGGTATTGCGACCTGACACGACCTATGAGCAGATATTTACGCCCGCAACGGGGCGCGTTGCCAGGAACACTGGGACGTGGACTTTTTCGCAGGCCTCAGCCGGTCCCGAGATCTATCTGGATGGACTGATGCATTACTTGGACGAGTCGTACGACCACTTGGCCAAACCGCCCAAACGATTGGGTATGTTCACTGGAGTCGCAAAACATGGCAAGCACGTTTCCATCCTGATCAACGACGACCTTGGCCTGTGGTATGAGAAGGTCAAATGATATGACTACAAGATTCCATTCTACGCAAGACAACGACAGCGCACGCCGTGCGTACTGGACGAAAAGGCTGGATGAAGCAGATGCGTTTATGCGCGACATAGCCATCTACCCCGTCCAGGAATGCGGGGAGCCGATGACTTCGCTGGTGGACGCTGTTCGGTCGGCGGGAGTCGAGGTGGCGTTCTCAGACGCGCCTCACGTGCACGGGCTTTCGCGGCAGTTCTTCCTGCGCGTCGGGCTGGTTGGGCAGTTTCTGGCTGCGGCAAAAGAGCTGAACGATCGTGGGTGGATGTTGAAACTGGAGGACTGTTACCGCACAGCCGAGATGCAAACCCTCGGTCTGCAGGAGCGTGTCTTCAGCGCGATTTTGCGCAAGGTGCAATGGGAGTGTGGTTCCAGGCAGCCACCGACTGAACTGCTCTACCGTCGATTGGGCTCTCTGATAGCGATGTCGCCAAAGGTCGGCACGCACATGTCCGGCAGCGCGATGGATGTCTCCGTGCTGATGCGCGACACCGGTGAGGAGGTCGACCGCGGCGCACCTTACCTGGAAATGTCCGAGATCACGCCAATGTCCGCGCCGTTCATCTCCGAGCGCGCTCAGGGCAATCGCCGTGAGATCACCGCGCTGATGAGCAGGCACGGATTCGTGGCCTATCCCTGGGAGTTCTGGCACTACAACGACGGGGACGCCTATGCCGAGTTTCTGAACAAAACCGGCAAGCCTGCGCGATATGGGCCAGTGCACATGAACTCCGACGGCAGCGTGACGCCAATCGAGAATCCAACCGAACCGATCGCGTCTCCGGAGTTCGTAAACGAACTGATGGAGAGAGTATTGGCCCTATGACTACACCTCGCGAGAACCTGATGAATATACTTCGGCACGAGATTCCGGACTGGATCCCAGTCACCGGACACGTCGACCCATACAACCGGCCCAGCCTCGAGGGTATGGACCCGGAACTGGCCAAGGTTCTGGCCAATATACAGTGGGGTGACGAGTCGATAGTGACGTTTTCGCGGTATCTTGGGCTCGATATTATGGACATGTGCGGCGTGCCCGTGCGCATAACGCGGCGCAATGTGTCCGTTGAGCAGCACGTTAATGGGGACTCAACAACATATGTCTGGCATACGCCGAAAGGCGATCTGCGCGAGGTGACGCAGGTCTGCAGGGATGACACGGGAGCAGTCTCCAGCAACTGGACTGAGCACATGGTCAAAAGCCCGGAGGACATACCTGCATTTGCCGCTATATTCGAGGATGCCCTTGTCGAAGCCGATCCCGATGGGTTTGAGCACATCCGTAGTCGCAGACAACTGATAGGTGATGACGGTGTCTTGATCGGCTCGATGGATGGTACCCCACTCGGAATGATGTACCGCGTTTTCTCCGGAGTGGGCACGCTGGCCTATCTTTGGGCTGATGCACGTGACGCTATGCGTGATCTGTTCTCTGCTATGGAAACCAACTACCTGCAACGGATGGCGGTTGCCATTGCGTCCGATATTGATGTTCTGGTCGGAATTGACGACACCTCCACCACCGCCATTTCTCCGGACATGTTTGAGACGTGCAATCTGCATCTGACCAACGAGCGAACGCGAGTAGCGCACTCCGGCGGCAAGTATTATTTCCATCACTCCTGCGGGCACATTCGCGACCTTTTGCCGTTGTACCGGCAAACAAATATGGACGCCGTGCATGCGTTCACAGTTCCTCCTGTCGGCAATGTGACGGTGGCGGAAGGTCGTCGTCTCCTGGGCGATCGCATCACCATCCACGCAGGAGTTGATCAACTGGCTGGACCGATGGACGACCTTGACGCGGTGCGCGGCAACATCCACCAGATGATTGGCGAGGCTGAGCCCTGGGATCATTTTACCCTGGGGATTGCGGGCTATCCGAACCGGACAATTGAGCAGACCAGGTTTGTTGTAGACTGTTGCCGCGAAGCGGGGGTGAAGAAATGAGTTCGACAGGATCGTCGACGGCACACCCTTGTTCTCCCGACACCCCGGAATGCTCCAGGAGATAGACCGGCTGTTCGACGTTACAGTCGCCCAGAGAACTGGTTAGCGCCGCCCCAGTATCTCTCTCATTACTCGGCCTACCTCTCGTGCCACGTGTTTCATTCCTTCATCGTTGGGGTGAACCACATCGGCGAGCAACCGCTCGAAGTTGTGAGGCCCTATGACCGCCATCCCGTCCATAAGGTGCAGGTTGCCGTCTCCCGCGGTTGCCCGGCGTCGGAATACAATGCGGATGGCGTCTCGGTACGCCTCGATTGTGTCTCCTGCCGGATTTTTCCAGTTGGCGTCGCTGTCTCCATCAATGAAGAACATTGGCGTGTAGCAGAGAATCGGTCTGTCGGGATGCTTTTTCCGCAGCACGTCGAGGAACGCATCATACCGCCGGTCGAAATCCTTGGCCGATTCGGAACCCGACCCCGCTGTGTTGATGCCGGCGGCGATCACTATGGAATCCCAATCGTTCCTGGATGCAACATACTCGCCGACCTCTCTTTCACAAAACGCGGCGCCTCCGAGGCCGAAGTTTAGCGTGCGCCGGTCTGTCTCGGCCTGCAGGAGATAAGGCCACGTCAGGCTTGGCCTGGTCACACTGTAGCCGTGCGTTATGGAGTCCCCGTAACAGGCTATAGTGCCTTTGCCGGGATGCGGCGACCACGGCGCCAGCGTTGCTCCGTCATCAATGTCGAATGACACCAACTCGACCACAGTGCTCCAGGGCAGCCGTATTTCCCATCTCGCGTCTCCCCCCGCAATCGCGCCAAATGAGCACGTCCGTTTCAGCGATCTACCTTCCGTTTTGACTGAGCCGATAAGCTCTCCGTCCCGAACTACCTCCCAGCAGTCCATCAGACCCTCAGATTCCTGAAACCATTCGATGCTCAGGAATGTTGTGTTGGACTCAAACCGGATTTCGATGCCCGCCGGCTGGGTGAAGCGCCAGGCTGCGCCGTCAAGGAACTTGGAGCGCCACTTGCCCGGCGCTCTCACGGGCTGGTAGCCAGCATCCTTTCTTACCAGTTCAACCATACCCCACCAGTTCAGATTCGGGTTATCAGGACGCACTCTCATTCTCGCGTATCTCCCTTGTGATATTATTCTCTGGAGCTCTGCACTCGGCCATGCAGCTCACGGCCGCTCTTAAGCGCCGATTTCGCGGCCTGTATCTCAAGGCCAAGGAGGCAGATTCCCTTGTCCACCGTTTGCCGATAGATATCTTCCATGTCGCTCCCGGTGGGGTTGCGACATGGCTATCGCGTGCAGACCATTCATTTCCGACATCTTGGCTATATAATGATCGCCCTTTCCGCAGAAGTGCACGGCTCCGCCGCCGAACTCGCCGCCGAAGCCGCTGGTCGTATGGACGTATGAACTCCTCGTACATAGCCGGAGAGAAGTTCATCGCTGAGTCGTCCCGCAGCATTATCCGGCCCTTGTGGAGTGTCGACCAGTGGACAGCGTGACCATCAAGAGGCGGCGAGATCGCCTCATAGGCTTTCATATACGCGATATAGGTTTCCGTCACCAGACTGCCGCATAT
>Ga0209609_10002326_pt1 | contig 10886 bp, 10 predicted proteins | sample LakKivw325mmetaG_FD_184136 | JGI IMG/M metagenome (GOLD analysis project Ga0209609, IMG submission 184136) | Anoxic lake water microbial communities from Lake Kivu, Rwanda to study Microbial Dark Matter (Phase II) - Lake Kivu water 325m metaG... | ecosystem: Environmental > Aquatic > Freshwater...
GAGCACCCCTGTGCTCAGAATGGATACCTTCTTATACTTGGAGAGCAGGTCCATGGCCGCCAGGGCAGCTTCCGAACGGACAGGGCCCCCGACGATAAAATCAGCATTCTTTTCCAGAATCAATTTTTCGACCACCAACAGGGCATCACTGGTCGGCACTCCGGGTTCGAGATCCCGGGTATCCATCACTTCCACCTTGAAGGGCCTCTTTTCTTTACCAACCCTTACTCCTCCTTTTGCGTTGATCTCCTCCACCGCTAATTTGATTGCCCGATCCGCATCCCATCCATAGAGAAAGGCAGTTGAAAGCGGAGCCCCGATGACAATCGGCTTTCCCTGTGCATTGGCTTCAGGCCCAAGGAAAGGCAGGATCAATAACCCCATCGTCAAAAAGAGAATTCCTGTCCAAAAAAATAATTTCTTTTTCATAGGCCTCCCTCCTTAAAGAATATTTTCCCTCTACTGTAAAGTTGTCCAATTTAAATTCTTTTTACTTTTATCCATCAAGTTTGTCAAGACTATTGTAAGAGATTTCTGAAAAAGTCCACTTGATGATAAAAAAGACTCCCCTCTTTACGGGAAAGTCGGCTGAATGCCCGCTTCAGTGAGATATTACGAACCGAATGACTTCTTTTATCTACCAACAGAGATGAAACCCGTGTGCCTGAAAAGTTTACCCTCCTTCACAATAAAGAGTCTTGATTCCACGCCGGGACGGTGATCTTTAGCTGTCATGGTGATAGGAGGAAGAAGGCCTCCGACAACGAAATTCTTAAAGGTTTCCAAAGCCATTTTTACTCTTTCACGAGAGTAACCCTGCTCGGGAAGGGACCTCCTCAATGCCTCTGCAATCACCTGAACCGTCGCCCATCCCTCGACATAGGAGAGGGTGTGAGAATCATAGGGATGCCATTTCTGATGGACTTCTTTGATGTCCGCCATTCCGGGGACTCCCTCTCCGAAAGGAGCGATGGGCTGAACTCCCAGAACTCCGTCGTAAGGAGAGAGGGTTTCATCGAAGGCCCTCATACTGCAGATATATCTGGTTTTCAGGCCCATTTTATTGGATTCCTGAAGGAGGAGCTGGGTTTCTCTCGAAGTGAGAGTCACGTAAGCAAAGTCAGGGCCATAGGAGTTCATTGTGACTAATGCCAGCGGTATAGTTCTTGGTGATGCCGGATCGGAAATCCAGATATCCGGACCGGTATCGAGCCCCAATTGTTTGGCATAATTCCTGGCCTCATCCAAGAAATGGTTTCCGAAATGGTCGGGAGAGCCAATGAAAACAACTTTTGTTTTCTTCGTTTTGCTCCCCGATCTTTCTGAAATGAACTTCATCGCAATTTTAGATAAATCGAGAGGGGTGGGGGTCACCGAAAAAATATAAGGGTATTTGGAAGGGTCGCTCATCGATGAAGAGAAGGAGCTTGTCAGTGTTGGGATTCGATTGAGATGGATATGGGGAAGCAGGGAAAGGGCGGTCTCGGTTGAATGGATATAGAGGAGAAGGATACGGTCCGATTCATTCATTTTCCGATAGGCCGCTACCCTCTCAGCAGGTTCTGAAAAGTCATCATTAAGGATGATTTCCAATCTCCATCCCCAGGTTGCTCCCCGCAGGTTCATCCATTTTCCGGCATCGAGCATCCCCCTTGCACATTCCTTTCCAGGATCTCCCCATCGTCCTGTCAGAGGGATCAGTCCGCCCACCCTGACGGTCTCCTGAGGATAGACAGGTTTGGAAGGAATCATGATAAAACAAAGGATGGATGCAATAATGATAATTTTCATTGCTGATTTTTCAATTTGCAATGGTCACGGGAAAGTCGGCTGGATGCCCCGCCTTGTAGGCGGGGATGGCGGTAACGGGCTCCAGAATTGGAGCCAAAGCCGACATTATTAATGAAACTACATTAACCCGAAAGCCCCGCCCTGTGGGCGGGGAGCTTTACTTCAAGCGCCATGGGCATAGAGCACTGCCAGAATCCTTGTGATCTTCTCCTGATGGCACTGGACCCGGTGGGGGATGGTCGAATCGTAATAGATGGAATCCCCTGGATAAAGAACATCAGTGTGATTTCCTAAAATCACCTCCATCTCCCCTTCGAGAACGAAGATAAATTCCTCACCCTCATGGACAGAGGTTTTCGAGGTCTTTACAGTGGCCGGTTCAAGCATCACGATGAAAGGTTCCATATGGCGGTCCTTCTTCTCAAAACCCAGGGACTCATAAGAATAGCCATATTTTACCCCATCCTTTGAGGCAAACCGTGAGATCTTTTTCCTTTCATCCTTTCTCACAATGGTAAAAGGTTCACCCTCGGTCTCGCCCAAAAAATCACCCACCCTTACCCCTAAGCCTCTGGCCAGCTGAATGATCGTTCCGAGGGATGGAGAAACGAGGTGGTTTTCCATCTGAGAGAGGAGGGCGGTCGAAAATCCTGTGAGGTCAGCCAGGTCCTTCAGGGAGAAGCCTTTTTTCTCCCTCAGTTCCTTTATCTTCTCTCCTACCCGTGCCTCTTCATAAACTTTTTTTTCTTCTTCCATGGATCATCCTTTCCCCCTCACCCTAACCCTCTCCGGTGGCCACAGGCGTCACGCCTGTGCTACCCGGGGAGAGGGAACGATTGGGGCACCCTATCTCTTCCCTCCCCCTTGATGGGGGAGGTCGGTACGACTCGAAACCGAGGTGAGGGTGGGGGTGAAATTGTTTTTGGTATATTCCGCTCCGACCCGGATCGATTGGATATTGGATGGAATCAGTGAATGATATTTCTCATCGAGCACCTTTTCAAAGGATTGAAAGAGAGAGTCCATCTGAACCAATTTGGTCCGCTCCACAAAAGCGCCCAGGACAACCATATTGGCTAATTTCGGGTTCCCGTTCTGAATTGCAATGTCATTGGCAGGGATGGGGAGGATTTCAACGTCCTTTCGTGATGCCTCCCCAAGGTTGATAAGGGAGGTATTGATCATGAGCAGTCCATGGGGGGGAACGAGAGGCTCATATTTGAGCAGGGAGGGGAGATTCATGACGATAGCGGCATGAGGTTTTCCCACCACCGGGGAACCAATCTCACGGTTGGAGATCACCACGGTGCAGTTCGCCGTTCCCCCCCGCATCTCCACACCATAAACAGGGAGATAGGTCACATATTTTCCTTCTTTCATGGCCGCATAGGCGAGGAGGTTTCCGATCACCATGACGCCTTGACCTCCAAACCCAGAAATGATGATATCGTAATAGAAACGGTTACTGTTCATCATTCTCCTAATAATCAATAACCAAATCCCAAGCTCCAAATAATAACCAATGATCAATTTCCCAATAACCAAATGGAGTTTGAATATTGGTGATTGGAATTTCTTTGGTTATTGGAATTTGGTGCTTGGTTATTCTCATAAGTAATCAGCCATCTTCCTTTCTTTCAGAATGCCCAGGGGAAAGTAGGGGATCATTTCCTCTTCAACCCGGCGGTTCGCCTCCAGGGGAGATAATCCCCAATTGGTAGGGCAGGCCAGTAAAAACTCGACGAAAGAGAAGCCCATCTCTTCGATCTGCATCTGAAAGGCCTTACGAACCGCTTTCTTTGCCTTCATTAGGTTGGCGGGATTATTCACCGCCACCCTTGCCACAAAGGCGCTTCCTTCAAGGGTGGCCAGCATCTCTGCCATTCTTATAGGATAGCCATCATAGGTAAAGTCCCTCCCATAAGGGCTTGTGGTTGTTTTCTGGCCGAGAAGTGTGGTGGGTGCCATCTGCCCCCCGGTCATTCCGTAAATTCCATTGTTGGCAAAAATAAGGGTGATGTTTTCACCCCGGTTGGCTGTATGAATGCCTTCGCCAATGCCAATTGCCCCCAGGTCTCCGTCTCCCTGATAGGTGAAGACAATTCGGTCTTTTTTAGCCCGCTTCACACCGGAGGCCACAGCAGAAGCCCTTCCATGTGGGGCCTCCAGGACATCGATATCGAAATAGTCATACATAAAGACAGAACAGCCCACCGAGGCCACCCCGATCGTTTTCTCCCTGATCTTAAAGTAGTCAATGGCCTCTGCGACCAGCCGGTGGGCAATTCCGTGGTGACATCCGGGGCAGAAGTGGAAGGGTACGTCGATCAGACATTCGGGACGCTTGAAAACGAGATCCATTCTTAACCCCTCCAAATCCGAAATGCGAATATCGAAATCCGAAACAAATCCAAATTACCGAAATTAGAATGACCAAAACAGTTTTGTACATTTGGTAATTCGAGCTTTGAATTTGTTTCTTGCTTCGGATTTCGAATTTCGAGTTTACGAATTAACATTGTAGTATTTCTTAATCTCTTCCAGCACTTCTTCAGGGGAGGGGAGGGAACCTGGAGGCCTGCCGTAGAAATGGACCCCGGCATCCCGATCGACTGATAGTTTCACATCCTCCACCATTTGCCCTGTATTCAATTCGACGGTTAAAAAGAGCTTAACCTTTTTTGAAATTTCACAGAGGGCTTTCTCCGGATAAGGGAATAGGGTGATCGGACGGAAAAGGCCAACCTTCATCCCTTCCTCTCTGGCTAACTCCACAGAGGTTTTAGATACCCTGGCCATACTTCCGAAGGCCACCACGACCAGTCTGGCATCGCCTGTTAAAAAGGCCTCAAACCGGACTTCCTCTCTCTTCATCTGCTCATATTTCTGGAAGAGTTTCCAGTTATGGGCGGAGAGCTCACCGTCCTGAAGATAAAGGGACTTGAGACGGTTGGGTTTCCTTCCTTTTGCCCCGGTCAGAGCCCAATCCTTGGGTGGAAGGTCCATCCGCTCGGGTTTTTTACGGACAAGAGGTTCCTTCATCTGACCGATGAGGGCATCCCCGAGGATCATCGCAGGATTTCGATACTTATCTGCGAGGTCAAAGGCGAGGCAGGTCAGGTCATACATCTCCTGAACCGTTGAAGGGGCAAGGACAATCGTCCGATAATCTCCGTGTCCTCCGCCCCGGGTTGCCTGAAAGTAATCCCCCTGTGAAGGGGAGATGCCACCCAACCCCGGTCCGCTTCGTGAAATGTTCACAATGACAGCCGGGAGTTCACTTCCTGCCATATAGGAGATCCCCTCTTGCATGAGGGAGATCCCTGGGCTGGAGGAGGAGGTCATCGCTCTCGCACCAGTGGCAGAGGCTCCCAGAAGGAGGTTGATCGAAGCGATTTCACTTTCCGCCTGGATGAATTCCCCTCCCAAAGGAGGGAGGTGCCTGGAGAGGTATTCCGGAATGTCATTCTGAGGTGTGATGGGATAACCGAAGTAAAGGAGACATCCCGAATCAATGGATCCCATGGCGATCCCTTCATTCCCTTTGGCCAGGATCTTTTCAGGACTTTGATTCGCCACGTTCCCTCCAGACCTGAATCGCCACATCAGGGCAGATCTCTCCGCAGATGGCACAACCCGTACATCCCCCGTTTCCATTCCAGACGACAAAGAAATACCCCTGGCGGTTGATCTCCTCACCGGTTTTTAGCAATCCCTTCGGGCAGGAGATGGTGCAGAGTCCGCATCCTTTGCACCGCTCTTTGTCAATTTCGATTTTAGCCATGATCGTCCTTAACGAATTTAATCAATCAGACTCTTCGCTTCGCTCAGAGTGACAGACGGGGTGTCATTCTGAAGGAGCGAAGCGACTGAAGAATCTCAGCTTAGATTACTTTCAGGTCTTTGAAATGTCTGATCTCCTCTTCTGAATACCCTATCTCTTTTAACACTTCCACCGTGTGTTCTCCCCATAATGGGGGTGGAGTTCGAATCTCAAAAGGGAATTGGGAAGACTTGATGGGATTTCCCACCTGGCGGATCTTTCCTTCCACAGGGTGTTCGACCTCTACCGCCATCTTTCGATGCAGGACCTGGGGATGTTGAAATACCTCCTCAAGGTTTAAGACGGGTTCGCAGCAGGCATCCACGTCTCTGAAGAGTTCAGTCCATTCCTTGAGTGTTCTGGTTTTAAAGAGCTGCCGGATCTCTTCAATGACCCGGATCCTTTCTTCCCCTTCGACAAACTGTTTGGCAATGAGGTCTCTTCTTTGAATGGCTTCACAGAAGTTCTTCCAGAATTTGGGCTCCAGGGCTCCCAGGGAAAGATATCTCCCATCCTTCGTCGGGTAGACCTGATAACAGGCATATCTTCCCGAGAGGTGCATTTCCCCCCGTCGCGGAAGTTTTTTCTCCATGAGATAACTCGCCCCATGGATGGAGAGCCAGGAGAGGACACCGTCATGCATGGCGATGTCGAGATATTGCCCCTGGCCTGTTTTTTCACGATGGACGATGGCAGCAAGGATGGCAATGGCCGACATCATTGCCCCTCCCCCGATATCTGCAATCTGAACGCTCGGGATCACCGGTTCCCCATTCCTCGGGCCGGTCAATTCAAGAATCCCCGCCAGACCGATATAGTTGATATCATGACCGGATCTCTCCCGATAGGGCCCATCCTGTCCATATCCGGTCAGGGAGCAGAGAACGACCCTTGGATTTCTCTTTTTCAAATCCTGGTATCCGATCCCGAGACGTTCCATGACGCCGGGTCTAAAACCTTCGAGGACAGTATCATAAGTCCCGATTAACTTATAAAAGATCTCCTTTCCTTCTTTTAGCTTGAGGTTCAATCTCATGCTTTTTTTATTACGGTTCAGGGCGAGGAAGTAGGCACTGTCCTCTTTCAGAAGAGGGCCCATCTTCCGGATATAATCTCCCTGTTCCGGGTCTTCGATCTTAAGAACCTCCATTCCGAGGTCCGCCAGGAGGAGGGAACAGTAAGGGCCTGGCAGAAGCCTTGAGAGGTCGAGCATTTTAAAGCCAGCAAGCAATCCCACTCTTCTCTCCGTTTCAACAAATAATGAAAATAAATAACATATTAAATTTAAAAATAAAAGTCTTCCATTTCTGACCATAATCCGTAACCAAAAATGGAAACCTTAGCAATATCGCTGTCATGCTGAAATTTTTCAGCATCTCGCTTTTTCGATAACCCATAGATCCTGAAACAAGTTCAGGATGACGATTACGGATTATGGTTCTGACCCTTTAGAAGAAAATACCTCTTGACGGGAAATCTTAAGAGTGATATTCAATGAACCTCAAAGGAGTCGATTTTTCAATTTAAAGGGGGGTTAAAAATGAAGAAAAGTTCGAAGGGCAAAACGAAAAAGACTTTAAAGAAAGTTTCGAAAAAACCTTCTAAAAAGCCTTTGAAAAAGACTTCAGGAAAACTTAAGAGAAAGGTCTCAAAGAAAGTCACAAAGAGGGTTTCAAAGAAATCTCCCGTCAAACTTTTAAAGAAGCCTTCGAAAAAGCCAACCAGAAAACCGCCTATAAAAGCAATTAAAAAACCTCCTGTCTCAAAGGTCACCGTTCCTGTCACCCGGATTGCAAAGAATCCCCTCTGGGTTCCCTCTCCGGAGCGGATTCAAAACGCCAATATCACCCGGTTTATCCATTTTGTTAATCAGAAATACGGTAAGGATTTCAGAACCTATCGTGATCTCTATCAGTGGTCAGTTGATTCAATTCCGGACTTCTGGGCTGCCGTGTGGGATTTTACCGGGATAAAGGCTTCGAGACCATACGATCAGGTGGTGGACGACCTGAAAAAATTCCCGGGGGCAAGATGGTTTCCGGGGGCAAGGCTCAATTTTGCGGAGAATCTCCTCCGCTACAGGGATGATCGCCTGGCCTTTATCTTTAAGGGAGAGATACAGAAATCCGCCCAGATGACCTACAGAGAACTTTATTCGACAGTTGCACGGCTGGCAAAATCGTTGAGACAGATCGGGATCCAGCCTGGAGACCGTATTGTAGGATACATGCCGAACCTGATGGAGACAGCCATTGCCATGCTTGCGACAACGAGTATCGGAGCGGTCTGGTCTTCCTGTGCCACGGATATCGGGCCGCAGGCCGCCCTGGATAGGCTCAGTCAAGTTGAGCCCAAGGTCTTATTTTCGGTGGATGGTTACTTTTACAAGGCCAAATCCTTCAATACCCTTGGAAATGTTGCCGAAGTTGCCAGAGGCATCCCTTCCCTGAAGAAGGTTGTCGTCATTTCCTATACCGGGTCCTATACCGGGAGCAAACCGGATATCGGAAATATTCCCAATGGTGTCCATTATGAAGACTTCCTGGCGCCTGAAAAGGAGCCGGTCCTTGAATTTGAGCAATTGCCTTTTGAACATCCTGTCTTCATCATGTTTTCCTCCGGTACCACTGGCAAGCCAAAATGTATGGTCCAGGGAGCCGGGGGAATTCTCATTCATCACCTGAAAGAGCTTATGCTCCATACCGATCTCAAACGTGAAGACAGGCTTTTTTACATCACCACCTGTAGCTGGATGATGTGGAACTGGATGCTGAGTTCCCTTGGCGTTGGAGCAACAGTGGTCCTCTACGATGGTAATCCCAACTACCCTGATGCCTATGCCATGTGGAAGATGGTTCAAGACGAGAAGATCACCATCTTCGGACTCAGCGCAAGCTATATCAACTACCTCCGGAGCGAAGGGATTCAACCCGGGAAGAAGTACGATCTCTCCTCTCTGAGAGAGATTTCCCAAACCGGCTCCGTCCTTTCGGCAGAGGGTTTTGAATGGGTCTACCGGGAGGTTAAAAAGGACTTTCATTTCAATTCTATCTCCGGTGGAACCGATATCAATGGTTGCTTTGCGATCGGCAGTCCGATTCAGCCAGTCTATGCGGGAGAACTGCAGAGCCCTGCCCTGGCCATGAAGGTAAAGGCCTATGATGAGAATGGAAAGGCCATGTGGGACAAAGAGGGAGAGCTGGTCTGTGAGGCTCCTGCTCCTCCCATGCCCCTCTATTTCTGGAATGATCCCGGCGGAGAGAAATATAGAGCCGCCTACTTTGAGAACTATCCCGGTGTCTGGCGCCACGGGGATTACATTGTGATGCACAGCGATACGGGTGGCATCACCTTCTATGGCCGTTCGGATGCCGTTCTGAAACCCTCCGGGGTCCGTATCGGGACCGCAGAGATCTATAATGTGGTGGAGAGGATCGAGGGGATTGCAGACAGTCTGGCCATCGGGCAAAACTGGGAGGGTGAACAGCGGGTTATCCTATTTGTCAAACTGGCACCGGGCACTCAGTTGACTGACGGATTGAAGGATACGATCAAAAAGACCCTTCGTGAAAAGGCTTCTCCCCGCCATGTTCCGGCGATCATCATGGAAATGCCCGATGCTCCATATACCCTGAATATGAAGAAGGTGGAAAGCGCGGTCACCAATATCATCCATGGAAGGCCGGTTCTCAACAGGGATGCCTTGAGTAATCCGCAGGTTCTCGATTATTTCGAGAAGATCGTCCCGGAATTGCAGAAATAAAAAAGGGTTCAAGGGGTCTATGTGGCAGGGTTCAAGGGTTTAATTATCAGTAAGAAATTCACTGGAACTCTGGAACCCTCGAATCCTGGGACCCTATTTTTTAAGCGCAAACTTGGCTGCGATTTTGATCGCCTGGATCATGCTTTCGGGATTTGCACGGCCTTCTCCGGCCTTTCCAAAGGCTGTGCCGTGATCCACGGAAACCCGGATGATAGGAAGCCCGCAGGTGATGTTAACCCCTGACATAGACCCCCAGGTTTTTGTTTTATCATCGTATTGAAAACCGATCAGCTTTGTTGGTATATGGCCCTGATCATGATACATGACCACGACCAGATCGTATTGACCTCCCTGCATCTTTGAAAAGATCGTATCAGGAGGAATAGGACCTTCCACGTTCAACTCTTCTTTCTGTGCCTGTTTGATGGCGGGTTCGATCTCCTCAATCTCCTCTCGACCAAACAGACCTTCTTCTCCGGCGTGGGGATTTAATCCGGCCACTGCGATCCTCGGATTCTGAACCCCCAACCTTCTCAGTGCATCATATCCCAACCTGATGACACGATAGACTCTCTCCTTCTTAACTCGCTCGCATGCTTCTCTTAAAGAAACATGAGTTGAAACATGGATCACGCGAAAATTTTGGTGGACAAGCATCATCGCATAGTCTTTTGTATGTGTCAGGTTTGCATAGATCTCGGTGTGGCCGGAGTAATGAAAACCAGCCAGGTTGATGGCCTCCTTGCTGATGGGTCCGGTCACGGTCGCGTCGATCTCCTTTGCCATGGCAAGCTCAATTACTTTCTTCACGTATTCGAAAGAGGCTCTACCATAATCGGCTGAAACGGTTTTGTGTTTGATGGATTTGCCGTCGACATTTTTCAGATCGAGAAGGTCGATCGCCCCAAACTGGTAGACACCCTCTTTTGGAGCGGTAATGGTATAAATGTTTAGGTCAACGTTTGAAAACTTTATCGCTTCCCTCATCATCTCTGCTTCAGCCACCACCAGAGGCTTACAGAGTTCGTATATCTCTGGCAGAGAGAGTGCCTTGGCCGTGACCTCCGGTCCAATGCCCGCCGGATCCCCCACGCTGATTCCAATAAGTGGTCTTTTCATAACTTGCTCTATTCAACGCTATAAGATAAAATCCTTCAGGGTTGCAAAAATGTTTTACCCACATCGACGACTTCAGCGGCATATTCGTGGCAGAAAAGGAGCGGGAGTTTGATCCTCGATGCCGCATACTCGTTCCATTGGTAAATGTGAATATCGGTGCCACAAATGGCAGCGGCCTGGACTCTGATCAACAGATCGTTCTCTTCTACCTTCGGCACGGGAAGGTCGGTGAAATTTGCACCCCTGGTTGGTTTGTCTTTAATCAACGCCTTCATTCTATTCCTCCTTGTTCAACCCAGAACCCGCTTCGAGGATTCCGATGATTTTCTCTAAAGCGTCCTCTCTCCCAAAGGCCCCGGCTTTTGTCACCACCGTGAGGCCACCCCAATC
>Ga0209609_10002329_pt1 | contig 10879 bp, 5 predicted proteins | sample LakKivw325mmetaG_FD_184136 | JGI IMG/M metagenome (GOLD analysis project Ga0209609, IMG submission 184136) | Anoxic lake water microbial communities from Lake Kivu, Rwanda to study Microbial Dark Matter (Phase II) - Lake Kivu water 325m metaG... | ecosystem: Environmental > Aquatic > Freshwater...
AAGGCAAAGCGCTGTGGCACTACTGGCCTCAGCCTCAGGACTCAACGGGGACGGTAACGGGTCTGGCGGTAGCCGACGTAGATGGAGACACCCAAACGGAAGTGGCCTTGGCCTTCGCCTCCTTCGATGACCAGGGACTGCCTCTGTCAGGGCACATCCGCTTGCTGGACCATGATGGAGGGCAACTCTGGCTACGGCAGCATCAGAGTGCAGTTCTTTCCATTACGGCCTACGACCCGGACGGATGGGGACGCTATGTCATCGCCGCAGGCACTTCAGCCGGTGAACTCCTGATCCTATACGCTGACAATTCGTTGCGCTGGGAGCAGCAACTGGAATCGCCTGTGATCCAGTTACTGGCCGGAGACCTGGACGGCGACCAACAGGACGAGATCGTTGCCATCTGCGAACGCCGTTTCGCAGCCCTGGAAGACGACGGCTCATTGCTTTGGAGCCGCAGCGCCCCGGACCGGCGCGCAGTGGACGCCGCACTGGGCAATGCTGAAGGCAGCGCTGGGCGCCCAGTAGCGGTGCTGAGTTCCTACCCTGGCGTGCGGCGCAGCGTAGTGGAGCTGATCGATATCCGTGGCGACATTGAAGAGTCCTATGCGCTGCCCACCTCCGCTGCATTGGTCGCTTTCTCGGATCTCAACCTGGATGACTGGGGTGATCTGCTGCTTTGTACTACCGACTCTGTGCAGATGATCTCACGCGCGCGGGGCGCTGCTCGCAGCCGCCTGATTTGGAGCTACAGCGTGCAGGGTGAAGTCATAGCTCTGGACGCAGCCGACGTGGATGCCGACGGACACTTCGAGATCCTGGTGGGTTCCCTGGACCAGAACGTCTACGTTCTGAAGGATGATGGTTCTCTATCTTGGCGCTACCCTGCGCCCGGCGCGGTGCAGACGGTGAATACGGGTGACGTAGACAGAGACGGCCAATTGGAAGTAATCGTCGGGTACAACAAGCTCGATGAGCGCGGGGACTCATTGGGCTGGGGTCTGTCGATTCTCCGAGGCGACGGCCGCGCGCTGTGGCAGTACCAGATGGACAACCGGTTGTGGGCGGTCCATCCGGCCGATGTGAATGCAGATGGCAAGCAAGATGTCGTGGCCGGCACTGGGAGCAACCAGATCTCTGCCATTTCCGACGGCCACCTGTTGTGGTCATATCGCACTTTGGGCAGTGTGGTGAGCCTATTCGCGGCCGATCTGAACGGGAGCGGGCAGGCAGGCATTGTTGCGGGTTCAGAGGACAATCGAGCGTACGTGCTCTTTGGCAGAGGGATGCTGCGGTGGTCGTACGACACGGGGCGCGACGTGGTTGCGGTGTGCGCTACAGATCTCAACTCCGACACCTTGAGCGAGCCTGTAGTAGCCTCGGCGCAAGGCATGATCTACGCTTTCCGTCTGGGAGGAGAACCGCTTTGGCGATATGATCTGAACGATACCCCGCTGGCGGTGTACGCAAATGACGCAGATAGCAGTCGCATTCAGATAGCTGCGATCACGCGCGGTGGAGAGATCGTCATGCTCGGAAACACAGGCCTTCCGGCTTGGCAGTACACCCTGCGTGCGCGTCTGCTGTGCGCCCACCTTGGAGATGTGGATGGAGATCGGGACCCCGAGGTCATCGTCGGATCTACCGACGGAGTTCTGTACACAGTCGCCAAGGGAGCCAGGCTGGAGAGCCGACACGAATTGGGAGAAGCCATCACCGCAATATGGTCTGGCGATGTGGATGGGAATGGCAGAGCCGAGATCGTGGCCGGGACATCAGATGGGCAGATTGCCATGTATGGGCATACCCCTAATCGTCCACCGTTGATAGCCAATCCCAGCATCGCCTCTGCAGAAACGGGCTACATCTACTCACTTAGCGTCAACGATGCTGAGAATGACCAAGTGGATGTGATACTCGAGGTGATGGACCCTTCGACCGGCACATGGCGCTCTGTGGGGACCAAGTCCGTCAACAAGCCAGGATCGGTGTACTGGCTCGTGGATCGCTTCCCACTGCTCGCCTCCGGTCGCATCGCATCATACCGCCTGATCTACAGCGATGGACTGAACTCCGGCACTGTGGGCCCGATGCTGGGACCGCGCATCCCGGGCATTTCCTGGTACACGTATGCCTTGCTGGCCGCAGCGATGGGACTTCTGGTCCTGAGCTATCGAGCATGGCATCGTTCGCCCACGCGCTGGGCGCGCGTCTTGTACAACAGGCTTGCCAAACGCCCCCAAGACATGCCATCCGCCATGCGCAGGTTGGTAGATCGGGGCACCGCCCCGACGGAGACACTGATCCGCCTGTCTCATCGAGCACGAGAGCGAGGAGACCAGACGATGGCCAGCCTGGCCGAGGGATACTTGCTACTATCGAGCAGCCCGCCAACCGGACTGCGGGTGATCGCTTCGGCACTGAATCAGGCTGAGCCAGGATCGGGGGCTGGCCAGAACGACGTCTCTCCGATGGTGCTGGCGTACGAACTCTTGGCGGACCTCCTGGAGGCCAGGTCTGTGGCGCGCATTGCCGTACTGCGCCCTCGCATCCAGCGCGTCTTGGGCGTGCACAGGAAATCGGAGCCGGACGCAGGCCACGACCAGGCGATTCCAGATGAATTGCTGGATGCGCTGGCGCAGTTGCTGCAAGTGGCGAGGCTCGTGCGCAGCAGCGAGCGAGTGGAAGCTCCAGACGATAGACTGGCATACCTCAGCGAGGCCTCCGAGACGTTGTCGAGCCTCGCCCCGCCGGACGACGCGGCCAGGAAAAGGGGAAAGCGCATTGCACTCGAAACCGCGATCGTGCCGCAAATCGCCGCCAGCTGGCAGCGGGCGATTGCTGCGGCACGCGAGGAATGGCTAGGTCGAGCGCAGCTGCGCTGCCGCCTGCGCACAAAGCGCATTGTCACTACGGGCGAGACGCTACTGGTCTTGGAAGTGCTGAACAAGGGTCGTAGCCCAGCTCTGCAGACCACGGTGGAACTGCTCGCCGACGAAACCTACCGCGTCCTGGAAGCCCCAGTGTTTCTTGGCAACCTGCCGCCGAGGCATGCCCGCGAGGCCAGGGTGCGCATGATTCCCCCAGCGGGAGATCACTTCCGTGCAGAATTCGTTCTGCGCTATGATGACCGAGAGGCGCCGGGAAAGTCGCAGCTCTTCGCGGACATGGTGGAGGTACTGTCACCCTCCGAGTTTCACGAGATCTCCAATCCGTACGTGCCGGGCCGTCCCTTGAGACCAGCCAGCCCCATGTTCTTCGGTCGCGACGAAGCATTCAAGTTCATCGCCAGCAACGTCCGAGGCCTCTTGCAGCGCAACATCCTCATCCTGATTGGACAGCGACGCACGGGCAAGACCTCGATGCTGCTCCAGTTGCCCCTGCACCTTGGTCCCCAGTACATACCTGTCTATCTGGACTGTCAGTCTCTGGGCGTAACGCCTGGCCTGGCCGCTTGGTTGTACGACGCAGCCACAGCCATCGCAGAGGTGCTGTCGGAACGAGGCCTGCAACAGCCGGTCCCAGATCTGACCGCCTTTGAGCAACAGCCAGCCCGCGTGTTCGAGCACGACTTTCTCGAGCCCGTCCAACAGGCCTTGGAAGACCGAACGTTGTTGCTGGTGCTGGACGAGTTCGAAGAGCTGGAGATGCGCGTGCGCTCGGGCCGGCTGGATCCAACCATGTTCTCCTACCTGCGGCATCTGATGCAGCACGCGCATCAGGTCGCCTTCGTATTCGTGGGCACGCACCGGCTGGAAGAAATGAGCACCGACTACTGGTCTGTGCTGTTCAACATCGCGCTCTATCGGCATATCGGCTACCTGGACGAGCGATCAGCCCGTCGGCTGATCATTGAGCCCGTACAGCCTTACAACATGGTATACGACGACCTCGCACTGCATCGCATGCTCCAGGTCACCGCGGGTCATCCCTACTTCCTGCAATTGCTATGCTATTCACTGGTCAACTCCCATAACCGCAGCGGCCGGAACTACACAACCATCGACGACGTCGACCAAGCCCTGGATGAGATCCTCACGCTGGGTGAAGCGCACTTTGCCTTCCTCTGGGATAGGTCAACCGATGGCGAGCGCGTTGCACTGCTCGCCCTGACACGCCTGCTGCCTCGCCTCGGATTGGCCGCTTGGCCGCAGGTGGGAGCGACAGCCAGTGATGTCGCTCTGCTCCTGGCCGATCAGGGTTTGATCGTGGATCCCAAAGACATCTCGAATGCGCTGCGCAACTTGGCCAAGCGTGAGATCCTGCAAGAGACCGCTGGTGACATCGAACGTTACGGCTTCAAGGTAGGCTTGGTGGCGCTGTGGGTAGAGCGCTACAAGTCCTTACCAAGAGTGCTGGAGGACTTGATGTCACCAAAGCCCAACCAGGGAATCCCATCAAAGGCGGATTCTGCCCCGGCTGACACGGCTAATGCTGCAGCCGGCCCAGTGTGACGCCAACCCCACGGAAACACAGGCTATCCCGTGACAGCTCATCGCTATGCTCCAGCGTCCAGTGCTGTCAGGTTGCAGGTGTCGGCGTGGGTTCGGGTGCATCTGTTGGCTTGGGCAGCCCCGTCGGGGTCGGCTCGGGCGTATCTGTCGGCTCTGGCAACTCCGTCGCGCTGACTGTCTTCGTCGGAGCGGGCAAGGTGGGTGTCTCTGTGGGCTCAAGGTGAGCGGTCGGAGTGGCTGACGGGAAAGGCGTCTCCGTCGGCGCCTCGGTGGCCACTGGGGTGGGCGAAGGTACCTCGGTCTGCGTCGGTGAGACGGTCGGTTCAGGTGTCGGGGTCGGTGTGCCGGTGGCCGTCGGCGTGGATGTCGCAGTTGGCGTGGGGTTGGAGACATTCACCCGCAAGGCAGGAGTGGCCGCACTGTTACCGCGTCGATCCAGGGCCACAACGCGCAACGAATAGATGCCATTGGGGATCTCCCAGGTGTTCCAGGCCGCCAATACGCCGTTCTCGAGCGCCACGTTCTGCTGGTGCAGTAGAATCCACGCAAAGGGATTATCGCCAATTCCGTACTGCACCTCGTAATGATCCATGTCGTCAATGCGCGCGCTGCCCAGGATGGGCACAATGCCCTGCAGCATGCTGCCATCGCGAGGCTCGCTGATTTCCACGTGCGGTGCACGCGTGTGCACGTCGCATATGTCAGACGGGGGTTGCAGCTTGCCCTGAGCTTCGGCCCAAGCGCGATATTCGACCGGATACACTTCATAGTACTGAGTGTAAACCGCATCCGATGGGCAGAACTCGCCCGCGCGTTTTCCGCTCACGGAGCACAGCCTCACATCGGTATGGATGTCGCATGCTGCCGTAGGAGCTGTGCCAGCAACGAAAACCTCCTTGACTCCAGCAGGGCATTTCTCGCCGCGCAACTTGCCGGAGACAGGGCATATCTCGGCCAATTCCATTCCGTCGGGCATGAGGAACTCGTGCACCGCTGTGTCCTGCAGTGCTTCCTCCATAAAGTCATGCCAGATGGGCGCGGCTGCTAGCCCTCCATAGACATGCTTCATGGGCTCACCGCTGCTGTTGCCCACCCAAACCGCAGTCACCAGATCGGGCGTGTAGCCGATGGTCCAGGCATCTCGGTAGTCGTCGGTCGTGCCTGTCTTGGCCGCAGCCGGACGCGACAACTCCAGGGCGTTGTTCGGCCCATAGGTTGGCAGGCGCGCTTCCTTGTCGGACAGTATGCTCGTGAGCAGATAGGCATGGCGGGGATCGAGCACCTGTGGGCCCAGCGCGGGCAGAGTCTCGGCGATACGCCGCCCACGGCTGTCCTCTACACGCAGGATGGAAACGGGCTTGACACGATGACCTTCGTTGGCAAAGGCGCAGTAGGCACCAGCCAGCTCTAGCATCGTCACGTCCCCGCCGCCCAAGGTCAAAGACAGGCCGTAGTCTGGTCGATTCAGCGACTGGATACCCAGGCGATGTGCCATCTCTAGCATGCCTGGCAACGTCACGAATTGCAGGGTCTTGACGGCAGGTATGTTCAGAGAGCGGGCAAGTGCGCCGCGCAACAATACCGGACCATGCTCTTTGTCGTCATGGTTCTTCGGCACATAGGGTGAGTTTGCTCCATCCGGGAATTCCGTCCGAACATCCATGATGAATGTCGCCGCCGTCCAGCCCCGTTCAAAGGCAGCCGCGTAGGTCACCGGTTTGATCGATGACCCGGGCTGCCGCAACCTCAGACAGACGTTGACCTGCCCGTCAATGTCATCATCATAGAAATCCGCACTGCCGACCATCGCCAGGATCTGCCCGCTATGCGGATCGAGGGCCAGCAAAGCTGCGTTGGAAGCGTCCAATTCCCGCACTTCAGCGACCTTGGCCTGCACGATGCGCTCTGCCTCCTCCTGCAGGCTGATGTCAAGGCTGGTGTAGACACGCAGGCCCCCTCGGTCAACCAGCTCGGTCCCGTACTGCGCCTCCAACTGCTCGCGGACGTAGACCACGAAATGGGGCGCCTTCATCTCGATGCGGCGCTCGGCAAAGTGCAGTGCCTCGGCTTGCGCCGCACGCGCCTCATCGCGCGTCAGATAGCCACGCTTGACCATTAGATCGAGCACCACTTCCTGGCGCATCTGGGCGCCTGCCAGGTTAGTGTATGGATCGTAAAGCGCTGGGCCCTGCAGGATGCCTACGAGCAGGGCGCTCTCTCCCAGCGTTAGCTCGTTCGCTGTCTTGTCAAAGTACACCTCAGCCGCACTTCCAATGCCATAGGCCATGCTGCCAAAGTAGACGCGATTTAGGTAGATCTCCAGGATCTCATCCTTGGAGAAACGGCGAGTGATTTCCGCGGCCAGGATGGCTTCCTTGGCCTTACGCTCAAAGGTCACTTCCGGAGAAAGGTAGACGCTCTTGACCAATTGCTGAGTGATGGTACTGGCCCCCGAAACGATCTCCCTTTCCCGCAGGTTCTGCCAGAAGGCGCGCACGATGCTGAGCAGGTTGAATCCGGGATTCTCGTAAAAGGTGGGATCCTCAGTGGCGATCAATGCTTGGCGGAGCTGCACAGGCATGCTTTCCAGGGGTACCACTGTACGCCGGCCGCCGGTCGGATCAAAGACCTCATACAGCAATACCCCATTGCGGTCGAAGATCTTGGTGCTCTCGAAGGTGTTCGCGCGGACAGTCAACTCCTCAGCGGAGGGCAGAGTAGACGACACATAAGCATAGGCTCCACCCGCCAGCGCTAGGGCCACGCACGCCAGCAGAATCACGCCGATGAAGACAATCGTGATACCTGTAATAAACGGCCGCCGCCACTCTCGCTGCGCCAATGCTTCCCGAACTGCGCCCACAAAAGGCATGCTACCAGTTCCGTTTCCCTTCAAGACCAGAGCTCCGCCGCGATATCACTTACGTCCAGCAAAGGCTTCCTGACATAGACCTTGCCTTCGACGTTCTAAGGCAAGACGCTCCCCGCGCATGCTGGGTTCCCGTGTGATTATAGCTCCGCTGCTCTCAGCAAGCCCAATGCCTGTTGGTAGAAAACGTCGCGGGTAGTATAATCGTACCCATGTTGGACAACCGCCATCGAACTACGCGTGTCACGCTGTTGCTGACACTCGCCATGCTGACCATCAGCGCCTGCCGGTCTCTGCCCGCGCTGCCAGGGCGTGACCCAACACCGACGCCCGTGCCCTCCCCGACAACTGCCAGCTCGCCCGATTGGCAGAACCTTGAGGCCTACCGCTTGGCCATGCTGCCTGCTGCGGCCGACGACGTGCACCGGATCGAGCATGCGCCGCTCTACCACATTCAGGCGCGTTTGGACCGCAGCCAGGCGATTCCCCAGATCCACGCCGTACAGGACACGCGCTACACCAATCGCACAGACGCGGCGCTTGACTTTATCTACTTCCGTCTCTTCCCAAACAAACCCAGCTACGGGAGCGCCCTGACCTTTCACAGGATCACCATTGACGGAATTGAGCCGACCATCGAGTATCAGGCTGAGAAGACCGCACTGGGCTTGGCGCTGCCGCAAGCCCTCGAAGCTGGCCAGTCCGCGGACGTCCACATGGAATACGACGTTACCGTGCCCCTGGACAACGCGCGGGGCTACGGCACCTTCAACTTCCAGAATGGCGTGCTGCTGCTCTCCAACTTCCACCCCATGGTCGCAGTTTATGACGCGGACGGTTGGAATCTGTCGTTGGCGCCGGACTATGGCGATCCGATCTACTCGGAAACGAGCTTCTACACGCTGGAACTGACCGCGCCACAGCAAGACATCGTGATCACCTCGGGCTCGACGCTTGGCAAGAGGGAAAACGAGGACGGCACAGTCACCTGGACGTGCGTGAGCGGCCCGATGCGTGACATGATGGTTGTGGTAAGCGATCGCCTGTCCTGCTCATCCACGGCCGTCGGTTTCATCCGTGTGAACTCGTACTACTTGCCGGAGCACAAAGAGACCGGCGAAACGGTCCTGGGCTACGTGCGCGATGGACTGCGCGCCTACCAACAGGATTTCAGCGCCTACCCATTTGCCGAGCTCGATGTGGTGGAGGCACCCCTCTCCGCAGGGGGCATGGAGTATCCGGGGCTAATCATGGTAGCAGAGTCGCAGTATCGGGCAGGCGGCGAATACCTGGAGTTCGTGACCGCCCACGAGGTAGCGCACCAATGGTGGTACAGCCTGGTCGGCAACGACCAGGTCAACCAGCCCTGGCTGGACGAAAGCCTGGCCAACTATTCCATCGTTCACTATTATGACTACGTCTATGGCCGCAGCCGTTCCGAGCTGGCCTTCCAGAATTACGTGCGCAGCCGCTACCAGAAGGCTCTGGACTTGGGCCATGACAACGTGGTCAATCAACCCGTATCGGCGTACACTCCCGAGGACTATGGCTACATCGTGTATGGAAAGGGTGCGGTATTTTTCTACGAGTTGCGCCAGCGACTCGGCGATGAGCGCATGTTGGCCTTCTTGCGCGCCTACCTGGAGGACCGCAAGTACAAGCTCAGCACGCCGGAGGATTTTTTGCGCGTAGCCGAAGAGTCCACGGGCGAGGAATTGGACAGCTTCTACGAGCAGTGGATCCTGAGCGCCAAGTAGGAATGCTCGCCCGGTTCCACGGCCAGGACTCTAGGTGCCTGCATCCAGACCAGGCCTACACCGCCACCATCCCTGACGGCGTTCTGCGTGCCTCCATATCGCAGCAGCCTTGACGAAACTCGCCATCTTCAGTGTCCCATGCGCTTCAACGCCGCGTCCAGGGTAAAGTCAGGGCCTTGGATGAAGTCAATGGCTTCGCGCTCACGCGCCCGCACCTTCGCGACTTCGGCCATCAGCTTGTCCGCGATGTCCAAGGGCACAGAGAGCACCCCGTTGGGGTCGCAGTGGATCAAGTCACCAGGCTCGACGTACAAGCCATCGACGGTCACAGGCACGTTGATGCGCACGCGCCGGAAGATTGCCGTGTACATCGGCCAGAATCCCGAGTCGCATGCTCTCCTCTATTCGCATGGCGTTTGCGGATTCAATCCATTCTGAGGGCGCTACGTCAGGCGAATTGGCTGCCTGGCCAATGTGGTGCTCATAGGCCTGCTCAAGGAATGGCAAAGGCCGGATCCCAGGGAAGAGTCCGGCCTATGGTGACCAGGTGAGCCGTGCAGGAGTCGAACCTGCAACCTACTGATTAAGAGTCAGTTGCTCTGCCAGTTGAGCTAACGGCCTAGCAGTTGTGGTCAGGTAGCCTTGCGCCACTAGATGTAGTGGTCACAGGATGCTACTTGACACTCAGATTATGCTGAGTCAGTTGCTCTACAACGTGAAAGCCCCGCCGGTTTTGACACCAGTAGGGCTTGTGCTACACTTGGCTTGTGCTGGTGCCACGATCACCGGCATCATGGCCCGGACCGTTCCCACGGTTGCGGGCCTTTTCCTAGCACAATGTATCACACTTCGCCCAGAACGCAAAATCAGCCTTGCTCTAGTTCTTCGAGCTTGCGCGCATCTGCTTTGAGTCGGCCTTGCTCCGCGACTAGTGCGTTTGTCAAGTCTCGCCGCTCGTGGTCGTCAACATGACCCCGGCCGCGTTGCGCCAAGAGCGAAAGCCGCTGCTGCAGCTCCACGATCCGCGCCTGACTGCCCTCGACTTCACGCCGCAAAAAGAACGCGCGTTCTGCTCGGCGTGCTGCCCGCGTTTCAGCCGGAGTCGGTGCAATCAGGCCGTCATACACGACAAGCGCCTTGTCCATGACTTCGAGCGAAGCCCGAAGCTGGATCAGCTTTGCACCGCTGATAGGTCGGCCCTTCATAGCGTCCGCCGTGAGCTCAGCCAGCAAGCCCCGCTCTTGTTCCTGCCCCTTGCGAAGTTCCGCAGCCAGCGCGCCACGTTGCGCCAAGATGGGCGAAACCCTTTTCACAAAGGCTGGGCACCATTGCCCCGCCTCGGTCGCGGTGTGTGCCAGCAGCGAGTTAGCGCCGCTGTTTTTCACCAAGTCCGCAAACTGGTCGCTCATAGCTCACCCCGCGACTTCTTCAACCTGTAGCTCCGAATGGAGCCGGTTTGCCTGAACTGCTCGTACTGAGCCGCCGACATGCCAGTCAGCAAAGCCGCCGCCATTTCCTCAATTGACAAGTTATGTGCTTTGGCTTCCTGTTCTTCTTCGGGCGTCAAAACGCCTGACTGCCAGCGCCGCCGCTGGACTTCCTCTAATGCCATCTCTGCGAAACTCACTTGTCGCTCCTTCCATCACAGTTGAACATCATGAGACTGAACAAACGTTCTACACTGCCTAGTTGACAGTTCTCCCAGCCGATGCGCCAAAATGCGCCAAAATGCACCATTTTGAGACATTTTGGGACATCTCGCCTCACTAGGCCCGCGAAAGTGTCCCGCTATGTCCCGT
>Ga0209609_10002332_pt1 | contig 10874 bp, 10 predicted proteins | sample LakKivw325mmetaG_FD_184136 | JGI IMG/M metagenome (GOLD analysis project Ga0209609, IMG submission 184136) | Anoxic lake water microbial communities from Lake Kivu, Rwanda to study Microbial Dark Matter (Phase II) - Lake Kivu water 325m metaG... | ecosystem: Environmental > Aquatic > Freshwater...
CCTATGTCGTACTCTGTTGGCTTGTGGTAGTTGAGCAGCGCTGGGTCCGCAAGCCGAAGGGCAACGGGGACAAGCAAGCACCAGGCCCGTAGGGCAGCTCAGCGTCGCAGGGGCACATGGCCACCGCCCCTCGTTTCACAGGGTCCCCGCCCGGAAGCGGCTCATCTCTTCCAGCTCGGCCTGCATGCGCTCAGAGACGGACGCGCCAGGGTTCCAATTCTCGATCGGGCTGTCGCGCGGCTCATCGCTGACGGCGACGATGGAATCAGCGCGTTCCCGTATCTCTGGGCGCAGCCGGGTGCCGATGCCTGGGCGCTGCGGCGCGTAAAGGTAGCCATCGCGGATGTCCACGTTAGGGTCAACAAATCGTCCGTACCATCCGCGGTGGAAATCGCGCACATGCTCCATAATCATCGCGTTGGGCGCGCTCATGCAGATGTGTGCGCAGGCAAAGATATTGACCGGCCCGGTCGCGTCATGCGGGGCCACCGGCACCTGGTGTGCCGAGGCCAAGATGGCGATCTTGTGCGTCTCGGATATCCCGCCGGTCCAGATCAGGTCAGGCACCACGATGCGCGCCGCGCCGCTCTCGATAAACGGGCGCAGTTGCCAGCGGGAGAGGAGCCGCTCCGAGATGCAGACCGGGGTCTTGGTGGCAGCCTGCAGACGCCCCAGAGCCTCGACGTTGAGCAGCGGCATCAGGTCCTCCTGCCACATCATCTCGTAAGGCTCCATAGCCTGGGCGATGCGGATGGCGCATGGCAGGTTCCACTTGCCGTGGCCGTCGTTGGCGATCTGCATCTCCATGCCCACGGCCTCGCGCACCTCGCGGATCGGCTTTAGCGCCCGGTCCAGGTCCTTCGGCGACAGGTACTGGCCATTCGTCTCCAGGGCCAACGGGATCGTAGGCCCCATCTTCATCGCGGTGATGCCGTCATCCAATAACCGCTTGGCAAACTCGCCGCACCCCTCGAAGGGCGCCCCGGTGTTGTACACGCGAATCTTGTGGCGATAGGCTCCCCCCAGCATCTCATAGACCGGCAGGCCGGCTGCCTGGCCTTTGATATCCCATAAGGCCATATCCAGGGCTGAGATGGCCCGCATCTCTGCGCCGCCGTAGCCGGCGTGATCGCTGAGGGCGAACATCGTCTGCCAGTGGCGTTCCACCGCGCAAGGGTCACGGCCGATCAGGAGTGGCCCAAAGTGGTCATGTACCGCCGCTTGCACAGTGCTGGCAGCGTACCATGTTTCCCCCAGGCCCACAAGGCCGGTATCGGTATGAACCTGTACCCAGATGATCCCCGGAAACTCCCCTACGCGGACGGTTTCGATCTTGCTAACCTTCATCACTGCACCTCTTTGGTCGTTATGAGGCGTGGCCCTGTCCGGCCTCGATCATCCGCTCAACCAGCCCGCCCTGCCGGCATAGCCCGGCGAGATCGGTCCCGGCGATGGCCGCGGGCAGACACCAGAGCATCATGTTCTGGTAATAGTCCGCCCCCCACAGAAACTCGGCGTTATCCCCACGGAAGAGCAAGATGGAATCCCAGGAGGCGCGCCGCTCGATGACGAGCGCACGGAGCGTGCGCTGCGCCAGCTCGAGGCCGAAATCCCTATGCCCGTGATACAGGTAGGTGGCGGCGAGCATGATGGAGCTTGGGAAATGCACTCCCGCCTCACCCCAGTAGCCGGGCAGGAACCCGCCCTCCTCCCCGATGCGGAACACGATAGCGCCGTAGGGATAGAAATTGGTTTCTTTCAGCGTGGCGAGCGTAGTCTGTACCCGATCCGGCGGGAACGCGCCCTCCAAGCCGTGGAACTTGGCCATCCACTCGCCGTCGAGCTGGCAGCCCATGATCACATCGGATTGCTTGCCGGTCTCCTCCTCGCGGTAGAGCAGATAGCCCTTGCCGGTCCAGGTCTTTTCTTCCAGCACCTGGCTGCCCTGCCGGAACCATTCGGCGCACTGCTGGGCAAAGGCTTCGTCGCCGACTTCCCGCGCCATACGCTCCGCCATGCGCAAGTTCGCCAGATGCACGCCGCCGATGTGCGGCACGATGCCGAACAAGTCACAGCTCTCCATCCAATCCTGCGCCTGGTTGCCCGTGGGGATGCTGACGCCCCCCGCCGGGCCGGCTTCGGGCCTCAAGTTCATGGTGAAGATAGTATTCCGCTTCACCGAATCGTAGAACTCGTGCAGTAGGCCCCTATCGCCAGTGCGCTGCCACAGGCGCGCGACCATATCCACATAACATGGCCCGTCGAGCGTGGTCTGGGGCTTGTGGGCATACCCTTTGCTCGGCATCGCCAGCTCGCAGGGCGGCGTCAGGGTAGCCCCGGTGATGCCGCCAAAGATCCACGGTGCAGCGCCGTCCGGATACTGGTAGGCCTTGTAGGCACGCAGCGTGGAGAGGGCCAGCTCGGGGAAAAAGTAGACCAGCGGGATGTTGCCGTAAAAGCTGCACGGGATGCACTCGATCTGTGGGCAGCCGCGTGGGCACTCGTTCATGCCAAATAGACCATCTTCTTTACGACACCACTCCCCGATGGGCGGGCGCGCCTGGCCCCAGAAGCCGTCTTCGGTGATCAGGTGCAAGTTGTTGACCAGCGACTCGCGCAGCCAGATCGGCAGCGCCGTTTCCGCATAGACCACCTGCTGCCAGGCGACGATCCGCGCCAACAACTGCGCGTGGTTCGCCGCCAGGAACGCGGCCACATCGTAGGCGTTCTTATAACGCTCGGCGTACTTGTGGTAATACGTATGTCCGCCTGACATGGGTTGGCCGCCCCCCTGCCAGGTCGGGCTATACCAGGCGAGGACTAAGCGAACCGACTTTTCCTCGCCGGGCTGCAAGCTAAAGTGCACCGCCGCCGAGGCGCCGGGCTGGTCGAGGGCTGGCGGCAGGCCGAGAAGCGTGCTGGGCCCGGCTCCGGAGATATTGCGCGATTCTGGATCGAGACGGGACCAAGCGCCGCCGTCGCACCCCAGGTCGCCGCCCAGTCGCAGCTCCACATCCTCGCTCACGATTCCCAAGGCGTATTCCTGGTTCAGGTCATTCGTGACCACGACACCGCGGAACGGCCCACTGACATTGATGTGCCGGAAACTGCTATGCCCGGCGCTCTCCTCAGCGGAGGGACCGGGAAAGCTGAAGGCGACCATCCCCGCCTGCGGAGCCTCGGAGATATTGCGCAGGCGCACCTCAAAGACTGTCCCCGGTGTGTTGGAGAGCGCCACGTCTCCGGGGATGAACGGCGCCCACGCGCGCATCCCCACGCTGAGCGGGCAATCCAGGCCATACTCCAGGTCAACGATGGGATAATGCCCCCAATAATGGATCTCCTCGGCAGGATGGGCGCGCTTCGGACGAAACGCTGTGGTAAAAGGTCCGGGCACCGGGTCCGGCTGCAAGGCCCGCGTGCTCAACACCCAGCTCTCACCGGCCTGTCCCTTGTTGTGCAAACACAATCCCAGGAACGGCAGATTGAGCGGCCCACGCCGGGGCACGTGAGAGTTAAAGGTCGTGCAATAGCCCAGCGTGCCATCCGTTTCGAGATCAATGCACCCCGTATCAACACTCCCCAGCGGCATCCCGTTCCTGGCCGGAGAATCCTTGCGGTGAATCAGGCCACAGGCGGGTGAGGTAAAGCCATCCGCCGGGAATTCCCGCCATTCCAGGCTGGGCAGGTCGGTCGGGAAAAGTGGTTGAATCATCAGCGCCTCCTTTGTCCAGATTCCGTGCGCTCCTGCAGGCAGTGCAGTCGAGAGCATCGCCTGGGGAACTTGGTCGGCACAGGGTCATCAGTCGGCTCGCCCCATTATGGGGGCTTTGCCTCTGAAGCGCAAGCCGGAGGAAAGTCAGGCACGCTGCTCTCCTTGCCGGTTCCCGCCTGTGCAGCATTTTGCCGTCAAGATGACAGCGCGCCGGACTTGGGGAAGATCCCGGATCATGGGAGGATCCCGCTTGACAAAAATCAATATATGTGTTATATTACTTAAGGATTTGATTGATATTCTCAAGGATGCCGAGCGCTTACAAAGGAGAGGTGGCGAGGGATGGCTCATCCGGTTATCGGGCGTTGTCCTGTCTGCAACGACCTTCTGGAGGTCACGCGCCTCCATTGCCGCAACTGCGATACGACCATCGAGGGGCACTTTGGGCTGGGGCGGTTCTATCAGCTCACGCCCGAACAGCTCGCCTTTGCCGAAACTTTCATCCGCTGCGAGGGCCGGATCAACAAGATCGAGGAGGAATTGGGCATCTCGTATCCTACGGTGCGCAATCGCCTCAGCGATCTGATCCGCGGCCTGGGTTACGAAGTGCATGAGGAGACGGCCCTTTCCGCCGAACAGCGCAAGGCCATTCTGGAACAGCTTGCCAGCGGACAAATCAGCTCGGAAGAGGCCGTCAAGTTGCTCAGGGTCAAAGGATAATGATCGCCCAAGCAATCCGCAAATGCCCCGCGCCCGGTCATATTCGCCCCTTTAGCCCGACCCGCGACCTGGCGGCCCTGGCCAGGCTCATCGAGGCCGCCTTTGGCGAGGAGCTGGCCGTGACCGGCAGCTCCATGGTTCAAGACTTGCGCCAGATGGCTTTCATGGGTCCGATGTTTTGGGCGACTCGGGCCACGATGCCCTTTTTCACCGGGTATGTGTGGATCGAGGAAGGCCAGCTTGTGGGCAACGCCAGCCTGAGCCAGGAGAGTGAGCACTCTTCCTCCTGGGTTATCAGCAACGTGGCCGTGTTGCCCGAATTCCGTGGGCGAGGGATCGCGGGACAGCTCCTCGAGGCCGCCATCGCGCACGTGCGCCGCGTGCGGGGTAGGCGCATTCTCCTGCAAGTGCGCGCGGGCAACCAGCCGGCGTTGGCTATGTATCGTCATCGCGGCTTTGTCACTTTTGATACGCTTCATGAGCTTAGCCTGGCCGAGCACCGCTGGCCGCTTACGCTGAAGCCAGCGACAGGCCCCCTACGGCCAGTGCGCGCCAAAGATGGCCCGCAGCTCTACCAGCTCGTCGCGGCCAGCACGCCGCGGGAGGCTTTGCTGCGGCATCCCGTTCGCGCGCGGCGCTTCCATCGCGGTTTGTGGTGGTGGCTCAGCCAGGGCTTTCAGCTTGCCTTCAACGGCCAGCAGTTGTTCGAGCTTGTGGCGGAAAAGCAGGGCGAGCTTGTGGCTTACGGTTGCATCACCGCGCACCTGTTTCATGGGCCTGACGAGTTAGAGTTGTACGTGCTGCCAGATCAGAGAGGCCATTGGGAGCTTTCCCTTGTAGAGGGCCTGATCAACCTGATACAGGGTATGCCCCGTTACAGCTTGCGCGCCTGTGTCTCGGAATCTCATCCGGAGGGATTGCGGGCCTTGGAGCAGTTGGGCTTTGAGACCTTGCGCGTCCTGGAGCAGATGAGCCTCGATCTGACCTGAGGTCCATGCGCGAACAGGGGATTGCGGTGATCGGTTTGTACGAGCATTTTCATCAGCAGCCCGCTCTGTCGAGAAGGGTTGCACAGAAGGGTGAGGAGGTTTACATGACCACGAACGAGGAACGCATGCAGGTTCTCAAGATGATCGAGAAGGGACAGATCAGTGCTGAGGAGGGAGCCAGGCTGCTGGAAGCCATCGAGGCCGCTAGCGCCAAGGGCCGAGCGGAGGACAGCGGCACCCCGCCGCGATGGTTCCGGGTGCGCGTCACGGACTCACAGACGGGCAAGAACAAGGTCAACGTCAACATCCCCTTGGGGTTGGTCAACGTGGGGATGCGCATGGGAGCCAAGTTCGCCCCTGAGATGAGCGGCATGGACATCGAGAAAATGATCCAAGCCATCAAGGAGGGCGCTTCGGGCAAGATCATTGACGTCGAGGACGCGGAGGACGGCGAGCATGTCGAGATCTATGTGGAGTGAGGCCATGAACACAACAACACTGGAGGAACAGGTCTTTGAGGCCAGTGAGGAGTGCCTGGTCAACATCCAGGTGACTTCAGGGGACCTGGAGGTTCACGGCTGGGATAAAGCCCAGATCGCGATTGACTCGCCGGATGGCCCCGCGGCCGTACACCGCGAGGGGGCCAAGTTCCAAATCACGCCCAGCATGATTGGCGGCGCAGGAGATATGACCGTGCATGTACCCCGCCGTTGTAGCCTGAATACCACGGTGTGCAATGGCGATGTCACACTCGAGGGTATTGACGGGCAGATCAACCTTGAGGCCATGAATGGCGACGTCGAGGCCACAGGGCTGCGGGGCGCCTTGGCTGTGCGCGCCTTTTCGGGGGATGTCTCCGTGCGCCGCTCGGCTCTCTCCAACCTGAAAGGCGAGCTATTTAGTGGCGATTGCACCATCGAATCCTCTCTGGCCAGCGAGGGAGAGTATCACTTGCACTCTTTCAGCGGCGACGTTGCGCTGCTTCTCCCTGAGGAACAACGGTGCACGCTCTCCATCCGTTCAAACGACGATGTGGAGTGCAGTTTGCCCCATGAGGTGAAAGAGGACCGCCACCACACGTCGGTGCTGGAGCTCAATGGCGGCGGGGTCCCCTTCCGCGTGATCGCCGACTCGGGCGACGTCACCATAGGGGCTGCCAGAGAGCTGCCCGAGAGACCGGAGGTCGGCCCCGTTGCGTCTCGGTCCGTAGAGCCTTTTGACCTGGGGGTGCGGGAGCGCCCGACTGCCCCTGAACCCTTCGGCCTCGATGAGTCACCGGCTCCAGAGGACAGGTCACCGGCGCTGATGGAGATCCTCAAGGCCGTCGAGCAGGGCGCACTCACTGTGGACGAGGCATTGGCCAGGATAAGCGCTCTGGAATCACACAACCGGTAGCCGGGTCGCTCGCGGCGTACCATGCCGAGGCCGCGAGCGACACTGTTGAATCAATGCGGGGTGATGAGAATGAAAGAACCGAGGTTCGAGCAGACCTATGAGGTCGGCGAAGAAGCGGTCATCGTCATCGAGACGACATCGGGCGATGTGCGGGTGCAGGGCTGGGAAAAGGCACAAGTAGCCATCGAGCAAGAGGATGAGGCGGCGGCCGTGACGCAGAGCGGCCAGACGCTGAATATCAGGTCGGTGCCTGGCGGCGCCGAGGACCTGGCAGTGTATGCGCCGCGAGGCTGCGACCTCGTGCTCCATCTGGTGAGCGGCGATGTGCGTCTGGACGAGGTCGAGGGGGATGTGAATATCCAAACGATGTCCGGCGACATTGATGCACACTCTTTACACGGCGAGGCGCACGTGCGCACCGTTTCGGGGGATATCTCCCTGCTCGGCTCCCAGCTCAGCGGCTTGAGCATTGAGACGGTCAGCGGTGATGCGACGATCGAGTCCGCGCTCGCTGAGGATGGGCACTACAACCTGCACTCCATCAGCGGTGATCTACAATTGCTCATCCCTGAGGACCAGCCTTGCACCGTGCGCTGCGCATCGCTTTCCGGGGAGTTCTCCTGCGGGCTGCCCCATGAGATCAAGCACAAAAGCTGGGGCAAGGTAGAGGCGCTGGTCAACGGGGGTGGGATCGAGGTGGACATCCGCACGACCAGTGGCGACGTGGAAGTGCGGGCCGCTGGCCACCTTCCACCGCGCGCCTCTGAGGAGAGAGTGGCAGAGCCTGCCGCGCCGACGCCCGCAACGGAGGAGCCGAATCGCGCGACCCGGCCCCTTGAGAGTCAAGGGCCGGAGCCAAAGCCCCAGCCCTTCCATCTTGAGGAAACGCCCGCGCCCTCCGCCGAGGCCGAGACATCCCAATCGCCTGCCGCAAGGCGTATGGAAATCCTCAAAGCCATCGAGGAAGGCCGGATGAGCGTGAGCGAGGGATTGGCCAAGCTGCGCCAGCTCGAGTAGAATGGGATGCGCATAACCGATCTCTTGAGGGGGTCTCATGCGCAAGCTGCTGCTCCGCTGGGTCATTAACGCTGCGGCCGTGTATGTGGCCATCAGGGTGGTCAGCGGCATCACCATCGAGGGCGGGTGGACTGTCTACTTCTGGGTCGCACTGATTCTGGGGCTGGCGAACGCCATCCTCGCCCCGATCATCAAGGCCCTCACCTGCCCTTTGATTTTGCTCACCCTGGGCTTGTTCACCCTGGTCATCAATGGTTTGATGCTCTGGTTAACCAGCCTCATCGCTGAGGGACTGGGGATCGGGTTCCGCGTCGAGAATTTCCTCGCCGCTTTTCTGGGAGCGCTGGTGATCAGCTTGGTGAGCTTTGTGCTCAGCATACTGACCGGCGTGAACCGCGAGGAACGTCGCCGACACTGAGGCATGATCCTTCGCCAGCCTCCCGCTGGTTCCCCAAAACCAGCGGGAGGCTATTTATCTGCGCCGTTTGGGCCAAAAGGCGATGTTGGCGGAACGATAGAAGCTGCGTACTGCCAGGAGGATGACTCCAGCTCCCCAGATGATGAATAACGCCCCGCGCAGTGGCCTGGGGATGAACTGTAGCGTGATATAGTATACGAACTCGGGGAAGGGTTGCACGCGATAGAGATGGGTCAGCATGTAGGCGATCCCCAGGCTGAGGCCCACGACCCCGAGGACAAAGAAAGTCAGCCAGCGCGCCATATCCTTGAGCTGCACGCGCGCCCTGCGCAAGCGCGCTTGCAGGCTTTGCGCCAGGGGAGAGGTGAGCTTGATGGTGGGTAGAACCGTCGTGTCGGCATACAGGACCTCATCCGACGGAATCGGCGTCGCGGGATTGCGTGTGTGCCCCAGTTGGCGCGTGATCTCCTCCTCGACGGCGATATAGCGCACTGCGGTGGTCAAATCCATGGCCATCGGCAAGTCTTTGTGAGCGGGAAGATTTCCCAACACCTCGCCGATCGTGCGCGCACAAAGGATGATCATGGGGCGTGCTCCCGCAGCATAGGCGGCCACCGCATCGCGCACGGAATCGCCCAGGACGTAGCATTCGTTCGGTCTGAGGCTGAATTGTGAGGCGGCCACCCACAGCGCCCCCGGGTATTCCCCCCAACATTTGCAGGCGGCTTGAGCACCGTGCTCACACGATATGAGCCCATCAATACGCCCGCCGGCTGCCTCGACCTGCTTGACCAGCATATCCAGGCCGAGCGTATCGTGCCCATCCTCCGATTGCTCCGAGGTGGCCGCCGGCGAGACGCCGAGGATAAAGACCAGCGTATCCTCAGCAGCCAGGGAGCGCATTGCTTCCAAAGTTGCCGGCGTGAGCCGCCACGTCTCGGGCGAGCTGCGAGGGTCGAGACGGCTGTCGCGCAATACGGAATCTCTGTGGACGAATACGCCCTTCATATCTCTCGCCCGCTTTAGGGAGTCGCCTGATCGTCCGTGGGGGGAGCCGCCTTTCGGCGAGACCTGGAGGTCAAAACAGACCTTATGGCTTCCACAGGCTTTGTCGTCGCCTCCACGCTGGAAGCCCCCGCTTCGGCGAGCTTGGGTGCATCTGCCCCCTCGGCTTGCACCCGACTGGCGCTATCGGAGGCCGGCCCCTCCACGGGTTGGGCGACCGCGGCATCGCTCGGAGGAACCGCTTCGAGGGGCTTGGAGTCCGCTGCGCCCGGCGCCGGCTCCTGCGCCTGGGGCGTGGGAAGCGCAAAGGGTTCGGCGTTCTCGGCCATCATGAGGCACTGGCCTCGGAACATCCCCCCCTCATCAATCAGCATCGAAGTTACCTTGATGTCGCCCCACACGCGACCAGTGGAGAGGATCTCCAGGCGCCCCTGAGCGGTGATATTGCCCCGTACAGCCCCCCATACTTGCACGGAGCTGGCAACGATATCAGCCAACACCTTGCCCGAAGGCCCAATGATCACGTTCCCCACGGTCTCAATATGCCCCTCAAACACGCCGTCTACGCGCACATTGCCGTCTGACTTCAGGGTGCCTTTGTAGCTCGTATCCGGGCCAAGGACATTGCTGATCTTGCCACCTACCACAACAGGAGTCTCGCTTTTCTTGAACAAAGGACCCAACCTCCATTCTCATGTTTCCGGAGCGACATAACGCAACGGGAATCGCTCTGTACTCACGATCATCAACGAGCAGCCAGAAGCCTGCAAAGCCAATGCTCGTGACTTCAGATGTTCCCCAGCATACCATACTAGCCACCCGTCGGCAAACGGCCCATATTCGCTCCCTCTTTGATGAGCAGGGGCAAGCAGAGGGTGTGGCTGGTAGGGGTCAGTGTCGCCGTGAAAGTGGGCGTCAGCGTGGGCGTGCTCGAGGGCGTGGCGCTGGGAGCTTGCACCACCTCAACCTGCCCATGAGATAGCAGGCAGGGCATCAAGGCGCCACCGCGATCCCTGAGAGTGACCTCAGATAGCATCACATTGCTCCAACCTGCCGAAATCCCTCTGAAAACCATCCCCAACATGATCCCGGTGCCACAGAACCCCTGCGGGTGGACGTCGGCGAGATTGACCACCAAATACGCCTGGCCAAAGAGGCCATCATCGGTGACCTCGTTCTGTGCGATCTGGTAGGAGAACCCATCGAAGACGTTGCCCACAAAAATCTGGGTGCCAGCTGTCTCCAGATCGGCATCCTCCACGTCGAGTCTGGCCCCGTTAAAGTCAATGCGCACGTCGAAACCGCAAAGGTCACAGACATCGGCGATCTCCACCTGTACCAGGTCCGTCTCACCCACGATGATCTGGGACATAGCGGGCACCAGGCGCACCATGGAGGGCGGGGGCAGGGTCGGCGCAGGGCCAGTGGGAGTGGAGGAAGGAGTCGCCGTCACGCCAGGAGGCAGGGTGGGCGTTGGCGTCGAGGTGCTGCTCACCACGTTGATGTCCGAGCGGTTATTCCGGTAGTCGGCTGGGATGTCGGTGCCATCTTGCTCGCAGAGGACCACCTCGATAAAGGCCATCACTCCCCGCCCCGCCGTCACCCCCTGCAGAGA
>Ga0209609_10002335_pt1 | contig 10859 bp, 3 predicted proteins | sample LakKivw325mmetaG_FD_184136 | JGI IMG/M metagenome (GOLD analysis project Ga0209609, IMG submission 184136) | Anoxic lake water microbial communities from Lake Kivu, Rwanda to study Microbial Dark Matter (Phase II) - Lake Kivu water 325m metaG... | ecosystem: Environmental > Aquatic > Freshwater...
AATCCAAACTCCCCCAAAACCTCCAAGGGAAAACTTCTGGTCCTTAAAGGGGCGGGTTGAACTCTGGGAAAAAATCACCAAAGCGAGCATTTATCTTTTGGTGTTTTTAGTGCCTTTATTTTTTCTTCCCTGGACTTTTAATGTCCTCGATTTTAACAAGCAGGCCTTAACGGGGATTTTAGTGATTTTGGCCCTTTTTGCTTGGAGTTTGAAAATTTTGTTTTCTGGAAAATTTGAATTTAATCTAAACCGGCTTTCTCTTCCAATAGCGATATTGTTGGTAGTTTATATCTTCGCCGTTATTTTTTCTTTATCAACTTACGGAAGTTTCTGGGGCTGGCCGCTTAATGTTAGCAGCGGATTTTTAACTTTGCTTTTTTTCGTATTTTTGTATTTTCTAATCGCCAATGTTTTTACAAAAAAAGAAGAGATTTTTCGGCTCCTTCTTGCTTTAGTTAGTTCAGGATTTATATCAGCAATCTTTGGCGGGCTTCAGCTCTTTGGTAAATTTATCTTACCCTGGGACTTTGCCAGAGTTATTTCCTTTAACACCATCGGGACAGTAAATTCGCTGGCCGTATTTTTAGCTATTTTGCTTCCTTTGATAATTACCCTCCAGCTTATTGCCAAAAAGTGGATGCGACTAATGTTGGCAATTTTTGCTTTAGCGATGCTGGTTAGTTTAGTTTTGATTAATTTTTGGGTGGCTTGGCTGGTTTTAATTGCGGGGGCAGCCATACTTTTTATTTTTCAGATACTTAACCTTAAGACTAACCGAGTCGGCGGGATTCAGTTTTCAATAGTTCTTTTAATTATTGCTTTGTTTTTTCTCATTTTCAGGGTTTCTTTGCCCGGTCTTCCTCAGACTCCTTTTGAGGTTTCCCCAAGCCAGGGAGCAGAAATCAGCATTGCCAAAAGTAGCTTGGCTAAGTCTCCTATTTTGGGCACGGGACCGGGAACTTTTGTCTATAATTTCTCAAAATTTAAATCAAAAGACCTGAATCAGACAATTTTTTGGAACGTCAGATTCGTATCAGGGGCTTCAGAAATTCTTGATAAATTAATCACCACCGGAATCTTGGGAATTCTTTCTTTATTTTCTATCTTTGTAATGTTTTTCTGGCTGGGTTTTAGATATTTGAGAGAAAAGGCTAAAGAGACAACAGACAGAATACCTTTTTTGCTTACGTTGGGAGTTTTTTCGGCTTTTGGTGGTCAGGTGATAAGCCAAATTTTTTATCCTGCCAATTTTTCTTTAGCTTTAGTCTTTTGGATATTGCTGGCCGCCTTTGTGGCCCTTGATAAAAGAAAAATTAAATCTTGGGAGATTGGTCCTGGTTCCTCCTTGGCGATAAGAATATCTTTTTGTTTAGTTTTGATTTTAATTTTTGGCATCGGACTTCTTTTCTTTGGAAGCCAAAAATATATGGCTGAGATAAAGTATGTTCAAGGATTGAGAGATTGGCAGCAGGGAAAGACAGAAGATGCAATTTCGCGTCTAAAAGAAGCAATTAATTTAAATTCAAGTTTAGACGTTTATTGGCGAGATATCTCCCAGCTTTATTTAGTAAGATTAGACGAACTTTTGCAGAGAAGCGATTTAAAGGCTGAAGAGACGGCTTCCCAGAATCAAATTCTTATAACTGGAGCTATAAATGCGGCAAAGGAGGCAACTACCTTAAATGAAGCTAATGTTGCCAACTGGAATGTCAGAGGATTTATTTATCGGAATATGATGGGCATAGTTGGAGGGGCCGGGGACTGGGCTCTGAATTCTTATCAGAAGGCAATTGAGCTGGAACCTGCAAATCCTTATATTTTTACTGAAATTGGCAGAGTTTATCTTTCAAAATTTGATTTAGGGGAAGGGCAAGGGAAAGAAGAAAATCTTAGATTAGCTTCAGAAAATTTTGAGAAGTCTCTTTCTCTTAAAGAAGATTATGCGCCAGCCCATTTTCAGATGGCAATGATTTATGTCAGAGAGGGGAAAACTGAGGAAGCAATAGAGAAACTTGGAGCGGTAAAGCAGGCGGCTCCCCTTGATACCGGCCTCGCCTTCCAATTGGGCGTTATTTATTATAACGACAATCAGTTTGACAAGGCGAAAGCAGAATTTTTAAGGGCGATAGGTTTAGATGGAAATTATTCCAATGCCCGCTATCTTCTGGGGCTGATTTATGATAAGGAGGGAGATAAAAAGGGAGCAATCTTGCAGTTTGAGAGCATTGAGAAATTAAATCCCCAAAATCAGGAAGTTAAAAGTATTCTGGCAAATTTGAGAGCCGGAAAGCCGGCTCTGGAAGGAATTCAGCCGGCTCAGCCTCCGATTGAAGAAATGCCTTCAGAAAGGCTAGAGAAGTAATCCTAAATACTTTTCAAAAATACTTTTCAAAAAAATAATTTAATCAAATAATTTAATCAAACTTGCCACTCAAAAATCTGTTCGAGATCCGATCTCCTATCATTCCCCATCATGGTGAATCAATTCTATCATATATATCATATATAGTGGTGGGGGGTTGACTTTTTTTTGAAAAGGGAATAGAATTTAAATTGGTTTTATTTTTTTACCTTATTGATTTTATCAAATCAATAGATTGATTAAGTAATTTTCCCCACTTTGATTTTCCTCTCTTGAAAAATTGAATAAAAGATATAACCCTAAAAACAGGAGCTTAGGGTATTTTTAAATTCTCGATATCCTCGAGATCTCTCGATATCCTCGAGATCCGATCTCCTATCATTCCCGATCATGGTGAATCAATTCTATCATGTATATAATCGAGGAGTAGAAAAGCGAAATATCTTTTTAGATGACAAAGATTTTCTCCGTGGTGTTCATGACTTTTATGAGTTTAATGATGCTAATGCAGCATTCAATGCTAAACGCGATATTAAACGCGATTTCTCCTTAAATGTTCGAGATCGGATCTCGAACAATAGAAAGCCAAGGGAGCTATTGGTAGATTTAATGTGTTGGACTCTAATGCCCAATCATTATCATCACTTTTCTCGGCCAAGAACTAAAGACGGACTTTCGAAATTTCAGCAAAAATTTGGAATAGGATTAACCGGCTATTTTAATCTGAAATACGATCGAAGCGGGGTTTTATTTCAGGGAAAATCTAAGAAAGTGCTGGTAAAAGACGATATCCAGGCTGGCCATTTAGTTTGCTATCTCCATTCGAATCCTCTGGATTTATGGAAAGTTAATTGGAAAGAAAAAGGACTAACAGACTTAGAAATACAAAACGCTTTGAAATTTTTAGAAAGAGAATATCGTTGGTCAAGCCATTTGGATTATTTAGGAATTAAAAATTTCCCTTCCCTAATTAGCAATGAATTTTTATTTAACTTTTTTGGCGGACCAGAAGGTTATAGAAAATTCTTCATAGATTGGTTAAGACAGTATAAAAAAAATATTGAATTTATCCAAAAAGTTATTTTAGAGTAGGTGGAATGATATTTATGTTCGGGATTTTCCATGTTCGAGATCCGATCTCCTGTCAGATTTAAAACTTGGTATTCTTGCAAATTTCACCAATAAATTTCACCAATAAATTTCACCAATAAATTTCACCAACAGAGGTTTAAAGTTTAAACGCATCAGAGGCTTAAAGTTTAAACGCATCGTAAACATAAAATAATTCGTATATTCGTAGCTATTCGTATTCCGTAGAAAACCTATGCAGGTAAAAAGTTTTTCAAAATCAAAAGTTTCCTTGGACCTGCCTTTTTTGCTTACTGTCCAAAAAGAGAGCTGGGAAAGGTTCTGGGCCGAAGGCCTAAAGGAGCTTTTTTCCGAAATTTCTCCAATCAGGGACTATACCAAAAAAGAGTTAGAGCTCTGGTTTTTAGATTACAAATTGGACGAGCCAAAATATAAAACCGATTTTGAGGCCAAACAAAACAACGATTCCTACGAAGCCGCCTTGAGAGTATTGGTAAAATTAGTCAATCTTAAGACCAAAGAGATAAAAGAGCAGGAGGTTTTTTTAACTGATTTCCCCTTAATGACCGAAAGGGGGACTTTTATTGTCAACGGCGTGGAAAGGGTGGTGATTTCCCAGCTTATTCGTTCCCCGGGAGCTTTTTTTAACAGCCAATTACTCCAGGGCAGAGAGTACTTTGGGGCAAAAATCATCCCCAATCGGGGGTCCTGGCTGGAATTTGAGACGGAAACCTCCGGCTTTATTGGAGTAAAAATTGACCGGAGAAGAAAAGTTCCGGCTACCACTTTATTGAGGGCTTTTGGCATTGATAAGGACCAGCAAATCAAAGAAATTTTTAAAGATGTAGATAACGGTGAAGTTAAATATATTGAGGAAACTCTGAAGAAAGATTCAACCAAAAATCAGGCCGAAGCCATGGTTGAAATTTATCAAAGATTGAGGCCGGGGGATGTGGCTACGCCCGATACTGCCCGGGAGCTGATTGAGAATATGTTTTTTAACTTTGAAAGATATGATTTGTCAAAAGTGGGAAGGTGGCGGATGAGACAAAGATTGTCAGAAGTACGAATTACGAAGTACGAAGAGAGTAAAAAAGGCAAATCTCCGGGAGGCAGAGTTCAATCTCCAGGCGAGGAAATTACCGTAAAGGACAGGGTTCTGAAGCCGGAAGACGTGGTGGCGGTTTTGCGGGAGGTTATCCGTTTGAATAATGACCCGGAAGGAAAGCCTGACCAAATTGACCATTTGGGAAACAGAAGAGTAAGAACCTTAGACGAGCTTTTACAAAACAGGATGAGAATAGGATTGGTGAGGATGGAAAGAAACATCAAGGACAGGATGTCAACTTTGGATATTTATACTTTAACACCGGTTCAGCTGATTAATCCTCGTCCGGTTATGTCGGTAGTCAAGGAATTTTTCACCTCCTCTCAGATATCGCAATTTATGGATAATGAAAATCCTTTGGCCGAGCTGGAACATAAAAGAAGGTTGTCGGCAACGGGACCGGGCGGTCTGACCAGAGAAAGGGCCGGATTTGACGTCAGGGATGTTCAGCCCTCTCATTATGGAAGAATCTGTCCCATCCAGACGCCAGAAGGTCCAAACATCGGCTTGGTTGGCCATTTGGCTTCTTTTGCCAAGATTAATCCCTACGGTTTTATAGAGACTCCTTATTTTAAAGTAAAAAAGAGAAGAGTGACCTCAGAAATTCATTATCTCAATGCCTATGAGGAGGAAAAATACAATATCGCCTCGGGGGCAGTTCCCATAGACAGAAGGGGCAATATCCTGACTCAAAGAGTTGAGGCAAGAATAAAAAGCGAACCGGGACTGGCAGACAGAGATAAAATTGACTTTATTGATGTTTCTTCCGAGCAGTCTATTTCAATGGGGGCATCCTGTATTCCTTTTTTGCAGAATGATGATGCTAACAGAGCTTTAATGGGTTCAAATATGCAGAGACAGGCGGTTCCTTTGATAAGTCCGGAACCTCCTTTGGTTTGTACCGGAGTGGAAGAGAGAATAGCCAGAGATTCGGGACAGGGAGTGATTTCCCAGGAGGACGGAGTGGTGACCGAAGTTGATGCCGACCATATTACTATAAAACCTAAAAACCTGAGACCTAAAACCTACAGCCTAAAGACTTTTATCAGGACCAACCAATATACCTGTTTTCACCAGAAGCCGATAGTGAAAAAAGGAGAAAAGATTAAAAAGGGAGACCTCCTGGCTGACGGCGGAGGAATATCTCAGGGATATTTGTCTTTGGGCAGAAATATTTTAGTGGCTTTTCTTCCCTGGCGGGGATGGAATTTTGAAGATGCGATTGTCATTTCAGAAAGACTGGTAAAAGAGGATTTGTACACCTCAATCCATATTGAGAGTTTTAGCTGCGATGTCAGGGAGACAAAATTAGGTCCGGAAATTACTACTTTTGATATTCCCAATGTTTCGGAAGAAAAATTAAAAGATTTGGACGAAGAGGGGATTGTCAGGATAGGAGCTGAAGTCGGACCCAACGCTATTTTAGTCGGAAAAATTTCACCCAAAGGAGAAGCAGATTTAACCGCCGAAGAAAGATTATTGAGGGCAATTTTTGGAGAAAAAGCTAAGGAGGTAAAGGATACTTCCTTAACTATGGAACACGGAAAGAAAGGCAGAGTGGTGGGGATAAAGATTTTTTCCAGAGACCTTGGCTATAAGCTGGAGCCCGGCGTTATAAAAAGAATTGAGGTGGAGGTGGCTGATATTCGGAAGATTCAATCAGGCGACAAACTGTCAGGCCGCCACGGGAACAAAGGAGTGATTGCCAAAGTTCTGCCGGCCGAAGAAATGCCCTTTATGGAAGACGGAACTCCGATTGATGTAATTTTAAATCCTTTAAGCGTTGTTTCCAGGATGAATATCGGTCAGATTTTAGAAACCCATCTGGCTTTCGCAGCCAAAAAATTAGGATATATTGCCATTTCTCCGGCTCTGGCGGGAGCTAAAGAAAAGGATATAAAAGAAGAACTGAAATTGGCCGGCCTTCCCGAAGACGGAAAGGTTAAATTATTTGACGGAAGAACAGGACTTTCTTTTCCCGAAAAAATTACCATAGGCTATATCTATATGATGAAATTAATCCATATGGTTAAAGATAAAATCCATATGAGGTCCATCGGCCCTTATTCTTTAATTACCCAGCAGCCCTTGGGCGGAAAAGCCCAATTTGGCGGTCAGAGATTTGGCGAAATGGAAGTTTGGGCCTTGGAAGGTTACGGAGCTGCCCATACTCTTCAGGAAATGCTGACCATAAAATCTGATGATGTTCTGGGGAGAGCAGCTACCTACGAAGCGATATTGAAAGGAGAACCAATCAAAAGTCCCAATGTCCCCGCCTCCTTTAATCTGCTGGTGGCAGAGTTAAAATCACTGGCTCTGGGGGTTGAAGTGAAAGAAAAGGAAAGAAAAGAAACATAAAACCTTAAAAGTACGAAGTATGAAGTACGAAGAAACAAAGAAACGAAATCTTCAGAACTTCTGACTCCGAGCCCACCCAAGGGTGGGCGAGGGGCGAAATGAGAACAAAGTTCTCATTGAGCTTCATACTTCAGACTTCTACTATGAAAGTCCAGGATTTACAATCAATTAGAATAAAATTAGCCTCGCCCGAGGAGATTTTGTCGTGGTCCCACGGCGAGGTTTTAAAGCCCGAAACCATTAACTACCGGACTCAAAAGTCAGAAAAGGACGGACTTTTTTGCCAAAAAATTTTTGGGCCGGAAAAAGATTACGAATGTTATTGCGGAAAATACAGAAAAATTCGTTACAAAGGAGTAATCTGCGACAGGTGCGGAGTGGAAGTGACGAAATCTTCGGTCAGGCGGGAATGGATGGGTCATATTAAACTGGCAACCCCCTGTTCCCACATTTGGTTTTTAAGAGGGGTGCCCTCCCGGATTGGAATGGTTTTGGATATTTCGGCTCAGCAGTTGGAAAAGGTAATTTATTTCGCCTCCTACATTATAACCAGCGTTTCCGAGGAAGCTAAGAAAAAAGTGCTGGAAAAAATTGAGGCGGAATATAAAACGAAGGCAAAAACTATAAAAAGAGGGTCTGAAGGAAAAGGGGGAGGAGGGAAAAAAGGAGCAAAGAAAAAAGAAAAAAAATCGCCCAAACTCCGCACTTTAAATGCCAGACTTCAGGAGTTAAAAGATGCCCGAGACAGGGCGAGAGAGGAGGTTTTGTCGTTTAAACCTTTGAAAATCTTGTCTGAGATTGAATTTCATAATTTCTCTTTTAAATACGGCGAGTGTTTTGAAGCCGGCACCGGAGCAGAAACCTTGAGGAAAATTTTTGAGAAAATTGACCTTAAAAAAGAGATAAATTCATTGAAAGCTGAATTAAAGAAAAGTACTTCCACAAACAAAAGAAGACTTTTAAGGAGGTTGAAAATTTTTCAGGGAATGGAAAAAATCGGCCTCCGGCCGGAATGGATGTTTCTGACTGTTTTGCCGGTTTTGCCTCCCGACCTTCGGCCGATGGTTCAACTTGATGGCGGAAGGTACGCCTCCTCCGACTTAAACGACCTTTACCGGAGGGTAATCAACCGGAACAATCGGCTTCGCTATCTTCTGGAAATTGACGCCCCGGAAGTCATTGTCAGAAATGAAAAAAGAATGCTCCAGGAGGCAGTGGATGCTTTAATTGATAACGGAATGAGAAAAGGAACAATAACCCAGGCCACTACCGGCGGCAGAAGACTTTTGAAATCTTTGACTGATATGCTTAAGGGGAAACAGGGTCGTTTCAGACAGAATCTTTTGGGAAAGAGAGTTGATTATTCCGGGAGGTCGGTAATTGTTGTCGGACCGGAATTGAAACTCAATCAATGCGGCCTCCCCAAAAAGATGGGCTTGGAGCTCTTCAAGCCTTTTATTATTAAAAAAATTCTGGATAAAGAACTTGCCTATAATGTCAGGGGAGCGGCAAGATTAATTGAAACAGAAACAGACGAGGTCTGGGCGGCTTTGGAAGAAGTAGTCAAAGATAAATTTGTATTATTAAATCGGGCTCCAACCCTGCATCGTTTGGGAATTCAGGCCTTTTCGCCGGTTTTGGTTGAGGGGGAATCAATCAGAGTTCATCCAATGGTTTGTGAGGCTTTTAACGCCGATTTTGACGGAGACCAGATGGCGGTTCATCTTTCTTTGTCGGAAGAAGCTCAGCAGGAAGCAAAACAAATAATGTTATCTACTCTTAATTTGTTGAAGCCGGCTACCGGTGTTCCTATTACCACTCCTACTCAGGACATTATTTTAGGATGCTACTGGCTGACAAAAATTGTTGAAAGAGGAGGATTGAAGGGCGAGGGAAAAGTTTTCGGTTCTCCCGAAGAGACGATACTTGCCTGTGAGTTCGGCCAGATTGATATTAAAGCCAAGATAAAAGTAAGAATGCCGAAGATAGCCGGCCGTCAGGGCAAAGAAAGTAAACTTTCTTCTTCCCCCTTCGCTGCAGCTCGGGAGTCGGAGTTTATAGAAACCTCGGCGGGAAGAATTTTATTCAACGAAACTTTACCGGCAGATTTTCCCTTTCAAAACGAACTTATGAATTCCAAAAAACTGGAAACTCTTTTGAGGGAAATCATTGAAAAATACGGAAGGGAAGTATCCTGTGAAACTCTGGATAAGATTAAAGATTTGGGATTTGAAGGAGCTACCATATCTGGAATATCCTGGGGGATGGATGATTTGATTGTTCCTCCCGCAAAGAAAGAAATTATTGAAAAGTCTGAAAAAGAGGTAGAGCAAATTAATAAATACTACAAAGACGGACTTTTTTCAAAAGAAGAAAAAAACAGCAAGGTTATTGAGGTCTGGCGGACGGCAAAATCAGAAATTGAAAAATTGATATCCCAGACCTTGCCGGAAACCGGCCCGGTCTTCCAAATCGTAGATTCGGGAGCCCGGGGTTCCTGGGTTCAACCCATTCAGATGGCGGGGATGAAAGGCCTGGTTATTAACCCGGCCGGACAAACCATTGAACTTCCGGTGAAAAATTCTTTTAAAGAAGGATTTGATGTTTTGGAATACTTTATTTCCACCCACGGAGCAAGAAAAGGAACGGCAGACACCGCCCTTAGGACTTCCACGGCGGGATATCTGACCCGTCGCCTTGTTGATGTCTCTCACGAAGTGGTGGTTGAAGAGGAAGACTGTAAGGACCTGACAGGAATTGAAATTTTCAGGCAGGACGCCGAAGATATCGGCCAGAACTTCCTTTTTAAGATTCTGGGAAGAATAGTTCTGGAAGAAATCAGAACTGCCAAAGGAAGAGGAAAAATAATTGTTAAAAAAGGAGAGATTATTGATTGGAAGAAGGCTGAACAGATAATTGAGGAGGGAATTGAGAAAGTTCGGGTGCGTTCTCCGATAAGCTGCAAATCGGTCAGGGGAGTTTGCCAGAAATGTTATGGCTGGGACCTTGGAAAGAATCAATTGATTAAGCTGGGGGAAGCGATAGGAATCGTTGCCGCCCAGACCATCGGAGAACCGGGCACTCAGCTGACTATGAGAACTTTTCATACCGGCGGAGTAGCAGGTGGGGGAGACATAACCTTTGGTTTGCCCAGGGTCCAGGAAATTTTTGAAGCCAGGGAGCCCGGCGGAAAAGCCCAGATTTCAGAGGTTTCCGGAAAAGTAGTGGAGGTCAGCCCGGAGGGATTAATAAAAATAAAAGCAAGCGGTAAAAACCGTAATAAATCCAAAAATTCTAAGACTGGAGTGAGGGAGTATCAAATACCGCCGAAAGTGGCTATTTTGGTTAAAGCCGGCGAGGAGGTCAGAGAGGGTCAGCAGCTTTGCGAAGGAAGTTTAGACTTAAAAGAATTGTTCAAAATAGCAGGGGCTAAAGAAGTTCAGCATTACATCATTAGTGAGATTCAAAAGATTTATGTGTCTCAGGGAGCGGTTATTCATGACAAGCATATTGAAATAATAGTCCGACAGATGTTCTCAAGAGTGAAAATTAAAGATGCCGGCCAGAGTTCTTTTACTCCCGGCGAGATTGTTGAAAAGGCGAAATTCTTGGAAGTAAATTCCGTTTTGAAAAAAGAAGGGAAGAAACCGGCGGTTTCCGTTCCCATTTTGCTCGGAATATCCAGAATAGCTTTAACTACCGATTCCTTTTTGTCGGCTGCTTCCTTCCAGGAAACTTCAAGAGTTTTGATTAGAGCCGCAATTGAGGGAAAAGAAGACAAGCTCCGGGGGTTGAAAGAAAATGTGATTATCGGCAAGCTTATGCCCGCTGGCACAGGTTTCAGGAAATAACGCTCGGTAATGAGATATCGCTCGGCAACGAAGTCTTAAAGTACCGGCTGTCCAAATCCCAGCGAGATTTGGCAGCCTGCGTTCTCGCCCC
>Ga0209609_10002337_pt1 | contig 10854 bp, 8 predicted proteins | sample LakKivw325mmetaG_FD_184136 | JGI IMG/M metagenome (GOLD analysis project Ga0209609, IMG submission 184136) | Anoxic lake water microbial communities from Lake Kivu, Rwanda to study Microbial Dark Matter (Phase II) - Lake Kivu water 325m metaG... | ecosystem: Environmental > Aquatic > Freshwater...
GGCGGGAAGCACGCGAGCTCCTCCTTTCGGTGCGATTGTAGCGGAAACGGCCCAAGGCGGCAAAAGCCAAAGGGGTGGCTGGGGGTTTGTCTGGTAGTGACGTATGAGGTATAATTGGCCCGAGGGCACACCCTGTGCCCGGCCCGAACGGCTGACCATAGAGAGAGGGGCATGTCCGACAAGCTGGATCGTTTCACAAAGAGATCGCGCCAGGCGCTGACCATGGCACAGGATGAGGCGCAGCGACTGGGACACAGGTACATTGGCACCGAGCATCTGCTCTTGGGTCTGTTGCGCGAAGAGCAGGGCGTCGCAGCCAAAGTCCTGACGCGCATGGGCGTATCGCTTGAACGGGTACGGCAAATGGTCGAAGAGACCATTGGCCACGATGAACGGACTGCAATTGCCGCGCTCGAGCTGGCTCCCCGCACCAAGCGGGTGCTGGAATTTGCTGTTGACGAGGCGCGCCGCCTTGGGCACTACTACATCGGGACGGAGCACCTGCTGCTCGGACTAATTCGAGAGGGCCAGGGCATCGCAGCTGGGATCCTGGAGACCTTGGGGCTCAACCTGGAACAGGTGCGCAGGGAGACCATGCGCCAGATGCAAGCTGCACCAGCACAACAGGCGCAGCCCAAGGAAGGTGCAGCAGCGCAATCGGTGGTGGAACAACTGGGCGTGGATCTGACCGAATCTGCCCGGCAAGGCAAGCTAGACCCTGTGATTGGCAGACAGAAAGAGATCGAGCGTGTGGTGCAGATCCTCTCCCGACGAACCAAGAACAACCCGGCGCTGATTGGTGAACCCGGTGTGGGCAAGACCGCCATCGTGGAGGGATTGGCCCAGCGCATTGCCGTCGGCGAGGTCCCGGAGCGGCTGATGGACCGGCGCGTGGTGATGCTCGACGTGGGTTCGCTCGTGGCAGGCACGATGTACCGAGGACAGTTCGAAGAACGCATGAAGAAGGTCATCGATGAGATCCGCAAGACGAAGAGCATCCTTTTCATCGATGAGCTGCACATGCTGATCGGGGCGGGAGCGGCTGGCAGCTCTGTAGATGCTGCCAACATCCTGAAGCCGGCCCTGGCGCGGGGTGAGTTGCAGTGCGTAGGTGCGACCACGATGGAGGAGTATCGCAAGCACATCGAAAGCGATCCGGCATTGGAGCGCAGGTTGCAGCCGGTGCTGGTCGAGGAACCAACCATCGAACAGACGGTCGAGATATTGCGCGGCATCAGATCACGCTATGAGGAATACCACCGAGTGCGTATTACGGATGGCGCGATCCTGGCTGCAGCGAGCCTGGCCGCACGCTATGTCTCCGATCGCTACCTGCCGGACAAAGCGATTGACTTGGTGGATGAGGCCGCTTCTCGCGTGCGTACCTTCAAGTCGGCTCAGCCTGCTGAGGTCAAGTCGGCATTCGTGCATCTGCAGGAAGTGAAGAAACTGAAAGAAGAAGCGTTGGAGGGACAGGAATACGAAAAGGCCGCAGCCTTTCGCGATCAGGAGCAGGAGCTACGCGATGGCCTGGAGCAACTGCGACTTGGAATGCGTGCTGAGGAATCGGCTGCGCCGCTGCAGGTGACTGAGGCGGAGATCGCCGAGATCGTATCCATGTGGACGGGCGTGCCAGTGACGCAGCTTGCAGGCACGGAGACGGAGCGCTTGTTGAACATGGAAGCAGCTCTGCACCAACGCATTGTGGGCCAGGACGAGGCGATCTCTGCAGTTGCCAAGGCGGTCCGGCGCGCTCGTGCGGGCGTTAAAGACCCACGGCGGCCGATTGGTTCATTCCTTTTCCTCGGCCCGACCGGCGTAGGCAAGACAGAACTGGCCAAGGCGTTGGCGGAATTCATGTTCGGCAGCGAAGAGGCTCTGGTACAACTGGACATGTCCGAGTTTACTGAGCGGCACACCGTAGCGCGCTTGGTGGGGGCGCCCCCGGGCTATGTGGGCTATGACGATGCGGGGCAGCTCACAGAGGCTGTGCGACGCCGCCCGTACAGTGTGATCTGCTTTGACGAGGTCGAGAAAGCGCATGCCGAGGCGTTGAACATCCTGCTGCAAATCATGGAGGATGGGCATCTCTCCGACGCCAGAGGACGTCAGGTGGACTTTCGCAACGCGGTGATCATCATGACCTCGAACATCGGAGTTGAGCTGCTGACCGGGGGCACGCTCGGGTACGCTGTGACCAAAGACGAAGCCAAGACAGCTGAAGATCACTACAAGAAAATGAGCGACAGGCTGCGTGGCGAGCTCAAACACGCCTTCCGCCCGGAGTTCCTGAACCGCGTGGATAGCGTGGTGGTATTCCATTCGCTTTCCAAGGAAGAGATCCGTCAGATCGTGGACATGCGAGTGGCCGAGATCGCCGCTCGCATTGCAGATCAGGGCATCCGGCTGGAATTGACTGCCGAGGCTCAGGACCTCCTGGCAGCAGAAGGCTACAATCCCCAGTACGGGGCGCGTCCACTGCGCCGCACCGTGCAGCAGCTCGTCGAAGATCCGCTTTGTGAGGGATTGCTCGCGGCCAAGTTCCAGCGCGGCGACATCATCAGCATTGAGCGCGATGGCAGGCAAATCGTACTGCGCGTCAAGGAACGAACAGGTGTGCCCGATGACGCTATGCAACCGGTGGCCGATCGGGCCCAGTAGTACCTGGGGAAAGGGTCCCTGTGGCCAAGCCGAAGACCAAGTTTGTGTGCCAGCAATGCGGCCATGAGGCGCCACGTTGGTCAGGACGCTGTCCGCAGTGTGGCCAATGGAACACGCTGGTCGAAACCATAGTAGAGCGTTCCCGACCTGGCCCCCTTCGTACCGCACCGCCCGTTGCGCCACAGTCCATCACCGCAGTCTCGGCAGATGGCTTCGGTCGCATTCCGGTGCCGATGGGTGAGTTCAACCGCCCTCTGGGCGGGGGCATCGTGCCGGGTTCGGTGGTGCTGATCGGCGGTGACCCCGGCATTGGCAAATCCACTCTCTTGCTGCAGGTGACTGCCCTGCTTGCCGAGCATGGGTACACGACTCTGTACGTGTCTGGAGAGGAGTCGGTCCAGCAGATCAAGATGCGCGCCGACCGCCTGAGCATCGCCGCGGATAAGCTGTATGTGCTCTCAGAGACCAGCATGGACCGCATTTTGGAGCAGTGGGAGCGTACAGAGCCGCGCCTGGTGGTTGTGGACTCGATCCAGTCAGTCTTCCTCGAAGATCTCGAGTCTTCGGCAGGCAGCATCGGGCAAGTGCGCGAATGTGCGGCGGCGCTCTTGCGCATGGCCAAGTCTCGCGGCGTGCCTGTGTTCATGGTTGGACATGTGACCAAACAAGGCGCGATTGCCGGGCCGCGTGTTCTGGAGCATATGGTGGACACCGTGCTCTACCTGGAGGGCGAGAGGTTCCACGCCTACCGCCTCCTGCGGAGCGTGAAGAACCGCTTCGGTTCCACCAATGAGGTCGGCGTGTTTGAAATGCAGGAGCAAGGCCTGGTGGAGATCGCCAATCCTTCCCAGGCATTCCTGGCCGAGAGGCTGCCCTCTGCGACGGGCTCTGTCGTAGCGGTGACCATGGAAGGCACACGGCCGCTATTGGTGGAGATACAGGCTCTGACCACAACAACCAGTCTGAGCTTACCCAGACGCACTGCCAACGGAATTGACTTTAACCGATTGCTATTGCTGGTCGCCGTTCTGAGCAAGCGCCTGAGCCTCAAACTGAACACACAAGACGTGTTCGTAAACGTGGTGGGCGGCCTGCGCATCAGTGAACCTGCCGCAGACCTGGCTGTGGCGGCGGCGATCGCTTCCAGCTTTCAGAACGCGCCGGTGGCAGAGGACAGCGTGTTGCTGGGAGAGATTGGTCTGTCAGGCGAATTGCGTTCCGTAAGTCAGGCCGAGGGGCGCCTGAACGAAGCCGCCAAACTCGGTTTCCGGCGGGCCATTGTCCCCAGGTCCGTGCGTATTAGCCGAGCCGGTGGGCCCAACCTGGAGATCGTGCCGGCGCGCTCCGTGGGTGAGGCCTTGGACATAGCCATGCAGCGTGTTCGCACGTAGTGCGGCGTACGGTTTCGGCAGTGTCGCTCGCGTGTTGACAAGAAGTGCGCCCTATGTTAACATAGGGCGCGCCATTCGGCGCCCTTGGCAGGAGGCTTTGGTCTCTTGTCGGCACTCCACTCGTTGCAGAGCGTGCCTGTCTTGCGGTGCACGCTTTTTTCGACTAGCGCTCTTGCCCAACCAGGGTGGAAGGGAGGTGGCGACCTAGGCGGCGCAAGCTGCCAGATTGAGACGGACTGACTGCGCGTCTCAATCAGTGCGGCACGGCAGAGAGCAAATCCAAGGAGGAACTCCTGTGAGTATCGAACTTATCGCCCGCATTGTCGGGGCCTTGCTCGTCGGTTTTGCTGGTTGGCGTTTTGGTTTCTTACTCAATAGAGAAGCGCAGTTGCCGTATCTGCAGAGCATCGTCAGGCTGCTCGGCGAGTCCGTGGTGACATTCGTCCCCTATGGATCGGCCGTGCTTGGAGCCGTCCTCGGATTTCTGTTTGCTCCCCACTTGACCACACGCCCGTTCTTCTGGGCCAGGAGCAAGATACGCCAAGTGGCCGTGCAAACCCTGATTGCTGCTGGCGCTGGCTTGGTCACCGGGCTGGTCATCTCGGCCTTGCTGACTCTGCCGCTCTCTCGACTGCCATCGCCACTGGGAGAAACGCTGCCCTTCGTGGCAGCCCTCGTCTTTAGTTACTTCGGGGTCATGGTGATGGTGCTGCGGGAAAAGGAGATCCTGGGCATGCTGGGCATACGGCTGTCCAAGGAAAAGCAGGGGCGCAAGGCAGAACCGGTGCTTCTTGACACGAGCGTGATCATCGATGGCCGCATCTCTGACATAAGCCAGACTGGTTTCATTCAGGGCACCGTGCTGATCCCACGCTTCGTCCTGAACGAGCTGCAGCACATCGCCGACTCGCCGGATGTGCTGCGGCGCAACCGCGGCCGGCGCGGCCTGGACATGCTGAACAAGCTGCAGAAAGAGTCCCGCGTTCCGATCCGCATTACGGAGATGGACGTGTCCGAGGTGCGAGAGGTGGACGATAAGCTGGTGCGCTTGGCCAAGGATTTGAACTGCCCCATCATCACCAACGACTACAACTTGAACCGTGTAGCAGAGTTGCAGGGCATCCAAGTGCTCAATATTAACGAATTGGCGAATGCCGTCAAGGCCGTAGTTCTGCCTGGTGAAACCGTAACCTTGCACATCATTCAGGAGGGCAAGGAAGTGGGGCAAGGGGTGGGCTACCTGGATGACGGCACCATGGTCGTGGTTGAGGATGGGCGCCGGCATATCGACCAGACCGTGGAAGTGAATGTAACCCGCGTCTTGCAGACCGTGGCTGGGCGAATGATCTTCGCCCAGTTGACGAGCAAGAGCAGGGGGTGAGAACGCGCTGCAGAGGTTTGGTGCACGATGGCCATCATAACTCTCTCCCGGCAGCTGGGTGCGAGTGGCTCCGAGATCGCGACCGGAGTCGCCAAGGCGCTCGGCCTGCGCATCATTGATCGTGAGATCATCGATCAGGCTGCGCTCAAAGCTGGAGTGCCCGAAGTGGCGATGCACGAGATCAGCTACGAGGGACGGCGAGGACTGATGCAAAGGATGCTGGATGCCCTCAGAGCTTCTCCCGCCATTCCCAGCATCATGGAGATGCAGCAGCGCGAGTCCGTCGCATCCGTCACTCTGCCCCCCAAAGGCATATTGACCCCTGCCGTGCCCCTTCTGAGTGCAGCCATGGATGAATATGTGCGCATCGTGGGCATGGTCATCACCGATATCGCCCAGCAGAACAACGTACTGATTGTGGGGCGAGGTAGCCAGATGGTGCTGCGCGACAACCCCGAGACCCTTCATATTCAAGTGGTCGCGCCTCTGTCCAGCCGCGTGGAGAAACTGATGCGTTTGGAGGGGCAGACCAAGCGCAAAACCACTCAGCGCATCGTGGCCAGTGACCGCGCCCGGGCGGAGTATATGAGTCGCTATTATGGCGTCAACTGGCTTGATCCCCAACTGTATGACCTGGTGATCAACACCGGCCGGGTCTCCATTCAGACGGCCATCCAGCTGGTGGTATTGACCCAAGTCCAGCGCGTTGTGCCCGACGCAGTAGCGCCACGCAAATGAGGAGATGAGGCATGAGCCTGAAGCTCTACAATACGCTCACCCGTCAGAAGGACGAGTTCATTCCGCTAGAGGCGGGCAAAGTCAGGATGTACGTGTGCGGTCCCAATCTGTATGGCCCGTCTCATGTCGGGCATGCCATGTCCTACATAGTCTTCGACATGGTCAAGCGCTATCTGCGCTATCGTGGGTATCAGGTCAAACACGTCCAGAATTTCACGGACATCGAGGATCGCATCATCGGGACGGCCCGCTCTCTGAATACCACGATCCAGGAGCTGGCCGAAAAGTACATCGCCCGCTTCTATGCAGAGATGGATGCCTTGAACGTGGAACGCGCAGACCATAACCCGCGCGCCACGGAGGTCGTCCCCGAGATCATCGAGATGGTCAAGACTCTGGTCGACAAGGGTTACGCCTACGTCATGGATGGCGATGTGTACTTCCGCGTCACGCGCTTTCCGGGATATGGCAAGCTCTCCAGACGCTCTCTGGAGCAGATGGAAGCTGGGGCGCGCATTGAGGTCGATGAACGCAAAGAACACCCAATGGATTTTGCCCTGTGGAAGGCGGCCAAGCCGGACGAGCCTGCCTGGGAGAGCCCCTGGGGCATGGGGCGTCCGGGCTGGCATATCGAGTGCTCAACCATGTCCATGAAGTACCTGGGGGAGCAACTCGACATCCATGGCGGCGGGCCGGACGTGATCTTCCCGCACCATGAGAACGAGATCGCGCAATCCGAGGCCTATACAGGCAAGGTGCCCTTTGTGAAGTACTGGTTGCACAACGGGCCGCTCAAGCTGCGCGAAGGCGAAGAGAAGATGACTCGCCACTTAGGCAACTTTGTCAGCGTGCAAGAGGCCTTGCAGAAGTACAGCTCGGATGCGATCCGCCTGTTCATCCTCTCGTCGCACTGGCGCGGGCCGCTGACGTGGACTGAGGATGGCGTGCTGGCCTCGGAGCGCGGCGCAGAGAGGCTGCGCGTGGCGTTGAAGGACTATGACTTCAGTCCCGCAGTCAACCCAGGCGATGCACTGTGCGAAGAGGCCGACGCTGCCCGCCGCGAATTCGTGGCTGCCATGGACGACGACCTGAACTCGCCGCGGGCCATCGCGCAGGTCTTTGAATTGGCGCGCACCATCAACCAGGCCAGGGACAGCGGAGCCGAGGGCCAGTCGATTGCCTACGCTCAAGGCGTGCTGCATGAGCTTGTGAATGTGCTCGGACTGACCCTGAAGGGACCGGCCGGTCCGGCCGAGGCAGAGCCATTCATTGCGTTGCTGGTGGAAGTACGCAGGGAGATGCGTGCAGCCAAGCAGTGGGCTTTGGCGGATTCGATCAGAGATCGCCTGGCCAAGCTGGGAGTAGTCCTCGAAGATGGGCCGCAGGGGACTACCTGGAAGTACACAACTTCTTGATGCTGGAGATACTGTACGGCCGCAACGCGGTGCACGAGGCGCTGCGCGCAGCGCGGCGCCATTGCCAGGCCGTCTGGGTGGCCGAAGGAGCGCACGAGAGCGACACCCTGGCCAAGATCCTGGCGTTGACGGGGGAGCGTAGCATCCCCGTCAGGCGCGTCGAGCGCAAGCGACTCGACGACCTGGGCACTGAGAACCACCAGGGAGTGGCAGCGCAGGTCGCAGCGTACCCCTATGCCGAGCCGCAGGCCATGCTGCGGCTGGCGCAACAGCGCGGTGAGAAACCTCTGCTTCTGTTGCTTGACTGTCTGCAAGATCCTCAGAACTTGGGCACGCTCTTGCGCACCGCAGACGTCGTGGGCGTGCATGGTGTGCTCATTCCTCGGCACCGTGCCGCAAGCGTCACGCCTGCGGTGAGCAATGCCTCGGCGGGCGCAGTTGAGCACCTTCTTGTGGCCCAGGTGCCCAATCTGGTACGCGCCATGGAGGAGCTCAAAGCCAAAGGCCTGTGGATCGTCGGTCTGGAATCTCTTCCGCAGGCGCAGGATTACCGCTCTGCGGATCTGAACATGCCCATGGGCTTGGTGGTGGGTAGCGAGGGCCGCGGCCTCGGCCGCTTGGTGCGCGAGCGCTGCGACCTGTGGATCAAGCTCCCCATGCGGGGCCAGGTGGGTTCGTTGAATGCCTCCGTGGCGGGTTCGATCGCGCTGTACGAGGCCTGGCAACAACGCAGCCAGAGCTAAGAATGGTGGCAACGAAAAGCCCCGGCCTGTCCAGCAGGCCGGGGCTTCCTCTGTGTAGAAATCGGATTCCCTCGTCAACAGGGCCTGCGCTGCCTACTTCTCGTACGCTTTGCCCTCGGCTGCTGGCGGCGTGGTGCGGCCAATCAGGCCGGCCAGCACCACCATGGTGACCAGATACGGTGCCATCCCCAAGAACTGGTAGGGCAACGGCACGTTGAGGATCTGCAGCTTGATCTGCAGCGCGTCCGCAAAGCCAAAGAGCAGCGCCCCAAGAAAAGCGCCAAGGGGATTCCAGTTGCCAAAGATCATCGCCGCCAGAGCGATGAAACCCTTGCCTCCCGTCATCACATCCTCAAAGCTGCCCACGGTCTCCAGCGAGAACCAGGCCCCGGCCAGACCGGCGATGCATCCAGCCATGATCACGTTGATGTATTGAACCTTGAATACATTCACACCTACCGTGTCTGCGGCTCGTGGGTGCTCGCCTACGGCGCGTGTGCGCAGGCCCCAGGGGGTATGGAACAGCACAAAGTATACCGCAGGGACCATGATCAGCATGGCGTAGACGATGGGCTGGCTGCGGAACAAGAGGGTGCCCAGCACTGGAATCTGTGAGAGCAACGGGATCTTGACGATGGGCAAAGTCTGCCCTACAAAGTAGGCTTTGACCAGATAGGCGCGCCGCAAAAAACCCGAAGCCCCCACTGCCAGGATGTTGATGGCCGTGCCGCTGATGATCTGGTCTGTCTTGAAGCGAATGCACATCAGTGCGTGCAGCACCGCCATCAGGCCGCCTAGCAGGATGGCCGCCAGTACACCCACCCAGATGTTCTTGAAGAAGAGGTTCGCGCCAAAACCAAAGGCGGCTGCGGCCAGCATCATGCCCTCGATACCAATGTTGATCACCCCGGACTTTTCGCATAGGATGCCTGCCAGGGCGCCCAGAGCGATGGGGGTGCACATACGCAGGCTGGAAGCCAGCATGCCCACCAGGTCGATGCTACCGCCCTGAGCCAGGGCCGTCAATATCGCCAGGATGGCCACCATCACACTGGCAAGCAGGGCTGCTGCCGCCATGCGAGGATTGCGCTTGCTCAGAACCAGGGCCGCGAGCGCCACGGCGGCTACCACCACCCCCAGGATCGTTACCCCGCGCTGCGCAGGCACCACAGCCTGTCCGAGCTTCTCAAAGCCCAGGGCCGAGACGCTAGCTGGGTTGATTCTGGTCCTGCCGATGACTGCCAGGAACAGGCCGAGGAGCAGGAGCAGTACGGAAAGGACCTGCAAACGTGAGAAGCGGGACTTTTTTTCTGCCATGACATGCCCTCCTATCTACCCCAGCCTCTGGTAAACACGATCTCGCGGAGCGCTTCCTTGGGCTTCTTGATGCGGTACAATCGGCGGATGATCTCATCGGCAGCGATGAATACAATCACCAGCGCCTGCACAACGTTGATCAGGTCAATCGAGATCCCCGCCCGCACCTGCATCAGCCCGGCGCCGTTGCGAAGCGCGGCCCAGAGAAAGGCTGCCGGCAGAATCCCGAAGGGGTGGCTCTTGGCCAGCAAGGAGATGGCGATGCTATCAAAGCCATAGCCGGATATGAACGAGGCGGGCAGGTTCCGGTTTGTGCCCAGGACTTCGCCTGTGCCGGCCAGTCCGGCCAGAGCTCCGCTCAATACCATGGCCAGAATGAAGTTGCGCGTCACGCTCATGCCGGCGTACTTGGCCGCGTCGGGGTTGGCCCCAACCGTGCGGATCTCAAAGCCCAGCGTCGTCTTCCATAGCAGCCAGTAGACGACAAAAATGGCCGCGACGGCGATGAGCAGGCCTGCATGCACGCGGTGGTCGGCCAGCAGCGGCGGCAGCGTAGCCGACTTGAGAATAAACGGCGTGCGCGGGATGCTCGAGGTCTTATCGCGCAGGGGATTCTTGACCAGAAAGTCCATGGTCTTGACCGCGATATAGTTTAGCATGATGGAGTTGGTTACCTCATGCGCCCCCAGCTTGGCCTTGAGGAACCCTGGAATGGCCCCCCACAAAGCCCCGCCCAGCGCGCCGGCCAGCAGGGAGAGTGGCAGGTGAATGTGGGTGGGCAACCCTTTCACGCTGAACGCCACGAACACTGAGAACAGCGCCCCCATGTTGAACTGGCCCTCCACACCGATGTTGAATAGGCCGCAGCGAAAGGCCAGCGCCACGGCCAGCCCGGCCAGCGTGTAGGGCGTCGCGATCACCAGCGTCTCCGTAAGGTTGGTGACGTTGCCCACTGCTCCTTCCAACAATCCCTTGTAGGCCTTGAGCACGTCAGCTCCCGAGGCCCAGATAACGATCGCGCCGATGACCAGAGCGGTGAACACGGCCAGGACGGGGATAGCCATTTCTGGCACAGAACTCAGCCACGATGCGGATGGTTTGGTCACCCTTTTCGATTCCGCGGTCACTGTGCCTCCTCCTTTCTCACCCCGGCCATCAGCAATCCCAGGTGCTCAGGGGTGGCTTCAGCTGCCGGCAGAGTGTCAATG
>Ga0209609_10002338_pt1 | contig 10850 bp, 11 predicted proteins | sample LakKivw325mmetaG_FD_184136 | JGI IMG/M metagenome (GOLD analysis project Ga0209609, IMG submission 184136) | Anoxic lake water microbial communities from Lake Kivu, Rwanda to study Microbial Dark Matter (Phase II) - Lake Kivu water 325m metaG... | ecosystem: Environmental > Aquatic > Freshwater...
CAGCGTCGAAGAGCTGGACCCTGCAGAGGGCGAGAACATCCTGCTGAAGCTCTATCCGGACCTGCTGACCTGCTTCGGGTGCAACAACTGCACCAAGAGTTGCCCGCAGGACCTGCAGGTGATGGAGATAGTCTCGGCCGCGATACGGGGAGACTACGAGAAGGTATACGAGAAGTCTTTCGACTGCCTCATGTGCGGCCTGTGCGCGGCGAGGTGCCCGCAGGGTTTGCGCCCGTACGTCGCAGCCATCGCAGCCAGGCGTCTGCGTGGAGCGCACCTGGCTCCGAAGTCGCAGCACAACCTCGACCGGATCCGCGAGATACAGGAAGGGAGATTCGACGCGGAGTTGAGCCAGCTCAAGCACTCGTCCAGGGACGAGTTGCGGAAGCTCTATGCCGAACGCACGATCGAGCCGGTTCGCTAGGCGTGACGCGGGCTCCACTGCTGGTTGAAGGAGGACAAACCGTATGCCATACCCGGCCTCGATGGAAGAAAGCAAGAGAAGGGTTGAGCAGACCCGGCCGGCCCGGATGCAGCGCGGACCGGCTGCACGGATGTCAGCGGAGGAGCGGGATGCCCTGGTTGACACTTTCCACCCGGACTACAAGAAAGAGCAGTTCCGCGAGATCAGAATCGGACCCGGTAAGGGTGAACGCGCGCCGCTGGAGATTGCCGAGTTGCTGGAGGGCAGCAGCCGGGTAGAGCCGGACAAAGTAGACCTGTCGAAGGTAGACCGGGACGTTGACGTCCTCGTCATCGGCTGCGGCGGCGCCGGCGGCTCCGCCGCGCTCATGGCGGAAGAGAACGGCGCCAGCGTGCTCATATCGTCGAAACTCCGACTCGGAGACGCCAACACCGTGGGCGCCCAGGCGGGTACTCAGGCCTGCGACAGGCCGAACGACTCTCCTGCCTTCCACTATCTCGACACCATGGGAGGCGGCCACTACGCCAACGATCCGGAGCTGGTTGAGGCGCTGGTGAAGGACTCCCCGGACGTCATCCGCTGGCTCGAGTCCCTGGGCGTGAACTGGGACAAGGAAGCCGACCACTCCTACCATGAGCTCTCAGGCGGCGGCGCATCGCGTCGGCGGCTGCACTCGTGTCGCGACTACACCGGCCTCGAAGAGATGCGAGTCATCCGGGACGAGATACGCCAGCGGAACATGCGCGGCAGACGCATCGACTGGCTCGAGTTTGAACCCGCAATCGAGCTGCTGCTCGACACCAACGGGCATGTCGCAGGCGCACTCCTCATGAATCTGGAGACGCGCGAAATGAAGCTCGTCCGGGCGAAGACTGTGGTAATCGCCACCGGCGGACTGGGCAGGACGCACATACAGGGATTCCCCACCACCAACCACTACGGCGCCACCGCGGACGGCCTCGTGCTTGCCTATCGGGCTGGCGCTCCGCTCGTGCATATGGACACGGTGCAGTACCACCCGACCGGAGCGGCCTTTCCCCCGCAGATCCTCGGCTTCCTGGTCACCGAGAAGGTGAGGACGCTGGGCGCCGAGCTTGTCAACAGTGATGGTGAGCAGTTCGTCCATCCGCTCGAGGCCCGTGACACAGAGGCATCAGCCGCGATTCGCGAATGCCAGGAACGTGGCAAGGGCATCGCGACACCCACGGGAGAGGTGGGCGTATGGCTCGATTCCCCCATGATCGACATCCTGCGGGGCGAAGGCACCATCAAGGCAGAGCTGCCGGCGATGGTCCGGCAGTTCGGCCGCTTCGACATCGACATCACGAAAGAGCCCATGCTCATATACCCGACACTGCACTATCAGAACGGGGGCATCAAGATAGGCGTGGATGCCGCCACCGCGATACCCGGCCTCTTCGCCGCCGGTGAAGTCTCGGGAGGAGTCCACGGGCGAAATCGCCTCATCGGCAACTCGACGCTCGACCTGTTCGTCTTCGGCCGCCGGGCCGGCATTGCGGCGGCAGCGCATGCGAAGGAAGCGAAGCTGGCTGACCTGACCCTGGACCATGTGCGCAAGTGGCAACAGCAGCTCCGCGAGTCCGGGCTTGAGGCTCTGCCGGTGTCGCCCATGCTGCTCCCGAACTACGCGAGGCAAGAGCGTCCCACTCCGGGCTTCCGGCCGCTGGGACAGGCGAGCAGCTACACGCCCTTCGGCAACAGGGCAGTCCGCTGGATCTAGGAGAGTGACATGCCACAGCGAGAGCAGACGGAAGTACGGGGCGAAGTTGAGACCGTTCTCAACCAGATCCTCAATGCCAAGTGCCCGCCGGTCGCGCGGTGCAGGCTACTCTCCAGCGGGTTCAACCCCGGCCACGCGCTCAACATAGTCGAAGACATCGCGGGTCACAAGGAATGCCTGGCCTGCGGCTGCTGTGTGGACGCCTGTCCCTTCCTGTTCAGGGAGCCGTCGCGCCGGGAGCGTACCGAGCAGCGCACATCGATGGCGCTGGAGACAATCGTGGGCGCGGACTGCGATCAGTGCGATGCCTGCGTGCTGGCATGTCCGCAGGTCGATACCACCATCAAGAACTACGTCATCAATCACCGCATGGTGGATGTCATGTCTCGCCTGGAGCAAAGGATCGGCGATGAGGACGACCTCGATCTGGACCTCTACGTGGAAGAGGCAATCGCAGAGTGACGCTTCACAGGCCGCTGCCTGTCGCGCCATGTGACTGGAAGGTGCAGTGATGGAGTTTGAGAAACCCGAAGAGCTCGAGATGGTCCAGACCGCGGTGCGTCAGTTCGTGACTGAGCAACTGAAGCCGCTGGAGAGGATGCTCCTGGGTCGCGCCGCGGACCTCAGCGACGCAGTGATGTTCCTGCCGGCCGAGAAGGAACGGGAGCTGATCGGCATGGCCAGGGAGATGGGACTCTGGGGCATAGGCGTGCCCGAACAGTTGGGGGGAGCCGGCCTGGGAACACTGGGGACGTGCCTCGTCGAGGAGGAACTGGCCCAGACGGTGGTGCCGTTCACGCTTGGTGACGTTCCGGCCGTGCTGTTTCAATGCAGCGAACAACAGCGGCAGGACTACCTTCGCCCGGCGCTCGACCGGGAGAAGTTCCCTCTGGTCGCACTCATGGAGCCCGGAGGCAGGTCCGGCGTCGAAGACATCCGTACGAAGGCCGAGAAGAAGGATGGCTGCTACGAGCTGACCGGAGAGAAGCTGACTCTTTCCAGAATCGGCGACCGCTGGTTTGCAGTCGTCTTTGCCGTCACGGATGCGGGAGCGCGACTGCGTGACGGCGTGAGCTGCTTCTTCGTCGACCAGGACACCCCGGGTTGCCGCCTGACAGGAGATGCGGAGAGAACAGGTTGGGAGGCCCGCGTGAGGCGGCCCGCACTGCTGCGCCTCGACCACTGCAGGGTCGGTGCAGACAAGCTTCTGGGGGAGGAAGGCAAGGCCTTTCAGCTTGCGAGGGAGTGGCTGCCCGGGCGGAGGATAGTCAGGGCCGCACGCTCGGTCGGCGCCGCGCTACGAGTACTGGACGAGTGCATTGTCCAGGTCCAGACCTGGATATCCTTCGGAAAGTCCATCTCGGCAAAGCCAGGCGTACGCGCCTCTCTTGGAGACATCGCAGCCCGTATCCACGCGACGAGACTGGCGGTGTACGAGGCCGCGTGGAAGGTTGATCAGGGGCAACCGGTACGGCGGGAGGCGGCGATGGCCAAGCTGCTTGCCACCGAGATGATCCACTTCGTGTCCGATAGCGCAGCTCACATCTTCAACGGACCGGCGTACGTGGCCGGCCTGCCTCTGGAGCGATTCTGCCGCAGCGCCGTCGCGGGAAGCCTGACGGACGAGTCTCTCCAGCTTCAGCGCGACATCATCGCAAGGGACGTCTTGCGCGGCTTGCGAGTATAGAGGAGGGGAAGACCATGCCGGAGCCAAGAAGAATCGTACTGCCGTTGACGGACGAGACGCTGGCCGGCCTTCGGGCCGGCGACAGCCTGCTGCTCAACGGCGTGGTGTATGTCGGTAGAGACGCGGCCCACAAGCGGATGATCGAAGCCCTGGACCAGGGCAAGCCGCTGCCGATCGATATCAAGGGACAGACCATCTACTTCATGGGTCCTTCACCCGCGCGGCCGGGGAGACCTATCGGCTCGGCCGGACCCACAACCAGCGGAAGGATGGACGCCTACTCGCCGCGCCTGATAGAGCAAGGCCTCAAGGGCATGATCGGCAAGGGGTTGCGTTCCAGAGAAGTACTGGACGCGATGGTGAAACACAAGGCCGTCTACATGGGCGCGATCGGCGGGGCCGGCGCCGTCGTCGCCAGAAGCATTCGCAAGGCAGAGGTCGTGGCCTACGGCGACCTTGGCGCCGAAGCGCTTCTGCGGCTCGAGGTTCAGGACTTCCCGGTCACGGTGATAAACGACATCTACGGCGGAGACCTCTACGAGCAGGGGAAGCGCACGTATCGAGTCGCCTGATAGTGTCCGCGAGCGCCCCGGTCCGAACGGAACGGGCTTTCTTGTGCCGGCCTCCGCGGCCGCTGACCACTGTGGATGGTCCGGACGCGTGCAACTCTACTCCGCAAACAGGACGACGGGGCAACCTCGCGCAGCACCGACCGGCAAGATTGCACTTCCTAAGCTAGCTCGGCAGGCGCTGGCGGATGAAGTCGACCACGTGAGATGAGAACGTCCCCGGGCCAAATACCTCTGCGACGCCCATCCGCTTCAGCTCCACCACATCGTCCGCGGGGATGATGCCACCTGCCACTATCAGAGCGTCACCCTTGCCGGCATCCTTCAGCCCCTGTATAACGACCGGGAAAAGCTCCATGTGGGCGCCGGAGTGGATGCTGAGTCCCACGACATCCACATCCTCCTGAACCGCTACGGAGACTATGGCCTCGGGGGTCTGCCGGATCCCGGTGTAGATAACCTCCATGCCCGCATCGCGCAGCGCCCGCGCGATGAACTTCGCCCCGCGGTCATGCCCGTCCAGGCCGGGCTTGGCAACCAGTACGCGTATCGGCCTCTTGTGCTGGGCGTAGCTCACCTCACCTGCTCCTTCTGACACAGCTCAACGAGCACGCCATTGACCGAACGAGGATGGAGGAACACGACCTTCCCCTCCACTCCCTGACGCGGCGTCTGGTCAATCAGGTCCACCTGCTTGTCCTTGAGCGCCGAGAGGTCCTGCTCGATGTCATCGACGTCGAACGAGATGTGCTGAATCCCCTCGCCCCGCTTCTCCAGCACCGCGGCCATCCTGCTCCCGGGCAGCGGTTCCAGCAGCTCGAGGTGGGGCCCCTGCGGGAAGCCCAGCATACCGACCTTCACACCCTGCTCTTCCACGACCTTCACCTCACGCAGGACGGCGCCGAACATCTTCTGATAGAGCCCGGCACTCTGTTCAAGGTCTCGCACGAGGATGCCGATATGACCAACTCCCAGAATCATCAGGCTCTCCCTTCACCCGTACTTGCTGACACTGCGTCCGTCACTTGTTGTGAGGTGTCAGGACAACAGCTAGATGGTGTGGAACTCCTTCTGCGTCCCGAAGACCTTCCGCAGAGTGTCAGTCATCTCCCCGACCGTGGCGTACGCTTCGACGCAATCGATCAACGCGGGAATGATGCTACCGTCACTCCGTGCCGCTGCTTCCAGCCGCTCCAGCCCTTCCGCGACCTTCGCACCGTCCCTCTCCTGCCTGACCATGGCCAGGCGCGCCTTCTGTCTGCCTTCAACTTCAGGATTGAACTTGAGTACGTCGGCTATCCCGGCGTACTCCGAGACGAAATCGTTCACTCCGACTATCACCTGCTGCTTCTCTTCAATCATCCGCTGGTACCGGTACGATGCTTCCTGAATCTCCGTCTGCGGAAAGCCCTGCTCAATGGCGGAGACCGCGCCACCCAGTCCGTCAATCTTGTCGAGGTACTGCCGGGCCCCCTGTTCAATCCTGTCCGTGAGGTACTCGATGTAGTAGGAACCGCCCAGGGGGTCCACGACATCCGCCACCCCGCTTTCGTAGGCGATGAGCTGCTGCGTCCGCACCGCCAGGGTTGCTGATTCCTCCGTCGGCGTGGCGTAGGCTTCGTCGTACGAATCCGTATGCAAGGACTGGGTCCCACCGAGGACGGCGGCCAGGCTCTCCATCGTGGCTCTCATCAGGTTGTTCAGCGGTTGCTGCGCCATGAGGGTCACACCTGCGGTCTGCGTGTGGAACCTCAGCATCATCGAACGCAGGTCGGTGGCGCCGAACCTCTGCCTCATGAGTTTCGCCCAGAGGCGGCGGGCCGCCCGGAACTTGCCGACCTCCTCGAGGAAGTTGATATGGCTGCTGAAGAAGAAGGACAGGCGGGGTGCGAAGGCATCCACCGCGAGCCCTGCCCGAAGAACGTCGTCCACGTAGGCGATGCCGTTGGCCAGTGTGAAGGCAACCTCCTGCACAGCCGTAGCGCCGGCCTCGCGGATGTGGTACCCGCTGATGCTGATGGAATTCCAGCGCGGCACGTTGGCAGCGCAGTAGGCAATGATGTCGGTGGTCAGGCGCATCGACGGACGCGGAGGGAAGATGTAGGTGCCCCTGGCCATGTAGTCTTTCAGGGGATCATTCTGGACCGTCCCCGCAAGTTTCGACTGCTCGACCCCCTGCTTCTTGCCGAGGACGATATACATCGCGAGCAGGATGGGAGCAGTTGCGTTGATGGTCATCGACGTCGTCACCCTGTCGAGGGGGATACCCTCAAACAGGATCTCCATGTCCTTCAGGCTGTCGATGGCCACGCCTACTTTCCCCACCTCTCCCCTGACGAGCGGATGGTCCGAGTCGTAGCCCATCTGAGTGGGTAGATGGAAAGCAACGGAGAGGCCGGTCTGGCCCTCTGCAAGCAGCTTCTTGAACCGCCGGTTCGTATCCTCAGCCGTACCAAAGCCGGCGTACTGCCTGATGGTCCACAGCCGGCCCCGATACATGTTCGGCTGGACGCCTCGGGTGAACGGGTACTCCCCTGGATAGCCCGACTGAGCTTCGTAGTCGAACTCGGAAAGGTCGTCCGGCGCGTAGACGGCCTCAACCCCGATGTCCGAAGTCGTCGCAAAGCTTGCTTTGCGTTCGGGGTACCCCTTCAGCACTGAAGCCAGCGTCGTATTCTGCCATTGCTGCTTATTCCGGCTCACTCTCCGCACCCTCCTGACGAAAGACGCCAATACAGACTACAGTTTTCGAACGAAGTCCGCCACACGCTCGCCGCTGGTATTCCGGCCATTGTCCACCGGCCGCTGGTCGGACCAGAAGCGCCACGGGGGCCGGACCGGACAGCCCGGAAAGCGCGGCCCGACGCGCTCCGTCCGCCATGCTCCTATTGCGGGATGCGTGTCCCCCTGATCCACTTGCATCACAGTCTCTTCTCGATAGGGGGCTGCCGCGGATGTGCATAGAGGAGGCGGCGTGTCACCCGCCCGCAGCGCCAACCAGCTTTCCGGGTTCGCCGGTAGTGTGCAACAGTGGAAGCTCGTCCGGCGCCGGTGCAGCGACGGCAGGAGCCGGCGACGTGATGGATGGAGTTTACGGTCACCGGCCTTCAGGCTAGAATACGCTGCCTCTGCTTTTCCGCGACCGGCCCGAGGCCGGGTCACGGCAGAAAACAGAAGAGCTCCGAGTAACCTCACCACCACATCAGCCCGGCTTTCGCCGGCTGTCGCCCGGCTCAGCTTGATTACTCGGAGCCAGCATTAACCTAGCATGGTCGGATGCGACTGTCAAGTCGAACCTGGGTCAGGCGGGCCGCAACCGGCCGGTACAGAACTGGAGGCAAGATGATGGTACGCGCGGTGTTCTTCGATTGGGTCAACACGCTGGTGCGCATGGAGCCCGACCGGCACGTCCTTTCGGCGGAGGTGTGCCGCGAGTTCGGCATACCGCTGAGCGAACGAGACGCCTTGCGCGGCATCTACGCCGCCGACGAGGAGGCCCTCCGGAGCGGAGCGCAGAATCGCATGGTGCAGGGAGACATCGAGGCAAACCTCCGCTACAACAACCGCGTCCTGGCGGAGGCGGGCATTCCGGCCCCCGACCGGAACACCGCCGTGGCGCTGCTCAGGCGCCTTAGCGAGCGGTTCAGGGACTACCGGTTCGTCGCCTTCGACGATGTGCGGCCCGCGTTGCTCGCCCTGAGGCAGCGCGGCATCGTCACCGGGCTGGTCTCAAACATGCCGCGCCCGATGCAGCCGATAGTCGATGCGGCGGGGCTGAGCGGACTGCTGGACTTCACCGTCACGCCACTGGACGCCGGCGGTGCGAGCAAGCCGGCGGCGCCGATATTCCTCGAGGCGCTGAAGCGCGCGGGAACGAAGCCGGAGGAGACAGTGCACGTTGGTGACGAGCCTTTCTCAGACGGCAAGGGCGCAGAGGCGGTGGGCATCACTCCGGTCGTCATCGATCGTCATGGCGTCTGGACCGGCGTCGAAGAGTACCGGCGCGTCACTTCGCTGGCCGAGTTGCCCGGCGTGGTGGCGGCGCTGCAGGCCACGACCGGCAAACCGCAAACGGAGGCCGGCTGAAGCGGCTCCCGGCGAATGGCGCAGTGAAGTCCACGGCTCATCTTGACGCTCGCTGCCGGAGGCAGTACCTTGTCAACTATCGAGAGCGCGCCGCGGTTGCGCCGCACGCCCAGGGAGATGCCTGATGCCTGATGACCTTTCCGCAGAGATGCTCGCAGCACTGGTTGAGCGCGACCGCGTGCGCGGGTACCTGTCCAGGCTGCAGGGATTGCAGGACGAAGGGTCCATAACCGCGGAGCAGCACGACACGGCGCAGGCCGACTACTCCCAGCGCATAGAGGCAGCCACGAGCCGCGTCGAGGAGTTGAGACAGCAGGTACAGGAGCAACTCGACGAGGTGCAACGCACCCTCGCGTCGCACCGGTCGGAGCTCGGCAAGCTCGAAGCCCGCTTCAAGGTGCAGGAGATACCGCTGACGAAGCTGCAGAGCGATGGAGTGCAGCATCGCAGGGCCATCCGCACTCTGCAGGAGCAGGAGAAGCAGCTCCGCGCCCTGGTCGACGCCGAATCGGCCGAAGGGCTGGAAGGGCAGGCCGCGGCGGCGGCCGCCCCCGTGATAGAGGAGACACCGCGGCAGCGGTCCGGTGCGCCTGAGCGTCGCGCGGAACCAGCACGGGTCCGCGAGGCGCCGGAGTACAGGGCGCCGGATTTCGAGGCGCCCGAGGTCAAGGAAGGAGCCCTTCCTCGGTCGCCGCTGCGCATCGCATCCCTGGTGGCCGGCGCGCTGCTGCTTCTCAGCATCTTTCTCGCCTGGGTCGCCCCAACGAAGGCGCTGGGAGCGAACCTGGGCGCCGACCCGGGAGTCATCGTTACTTTCCTTGCCGGGCTGGCCGGCCTCGTGTGCGGCGTCGCCGCAATCGGCTTCGCCTTCATCCCCAGGAGGCGACTCCGCGGCGCTCTGCTGCCGCTGGCGGGGCTCGTCGCTCTGGCCGCGCTCGTCGCAGCCGTTCTTCTTGAGGAGATACCCCTGCTGAACAGCTACTTCCGGGAGCTGGTCGTCATGCGCGAGGGGTTCTACCTGTACATCGCCGCGGCGGCCGCGCTCGCCGTTCTCGGCATCATCCAGCTGCGGCGCGCCTGAGCAGAGCCATCAGGCGGGTTGCCAGAGCGGCTCGACCCACGAGACGAGGTGCACGATGGGGTCCACGACGCACTCCCGCACGAGCGTGCGCACACCTTCGTGCCGGGCGATGAAGGCGGCTACCGGCGGGCTAGCCGAATAGTAAAAGCCAATGTAGTCGCGCCCGGCCGGGCTCTGGCGCAGCACCTCGTCACGGAACGTGCGCAGCACGTCTATCTCGGCTGCCGTGCCCGTTCCGTAGGCGGCCGTGGCAATGAAGCAGTCGCCGAGAAGGAAGTCCCACATGGCCTCTTCTTCTTGCTCCTCCGCTTCGCGGTTCTTGGCGACTTCAAGGGCCACCTCATAGAGGGCGTCCTGGCCGACGGCGAGCACGTCCGCAAGCTCGACAGCCTCTTCCTGCACGCAGGCAACAGCCTTCGCAAGCTCGCTGGGTCGATGCGTCACGAATGCGCCGCCAAGCGGGTCGCCGGGGTCCACGAACAGGCCCGCGAGACCTCACCTCACCTCTCCTTTCAGCAACGGCATGCACGACGAGAACGCGCCGTCGAGCGTCTCCGCGACCATGTTCTGCCTGGCGGCGGCCTTCGACAGTGACGAAGGCGGGGCCAGGCGCAGTTCGCCAGCCACAGCCGTGCACTGACCGCTCGCCTTTCTCACCGCATCCAACCACGCCATGGTGATATCAGTCTCGTCGCGGGGTACGAAACTCGGAAACAGCAAGTCATCAAAAGCGTCGCAGATGCCTTCGAGCGCGGCCTCCGCATCGCCATACGCGACAGCCATGGCTTGAAGGTAGGCTAACTCATCCTGGTTGAGATGCTCTCGGAAGAGCTTGATTTCCTCTTCGTCGAGCTGCTCTTCACCGAGTTGCTCTTCGCCGTCTGCGGCCCGGACGGAGCCCCAAGACAGGGAAAGCAACAGGGAGCAGAGCAGAAGCACCGAGACAATGCGTTTCATGCCGCCACCATCTCAGTACAGGGTCTGATATCCAGTATGTGAACAGAGGGTAGCGGCGTCAAGTGCAACACAGCCGGAGTGCATGACGCACCGCACGGCAGCATACGCCAGTCCTGTCACACCGGCTCCCAGAGAGGTTCAAGGAGGGACACAACACGGACGATGGGATCCACGATCCCTTCCCGCACAGCGGTGCGCAGCATCTCGTGCCGTGCGATGAACTCCGCTATCGGTGGACTGGCGCCATAGTAGAAGCCGATGTAGTCTCGCCCGGCCGGACTCTGCCGCAGCACCTCGTCCCGGAA
>Ga0209609_10002339_pt1 | contig 10849 bp, 10 predicted proteins | sample LakKivw325mmetaG_FD_184136 | JGI IMG/M metagenome (GOLD analysis project Ga0209609, IMG submission 184136) | Anoxic lake water microbial communities from Lake Kivu, Rwanda to study Microbial Dark Matter (Phase II) - Lake Kivu water 325m metaG... | ecosystem: Environmental > Aquatic > Freshwater...
GCATAGAATATAAAGGTCCAAGGTCTGAGGGCAGGGGCAAAGAGGCCGGTTTTGTTAATGGGTGAGGTCATGGGTCTTAAAGATTTTACTTTACCCCTTCACTTTGCCCAAACTGGCTTCTTATCCCTATCCTTAATTTAAAAAATACTCCCCCAAAAAGGTCTGCTCAAGATCAATACGATGCCCGCAATAACAATCAGCAATATTCCTTCCTCACTGTTCTCCACAAAATTCTTGAATTGCCAGTGAACCTTCTCCTTTGAGTAGGACGACCATCGGGGAATATAATCCGGGACCTTCTGGTCGTAATCCTCAAATTGGGCCCCAAAGATTCTCTTCAGCCGGTCCCCTTCCACCCTCTTTTTATAGGGGATATAGTGAAAGCAGAACATCAGTGTAGAGGCCGCCAGCAGGTAGATATTATCTCCGAGGATGCAGAAGCCTGTGGTGATCAGGATGCTTCCGATGTAGAGCGGATTCTTCACATAGCCATAGGGGCCGCTGATCGTCAGGACCTCATTTTTCTGCAGGTGGCCTGCGGCCCAGATGCGTATCCATTCTCCGATGAGGATCAGAATGATACCGATCAATATCCCCGGCATGCGGGGTTTGGCAAAGAGGACTAAAAGGACAGCTCCAATAAACAGCGGGATTCTTCTCATCTTTTTCTCTCTTTCCACCTCACCTCTCATCCGGCGATCAATGAGGACTTCTCCCTCCTTTTATAAATGAGAGGAAGGTTTCTGAGGCAGAATTTCATATCCTCTCTTCAATGTCGTATTGGATGTGGCGTTGCTTCATCCATCTCACCCCTAAGAGATCGACGAAGGACCGCCACACTCGGTTCCGAATATTATACTTCGACTTTCCAAACCTTCTGGGCCGATGGGAAACCGGAACTTCAATGATCCGGTAACCCTGCATCCTCACTAGGGTGGAAAGAAACCGATGCATTCCGTTAAAGGCAGGAAGCTCCCTGATGCACTCCCTCTTGAAGGCTCGAAGGGTACAGGCACTATCCTTGATCTCATCTCCGCTCAGGCGGTTGCGGATCGCATTGGCAATCTTTGAAGAGATCCTCTTGAGCCATGGGTCCTCCCGTTTAATCCTCCATCCGGTGGCCATGTCATACCGGTCCAGATATTCCAGCAATTTTGGTATGTCAGCAGGATCATTCTGGAGATCCGAATCCAAAGTGACGATCTTCTCTCCCCGGACCTCGCGCATTCCCGCCCATAGGGCCGTGCTTAAACCTCGATTTTCCTTGAAACGGAGGATCCGAAGAGAAGGGTGCAGGGAAGCCATCTCTCTCAGAATCCTTCGGCTTTCGTCTGTGCTCCCATCATCCACGAAGACAATTTCGTAAGCACATCTGAGGCGGCCTAATACCTCCACCAGCGTGGGAATAAGGATGGGGAGGTTTTCCTCTTCGTTATAGACAGGAACCACCACTGATATTTCAACGGATCGAGCAGGATTCATCATTCATCTCATCAACAACCAACGTCAGCCATGAAACTCCAATAACCAAATCCCCTGCCTGCGGCAGGCAGGCAAGCTCCAAATAATCCCCAATCACCGGCTCTTCCTTTATTTCGGTTATTGGTAATTGGAATTTGTTTGATGATTGGTGTTTGATGTTTGGTTATTCCCCGATATTACCTATTCGAAATCAGCACAATATCATCGCCGCCCACATTCCTTCGGGCGATTAACTGGACCTTCGGTCTACCTTCCAGCGTCTGAAATTGAGAAAAATTCCTGAATTTGAGAAGGCAAAAGACCCTTTCCCGGGAGTTCAGGAAACTGAAAAGCTCTTCGCTCTTCTCTAACTCCAAAATGGGGACAATCCCCGTATAAAAATTGTAAGGGCCGCTCCCAAAATCGCCATAGAGTCCCAATTTCTCCCCGGGTTGAATCCGTGAGGTAACTTCCTGACAGATGAACCGGGCTGATTTATATGGGTTTACCAGCGGGAAAACAGTCCTCAATGTATAAAAGAATCCGCCTGCCACCATTCCCGCAAGGAGAAAGAAGATGGCGGCACGATACCTGAAACGGTTAAGAACAAATAGAATAAGGCTCCCTCCCACCAATAGAAAGGCAATGGGGAGGCTGAAGGGTAAATGAGAAGGGAACTTCATTGAAATTACCCAGGGGATTGCGGCCCCCGATATTAAAGCCAGACTCATAAACCCGTAGAGTGGAAAGGTGAGCCATTCATGATGAAAGGATTCAAAGGAGTGAGAGATAAAATCATCCCAGAGTTTTCCAACCATCAGGGAGACTGCCGGAAAGAGGGGCAGAAGGTAGATCCCCCGTTTCCCTTTGGAAAGCGAGAAGAATATAAAAATAACAATGAGCCATACCAATAGGAAAAGGGACTCTTTCCTGCTTTTAACCATTTCTTTAGAGAGACCATAGGCAATTGCCCCGGGCAGGAAAATGACCCAGGGCAGAAAATCAACCGGAAAGTTATAGAGATAGTAATAGATGGGTCGGATGTGAGAACCCGTTCCTCTCGTAAAATGCCCTAAAGAGTGATGGATCAGGGTAGCCTGAAGATAATCTCCTCCCCCTATTAAAATGGCTGGAAGATACCAGGATAATACTATAGCCAGATAAAGGATGATCCCCAAAAGGAGCTTCATCCTTCTGATCCCTTCCCAATCTTTTTGAACAGTGAGATAGACCAGGCTGACCAGAAGGGGAAGGGTAAAACCGACTGGCCCTTTGGTTAAAGTCGCCAATGCCATCCCGATATAGAATCCGTAGATGGAGGAACTTCCCCTCTCCCCCTCTCCGGGTTTAATTCTATACCATCGAAGAAAACATAATAGGGATAGGGTGGTAAAGAAGGTAAGTGTCGTATCGATATTGGCCCGTGTTGAAAGATAGGCGAATTCAATGCCGGTCGCAAGAATGAATCCGGAGAGGAATCCTCCCCGGGATGAAAAGAGATGTTTACCTAAAACGAAAGTAAGCAGAACAGTTAGCGTCCCAAAAAGGGCAGAGGGAAATCTCGCCGAGAACGAGGTGAATCCCTGCCAGAGAAAGGACGAAAAGGCGATGAACCAGAAAAAGAGGGGTGGTTTATCCGTGTAAATCCTCCCATTGAAATGCATCAAAACCCAATCCCCTCCGTGGACCATCTCTCTGGCTACCTGAGCATAACGGGGTTCATCCGGATTCCAGAGATCCCATCGATTAAGGTTAAAAAAGAAAAGCATGAAACAAAAGGCCACTAAAATAGCCATTTGAGCCCATTTCTGCGGGTAGATTCTTAAAAGTCTTTGATTCAATCTTCCTCCATCTTTGATGTGTTTTATCGTTTCCCCACTTTATTGAACAATCGTATCCTTCCCAAGTTTTTTATGAGGGACAGAGTAAAACTAATTTCCCTTTCTTATAGTGAAATTCTTGAATAAAGACCATGGATGGATGTCTCTGAATTCGAACCTCCTCATATTTTTCTTTCGGCATCAGCACCAATGTTTGCCCCTTTCTCTTCAGGAGTTCCAAAAAATTTTCGGTATCTTTCAGGATCGGAAGGGGAGTGATCGGGTCCAGATAAAAATTGACCTCCTCAATTGTACTTGAATCCAATTGAAATCCGAATAATTTGGATTCTTTTAATAAAGGTTTGAGCTCACACACCAGAACCATCCCGGGCGAATAAGTACGATCCCTTTGGATCCAGTAGTATTCTCGGAGATGCCAGATAGAGACCACCAAAAAAATAGGAATTAGAAAATATAACATTTTCTTTTGCCATCTCCCTCCAATCATCAGGGCTAATGGCGGGAGGGCTGGAAGGAGGTATCGGGAGGTTCGATATTTAAATAAGGTAAGAAGGATAAAAAGAGTAATAAACCAAATGAGTAAAAAGGGCTCTCCCGGAGGGCCCCCTTTCATTTTCCGTTTCCAAAAATAAATAAATAAAAAAGGGATTAGAATAGACCAGGGGGCAAACTCGAGCCAGATTCGAATAAAGTAAAAGTAAACTGGAGCAGTGCGGGTTAGAATTTCATTGTTCCTTACTAAATCAATACTTCTCCCCAATCCAACACGATAGATGAAAAGAAAGACCCAGGTCAGGACGGTCAGCCCCAAAATGAGATAACCCCAAAAAAAGTCTTTACTTACCCATTGATTCCACTTTTTTTCCTTGACGAGAAAGATGGCCATGATGAGAAGTGGAATAGACAACCCAAAAGGGCCTTTGGTTAATGTCCCGAGGCCAATAAAAAAGAAGGAGAGTGCATAAAAGAGAGAGCGCCTCTTCCCGGAGCCCTCGTATCCACTGAAAAAAAAGTAAAGGGATAGAAGGATGAAGAGGCATAGGATCATGTCCGTCTTGGCCAATCTCGACTGAAAAAAATACTGATAGCTGGAGAGGAGGGCTCCTCCTGCAATAAGACCGGATTGAATTGAACCATAGATCTGTCTCCCCCAAAGAAAAAGGATGATGACACCGATCCAGGCTGAAAGGGCAGACGGCAATCTGGCGAGTAAGGGGGTCACCGAGCCATGGATCGAGGAGGGAATAGCAATGAGCCAGAAGACCAGAGGAGGTTTATCTATGAAGATTTCTCCATTCAGGTGGGGAACCACCCACTCCCTGGATCGGATCATCTCCCTGGCTATTTCTGCATATCGGAGATAACCGTGATTTTCAAGGCTTCTGCCCCAGAGGTTGAAGAAGAGAATGAGACCACTCGCAAGGATGAAACCCCCGGTGATCCACCCCTCCATCTGCTTTTGTCCAATCAAACTATTTTCCTCTTAAAGGGTGATGGGAATTGAGTTCTGAACTGAACTTCTTCTTATAAATAAAGTAGAGGTTCCGAGTATAGATAATAGGATTGAGAAGATAAGCGGCGATAAAGACCGGATCCATCTGCCGAATGGCATAGGCCAGAAGGATCAATCCCCCTCCCAAGCTGAAATACCAGAAGGCGATCGGGATGACACTCTCCTTTCTTTTTTCAGAGGCAATCCATTGAACGACAAACCTCATGGTAAACATCGCTTGACCGATGAACCCAAAGAGGACCCAGAAGTCCAGTTGAAATCTCGGATACCTGACCGATAGGTCATGAAAGAAATCCGTTACGAAGCCAAATAAGGAAAGCAATTCCATTTTAAATCCTCTCTTCGATGTCATAACGGATGTGCCGGCTCTTCATCCATCTCACAGCCAGAAGATCAACAAAGGCTCGCCACATCCGATTCCAGGTGGTATATTTTGAAACCCCGAATTTCCTTGGATAATGGGCAATCGGAATTTCGATCACTCGAAATCCTTCCATCTTCACCAAAGTGGGCATGAAACGGTGCATCCCCTTGTAAAGTTTAATGTCCTGGAGGCATTCCCTTTTATACGCCCGAAAGGTACATCCGCTGTCCCGGATCTTCTCCCCGCTGAGCCAATTGCGGATACCATTTGCAATCCTTGAGGTGATTTTTTTAACCCAGGAATCCTCCCTTTTCTGACGCCAACCCGTAACCATATCGTACTCCTTGAGATACTCCAACATCTTTGGAATATCTCCCGGATTGTTCTGGAGATCGGCATCCAGTGTAATAACCACCTTCCCCTTGGCCCCCCTTAATCCTGCCGCTCCTGCCGCCGTCTCACCGCAGTTCTTTTTAAATCCGATGAGATGGAGCTCTGGAAATTTAGAAATCATCTCTTTGATGACCATTCGACTTCCATCAGTACTTCCATCATCGATAAAGATCATTTCGTAGCTTTTCCCCAATGGGGCAATGGTTTCCACAATTTGAGGGATAAGAATGGGGAGATTCTCCTCCTCATTATAAACAGGCACGACAACGGAGACATCGATTTCCTCTTTTTCTTTCATCAGGGTCTTTACTCTCCTCTGGAATGCATTATCCTTTGAAGAAATTTTTAATCGCTGTACAAATATACCCCACCTTCTCCTTATCCAATTCTGGGAAGATGGGTAAAGAAAGAATCTCCTTGGCCACTTTCTCTGTTCTCTCGAGACGATCTTGGGAACCCAAAATGTGTCTGGTGGCTGGCTGCAGATGGCAAGGGATAGGATAATGAATCCCTGTCTGAATCCCTTTTTCCTTCAGGTAAGTGGCTAACGCCTCTCTCCTTGAAGTCTGAATGACATAAAGATGGAAAACAGGTTCGGCCCCGCCTTTGACTTTGGGTGTTACCACTGGAGTCCCCTTTAATCCTTCATCATACCATTGGGCTATCTGTCTTCTGGATTCATTAAACCGATCCAATCTCTGGAGTTGCAATCGGCCTACGGTTGCCTGAATTTCATTAAATCTTAAATTGTAGCCCACCCATTCATGTTCATATTTTTCCCTTCGGCCGTGATCTCTCAGCATTCGACAACTGGTTGCGATTCTTTCATCCGATGTCACAAGGATTCCACCATCTCCGAAGACCGTTAGGTTCTTAGAGGGATAGAAAGAAAAACATCCGGCAATCCCGAAGGACCCTACCCTTCTCCCTTGGTATCGTGCTCCATGAGCCTGGCAGCAATCCTCTAATACAAAAAGTCCGTATTTTTCTGCCAGCTCCAAAATGGGATTCATATCCGCAGGATGCCCGTAGAGATGGACAGGGATGATCCCTTTCATTTTTTTGACCCCTGAACTCTGGCCCGCCTTCTTTAAAATTCTTTCGAGATGTTCCAGATCCATCGTAAAGGTTTCATTGATGTCCACGAAGATGGGAGTGGCACCCACATGAAAGATTGGTTCAACGGTTGGAAAAGCCGTCAGGGAGGGAACCAGAATTCCATCCCCATGTCCAACTCCTAAAGCCTTGAGACAGAGAAAGAGGGCGGAGGTCCCGGAAGAGGTAAGCACAGCCTGTTTTACTCCGATGAACTGGGCAAACTCTTTTTCGAAATCTTTACAATGACTTCCTAAAATATATTGTCCCGAGTCAATGACCTGTAAAACACGTTCTTTGATCTCGCTATCCACATAGGGTTTTGAAAGTGGGATGTTCATTGTTATTCCTTTGCTAAAAGATCTAAATTCTTTACCAGTCGATCTCGAATCGATTCCCTCTAAGCGAAGACTCATAACAGGCTTCAACGATTTTCAATGCCCGATAACCCGCCTGGCCATCTACCAATGGTCTTGATCGATTTTTTATTGAATTGATGAAGGCTTTCAATTCCAGTTTAAGCGGCTCTTCCGCATCGAATGGAATTTGAGAAATCTCTCCTTCCAGGGCCGCCCACCGATCTCCTTGTCTCTCGTGCCGATTTTCATAAAAAGACAGGGAACCTTTTTGAAAATCACAGTAGAGGCTTGCTCTATCTCCTACAATGGCAATATCTCTTCGGCGCTCCGGAGGCATATAGCCTGCTTCCACGAAGACAACTTTCTCTCTGTACTCCAATACTGAGATAGAGGTATCGTCCAGAGGGAGGTTCAGGTAATGCCTCACCACTGCCCTCACCGCCTGAGGAGGCTCATCGAAGAGATAATTAAAAAGGTCAAAATAATGGATCGCATCAGTTTGTGTCACTCCCACATCGGTTCTGGGTCTCTTGAATCCCATGAAATGACCATAGGCATAGCGAACCGTTCCCAACTCTCTCTTGTTCAGAAAGTCTTTTATCTTTGACGAAGCAGGATGGTATCGATAAATATGGCCGACCTGTAGAATTAAACCCTTCCCATCAGCCATCGAAATCATCTCTTTCGCTTCCTGAGAGGTTAAGGCGATGGGTTTCTCTACAAAAATATCCTTGCCTTTCTTAAAACAATCTTTGGCAACAGCCAGATGGCTATCGGCTGGCGTCACAATATCCACTCCATCCACCCCATCAAGAAAATCAAGGTAATGAGTCGATAGATGATCCAGCGGAATAGAAAACTCTTTGCACGTCTTTAATTGATCAGGGTCCGAATCGACGACATAGAGTTCATCCACTAATGGTGCGAGCGCCTTGAGATGGTTTCTCCCCCATCTTCCTACCCCGATCAATAAAAGTTTCAACCTCATCCGTGAACCACCTTTACTCTTTTTTTTGTTTCTTATTTCTCAAAATAATGGTAAAAAAAATGAAGGAACAAATCCCCCATGACAAGAAAATAATTGTCCCCGCATAGAGAATCCAACCTTTATCCTGAACGATTGGAAAGACCTGAGTGAATACTCGCTTTTCAAAAGAATCTTCGAAGGCGAAGCTCTCTTTAAGGGTGATTAAGTTTTCCTTAATTATATGCTCATCCACATCAACTTTCAATATATGATGAAATTTTCCCCATTCCGGTTGCCTTTTTTTTAAACGACCCCCTCCTCCGATGACAATCAGGTTCACCCCATTCCTCTCTCCCCTCCAATAACCATGATAATGCCCGAAAAAACAGGTCTTCACTCTATAGGCTTCCACAAGAGAAAAAAATTCATCTTCGTTCGGGAGGGGCCCCTCAGGTTCCTTTTCAACCTCTTTGGGCGGATAGTGGATAAAGACGAAGATATGCTTGCTACCCTTCCCCTTTTTGGATAAGACTTCCTGGAGATAATTTAAGTAACCATTTGGATTCTTCGGGTCAACCTCCGAAAGAATAAAAAGGCAGTGATTGAAAGTGAAATCAAAGTTCCTTGCTCCATAAAGAGAATCAAAAACCTCTGGCGTCACCTTCCTCGCCCTATCATTTATTTTTACGGAAGTATAGTCAATATCATGGTTTCCGGGTACGAGAAAGACAGGAAAGGACGGTTTTATTTCTGTACTCATCTCCTTCAAGAAGTAACGATGCTCCCATATATCAGGCTTTTTAACAAAATCCCCGACAATGACCATAAATGAAAATTTTCCGTGCTCCAAAGCCTTTTTAATCAAGAACTCTCCCCTTTCACTCCCTTCCGTATCCCCGATGACTAAAAAAGAGAATGGAAATCCTTCCCCCTTCAATACCTTTGTATGAGCAACTTTGTTGCCGATAAGGTACTCCGAGGGGATATTCTCATAATCATGATGGAGCATGCTTACCCATCCAAATAGGCCAGCAAGGAATAAAGAAAAAACGGCTGAGATCATCCATAAGATCGCCCATCGTTTCATTTTGATTTCAACCTTTCTGATCTGTCATCGATCTTCTAAATTTCCAATTTTATAAAAAATTCACTCACGATTTGAAATGAGGATATAGTTCCAGTGTCCAATTTTTATCTGATCGATAGGGTCCATCTCCATCCCTGTATTTCGTTTTAGTCTATCAAACATCTCCGCAAAGACCACGATAAAGACCCGGCGTGGGGAACGAAAAACCTCTTTCAACCGATCTGGAGTTTCTATCTCTTCGATATAAGGCTTCTTCGTATAGTAGATTAATCCATTTGACTTAAACCAATAGGTTTTAATTTCATCTGCGGGCTCCATTCTTTTGAGAATGCTTTCTGAAAATGCCTTCATCGAACGATTGGGATTTAGTTTCGGCGGAAGGGCAAAAGAGAGATGAAGATGAAAAATAGTAAAAGCCACCACAAGGGTTATCAGAGAAGCCCCTCTCATCTCTTTCATAAAGAAAAGAAGCGAGAGGAAAGATCCCACCATCAAATAAAAGAGAAGGGAGAGACCGAAGGAACGATAGTCCATAAGGAATGGGTAAAAATTTTGTGGAATTCCTGACAAGAGAAGAACAAAGCCTATAAGAAAAAGAAGCGTAAGCAAGAGAAGTCCTGGAATAAATCCTTTTGTTTTCTCCAAAGACCGTAACCCGAGATCCCATAGGACCCCAACCATCATCGCTGAAGCTGGATAGAGCGGAAGAAGATAATTATCCTTTTTCCCTTTGGAGAGGGTGAAAAAAAGAAAGATGAAAACGAACCAGACCAAGAGAAAGATAAATTCCTTCCTTTTCTCCCATCCTCTTCGCAGTCCGAAAATGAATGCGGTGGGTAAAAAAACAATCCAGGGGAAAAATTCAGCAGGGAACCTGACGAAATAAAAATAAAGAGGTCCCGGATGAAGATGTTTTCCGCCTTCCACATAGGTTCCTGTGGCTTTCTTAAGCAGAATCCAATGAATATAATCTCTCCCTCCAAACCAACAAGCTGGAATCCACCAGATTAACACGACCATTACGGAAAGGAGAAATCCCCAGAGGAGGGGGCGGCACAAGAATTTTTTGGAATTTTTTTGAAAAAAGGCGAAGAGGAGTAAAATAGGGATTGGCAGGTAGGCCACCGGTCCTTTGGTTAAGACCCCAAGCCCCATAAAGAGACCGGCCAAAAGGTAATACCTCCTCCGGTTCTCATCATTTTCATAACCCAGATAAAAACAGTAGACCGCAAGAAGAAAGAAGAGTGTTAGAAGAGAGTCCATCATTACCCAGCGTGAAATCATGGGAAAAAAGATGCAGGTAGATAGAATGAGTCCGGATAGAAATCCCACTCTAAAATTGAATAGCTTTCCTCCCAAAACAAAAGTGATAACCATCGTAATGAACCCTGCCAGGGCAGAAGGGAGACGATTCGATAATTCAGTATTTTCGCCAAGAAAGAAATTAGAGAGGTTAACCAACCAGAAAAAAAGGGGAGGTTTTTCCGGATAGATCGCCCCATTGAGATGGGGGATGATCCAATCTCCCGTCTCCCTCATTTCCCGGGCAACCACCGCATATCGGGTCTCATCAGGCTCCCAGAGATCCCGTCCTCCTAAATTAAAAAGAAAGAGGAGGATTCCTATTCCAAAAATGATAAAAAAATATACCTGCCGCCGATCCATGAAATTTATGATCCTTTCAAATGTGCGATTCTAACGGATTGCAATTCAATCCAATTCAATAATACCAGTAACTTAGCGAAGAATAAACTTTATTTTTTATATAT
>Ga0209609_10002344_pt1 | contig 10843 bp, 8 predicted proteins | sample LakKivw325mmetaG_FD_184136 | JGI IMG/M metagenome (GOLD analysis project Ga0209609, IMG submission 184136) | Anoxic lake water microbial communities from Lake Kivu, Rwanda to study Microbial Dark Matter (Phase II) - Lake Kivu water 325m metaG... | ecosystem: Environmental > Aquatic > Freshwater...
GGCCTTCACCTGGTGCTGCCCAGGGGCGAAGACGATCACCGTGGTGGCCACCAATGCCGCTGGCACGGTGGTGACGAGCACACACGCCCTGAGCGTCACGGCTCCCAGCTTCGCCCCGCCTGGGTCGCGGTCTGCCGAGGGTGGCTTTGGGACGAGCCAGGGGTGGAGCAGTCAGGAGAGGTACCCCCGCTATCTGGCTGACGTGGATGGCGACGGGCGGGCGGATGTGGTGGGCTTTTTCACCAGCACGGTAGAGGTAGGCCTCTCCACGGGGGCCGGGTTCGGGCCGTCCACACGCTGGATCAGCGCCTTCACCCCCGCCCAAGGCTGGCGCAGTCAGGAAGAGCACCCGCGCTTCGTCGCCGACGTGAACGGCGATGGCAAGGCCGACATCGTGGGCTTCTCCGCCTTCGGGGTCGAGGTCTCCCTCTCCACGGGGAGGGGCTTTGCACCCAGGACGCGCTGGCTCGCCGACTTTGGCACCTTCCAGCGCTGGATCATCCAGAACCTGTATCCCAGGGTATTGGCTGACGTGAACGGAGACGGCAAGGCGGACGTGGTGGGCTTTTTCCGCGATGGGGTCTGGGTCTCCCTCTCTGCCGGTGACAGGTTCCTGCCGAAGACGCGCTGGCTCGCCGACTTTGGCCTATTGCGGAGCTGGGTCAGCTTCTATACCCACCCGCGCCTGGTGGCGGACGTCAATGGCGACGGCAAGGCGGATGTGGTGGGCTTTGTGGGGGACGGGGCTTATGTGGCCCTCTCCACGGGCAGCGGCTTCCAGCGGAAGACATGCTGGATCGCCCCTGGCGCGGCGCAGGGATGGAGAGGCTTCAACGCCTACCCGCGGCTGCTGGGGGACGTGAACGGCGACGGGCAGGCGGACATCGTTAGCTTCAGCAGCGGCGGCGCCTATGTCGCGCTCTCCACAGGGTCACGCTTCTGCCCGGCGACGCTGGGGATCGCCGCCTACGGCAGCGCCCAGGGCTGGATGGGCCAGAACCTGCATCCTCGCGTAGTGGGGGATGTGAACGGCGACCGCAAGGCGGACATCGTGGGCTTCTGGCAGAGTGGGGCAGTGGTGTCGCTCTGCCAGTAGAGCGGACGCTCGCTGGCCCCCGGCCTGGTCGGGGGCCAGCCCCCAATGAAGGCATGTTGCCCTGGCCGGTCCATACTGCTCCCATGATGAACCCCGCACATCTGCCGGGTACGTCCATGCGCAGATCCCAGCTTACGACCAGTTGGGGCCTTCGCCGGGGTATGGCTACGAGGGACCAAGTCATCGCTAGATCCGCCCTCCCCGCACTCCGAATGTCGGACACAACCCGCACAAAAACCTGCTGACACACGGTGAGAGATGTGGTATGATGTCGTTGAGAGGCTGCATCGCCTGGGAACACTGCTCTAGCATGTAGTCGTGTGTACACAGATCGAGTAAGCACGGCCTCTGCAGGGAGAGGATCTATGGAGCGCCGTGAGATCGTCCGTCGGGCCATCCGGTTCGAGTCGCCACCGCGCCTGCCCTTCTTCTTGGGCGCGTGGAGCGACAAGCTGGCGCAGGTGATCGCTGGCTTTCCCAACGACGTCTGCGAATGCTGGGAGATGGACCGCCAGGAGCGGGGCTGGTTCTTTGATCGGGCCGTCGAGGATGACTGGGGTTGCCAATGGCGCGCTACTGAGGTCAAGAACATGGGGCAAGTGGTGGGCCATCCCCTGGCCGATTGGTCCGCCCTGAACCGCTACCTTCCGCCCGATCCTCGCAACCCGTTCTATTTCGCGCGCATCGAGGAGGGCATTGCGGATGCTCAGGATCGCTACACCGTGTTGACCAGCCACTTTACCCTCTTTGAGCGCCTGCACATGCTGCGCGGCTTCGCCCAGACCCTGGAGGATTTCTACCTGGATCCCGAGAGAATCCGCCGCGTGCTGGACGTGATCCTGGAGTGGAAGCTGGCCCACATCGCCGAGGCCGCCCGCCGTTTCGGCAGCCGGGTGCATGGCCTGTTCCTCACCGATGATTGGGGAACCCAGCAGAGCACTTTTATCTCGCCAGCGGTCTTTCGCGAGTTCTTTTCCCCACGCTATCGGACGCTGTTCGACGCCATCCACAGCTACGGCTGGGATGTGATCCTGCATAGCTGCGGGCGAGTGAACGATTTCGTGCCCCTCTTCCTGGAGGCCGGGGCCGACGTGCTCAACATGCAGCAGCCGCGCGCCTATGGCATCCGCGAGTTAGGCGCGCAGTATGCGGGCAAGGTATGCTTTCTCACCACGGTGGACATCCAGGCCACCCTGCCTGGCCAAGACCCCGAGACCGTGCGCGCCGAGGCCCGCGAGCTGGTAGAGCACTGGTCCACGCCCCAAGGGGGGCTGATCGTGTTCAACTATGGCGACTCGGAGGGCATTGGCGTCAGCGACGAGATCGCCGAGGTCATGTTCCGCACCTTCTACGAGCTGCGGAACTACTGGAGCGAGGCTGCGGCCTAGGCAGATGTCGACGCGCTCTCTTTTGCTGACGACATCGGCATGACCGAAAGGGACGGCCGTGAGACACACTCGCACACTCCCAGCCGCGCCGCGGCAGGCACCACTGGCTATGGTGCACGCACCTGAATCGCCGCAGCTCGCAGCAAACATCAAACAGCAACAGCCCCGACGGCCTGCCCGGCGGACAGCAAATCATTCATGCTGACCTTCCAAGTTCAGCCTGCCGATGCCAAGAAAGGGGGGCTCGGCCTTTCGTTGCTGCCCGAGCACGGCGAGCAGGCCTCCTGCGAACTGCAGATTCGTCTGGATGATCAACGTGCCCAGTTTGGTCCCGGTTCATTGAACGGCTTCGCGGGCAATCAGAAGTCGCCGCGTGAAGGTGGCGCACCAGATGGCGGTGGCAACTGTGCGATCGAGAACCTCATCGGTGTCAATCGGTCTTTCATGGTTCGTGTCATCGTCAAGGGCGACGGCAAGATCGGCGCTTCCCTGATTGACGCGGAGATCGCAGGGCAGCGCACGATGATCTCCTACCGCCCTGATCTCACTGTGCAGAAGCTGACCTTCCGCGCAGAAGGCGTGGAACTCGTGAATGTCCGGATCGCGGCGCTACTGCTCTGACAGAAGGAGCCAAATGGGCCAGAGGAATGACACGGACAACAGATCCGCACCGTCTGCGACAGGTGCCACGGCCGGGCAGCGCGCCATTGACGAGACCGAGGCTCTGATTGCCGCGGCCCAGAAACTGCGAGCCAAGCTCTACGAGGACCCGCACCGGCCGCAGTACCACTTTCTGCCGCCCGAGGCCTGGATGAATGACATCAACGGGTCCATCTACTGGAAAGGCTGCTATCACATCTTCTACCAGCACAACCCAGAGGGGGGGTACTGGAAGTGGATGCAGTGGGGACATGCATCGAGCACGGACCTGGTGCATTGGGTGCATCACCCGATCGCCCTCACGCCGACCCTCGGCGGCCCCGACCGCGACGGTTGCTTCAGCGGGGGAGCATTCCTCAGTAGAGAGGGAGTGCCCACGTTCATCTACCACGGCGTGCCCGACGGAACCTGCCTTGCGAAGAGCTATGACGACTTGCTGATTCACTGGACCAAGCATCCCGCCAATCCCGTCATCAAAGTGCCAAAGCCTGGCGAGGCCGGGTATGGCGTCTACAACGTGTTTGACCCCTCCTCGGCGTGGATCCAAAATGGTTACTACTATACCGGCTTGGGGAATCAGAAACACGTGCGTGGGGACTTGCTAAAGGGGGACGGTGACACGGTGTACCTGTTCAAGTCGCAAGACCTCGCCGCTTGGGAGTACGTTGGGCCGTTCTACGAATCGGACCGGAAGTGGACCGAGGCGGATGAGGACAACGCAGTGCCGGATTTCTTTCCCCTGGGCGACAAGCATATGATGCTGTTCACTAGCCATCTGCAAGGGACGCAGTACTACCTGGGCCGGCTGGAAGGGGAGCGCTTCATACCGGCGCAGCATGCCCGAATGTCATGGCCGGGAGGCGAGTTGGGTGGCGGTCGAACCCTGCAGGACGGACAAGGGCGCCGCATCTACTTCGACTGGATTCGCGAGCGTCGGGGTGTTGAGCGGGAGCGCGAATCGGGCTGGTCCGGAGTGATGACGTTGCCGCGTGTGCTTTCGCTCGGTGACGACGGCACGCTGTGCATCGAACCGGCACCCGAAATGGCGGTCTTGCGCCGGAACCATCGCATCCTGCGCGGTATCCGCCTTCCCGGCGGTTCCGAACGCTCGTTGGACGGTGTGCGGGGCGATGCGCTGGAGCTGGCGCTCGAGATGAGGGGACAGAGCCCGGGTGACTTTGGGGTCAAGGTTTGTTGTTCTCCGGACGGCGCCGAGCAGACGCTCATCTCCTTCGATCCGGCCGCAAAGAGGCTCAAGGTGATCATGGCTCAATCAAGCCTCGACAAGTGCATCCAATACCCTTACTACCGCAACGCCGCCGCCCTCGCCCGCCTTCCCGAAGAAAAGCGGATGATGCAGGCGCAGGAGGCTCCGCTGGAATTGCGCTCGGGCGAGAGCCTCAGGCTGCGCATCTTTGTGGACCGCTCGGTTCTGGAGGTGTTCGCCAACGGGCGGCAGTGCATCACGCAACGGATCTACCCGACGCGCCGCGACAGCCTCGGCGTGGTGCTCTACAGCCACGGAGGCGAAGTGACCGTCCAGACGGCGGAAGCCTGGGACATGGCGCCGGCGCACTGATAGCCTCTTCGGGGCAGGATAGTGGCCCAGGACCATCCATCCCGGCTGCAACCGCGGCCGACTGGCCGCATTCATTCATGAAGGGAGATCATCATATGGAACTGCACGTCGAGAATCTAGCCACCGCCAAAGGGGTCATCCAGGCCTGCCAGCTCAAGTGGACCAACTCCTGGCTTTTTGTAGTTGATGCGCCCAAGGGGAGCATCGTCTGCGGCTCCTTCGACATCGAGGCCCTCAACGCCTTTGGGCTTCCAGCGGCCAAGATCGTGCCCGCGCCGGGCAACCCGGCCTACAATGTCGGTCAGTTCCTGGAGCGCCGCATCACCCACGTCAACGCGCTGGCGGCAGCGGCGGGGGTCAGGCCGGGGATGTCGGTCGAGGAAGCGGCCGAGGCGATGTCATAGCCCACCTGCCGTAGGGCTGACAGGCAGTTGGTTTGATATAGTCCCAGGCGACGATACATAGTTGCCGGGAAAACATCTGCAGCACATCAGGAGCTGCCATGGCAAAGACCATCCAACGCGACGAGGCATCGCAGATGGACCCGGTGCGCGCGGCACAGGAAGCGCAACTCTCACACGACCCTACCTTGCGTCGCTTCGCCGCATCGCGGCAAGAGCTGGCCGCGGATCCTTACAGGCCGCTCTATCACTTTGTCAGCCCCGAAGGCAATCTGAACGATCCGAACGGGCTCTGTTTCTGGCAGGGGCGCTGGCACCTCTTTTACCAGGCCTTTCCGCCCGCGAATCCGCGGCCGCATTGGGGGCACGCGGTCAGCGACGATTTGGTCCATTGGCGCGACCTGCCCTATGCGATCACGCCAGGCCCCGAGGAGGCCTGCTGGTCGGGATCAACTCTTGTCGAGGACGACCGCGTGATCGCCATGTACCACGGCCACCAGCTCGGCAACATGGTGGCCGTGGCGAGCGATCCGCTGCTGCTGGACTGGGAAAAGGTCACGGGCACCACAGTGCTCCCGAATCCGTGCCCGATTTGGACGCGGACCGCGGGCGGCGAGCCGATGCGCGGCGTGCGCGGCAATCCGGTACCCCCAGGCGCCATCAATTTCGTCTATGACCCTTGCATCTGGAAAAAGGAAGGCGCCTACTACTCCATCTCCGGCGGGGCCCTGCCACACGGACCCAGCGGGCGGCGCATCCGCGCAGAGTTCCTGTTCCGCTCGCGCGACCTTGCGACATGGGAGTATGTGCATCCCTTCTTGGAGGGCGATATCTTCGGTCTGGTGGGCGACGATGGCGCTTGCCCCTACTTCTGGCCCATCGGCGACCGGCACATCTTGCTGCACTTTAGCCACATGAGCGGCGGGCACTACCTGCTGGGTGACTATGACGTCGGCCACGACAAGTTCGTGGTCACCCATGGCGGGCGTTTCACCTTCGGCGCCTGGTATCCTGGCGGCGTGCACGCGCCCACGGCCACCCCCGACGGCCAGGGCAGCGTGATCGCGCTCTTCAATATCAATCCTGCCAAGCCTACGCCCGGCTGGAACCAGATCATGAGCCTTCCAAGGCGCCTGACCCTGTTGGGCAGGGACGAACTGGCGATGGCGCCCGCCGGCGATATCGAGTCTCTGCGATACGACCATCGGCATGTGGCGGCGCAGGTGCTGCCGGCCAACCGTGAGGTGGTGTTCGACAGCGTACAGGGTAAGGCGGTTGAGGTCGCGGTCGAGATCGATCCCAGGAACACGCAGATGGTGGAACTCAATGTCTTGCGCGCCCCAGGCAGGGAGGAGTTCACGCGCATCGCCTTCTACAGACATCGGGGCTACGTAGACTGGCAGCGTAGTGACGGCTGGGCGCGCTTTCGCGAGTCGCGCGACAGCCTTATCGTGGTTGACACCTCCTACGCGTCGGAGCTTCCCGACGTCGAGTCACGCGCGCCGGAGACCGCGCCGGTCTACCTGGTGCCCGGTGATAGGCTGAAGCTGCGCGTGTTCGTGGACAAGAGCGTTGTTGAGGTCTTTGCCAATGATCGCCAGTGCGTGGCCGTGCGCGTCTATCCAGGCCGGGAGGAGAGTGCGGGCGTCTCGCTGCGCGCACAGGGTGCGGACGCCGCGCTCTGTGGCCTTGACGTCTGGCAAATGCACACCATCTACGAGTGAGTCGGCGGGGTCTATGGCAGAGCGAGATCTGGCCAGCACGGTGATCTTCCGCCAGGTGGGCTCGACGCAGCCCATCATCATGGGGAACGCTTTCGATACTGGCACCGACAACTATCTGGCCAACAAGGCGGCCGACATCTCCGTCTGCACTCGTACATGGACGGCCCCCGGACGGCCATGGGCGCCATACGCCACGACACGACCGGCCTGGGCAGTCCAGTGCTCGCCGAAGAGTTCGGCTGGTTCAGAGGCAATACCTTTGGCTCGCGGGGAGCGTTAGCATCTGCTCTTGCGCGGCCTCCTTCGAGTTCGGCATGAACTATGCGTGCACGGCGGGTTCTTCGCCGGCAATGGAGGTATACCGCCGGCTGTCGTATGTAGGCGGCCTGTTGGCCTGCAAGCCACGCGCTGAGCCAGTGTACCTGGCCGTGCCCATGGAGTTTGCCGCGTTTGTCCCGCATGTGGGCTATCGCCCGAAGGCCAAGCTGTTCGCGCAGACTGTGCTGGCACTCTGGACGTCGGGTGTGGCTTTTGGTGTATGGCAGGAGGACATGCTGGCTCAGATGCCGGCGAGCGCCAGGTGGCCTCTTCGTCCAAGCTGGCGGAGAGCGAAGGGGAGCTGGCCCTCAACGGCGAGGTGATCGCCCGCTCCGATGGGGGCCGCTACATCCTAAGGTCCGCCGATAGTGCCGACCTGAGGCTCGCCCGCGCCATCGACCTGATAGCTTATGGCCCCATGACCTTGACAGCCAGCGCGAGGCTTGCGCGTGGTCAGGTGGTGGATCACAGAGGTCAGGTGCGTGAGGAGGTTGTGCTCCGGAGAGTTGATGGAAGAGCATCTGTCAGCATTGATGAGGGCATGGTCCCCTTCAAGATCCGTTTATCAGAGGCATAAAGGAGGCATGTGTGGACGTAGTCTCTAGCCCGATGACACCGAAGCAGCGCATTCTGGCGGCCATGCGCCACGGTATCCCCGACCGGGTCCCCGTCTACCCGGGTCTAGGTCCCTGGTACGCAGCGCGCATCACCGGTCTGACGATGTGGGATGTGACCCTCGGCGACCCGGATGTATTGCCTGAGCTGATGCTCGAGATGAACCGTCGCTACGGCTATGACGATTGGTTCTGGATCGCCTCTGGCCTCGAGGGCGGGCGCCGCGATGGTATCTCATTCGAATGGCGGGAAGAGCTCGTGCGGCGCACCGGAGAAGAGATCGTGAAGCGCTCCTGGGTAGATACGCCCTACGGGCCACTGGAGCGCATTGTCGTCTATCCGAAGCATGACCCCGCCTGGGAGATCGAGAAGCCCATCAAGGATATTGATCGCGACTGGCCCCGCCTCCGGGCACTGTTGGGGGAGGATTGGCTCTGGAAGCGCGAGCTTCCTCGCTGGCACTACCGCCTGGGAGATCGGGGTGTCTATCCCCTCGGCGTTGCTCTGCCCGTCGACTGGTGGTACGACTGGCGAGATGGCACCGTGCAGCAGCTCATCTACGACTTGGTTGACCGCCGTGACAAGATGCACGAGATCCTGGACTACTACCACGACTATGCCATGGTCTATCTCCAAGCCGCACTCGAGGTGCGCCCCGACGAGATCATCCTCGCTGGCTCGACCTCCTCTCTGTCCGTCCTCTCCCCTGCTCTGTACCGTGAGTACAACCTGCCCTTCGTTAAGGAAGTGACCCGGCTGTGCAAGCAGGCCGGCGTCGTCTCGCACCAGCATAGCTGCGGCCGTTCGCGGGGCATCGTGGAGATGAGCTATGCCGAGACGGACCTGGACGTCATGGAGCCGCTGGAGCGACACCCCGGGGGTGATGTCGACCTGGCCGAGGTGAAGCGGCTGTACGGATACAAGCTCTGTCTGAAGGGCAACATCAACACCTTCGACATGCTCTTGCGGGGCACGCCGGCGGAGGTGGAAGCGGAGGCACGGGCCTGCATCGAGGCCGGGGCGGCCGGGGGAGGCTTCTGGCTCTCGACCGGCGATCAGGCGGGGCGCGACACGCCTGAGGAAAACATCTGGGCCATGATCGAGGCGGCCCACAAGTACGGGCGGTATGACCAAGATGGGAACAGGCACCCCTAAGGTGCTAGAGGCAGCCTTGAATAGGGAGGAATGAGAATGGCGGAGAGCGTGAGCAGAGCCCAGGAGGCACGCCAGAACCTCAAAGGTTGCACTATCTGGCTGTGGCACTACCTGCACGGGGACTGGCAGTGGACGCTCGCCCGTGCCTGGCACGAGACGCGCTATCCCTTCGCCGTGGCCGAGGCGCTGGACATCATGCAGCGCGACCCCGAGTTCATGTATTTCATTGACTCGGCGAGCGAGTTCTTTGAGCCGGTCCAGCGGCGGCTGGGCGCGCGCTTTGAGGAGTTCAAGCAGCGCGTGGCCGAGGGGCGCATCCGCATCACGGCGCAGGTGACCAGTTGCCGCCCGAACCAGGTGGGCGACGAGACCTTCCTGCGCAACCTGCAAATGGGGCGGGCCATCTTTGAGGCCGTGTTGCCGCCGACGGATCTCAGCCATTTTCACAACATTGACATTGGCATCGGCCAGAGCCAATTGCCGCAGATTCTGACCCAGGCCGGCTATACGCACTACCGGTCCGGGCGGCCCATTGGAGCGATGAACGCCCGGGGCATCCCCCAGCAGTTCATCTGGGAAGGGCCTGACGGCTCGCGAATCCTGGTCACCCGGGGCGTCAACGTCGGGCTCTTCATGAGCGACCACCTGCCGCCGGACCATACTCAGGATTGGGATGGGGTGGTGGCCGCCCTGTTCGAGGAGTTCTTCCGCGACCAGTTGGAGTGTGACCGCTCGCCCAGCGGCCAGTTGGCCATGGTCCAGGGCATCGACGACGGGAGGCCGTTCCGCACCGGCGACGACGTCTACGTCGACATGCCAGGCATCGTGGCCGAGTGGCGCCGGCGCGAACAGGTGCCCATCCACTGGTGCACGCCGCTCGAGTTCGGCCAGGCGGTGGCCGAGCACGCCGACAAGCTGCAAGTGGTCAAGGGCGTCCTCGACGCCTGCGACTGCCACTACAACCTGGCCAACGGCGGCTCCAACGGGCTGTGGCACTGGCGGCAGATGAATGACCGCCACCTGCTACGGGCCGAGTGTTGGGCCGCCGCGGCGGCGAGTGCCGGCTTCCCCTACCCCCAGGAGGCACTGCAGCGCCTCTGGCGGGAGCATCTGACCTACCAGGCCCATGCCAGCGAGTTCGCCTTCCAGGAGGATTTCGATCACCTCGTCGACATGGCGCGCGACGTCCAGTACCAGACCTCACGCATCGAGCAGGGGGCCTTGATGGCGCTCGCGCAGGCGGCTGGTGGCGGCGACCACACGGCCCAGGTTGTCTTCAACCCCCATCCTTGGCCGGTGCAGGCCGACGTGGAACTCACCCACTTTTGCATCGTGCCCGGCGTCGAATCGCTGCAGGCGGTTGACGAACAGGGCCAGCCCCTGCCGCAGCAGCGCCTGTGGGAGTTCCGCCACGGGCGCAACGCAGGCGCTATCAACGAGCAGCGGCGGCTGGTGCGGGTCGACCTCCCGCCGATGGGCTACCGGAGGTTGACGATCCTGGAAAAGATGGGGCTGGAGACCACACAGCCGGCTGAGCCTGAGAAGGGCGTGCTGGAGGAGGCAGGGCTGCGGCTAACCTACCGTGAGCACGCTTTGCGGGAGGTCCATGATCTCACCAGTGGTACCCTCTACTTCAGTCGTGACGGCTCGCCCTGGCCGAACCTGACGTTCCACGTGTTGGCCGATGGCTCCTGGTTCTCCGGCGGCCCCGAGTTGCGCCGCGAGCGCTTCCTGCCGGAGGGGGGCAAGTGGCTGCAGATGGGCCCGCTACGCTGGCAGCACCGCAGTCGAGGCAAGCTGGGGCCGTTCGAAGCCGAGATTGATACCCTGAGCGGCGGGCGCGAGCGGGAGCTGCAGGTCCGCGTGCACCTAGAGGGCCACTGGCATCAGGCGCCCATGGTTGGCTT
>Ga0209609_10002345_pt1 | contig 10843 bp, 8 predicted proteins | sample LakKivw325mmetaG_FD_184136 | JGI IMG/M metagenome (GOLD analysis project Ga0209609, IMG submission 184136) | Anoxic lake water microbial communities from Lake Kivu, Rwanda to study Microbial Dark Matter (Phase II) - Lake Kivu water 325m metaG... | ecosystem: Environmental > Aquatic > Freshwater...
CAACGCGCGGGCCCGCCGTGCGTACGAGAAGCTCGGCTTCAAGCCGGAAGGAACCCAGCGCGACGCGTACTACCGCGCCGGCCGGTTCCACGACGTGATCGTGATGTCCATTCTTTCGTCGGAATGGGGTGCGGCGTGAACTTCGGCTTCTGGAGCGACGAGAAGCGATGGTTCGTGCCTCGCGCGTGGGGTCTCGGTTACTCGCTCAATCTCAAGCACGTGGCGAGGAAGCTCGGCTGGATCAGGGCGAAGGCATCCCAGGAATCGCCCGTGCAGGCCGGGGCGGGAGACGCGGAGAGCCGGCGAGAGAGTCGCCAGGATCGGCTGCGTCGCCAGGCGGACGAGTCGAAGTACGAGGTCAGGCCGTGATTCGGACCGAGGGGCTGACACGCCGGTTCGGTCCGCGCGTTGCGGTGGACGGGCTCGACCTCGACGTGCCGCGCGGGGAGGTGTTCGGGTTCCTCGGACCGAACGGCGCGGGCAAGACGACGACGATCCGAATGCTCGCGGCGCTGATCGCTCCGACTGGCGGATCAGCGATGGTCGCCGGTCATCGGCTGGGTTCAGCCAGCCGCGAGATCCGTCGCCGCGTCGGCGTGCTGACGGAGACGCCGGGCCTGTACCGGCGCCTGTCCGCCCGCGACAACCTCCTCTTCTTCGCGCGCCTCTACCCGGTGCGCGAGCCGGAACGCCAGGTCGAGCGATACCTCAGGATGTTCGAGCTGTGGGATCGGCGGGACGAGCCGGCCGGCAGCTTCTCCAAAGGGATGCGCCAGAAGCTCGCCATCGCTCGCGCCCTGCTCCACGAGCCGGAGATCCTCTTCCTCGACGAGCCCACGGCTGGCCTCGACCCCGAGGCGGCGAAGACGGTGCGCGAGCTGATCGCGACGCTCCGCTCGAAGGAGCGGACGATCTTCCTGTGCACCCACAACCTCGACGAGGCGGATCGGCTGTGCGATCGCATCGGCCTCTTCCGGACGAGGATGCTGGCGGTCGGAGCGCCCGCGGCGCTTAAGGCGGAGATGTACGGCCGGAGGACCGTCGTCCACCTCGCGAGTCAGAGTCCCGGGATCGAGCGGGCGCTGGACCTTCCCTTCGTGACCAAGGTGGAGCGTCTGGACGATCGGCTGATCGTGTCGCTCGCCGACCCCGACGCGGAAAACCCGCCGCTCGTGCGCCGATTGGTCGAGCTCGGAGCGGAGGTGCGGTTCGTGAACGAGCTGCGGGTGCCGCTCGAGGACCTGTACCTGGACCTCATGGAGGATCGCGATGCGACGACTTAGGGTGCTCCTGCTCAAGGAGTGGCGCGAGTCGCTGCGGAACAAGATGGTCGTCTTCGGGGTCGTCCTCTTGCCGCTCTTCCTGGTTGGAGTCTCGGTGTACATGCTGGCGCTCGCGGAAGGGATGGACGACCCGGTGGGGTCGATTGTGCTGTTCAACACGAGCCTGATGTACTTCCTCATCCTGCCGACGATCATCCCGCTCGCCATCGCCGTGTACTCGATCGTCGGAGAGAAGGAACAGACGACCCTCGAGCCGCTCCTCGCGACGCCGATCTCGGACCTGGAACTCTTCCTCGGCAAGGCCCTGGCGAGCGTGATTCCGGCGGTCGTCGTGGATTGGCTCTCGTTTGGGCTGTTTCTCGGGGCGACGCGGATCGTGGTCGGCGCGGTGCCGTTGCAGGCCCTGACCGCACCGTGGCTCGCGTCCATCTTCGGGCTGTCGCCGCTCCTCGCCCTGTTCTCCGTCGGGGTGACGATGCTCGTGTCGTCGCGGGCGAGCGACGCGCGCGCCGCGTACCAGTTCTCGAGCTTCGCCATTCTGCCCGGCCTGATCCCGCTGATCGTCTACTCGAGTCGTCAGACCCTGGTCGACGTTCGGCTCGTCGTCCTGGAGGGTGGGATCCTCGTGGTCGTCTGCTCCTTCGTCCTCTACCTCGCGATCCGCGTCTTCCGCCGCGAGCAGATCCTCACGCGCTGGAAGTAGGGGCGGATCCGCGCGGCTCCTTCGCAGGCAGATCCCGGGCTATACTGACGTCCTCGCGCTATCCCAGCGGTCGCGAGAGACGATGGGGGGCAGACCATGAGTGCGAAGCTTCTGTTGATCCTCGGGGTTGTGGCGGGCGTCTTGCTCCTGGCGTTCACGTTCGCGAAGCGGGACGAGCCTGCCAAGGCCGTGGCGGCGGAGGGGACTCTCGTCACCGCGGGGCGGTTCGCGGTCGAACGAGAGGGGGTTCGCCTCCTCGACGAGTCGTACTCGCTCCTCCTCCATCCGACGGAGGGCTACGTTCTCGTCTCGCAAGGCCAGATCCACAGTGGGGATCAGACGATCGAGTTGGCGCAAGAGGCGACGTACGACCGCGGCTACCGGCCGGTCTCGTATCGGCTCTCCGCCGACACGCCGGCCGGCAAGCAGACGATCTCGGCTCGCCAAGAGCGGAACGCGTTTCAGATGGAGGTTCGCGTTGGGCTCGCGAGCCAATCCGCCGAGGTCAAGGACGCTGGCGCGGCGGTTCTCCTCGACAACAACGTCGTGTCGCACTACGTCGTTCTTCTCGAGGCCCTGCGCGCGAAGGCGCTCGACGGGACGCTCACGGTGGCCGTGCCGCAGCTGCTGGCCGGCCTGCCCGGCAAGGTCGAGGGGCCGAAAGAGGTTGAGTTCCGATCCGGAGAGGACGTCCTTGAGGGCGCGGAGTTTCGGGTTCACATTGGGGACACGATGATTCGGCTCGTCGAGCACGACGGTCGCCTCGTGGGCCTCGTCAACGAGACACAGGGAACGGTCGGCTTCGATCTGGAAGCCCTTCCCGGGGGGCTCGAGATCGTCGAGGGAGACAAGGGGCGTGAGGTCGCGGCGGGAGTCGAGTCAAACGTAGCGTTTGCGAGCGGGGATCTGACGCTCGTGGGAACGCTGACTCTGCCCGCAAGCGGCCCCCGTCCGTGCCCGGCGGCGCTTCTGATTCACGGGTCCGGTCCGCTCGACCGTGACGGGAACGCGCTCGGGCTCCGCACCGACATCTATCGTCAGTTCGCAGAGGCCCTCGCTGCATCGGGGATCGCCTCCTTCCGGTTCGACAAGCGGGGAGTCGGGGAGAGCGACGGCGATTCGACGTCTGCGTCACGCACCGACTTCCTCGCCGACGCGCGGGAGGCGCTCGCGGCGCTGCGCGCCCAGCCGGAGATTGACGGGGCGCGCGCGATCCTCATCGGTCACAGCGAAGGCGCGTACCTCGCACCGATCCTGGCGGCCGAGGATCCGACGATCGCCGGGCTGGTGCTCGTCGCAGGGGCGGCACGGTCGCTCGCGGAGATCACGCGATGGCAAGTCGAGACGATCCTGCGCCTTCAGGGGACGTCGGATGAACAGGTGGCGGCGGCGCTTGCCCAGGAGGACGACTACCTCGCGTTCGTCAAGGGCTCCGAGGGGGCGTGGGGCGACTACTCGGTTGAGGAGATGAAGAGCGCGATGCCGTGGTTGACGGAGCAGGCAGCATCCGCGCTTGCGGCGTCGCAGCTGTCGCTTCCGTGGTTGCGTGAGCACTACTTGGACGACCCGCGGACATGGCTCGGGCAGGTGTCGGTCCCCGTGCTCGTCATCAGCGGCGAGAAGGACCTCCAGGTACCGGCGGCCGAGGCCGACGCGATCCGAGACGCGCTGGAGGAGGGGAAGGACCCGGAGGTCATGGTCCGCGTCTTTGCGGACCTGAACCACCTGCTGCGCCTGCACCCGGAGGCCCCCGGTCTCACCTACCAGCACCTCGATGACCCCGTGGATCCCCGGGTGCTCGACGCCATCACTGGCTGGGCGAAGAGGTACCTCCTTGAGTGAGCCGGGGCCGGATCGCGCGTCCGTCCGGAGGTTGCTTGGTGAGCTGGGCGTGCGACCCAGCAAGAGGCTGGGTCAGAGCTTTCTCGTCGACCGAAACGTCGTCGCGGGCATTCTCGACGCGCTGGGGGGCGACGCGGATTCCGGGATCGTCGAGATCGGCCCCGGCCTGGGCGCGCTCACGCTGCCGCTCGCCAAGCGGGCCCGTAGGTTGGTGGCGGTGGAGGTCGACCGCCGCCTGGCCGCTCGCCTGCAGGATGTCCCTGCGCTCCAAGGGGACTCCGTCGAGGTCGTCGAGGCGGACATTCTCCGATTCGACCTCGGCGCGGCGGCCTCGTCGTTCGGCGAGCGGGCCGTCGTCGTGGGCAGCATTCCCTACAGCATCACGGCTCCGATTCTGAGCAAGCTCGTCGACTCGCGGAAGGCGATCCGTGCGGCCTTCCTCGTCACGCAGCGGGAAGTAGCGGAGAACATCCTGGCCAGTCCCGGTGCCGACGGGACGGCGCTCGGGATCTTCGTGCAGGCCTACGCCGACGTTGCCATCCTCCGCCGGATCTCCCGCGGAGCCTTCTATCCCGTCCCCGACGTCGATTCGTGCCTGTGGAAGCTCGAGATGCTGGAGCGGCCGCGTTTCACGGCGAGGGAGGAGAGGTTCTTCTCGGTCGTGAGGGCCATCTATGGAGCGCGTCGGAAGACCCTGCGCAACGGATTGCAGCGCGAGTACCCGCGCGGCGCCGTGGACGCGATGCTCGTCGCGGCCGGTCTGGACGGAGCGATTCGCGGCGAGACCCTCGGTTTCGCGGAGCTGGACGCGCTGGCCGTCGCGGCCGAGGTTGCGGCGTCCAATGGGAAGGCCTCCTGAGGTGGTGAGCAGGCTGCGAGGCCGGCGGGGGCGGGGACGGGACGTCGGCGAGACCGGGGAGAGAGCGGTGACTCTACTCCTTGACAGGCTCGGGGAGGTCGGTTAATGTCTCGCTTGTCGTGGCCCCGGAGGGGTGCTTGACACCCCTCCGGGGTCATGTTACGATCGTTCGCTCCGCAGCTGGAGCTCGATGGGTCCTTGACAAGTGAATAGAGTGTGTGCCGCATAAGCGTTGTAAGGGCAGACGGCGGACACCTTGGCAGTTGGAAGCGATGAAGGACGTGGCTAGCTGCGATAAGCCCCGGGGAGCCGCTAAGCGGGCTTTGATCCGGGGATCTCCGAATAGGAGTACCCGCCATGGTGAAGCCATGGCAGGGCGCACTGAAACCTACAGTAAGTGCGCTCGGCGAACCCGGCGAAGCGAAACATCCCAGTAACCGGAGGAAAAGAAATCAACCGAGATTCCCTGAGTAGTGGCGAGCGAAACGGGAAGAGCCTAAACCGAGCGAGTGTAAGACTGCGTTCGTTGCTCGTTCGGGGTTGCAAGCCAGTTCCGTCCCACTGATGCAGCGGTGGGCAGGGTTAAAGGCGAGGTCTAGTCGAACTCTCCCTGGAAAGGGTGACCACAGACGGTGATAGTCCGGTAGACGAAAGGCCAGACCACCCTGGGTACGGGCTTAAGTAGCGCCGGACACGTGAAATCCGGCGTGAATCTGGGAGGACCACCTTCCAAGGCTAAACATTACCAACTGACCGATAGTGAACTAGTACCGCGAGGGAAAGGTGAAAAGCACCCCGGGAGGGGAGTGAAATAGAACTTGAAACCGTTTGCCTACAGTCAGTGGGAGCACCGATCCGCGCCTTCGGGCGCGTTGCTGGTGTGACCGCATGCCTCTTGCATTATGAGCCGGCGAGTTACTGTACGTGGCGAGGTTAAGCCGAGGAAGGCGAAGCCGAAGCGAAAGCGAGTCTGAATAGGGCGATTAGTCACGTGTGGTAGACCCGAAGCCAGGTGATCTAGCCATGGGCAGGTTGCAGTGTACTTGATCGTACATGAAGGACCGAACCCACTAGCGTTGAAAAGCTAGGGGATGACCTGTGGTTAGGGGCGAAAAACCAATCGAACCTGGTGATATCTGGTTCTCCCCGAAATAGGTTTGGGCCTAGCCTCGCGTCAAGGAGATCGGGGGTAGAGCACTGGTCGGGGAAGGGGGGCAACTCCCGACCCTAGTCAAACTCCGAATACCGATCCTCCGTTCCGCGGGAGTTAGACTGCGGGTTCTAAGATTCGTAGTCGAGAGGGTAAGAGCCCTTAACCGCCAGCTAAGGTCCCAAAATCCAAGCTAAGTGGGAAAGGATGTGTTGTTGTCGAGACAGCTGGAAGGTTGGCTTAGAAGCAGCCATCCTTTAAAGAGTGCGTAATAGCTCACCAGTCTAACGACGATGCGCCGAAAATTTAACGGGGCTAAGCTTGGTACCGAAACTGCGGGTTGGCGCCTTCTGGCGCCAGCGGTAGGGGAGCATTCCGTTCACGGTTGAAGCTAAGCTGGAAGGCTTGGTGGACGAAACGGAAGAGAGAATGCCGGCATAAGTAGCGCGAGCAAAGTGAGAATCTTTGCCACCGAATGCCGAAGGTTTCCTGGGGAAGGTTCGTCCTCCCAGGGTTAGGCGGACCCTAAGCTGAACCCGAAAGGGGTAGGCGATGGACAGCAGGTCAATATTCCTGCGCCTCTAACTTTGCGTTTGAGCGAAGGGGGGACCCCGAAGGTTCCTCTCCGCACGCTGACGGAATAGCGTGTCTAAGCACCAAGGTAGGGGGGATAGGCAAACCCGTTCCCCCGTTACGTCGAGGTGTGAATGCGAGCCCGTAAGGGCGAAGGGAGACGGAATCATCGGGCGAGAAAAGCCTCTAGCGAGCAAAGAAGAGTCCGTACCGCAAACCGACACAGGTAGGCGGGTTGAGTATACTAAGGTGGACGAGTGAAATTCGGTCAAGGAACTCGGCAAAATGACCCCGTAACTTCGGGATAAGGGGAGCCGTCTTCGGACGGCCGCAGAGAATCGGCCTGAGCGACTGTTTACCAAAAACACAGGACTCTGCTAACTCGAAAGAGGATGTATAGAGTCTGAAACCTGCCCACTGCTGGAACGTTAAGGGGAGGCGTTAACGCGCCGAACTGAAGCGCCAGTGAAGGGCGGCGGTAACTATAACCGTCCTAAGGTAGCGAAGTTCCTTGTCAGGTAAGTTCTGACGTGCATGAATGGTCCAACGACTTGGGCGCTGTCTTGACCGAGTGCTCGGTGAAATTGAAGTGCGGGTGCAAACGCCCGCAACCCGCGGTGGGACAAAAAGACCCCGTGGAGCTTTACTATAGCATGGTACTGGGTCTTAGCATGTGCTGTGTAGGATAGGTGGGAGGCGATGAAGCTGGGGCGCCAGCCTCGGTGGAGCCATCCTTGGAATACCACCCTGCATATGTTGGGTCTCTAACTGACGGCCGTTTGCAGCGGCCGAGGGACAGTGCTATGTGGGTAGTTTGACTGGGGCGGTCGCCTCACAAAAAGTAACTGAGGCGCACAAAGGTCTCCTCAGGCTGGTTAGCGATCAGCCATCGAGCGTAAGGGCATAAGGAGGCTTGACTGCGAGACCAACAAGTCGAGCAGGTGCGAAAGCAGGTCCTAGTGACCCAGTGGCGCTTTGTGGAAGGGCCACTGATCAACGGACAAAAGTTACCCCGGGGATAACAGGCTCAGACCCCCCGAGAGTTCACATCGACGGGGGAGCGTGGCACCTCGATGTCGGCTCATCCTATCCTGGGGCTGAATCAGGTCCCAAGGGTCCGGCTGTTCGCCGGTTAAAAGGGTACGTGAGCTGGGTTCAGACCGTCGTGAGACAGGTCGGTCTATATCTACCGTGGGCGTAGGAGACTTGAGAGGGTCTATCTCTAGTACGAGAGGACCGAGATAGCCGGACCTATGGTGTACCAGTTGTCCCGCCAGGGGCATCGCTGGGTAGCTAAGTTCGGTTTGGATAAGAGCTGAAGGCATCTAAGCACGAAGCCATCCTCAAGACTAGGTCTCCACATCAGGCCCCTCCGAGACTAGGAGGTTGATAGGCCACAGGTGTACGCACAGCAATGTGCTTAGCCGAGTGGTACTAATCGGCCGAATGCTTATGTGGCACACACCCTGTTCACTTGTAGGATCCAGTGGACGAGAAGATTCCAGGTGGCACATGGCGGAGGGGAAACACCCGTTCCCATCCCGAACACGGCAGTTAAGCCCTCCAGCGCCGATGGTACTAGTCTCGCAAGGGGCTGGGAGAGTAGGTCGCCGCCTGGTCAACATCCGTCACTCAAAGAGCGGCTCGGCCTTTGCCGAGCCGTTTCTGCTTTCAGGAAGTGTCTTCTCGGAAGGCGATCGATGAAGGTTCCGGTATCGTCCTCGTCGCACGCAATGGTGCGGTGCGCTCTCCGACGTAGCGTCGCAGCTTGCCTGCGACGCGTCGTCTGTCCCGTAGCGTTCGCGATGAACGTCGCACACAAGGTGCGGTGCGCTCTCGCGCGAAAAACGAGCGCATAGACGCTACAGATTCAGGCTGCCTTGTTCCAGGGCGAGCAGCCTCTCCTTGAGAGGCAGCCCGCCGCCGAACCCCGTCAGGCTCCCCGACGTGCCGATCACGCGGTGGCACGGGATGACGATGGGCACGGGGTTCGCGCCGACGGCCTGCCCAACGGCGCGGGCGGCCGTCGGCCGGCCGATCTCGGCGGCCAGCGCTCCGTACGTGGTCGTCTCGCCGTACGCGATCTCGGCGACGGCGCGCCACACGCTCTCCTGGAAGGGAGTCCCTCGCAGGTCGAGCAGCAGGTTGAACGATCGGCGCTCCCCGCGGAGGTAGTCGCGCACCTGCTGCAGGATCTGCTCGTTCGATGCGTCGTCAGGGAAGACCCTGGCCTTGAGTTGCTCGGCCAGCTTCGCGAACGGAGTCCCGGCGAGGTCCACGAACCGGAGCCCTGTGGACGAGGAGAGGATATGGAAGGTCCATCCCTCCCAACTCACGGCGCTGCCATATAGCTTCTCGGGCCGAGGCTTCGGACGCTGGTGCATCGCGGCTCCTACGGAGATCGTGGTTCCACCGAGGGTAGTGGTCGCAAGGCGGGATGTCAATCGGCCAATCCGGCGTCGGGCTCCGAGAAGTGGTTCACCTGATACACCTCGATGCGCAGCAGCGCGTCGGTCCGCCATGCGTCGCTCGGCGCTCCGTGCTTGCGGCATAGCTCTCCGAGAAAAACCTGCGGGTCCGGCAGCTGCTCCCAGACCTGCGGAAGGAACGTCGACGTCCCGTACGTCGTGGTGAGAATCACTCCGTCGATGCCGGGGGAGAGCTTGCGGATGAGGTCGTCGGGGTCGTCGAACTCTAGAGGGTAGGGACTTCCGAGGATGCTGATCTCGATCGTCAACGATCCAAGCTCGGCCGCGCGGACGGGCGGAAAGCGAGGGTCGGCGGTCGCGGCGAGCACGACGTTGCGCTGGACGTTACGGTAGATCGGTTCGTGGGCCGCGAACGAGTCGAGGATGCAGCCGCGAAGCGCGCCTCTCTGGGTGAGCGTGACGAAGCAGGGCGCCTCTTCGCGTACGGCGGGCGTGAGCAGCGTCTCCGCCACCGAAGACGGTGACTGGCCCGCGAGGTGAGCCGCGAGGGCCTCGCGGGCGAGGTGGAGAAGAAGTCCCTTCTCGCTCACCCCCAGGGAGACCGGTCCGTGTTGCGGCACGACGACCTCCTTCGTAACGAAGAGCGCTACAGCGCCGGCGGCCACGGCGGCCGCCAGCACCAGGATCCACCACCATCTCATCGCATCCACCGACGGTACGGTACGAGCCTCGAAGCGAAAAGGCAACGCTTCGTGACGGCGTCGCCAAGACCGCCTATACTCGCGGCGAAAGCGAGGCGGGATCGATGGCGACAGACATCGTAGCGCTGTTCTGCGAGTTCGTTCGGATCGACAGCGAGTCGGGGGAAGAAGCGAAGTTCCTACAGCACTTGGCGAAGGTCTTCGAGCGCGAGCTTGCGGCGACGTGCGAGTTCGATGACGCCGGAAACCTGATCGCGCGGGTCGGCGCGCTCGGATCGACTGCCGATCCTGTTCTCCTGTCGGCTCACGGTGACACCGTCAAGCCGGGTCGGGGGATCGAGCCGATCGTGGAGAAGGGGACGATTCGCTCGTCCGGCACCACGATCCTCGCGGCGGACGACAAGGCCGGGATCGCCGAGATCGTCGAGGCGATTCGCACGGCGCGACGGCGCCCGCCGGTCGAGATCGCCGTCACCGTCGGGGAAGAGGTGGGCTTGCTCGGAGCACGCAAGCTCGATCTCAAGCGGATCCGGTCGCGGCGCGCGTTCGTCGTCGACGGCGAGCATACCAACGAAGTCGTGATCGGTGGACCGACGCACGTGAACTTCGACATCGTCGTCACGGGGAAGGCGGCTCACGCGGGGATGGAGCCGGAGAAGGGAATCTCGGCGATCCGGGTCGCGGCCGCCGCCATCGTCGCGATGCCGGAAGGCCGAATCGACGCCGAGACGACCGCCAACGTCGGAGTCATCGAAGGTGGGTTGATCCGCAACGGCGTGCCGGAGACGGTGAAGATCAAGGCCGAGTGCCGGAGCCTCGACCACCAGAAGGCGCTCCGCCAAGCGCGTGCGATGCGCGAGGCGTTTGAGACCGCAGCGCGCAACGCGGGAGCCACGGTCGAGATTGCTGAGGAGATCGAGTACGAGGCGATGTCCGTCCCCGAAGACGGTGAACTCGTCCTCGCCGCGAAGGCGGCGATTCGCGCCGCCGGCTTAGAACCGATCGCGAAACGGATTACCGGGGGCACCGACGCGCTGATCCTCGCCAATCGAGGCCTCGACGCCGTTGTGCTCGGATACGGTGGGAAAAAGGCGCACTCCAAAGACGAGCACATCGAGGTCGCGACGCTGAAGCAGGGGGCGGGGATCCTGCGCCGCCTCCTCGAGAGCCTCGCGTAGAAGCAGTTGACGAGCGGCGAGCGGGCGCGGTAGAATCGCGCCAGATTCGATTCCTCGGTAGCTCAATTGGCAGAGCGCTCGGCTGTTAACCGAATGGTTGGAGGTTCGAGTCCTCCCCGGGGAGC
>Ga0209609_10002346_pt1 | contig 10839 bp, 6 predicted proteins | sample LakKivw325mmetaG_FD_184136 | JGI IMG/M metagenome (GOLD analysis project Ga0209609, IMG submission 184136) | Anoxic lake water microbial communities from Lake Kivu, Rwanda to study Microbial Dark Matter (Phase II) - Lake Kivu water 325m metaG... | ecosystem: Environmental > Aquatic > Freshwater...
AAACTATTCGCCGGCAAGTTATGGAAACATTGAAAGATGTGCTGATTTGGCAGGAACCGGTAGTTGCAATCAATATTGCTGTTATATTTTCCTTGTACTGCCTCTCACAATTAGTTTTGGCTGGAGGACAAGTTTTTCCCCGACATAATCTGAATCGGGTTTTGAAATAATATTCAATAGCATGGAAGTTGCTCTACGGCCTATTTCTTCCAAAGGTTGCCTGACTGTAGTTAAGGGCGGTGTGGAATAGGCAGCCGGGAGGATATCATCAAATCCTACTATGGAAAAATTCTCCGGAATTTTTCTTCCTTTTTGCAAAAGGGCTTTCATAGCGCCCATTGCCATGAAGTCATTGTAAGCAAAGCAGGCAGTCATTTTTATTGATTTATTTAAAAATCCCTCAATCATTGCCTTGTAACCTGTTTCTGGCAGTGGACTTGTATTTTTAACCATAATCAAATTTTTGTCCAATTTTAAACCGTATTTTTTGAATGCAGATTTGTAGCCTGCCAAACGACTTTGGCAATCAGGTAGCATTGGAGGTCCGCTGAGAAACCCGATTCTCCTGTGTCCAAGCATGATGAGATGTTCTGTTGCCAAAAATCCGCCCAGTTCATTATCTATTGCTACTGATGGTAAATGGCTGTCAATTTGCCTTGCGATACAAATAAGAGGAACTTTTTTCCTCTCATTAGTTGGCAGTTTTTCTTTCTCATAGCCCGCCGGAATTCCCGCTATAAGAATTCCATCAACCATTCTTCCATATAAATCATGTACGCAAAAAGTCTCCTTTTCGATGTCATCCTCTGCATCCGCGAGAATAAGATGGTACCCCTTATATTTGAGATTTCTTTCAACGCCTCGGATTATAGGCCCAAAGAAATAATCCTCTATGTTTGAGACAACCAAGCCAATTGTAAAGCTTTTCCTCAGGCGCAGGGATTTTGCAAAAACATTCGGGATATAGTCCAATTCTTTAGCTGCTTCCATGACTTTTTTACGAGTCTTTTCGCTGATCTTGACGACAGTTTTCGCTCCGCTCAAAACACGCGATGCGGTTGCGATTGAAACATTTGCTTTTTTGCTGATTGCACGCAGATTTCTATTTTCCATTTAATAGTTTTTCCCCCTGATAGATGATAACATATTTTGCTTTATCATATCAAAAGGATTTTTAAAAATCTCTTAGATTATCCCTCCGGCATCTTTGATGGTTTTTCTCAAAAGACCGGCGTCAAGCGCCGATGGGCATATCTCGTCAAGCGAAGATAGCGCGCCTGCTATCCCGGCGGCCTGCCCTGTGACCATGCAGCACGGTATGATTCTTACAGAGCTTTGCGCCCTGTGGGTCGCCGAGATGCACCTGCCCGCGACCAGCAGGTTTTCCATCCCTTCGGGAATCAGGCACCGATACGGGATTCCGTAGGAGGTTCCGGGTTTCAAAGATAAGCCTTCCGATAGAGTGCGATTACTGTCCCAATTCGCGGATGTCGACTCGTCTGGCAGATGTATGTCAAGATCGTAGGCGTTCCTTCCTATTGCGTCCTGAAAATCCCTCGCCTGCAGAACATCCTCTGAGGTCAGAACGTATCGGCCTCTAATTCGCCTTGTCTCCCTGACTCCCAACATTGAAGCGGTATCCAGGAGAAAGGCATCTTCGAACCCTTTTAGATGTCTTCTGAAAAGTCCCGTTATCTCCTCAATTTCTCTCCTTCCCGCAATCAACGCACGGGTCACATCCTCGGTTACAGCGCCGTCAATGAAGTGCGTATGTTGGGTATTCACTGACACAACGTCTTTCATTCCGGGGATAACGTTTATGCACCCGACCTTATACAAAGACTTCGTCTTGCCCTTTCTATAATATTCCTCGAAAAGCCCGTTGTTTTCTTCAATCTGTTTACAGTCGGTAAAAAAGCGGCCTTTCATCTTTACCCCGCCCAGCCGGAAGACAAGAGTAACGCCCTGCATCCTGCCGTCGGTCTCCCTTCCCTTTTCATAAGGAGCTCCCGCAAGGAAGGATAAATCTCCGTCCCCGGTGGCATCGATAAAGACATCTCCCCCGATTTTCGTACTGCCGGATTTGCCTGCCGTCAATACCTCTTTTATCCTTCCTTCCTCAACAACCGCACCTGTCAGCAGAGTTTCATAAAGGATTTCCACGCCCTCGGCCTGCGCCTTTTCCTCGGCAATCCTCTTCAACACCTCGGGATTCACAGGTATAAAACCGTACCCATAATCTATAGCGGCCCCCTCTCGAGACAGAGTATCGACGATTTCACGCGTTATCCCTCCGATAATCTGATTGCCTACCATCATTTCTTTGGAAAGAGATATACGATTTTCTATCCTTTTGTCCCTCTCCCAGTCCAGCAGGCGGTCGCCGTCATCGAGTGGGCCGATGACAGAGAGAATCCCTGAGACAGGGATGCCGCCGAGAGAACCGTGCTTTTCTATCAACAGCGTCTTTGCTCCTGTCCTGGCCGATGATATAGCCGCAGCGATGCCGGCCGGTCCCCCTCCGCATACAACGACGTTTGCATACATCTCTCTTGAATTATTTTCTTTCATGTTCTGATCCTCCTATAAGAAATGAGACCCCATGGGAATAACCCGTGGTTTTCTTCGTACGCTAAAACTAAGAAGAATAAATCTGTGAAGACGGGTACCCCAAATATTATAAAACCCAGTTTGATACAGTCTCCTGCTTCGCCAACGCAAATAATGAATATCAAGGTGCTTATCAAGCCAGTGTGAAGTTAATAACACGCACTGACTCTTGTATCAGACAAAAAACAATCCGGTGTATCTATATTGAATCTATTCAAATGCTTTGCAAAAGTTCCTGTTATAAACCTACGATATAAGAAGTTCTTCTCGCTCACGGAAATACCCTATTGTCTGCATTACAAGTCTATCTAACATAGTTTTGTCCTGCCTGCTATTTACTGCATAATAAGGATCCCCGCCCGGTCCGAGGGGTTCAGGCGTAACAAACATGCCTTCAGCATTGAATCCGATAATGTAAAGAGCCATAATAATAGCATCAAGGTTCAAGGAGCCATCACCCAGCGAGCGTCTGTTGCTGTCGGAAATGTGCAGGTTAACAAGTTGTTCACCCGCTTCTATTATAGCTTCGCCTATATGCGATTCGCCATCCTGCATATGATAAACATCTCCATTTATATGCCTTACACCGGGATGGTTTACGGCTTTTATATACTCCTTTGCATCAGCGATAGTATGGATGAAACTTACTTCAGCAGCGCGAATAGGTTCTATTGCCGCTTTTATCCCGTGATCCAGAAATATATCAGCTACTAGTAGAAGTGTTTCAACGCTACGCTCAAACTCGGTTCTGTCGTAAGCCTGAGGTCTTCCAACAGCTCCAGGCACAACTAAAATATAGCTTCCTCCCATCTCTGCTGTGAATTCTATTTCCCTTTTCAAATAATCAACCGCATTCTGCCTATGCACTGCTCTGTTGCTGGAAAGGTCATTGTCAGCAGAAAACATTCCGCATATACCTGCGGTTTTCATACCGTAATCCCTCAGTATTTTTAGAGTTTTATCTGCCCTGTATCCAAGATCATGACCATAATGGTTGCCATGCAACTCCACATATTCAATCCCAGCCTTATTTAACCTCTCTATAGATATTGAAAAAGGCTCCAACCCAAATCCCCAGTTACTCCATGAAATATTTAGCCGGCGCTTAAATCTTCCCGGACTGGACTTTTTCAATTCTTGAAAAGCCGCTTTGATCTTTTCATCTTTAATCTCAAAATTCTGTTTTTTTAAAACAGCCATTTTATTTTACCTCCTTTTAGGGTTACAAGCTGGTTTTTATAAGCTTTGCCCGGCGCACTCAAAGTTCATCCTTCCTGGATATTTATTTCCGGCACATCTTTTGGCATGTCAGGATTGTTCGGCCCAAAATGTTTCAACATCACCATCGGTTCCCATTTACTCCTGTTTATAACAGTTACACCGCTTAGCGCAGCCTTATGGCTTACAAAATACTCATCACCACTCATCTGTCCGAAACGCAACATTGAAATCGCCTCAGCTTCATATGTGCCGAATTTTCCATGGCCCTGGATTATAATACATCCATAAGCCGCTTTATCCACGATAACAACTTCCTGTCCCGGCATAACAGTCAGTTCTTTTGCCCCAACGTAATTATTGGCATATGTAATCCATTTCTCCTCATATCTATCATCCTTACTGCATACAAGGGGAACCCTGAAGTAGTGTTTTCTATAATTCGGGTCAATATTTTTTTCCCAGTCCAAAAGACTGATTACATAATCAATGTCAAGTTTCTTCTCCTCCGGACAATTTTCCACGAGAAACTCAATGGGATATATTTCTCCCGCAGTAATATTTTCATAAACGGAGTTGACATCGCTGTTCCATTGAGGTTCATAAGTCAGGCAAGAGCCGGGCGCATGAACAACTCCAGGAGGCGTATACCACCCAGTACCAAGAATAATCCTGTATGCGCGGGAGAGTTCGGTAATACGGTTATCCCTCTTCTCGTAGTCCAGAAGACATTCTTTCACTTCCTCCTTTGTCACTTGTGGGTCGAATCCAAAATACGTTAGCGGAAAATTTCCCGTGTAATTGTTCATCTGGGGAGGATAATAATATGCTTCCGGCTTACCCAACTTACCTATACGTGCCGCTGCTTTGAAATCAAGATGAAGATGATGGAACAGAGGCTCCTCATAATCGAAAAATTTCGAATACATGGGCCAGGTACCATATCTTTTCATCAGCTCATCACCAATCAGATCGGATCCCAGTTCTTCGACAAAATCCTTAAAAAGAATTTTGTCTTTTATACTATCATTTACCGCGACATAACTCATACCTTCATCAGGCGGCGCCAGTTCACCGTTCATAGCAGGAATTACCGATGAAAACCAGCGTTCCTTGATTGAGCCGCGTTTAATACCCATCGCATAGTAATCATCAGGATGCAGTCGAAGACGTCTTCCCGCCTTGGAGAAGCGTCTCGGTACAAAAACAGGAATCAATCTCAGGACACCCGCTGTTTTTCCGAAAACTTCTCTTATTATTTTTCCCTTTGCCATTTGTTACCCCTGATTTTTATAATTATTCATCTGAACTTGATTCAGAATCCAATCTCTGGCTGCCATATGCAGGAATGACACAAAACCTCCCTCTTTTCTCATCCTCTTCTTGCCGGACCGAAAGATTTCCTGATAAAAAGTTTTGGGTTCAAAAGTATTTGAGTACAGATTTCCCAGGGCCGGCAATTTTCTTAATAATAGGTTTCATAACCTGCTTCGCCATCGCCCGCTTCGGCTGCTTGATTGTTATTGAAAGATTCATGTGCCTTATCATGACTATATTGTCAAAGCCTGCTAACAATACATCACCGGGAACATCTATACCTTTTTCTAAAAGATCTGTATTTATGTCAGAAACTTTTTACACAGTTGCTCATCGCTCGAAAATTACACGGTTCAACAAAGTCGGTAATAGTATTGCTGCTGGAAACAATGTATCCTCCACAAGGATGCAGGTCGCGGATTAATCCCGCCGTTTCCAGTTCGATCTCTTCGGGCGTGCCGCGCGCAAGCAGGTCAACGCTGACGTTGCCTATAACACATAATTTATTCCCGTATCGCTTCTTAACGGCACGTATGTCCATTGCCCCGGGTTCAAAAGGGTGCAGTGCATTCATACCGAGAGATAACAATTCCTTGAGAATCGGAGAAAGATTTCCGTCGCTGTGATATACCCATGGCAGGGATATGGTACTGGCCCCGATTCGCATTGCTGGCAAGATAACTTCCCTGAAAACCTCCGGAGAGAAAAATGGCGCTGAACCGAATGCAATATCACCCCCTGACCAGATAAAATCAAATCCCATGACGCACAGATTTTTGTGCACTTTTGCGGACCATTCAGCGTAGCGCAGGAAAACTTCCTTCACGAATTCGCGGTCATCAGTAAGAGCATAAGAAAATCCATCCACTCCCATGGATACCAACGCCGAACCTGCGCATAGGTCTGTAATTACGCATTTTGCAAGATTCTTTGGCGCATTCCTCAGTTTTCCATTAAGTGCATCATAAAGGGCTTTGGTATTAGGGTTAGGAAAGTTTTCTGCAATGCGTTTCAAGTCTGCCCGCGTAAACAAGCGCCCTTTCTTAACCGTAGTTTTACCGCCGGCGGTAGTGCCCAACTCCACTATGCCCGGCGGGCAGATTGCCCCGCAGACATAATTGCTTATACCGAAATGCTCCTCAAACGTCAATCCTGAAGGAATCTCGCCGGCAAAGTGTCTCTTCAACCCTTCGGATATATTCATCTCCGCCCATACGGGATTTTCCGTCCGCCCTCCTAACAGAGCAATTAACAAGTTTTCTCGGTTGACCATTATAATCTCTTATGTTAAAAGTCAAAAACTCTACTATAAAGACTTATGTTTTTAAACAACCTTTTGCTAACTGAAATAGATTGCCCTAGAAGGTTTCCACGAGCAATTTTTTTACATTCTTTCCGGCATCCACCCAAACGTTCTTTTTATCCGCAGTTTTTGACAGATTTTTTGCGGGATATCCGTTAATCAGAACTTTTCCGGGCAGGGGCTCTCTTATAAATGCTCCGAGTCTGACCATAATCTGAACAGGCCGGCTTGTCTTTATCTCCATCCGCGTTTTTGTCCCGCTCCTGCGCAATTTATAGTCCAGGGTTGCATCCTCTCTGCCGGAAACGCATAATGCCGAGACAGGGTATTTTTTTACATCAATACCGGTAAAACTATCCGGTAACCGCGGCATCAGTTTGAGCACTCCCGGAGTCAAATCGTCAACACCGGCGAGCAGGCGAACTACCTTTAGAGTCTCTGCAAGATGGACAAGGTTTCCTCCCGTGCCGCATCTGTACCACATCTTTTCGTCCTGATGAAATACTGACCCTTCGGCCACAATCCATGGTCCCGGACCCTTTGCCGAATAAACTGCTCTGCACAAAGTATCTATCAGTTTGCCGGATTTCGGGTCATCAAGCAGTATGGCGGCCTGAGTCACCAGGGCAAGGTCATAGCCTATCATACGCTGGCGCAGCCACCATTTGCCGCAGGACGTTAAGCCGTCGAATGTCTGCCTGTTTATTGCCTGTTCTTCTTTACGGGCCATAGAATGGTCGTAACTGAACCAGTCCGGCATTGCAAGCAGGGGGGTCAGCGCTTCCGCGCCGGACTGCCAGTTGGATATGGGAGAAGAATACCATCTTTCAGGAGTCCCTGTGGTAAGGCTCTTGAACATCGACCTTGAAAGCCTGTCTGAAAATTCCGACCATCTTTCTGCAAGCTTTTTTTCTCCCTTCAAAACAGCGAGATGAACCATAGCAGACAGGGCGGCGCGGCAAAGCGCGTGAGAATGAATTTCCCATCCCCCGAACCCGGAACATTCACTTACCGTGTAAAGCGTATCGAGGGGCTGATTGTTTTCCAGCGGATTTTCCGCGGCAAAGCAAATCCATTCCGCATAGTCGACTCCTGCCTTCCAGAATTTGTCGATATCTCCGGGATAATGGCGCATATATGCGGCTCTGTAAAGCATGATTAGACCGTGCCCGTCGTTTTCAGGGGCAACGCGTATCAATTTCCCTTTTAAGGACTTCCGCTGCCATAAATGCGTCTGGCGCATATCGGACAACGTACGTTCCATATGCGGCGGAGAACCACAGTATAAATGCTTATCAAAGAGTTCTATTTCCATGCCGCAGCCTTTGTGCAGTCCCAAAGATACCCTTTCAATGCCAGCCCTGCCGTTGTCCCTGCTCCAGCCGTTGGGTTCCCATTTTCCTGGCAGAGATATATCCGTAAACGTACCGTTGCCCTCCCTGTATCTGCCGAATAGAGGCCCGCTGTCAATATTGACCGTGCCATGTACTGGATGAATGCGTCTTTTGATATCAGCCATATTGTGTGAATATATGCAGGAAAGAACATCCGCCTGCCGCCCACCGTAAAACCTGATATCCGCCCATTGGGAATTTGGAGGGGAACTTATTTCCGCGGTATCGTAATCCTTCTTGAAGGTATAGAGAGTTTTCTGCAAAAGAGCAACATTTTTTTCTGTTTCTGACTTGATATCCGTACCCGCAACTATGGTTTTGCCTGAACATTTAACTTTTTTTCCCCACCCGGGAAGCATAGCAGTTGCTGATGCAAAAACCGGCACCCCTGTTTTTCCGAACGGTTGTTCGACAATGATACAATCTATCGGAGTTCGGCGGAGGGAAACATCCAGAATCCACGCTTTTGAGCCAGACCCCTCGGCTCTCGAGAGTTTCAACGCATCAGAAAGAAGTTTTCTGTTAACGCTTAGGTCAAACGGAGCCTTCCACCCGGCGTTGTCACGGAAAAACCTCTCCTGCCAGAAGAACGTTGAGCCGAAAACAAGGGGGACGGTATCTTCTCTCCCATCCTTATAAAGAATGCGGATTTGTCCTCCGTAGTCGCCTATGAAAAAGTCCTGGCTGAAATCAAGGGCATCAATGAACCATGAACCCGTTGCACCTGGGAAGGAAAGTGTTCCGCCAAGCAGGAAAAGTCGTTCCGCCTCGCAACCGATATGGAGTTTCGCAGTACCTTCCCTGTAACACAACATATTCTCATCGCCGTAACACTTGAAGGGTATGCCGTGGTATTCTTTTATTTGCGCTGGAGCGTGTTCCGGCATGAATTCCGACTTCAGGGCAATAAAACCGCCGCCAAGAAAATCCCAGAATTTTACAGGGGTGTCTGTGCTAAGATTGCACAGGTATCTTCTCATGCTGTCTGCAAAACGACGGGCGTTTATAGAATCTATGTTTGCCCCGTGCAGGGCGAGTGTCTGGTCAAGCACGATTTTGCCTTTTCCGGCTGATGCCTCTGCCAGTGCCGTACAGTCGGGATGGACGTTACGTGCGGCTATTATCTGCCAGCCTTCCTCAGGCAGGGCCAACCAGGATATGGAGCCGTATTCGCTTTTTTGCGGACGCAAGTCGAAAGGTTCGGTTGAGGCCAGGCAACGCAATGCCCTCCATGTATCTCCGCAGAACCAGTTTGTCGGCTCATCTGCGTTAAAACCTGCCATAAGCGGATGGGAAACGCGTTTTTTGGCAGAAAGGACGATTGAATCCGCTTCGCCCCGGAATCTGACTTTCCACGATTTTCCGGCGGGCAATATCTTCTTCATCCAGGCCGGTATGTATCCCGAACTCTGAAAACCTATCCACAGGACAGCCCCGTTTAATATTGCTTTGGAAATTGCGGCCCCGAGACTGTTGTTTTCCCAAAAACCGGAAAATTCTGGATGCAGGGCCTCATGGTCTATTATGAATGCTTTATAACCGCCAAGTGCGATTGTTTTACAATCCGGCAGCGAAGAAAGGTTTGCCTCCAGTGAAAAATCCTCATGAGGCAAGCCGATTAACTCGTGTATTCCGTCGTTCCTGTAAAATTCCGGAATTCTATCGGGCATGTACAGGGAATCAAGATTGCAGGTGTAATTCGGACGTCTGGTTCTCAGCTCCTGTCCACGGTCAACACTGTTGTCGCAATGAAATATTAACATTTCTATCTGCATCAATTTCTCCTTGATTTTTTCCTGCCTATGTGAGATAATTTGTCGTTATGTTTGCATGTAATCGTTATTACGATATAATAAAAAAGCATATTAGTCAAATATAACCGAGATATATTAAGTAAATTGTTAATTCAACGTAAGGGCGAATGGAATTTTTCTAATATGTTTAACCAGTCTTCAACCATAAACTCAAGCAATAGGAGAAGCCACACATGGAACCGCAAACTAAAGATATTTTTATTCTGCGCAAACTGGCACAACAGGTTATGGAGGCGGCGGCACATCCGAAATACAGGGAATACATGCGGCTATGGACGGAACACAACAGTATGAAATATACCCGTCCACTTGTTTTGGTAACGTGCGGGCGTTATGACGCAGGCGAGTATGAAATAATAAAATGCGAGTGTGAGAATCCATTGTACCGCAATATAGAATTCCAACTGCGCAATAAGTTATTAAAAGACTGGGTAGATGATGACTCTATATTGTATCCATGGGTAACAGTAAATGCAGTCTTTTCTGACCCGGGATGGGGAATACATTCCACGCACAAACCCAGTTTACAGGGAAAAGAAGGCGCTTACAAGCTGGCCGCCGAACCCGCAATTACGCCAAATGATAAAGTACGGCAAAAAATGAGAATACCCCTTCATGCAATTGACGAAAAGGAAACCAGAGACAGTGTTGCAAAAATTAGCGAAGCAGTCGGCGATATTATTCCAGTACATGAAGACCGCACAACGCCATACATCAATTTTGGCGGAGATATTTCATATTATCTCGGTCAGTTTCTCGGAATAGAACGTATGATGATGCATATGTGCGATAACCCTGAGTGGTTGCATGAACTGCTGTCTTTCTTGCGCGATGGGATACTCTCCGTGCAGGGGGAAGCGGAGAAAAGAGGGGATTTTACTTCCATCAGCCAGTACAATCAGGCGGAGCCTTACGCTTACGAGACAGTGGTTCCTTCTGCGAAAGGAGGAAGGGTCGAACGCCGGCAGTTATGGGGCTTTTTCGCCGCCCAGGAATTTGCCGGTATTTCTCCAGCAATGCATGAGGAATTTTTGTTTCGCTACCAGCTGCCTATCATGGAAAATTTCGGACTTATTGCCTATGGATGCTGTGAAGACCTGTCCCGTAAAATTGACATTTTGCGGCAGTTGAAAAACCTGCGACGCATAGCTGTATCCCCATGGGCTGATATTTCTGTTTGTGC
>Ga0209609_10002348_pt1 | contig 10837 bp, 10 predicted proteins | sample LakKivw325mmetaG_FD_184136 | JGI IMG/M metagenome (GOLD analysis project Ga0209609, IMG submission 184136) | Anoxic lake water microbial communities from Lake Kivu, Rwanda to study Microbial Dark Matter (Phase II) - Lake Kivu water 325m metaG... | ecosystem: Environmental > Aquatic > Freshwater...
ATATAGGCTAGAAGCTTATCCGGAGTCGGGCCGGTTTCAAGGAGTGCATTATAGCCTGCCAATATGCTTTCCTGTATTGCTTCTATATTTGTAGGTTCAGTTTCGGGGGCATCTGTACTGGCTGTGTTATTTTGTCCTTCTGAACTGCCGGACCCGGTGTCTTGAGGTTTTTCAATGGACCCGGCTGCTTCCGTTTCTTGTGCAGTATCTGAAGTCTTAGGCGCGCAGGAAGAAAACAGGGCTGCGAAAATAATAATTACAATAGACAGTAATGCGGCCAGTATAACAGGTACAGGTTTTTTGTTTAACTTTCTCACAATATATATCCTTTTTTCATTTGTATAACATTAAAAATCCCGGCATTTACATTCTCCAAAATCCCTTAAATGTTCTGCCTCGACATTCAGCCTGCATCCGGGACCGGTTTTTTGTTTATCAGACAAATAGTTTTATAAAAATAAAATCAAATCCTGCCTGATTGTAAAATTATAAACCTATACCCTATAATTATTCCATGGTATTTGTGCTTTTATCTTAAAAAACTTTTTATTGTGAGGTAATTATTGGCAAGTTCCAGTGGTGATAAAACTGCCGGCATTTTTTTTGATATGCAGTTTTTAAAAAATTCAGTCATGAAGCTATACAGCTATGAGCTGGATTTTAAAAAACCACTTTTGCTAAAGGGCGCGCTCCAAAAAAACAGGAAAGGCATAATAATTGAAATACTGGTGCCCGGCGGAGCACAAGCCTTTGGTGAAATATCTCCCCTTCCTTTTTTCAGCCATGAATCTTATGAGCAGGCGCTTGAGCAGATTAAATATATCCGCGATGAAATGAACTTAAAAAAAAGCCAAAACCCTAAAAAGGTTCTACAGGAAATCATCAGCGGCAAACAAAAGTTACTTCCTTCTGTACAGGCAGGCATTGAGATGGCAGGACTAAACCTTACTGCTTTAAGCAGCAAAACATTGGAAATTATGGAGAGATATATGCCTGTTAATGGACTGGTATCTTTTAATGAAAAACCTTCAGATGAGCAAATAGAAGCAGAGGCGCTCAGGATAATAAAAAAGGGATATGGCACAGTAAAATTAAAAGTTGGCCGACTGGCCCCTGATGATGATTTATACATTGCTGAAAAATTAAACCATATATTTGAACAAAAAATAAGGTTTCGGTTTGATGCAAATTGCCTGTGGGACCTTGAAGATGCAATTTATTTTTCTGACATGCTAATTTCAAATGGTTTACACAGTTTGACGGATTACCTGGAGGACCCTCTAAAAGATCCTGCCGGGCTTGAGAATCTTTACTTTAGGACAGGACTTGGGATTGCACTTGATGAGCAAAAGTCCATAAGAAGCAAACCCCCATCTTTTCTTAAAGCGGTAATAATAAAGCCAACTATAACGGGGGGGTTTTCCAGCACTATAAAAATTTTAGACTATTGTAAGGACAATAACATTACTCCGGTTCTTAGCAGCTCTTTTGAAACGGGCCTTGGCATAGCATCGATTGCCCTTTTTGGCATGATTTTTGGAGGGCCCGAATACGCCCCTGCCGGGCTTGATACCCTTGAATGGTTTTCTTCAGATATACCGGATAAAAAACTTGAAATTCAAAATGGAAGGATATATACAGTTGAAGCTTTAAGAGCGGTAAGGGACCTAAATCTTGATAAACTTAAATTAATTGAATGACAATTTGAAATAATCATGCTTGAAAAACTTAAAATAAAACCAGGAGAAAGAATTGCAGTTATAAGCGAAAGCTGCCCCCAGTATATAGCAGCAATCACAGAATTATGGCAATCGGGGGCCGTTCTGGTTGCTATAAATCCGTCATATCCAGCCGCAAAGATAGCAGAATGTTTAAGGACAGTTAATTGCAACAGGGTGATTTCAGGGTTTGATAAAAAAGGCACAACTATAAAAAGGGTTTCTCAAAGCACTTTTGATGGAAAAGCTTACTCTTTTGATGAGTTTAAAATAAGCGATAGCGCCAGTAGCAAAAGCCATATTAAAAACAAAAATCCCTGGTTTTTCTTTATGGGTACAGCTTTTTTTGACCCTGCGGGTAAACTTGCAAATCCTGCAAGCATTATTTTTACATCAGGCTCAACAAATAAGCCTAGGGCAGTGCTTCATACTGCAGGAAACCATTACTATAGCGCGCTTGGTTCAAATGAAAATATTAAACTATCGCCTCAGGATATATGGCTCCTCTGTCTCCCCCTGTACCATATAAGCGGGCTTTCGCTGATAATGCGAGCAAACATAAGCGCATCATCCATAGCAGTTGCAGACACTGAGAGCCAGGAAATGGAACTTTCCGGCATGATTGAAAAATCCGGCGCCACACATATATCGGTTGTACCAACCCAGCTTTACAGGCTTATGCAGGATATTCGCTCAGTAAAACTGCTTCAGAAACTGTTAGCGATACTGGTTGGCGGAGGGGTAATGTCTGATGAACTGACAAAAGAGTGCCTGCAAAACGGTTTAAATATTTTTAAATCCTATGGCCTTTCAGAAATGGCATCACAGGTTACAACCACCGCGCCATCTGATTCAATAAAACATATGTATTCTTCCGGCAAACTTTTAGCTTACAGGGAACTTGCCATTTCACCGGATAAGGAAATACTTGTAAAGGGTAAAACCCTCTTTTCGGGATATGCCGGAAGCAATGAAAATAAGCTCAAAGATAAGCTTAAAAATAAGTCTGCCTCCACACAATACAGGCAGCCCGTCTCCGGATTTTATCTTCCAGTTGACAGTGATGGCTGGTTTTATACCGGGGATACCGGCTATATAGATGAAGAAGGATATCTTCATGTCATTGGAAGAATGGACCAGATGTTTGTTTCAAAAGGCGAAAACATTTATCCTGAAGAAATTGAAAATGCAATCCTTGGTTATCCTGGCATTGAAGAAGCAATAGTAGTGCCCATAAAAGACAGGGATGCTGGGAAAGTTTGCGCTGCTTTTATAAGGTTTGGCGCCACGGGCATAGATTTGCAAAATGCCGAAAACTCATCACCTGACAAAAATCCTGAAATAGCCAAAAACAGCATGTTGAAGGAAAAACTTAAAATATACCTTTCGCTAAAAATCGAGAAAATAAAAATCCCCAGGTATTACTTTGACTGGCCAAAAAACCAAAACCCCGGATTAAAGCCCGACAGGGAAAAGTTAAAATCACTTGCATCAAAACTTGTAAGGCTTTGAGCTTGCCCGGAGCATCTGACTGATTTTAGATGTATCTAAATTTAGTCTTGACTAATTTTATATATATGTTATATTGGTCATAAATAATTAGTTAGAAAATTACAAATATTTTTGATTCCTATGACTGAAAAGATAAACAGGATTTATAAATCTTTAATTGCTGAACATTTTAAAAATCATCAGCAAATGATTTTTCTAAGCGGTCCGCGGCAGGCAGGCAAAACTACTGTGGCTTTTATGGCACAGGAATTAACTAGCCGGTTTTCCTACTTGAGCTGGGATAATCTGGATCACAGGCAGATAATACTTTCGGGAGTATCAAGCGTTGCAGAAGCAGCAGGTTTGAATAAACTTTCTAAGGATATTCCTGTTATTGTGTTTGATGAAATTCATAAATATGGAAAATGGAAAACTTTTTTGAAAGGTTTTTTTGATACTTATAAGGAAATGGCAAAAATAATTGTAACAGGAAGCTCAAAACTAAATGTCTATAAAAAGGGTGGTGACAGTCTTATGGGAAGGTATTTCCCTTACCGGCTGCACCAGTTATCTTTGGCAGAGCTGTCCCGCCAGCAATTACCGGACCAGGAAATAAATAAACCTTTCAAAACTGAGAACAAGGTTTTTGAAAGACTGGTTATAAACGGTGGCTTTCCTGAACCTTTTATAAAAAACAATCCCAGGTTTTTAAACCGCTGGAAAAATCTGCGCCAGGAACAATTGATAAGAGAAGATATAAGGGACTTAAGCCAGATTCAGGAACTTGGTCAAATTGAGGTCCTTGCAGAAATTTTAAAATTTCAGGCTGCACAGCTTGCAAATTACTCAAATCTGGCAAAAAAAATAAGTACATCCCCTGCAACTGCAGCCCGCTGGCTGGCAACACTTCAGTCGTTTTATTATTGCTTTCTTGTTAAGCCCTGGTCTAAAAATATCCCGCGCTCTCTTATTAAGGAGCCTAAAATTTATCTCTGGGACTGGATAAATGTCGAAGAAGATGGCAGCAGGTATGAAAATCTCGTAGCATCTCACCTGCTTAAAGCTGTAAATTTCTGGACAGACTGCGGTTTTGGCCAGTACGACCTCTGGTTCATAAGGGATAAGGAAAAAAGGGAAGTTGATTTTCTTATATCGAAAAATAAAAAACCCTGGTTTTTAGTGGAAGTTAAATTATCTTCCAAAGGTGGGGTAAGCAAAAATCTTTCTTATTTCCACAATATATTAAACACACAGCATGCATTTCAGGTTGTCTTTGATATGGATTATATACAGGCAGATTGCTTTAAAAAAACCATGCCAACAATTGTTCCTGCGCAGACTTTTTTATCACAGCTAATCTAGCGCACGAAAGACAGGATATTTAAAAATCTTATTCTGACATGATTTCTATATCATCAAATTTCCTGAAATGTTCATCAAAAGAAAAGACTTTGTTTACCCTTTTTCCTGATAAATGACAGCATATGTAAGCGTCTACAAAATTAACATTTTGGTCCCTGTAAACATCAAGTGATTTAAAGATTATCTTTTTGTTTTCCATTATTATATTTTTTTTAAGCATTAAAGCTTTAATCTTCTCATTGATTTCTTTTTTTGGCAGCTCAAATACTTTCTCCAGCACATAGACAAGCTCTGATATAACCATATCGCAAACAAATAATTTATATATTCCTGATTCCATTTTATTAAAAAAGCCCGAGACCTTTTCTGCAAGGTCTGCAGGCTCACTGGTCAGGTACCGCAAAAATATGTTTGTGTCAGCATATACCAAATTATTCATCCATAACCTCTCTGGCATGCTCGGTTTGAGCAATTGACTCTATTTCATTCCAACTTTTTTTCCTGTATTTTGGAGGTATTTTTAACGAACCTTTTAAAGAATCAAAAGACTCAAATTTTTCCATAACTATAAAATTATCAATAATTTTAACATTCAGGTTATCCGATTCCTTCAGCGATAGCTTATCTCTTATTTCTTTCGGGATGGTAACCTGGCCTTTTCTTGTTATTTTAGTCTTACTCATAATTATTTCCTTGTTTTATAATATTAGTAGTATTTTATAATATCAGTAAGAAAATGTAAATAATACTGCAAAGGCAGATTTTTCATGATAACTATTTTACCAGGTGAATCCGCCTGTTACAGGTGTCTGCTGCCTAAGCTTCCGCCCCAAAACGTTATCCAGGGATGCAAAGAAGCCGGTGTAACCGGCACCACTGTTGGTATTACAGGAGTGCTGCAGGCTAATGAAATCATAAAATTTATTTTGGGTGAAGGAAGTCTCCTAAGCAGAAAATTATTAATGATAGACTTGCTTAACTCAAGCTTTAAAAGAATAATTGTCGAAAAGAATCCAGGTTGCAAGCTATGTGGAAATAACCCTACAATAACCAGCCTTATAAATAATCAGGAATTTTATTCTCAGAAATAAAAGCTTTTTTTAAAGATAGCAATAGAGTATTGCTTTTCCTAAACAAAAAATTCAATCTTTTAGGCACCCTACCGGAACAACATATACACCATCGGCTCTCTTGTAAGCAGATGTTCCCGCATAAACAATCATTAAAAATGATGGCTCCTTCATATGTTCTGTATCAACAATATTTTTAAGTTTTATTAAATTGGCTGCCGCGTTATCAAGTTGATTACCGCCAACTTTTATTTCAACCGCAGCCCATCTGCCGTCATCTAATTTTAAAATACAATCCACTTCTAATTCATTTTTATCTCTGTAATAAAACACTCTTCCGTCAAGTTTATCTAAATATACTCTTAAATCTCTTGTTACCATAGACTCGAAGAAAAAACCAAATGTTTCCATATCCTTACTAAGCTCATCAGATGTCGCACCTAATGCAACTGCTGCAATAGATGGATCCACGAACTGTTTTTTTTGACTCATTCTAATTCTTGTGGCGCTTCGAAGTTTAGGTGTCCATGCATCAATATTTTCAATCACGAACAATTTTTCAAATGCATTTAAATACGAAGCAAATGTTGTTTTATCTACACCTTCTCCAACATTTTCCAGATCTCTAATCATCGTCTGATAATCGGTTAATGTAGAAATGTTTCTTGCATAAGTTCTTAGAATTGCTTTTGCACGATTTGGATTTCTTTTTATGCTATCAACATCTGTTATATCCGAATTTGTTAATCCTTCATAATAATCTTTCACATAATTAATTGCATTCTTGATTGATTGCCCATATAGACCCGGCCATCCACCGCGGCAAACCAGATTAACCTGATCATTAATAGTTAACTTAGACTGCCCTCTCACATTGTTTTCCGGTTCATTGAATAATTTTTCCAGCGATACTTCTCCCGAAGATTCTTTGGATTCAAATAATGACAAAGGACTCATCCTTATTCGGGCAATCCTGCCTGTACCGGAGTGCCTGTCAGGGTCATCTTCCGGTTTAGCTGAACCTGTTAAAATATATTGTCCGGCTTTACTGTTTTGTTCATCAATATCCAGTCTTACAAAGTCCCAAATTTCAGGTATTTTTTGCCATTCATCAAACAAGATTGGTTTATCACCCAATAGCAAATCTGCCTTGCTGGTTGTAGCATAAGTTTTATACCTTGAATAAACGATAGGGTCCTGCAATTTAATTATTGTATTGGCAAATCTCGAAGCAGTAGTTGACTTCCCGCACCATTTGGGGCCTTCAATCTGAATTGCTCCAATGTAAGAGAGTTTTTCTTTTATAGTTTTTTCGATTAATCTTGGTAAATACATATTGCCACCATTTTTATTATGATTATAGTCTAATTCGCCAAATTGTCAATAATCCGTTCCCCATATTGTCGATATTTTTTCGCCAAATTGTCATTACTGCATTCGCCATATTGTCAAATTGCACGAACCTGAATTTTCAGTTAGTATTGCCTATTTTTCATTGCCTGCAGTTCTTTCTCTATCTCTTCTTTAAGGTTGGCCCCATCCATTCCGAGATTCTCAGAACAGTAGATTTGCATAAGTTTAGCTAAATTCTGTTTCTAACCGGTAAATTCAGGTTTATAGGTTAGAAAGAAGGCAATAAATTTTCCTGCGTCCTCTTCGACATAACCTTCCCTGCAATCTTCGAAGTCATTTATAAGAATTTGCTTCTGGATCCCCCAGGTATAAATACAATAATCGCTGCGATTTCTGCCCCATTGAATGATTATTTGGCTAAAAAGATAGGATTTTTAATAAAAAAAGAAAGTATTAGGGATAAAATCAAGAAGAGAGGATTTCCGGAAATGAAATTTATGTAAATCTGCAAGCATGCCAGACTGTTTTGGGTCAGGGCCTTATATAAGAAGTCTTAACTCCCCTTTTAAAAATCCGAATAATCAGCATTTATATAATCATCTTGTGAGAAGTCTTCAAACAAATCTGCAGCTTGCAATCTTTTTGGCGGAGGCCTGTCCCTTTTAAATTCATCTATGCCCAAGATACTGATAAATTACCTTTGATACAATTGGCCTGAAATATCCAAACTTTTCCTGGTATTTTGTATCATATATTCTTTCAAATGCTTCGTAGTTATCTTCAATGCACCGATAGTATGGGCTGTACTGGGGCTTACGGCATCTGTACTCTTTTGCGTTTTTTCTTACTGCTAAAGTATCTAAAGACATAAATTACACTTTAGCATATATGTGTAATTATATAAATTTAATAATCAATTGAGTTTTTTAAAAGATTGATTCATGAAAAACTTTACAGGAATTTTACACTGTTTTGAGCCCATTTAGCTTTACTTAAGGTTACTTAAGTGTAATAATCCCGAAAGTTGTAATAAGAATTTATTTGCTTTGGGGTAAAGATAAAATGCAAAACATAAGTAAAAATATATTAATGATATATCCGCAGCATACAAAGACTTTTTGGGGCTTTGAAAACGTAATGAAAATTTTAGGCAAAAAGGCTGCATACCCGCCGCTTGGGATACTTACAATATCGTCAATGCTTCCCGGCCACTGGAGCAAAAAACTGGTTGATCTTAATACTGATACTTTAAGTTCTTCAGATATTGCCTGGGCCGATTTTGTTTTTATAAGCGCAATGATTGTGCAGAAAGAGTCTGCACTAAAGGTAATCGAAAGAGTAAGGCAATCAGGCAAGCCTGTAGTTGCCGGCGGCCCGCTTTTTACTACGGGCGCAGAGGATTTCCCGTTTATAGACCATCTGTTCCTTGGTGAGGCCGAAAACACATTAAAAGATTTTATTAAAGACGTAAACAACAACAACCTTAAAAGAATCTATAAGGCAACGGGTTTTCCTGACCTTGCAAGTGTCCCTGTGCCTGACTGGTCCCTTATAAATCCGGCAAAGTATCATTCAATGAGCCTTCAGTATTCAAGGGGGTGCCCTTTCAATTGTGAATTCTGTGATATTGTTATCTTAAACGGCCGGAATCCAAGGACTAAAACAAAAGAGCAGGTGATCGCTGAGCTTGATGCCCTTTATAAGATGGGTTGGCATGAGGGTGTTTTTTTTGTTGATGATAATCTTATAGGTAATAAGAACAAATTAAAGACTGAGATACTGCCTGCAATCATAGAATGGCAAAAAATAAGAAAGTACCCTTTCACTCTTAATACCCAGGTATCAATTAACCTTACAGATGATGAGGAAATGATCAGGCTTATGGTCGATGCCGGATTTACTACAGTATTTATAGGTATCGAGACTCCTGACGAAGCCAGTCTTGAGGAGTGTTCCAAATTCCAAAACCGGAACAGGGATCTTGTGTACGGCGTCAAAAAGCTCCAGAACTTTGGACTTGAGGTTCAGGGCGGTTTTATAGTCGGATTTGATTCTGATACTCCGGCTATTTTCCAGAAACAGATAGAGTTTATCCAGAAAAGCGGTATTGTAACTGCAATGGTTGGCCTTCTTACCGCTCTTCCCAAAACCAGGCTGCATAAGAGGCTTGAGGAAAATAAAAGAATCGTCAGGGAATCTTCAGCAAACAATACGATTTTTTCAACTTTAAACTTCATACCCAGGATGGATAAAAAAATACTTTTCAGCGGTTATACAAAAATTCTAGAAACAATCTATAATCCAAAAAACTATTATGAGCGGATAAAGACCTTCTTAAGGGAGTTCAAGCCTGTTAAAAAGGATGTCTCAAGAAAAAGAATCCAGAAATTTGAGCTGAGGGCATTTTTCGGGTCCATATGGCTGCTTGGAATAAGAAGCCGTGGGAGAGGACATTTTTGGAATCTTTTATTCTGGGTGGCTCTTAAATATCCCGGGCTTTTCCATCAGGCGATCAGCTCTTCTCTTGCAGGCGTGCATTTAAGGACAGTGGTTTCAGATTCCTGACCTGTTCAGTTTAAGAGAGCTTGGCCATAATAAGCCCGGTAAGTTTATTTATACTCGCTGATATTGGTGATTTGGGATAACTCAAAATAATAGGTTTTCCTTTATTTATTGAAAGTGGCACCATTATACTGCTGGGTATTAAAACATCTATTTTCCTGAAAATAGTTTCTTCTATATCCGCAACCTCTATGCCCACTTTGGTGTTTGACCTGTTAATAATTGTAGTTATTTTATCAGATGGAAACTTTAACTGTTCCAGTAATTTAAGCGATATTTTCATATTTTTAATGCTGGAAACATCCATACTTGCAATCACACACATGCTGTCGACTTTTTTTAACAGTGCAAGCACTTCTTCTGAAAACCTTGGCGGGCAGTCAATTACTATATAATCAAAGCTTCTGCTCAATACATCAAATATCTTTACAGTTGTTGAAAGGTCAATTGATTCTGCCTGCGCAGGGTCGAGAGGTGCCGGAAGGATCTTGATCCCGGACGTATGGCCGACCAGGAAATCATTTAAAAAATCCGGATTTATCTGGTCAAGCACCATAGAAAGATCAAAGATCGTCTGCTTTGGAAATATATTTAAAATAAGTGAAGCATCGTCATAATCATAATGCAGGTCAAATAAAAGGACGCTTTTTTTTGTAGCCTGATGGATATTTATAGCAAGGTTACTTGCAAGAAAAGACTTTCCGGAGCCGCCCTTGGTTCCAAAAATCATTATTGTTTTGGCACGGTTGTCAGGTTTTTTACCGAATATTGCTGCTTCCTCTTCCATATTCTGGAGCAGCTGTTTCATTATTTTGTTTATTTTTTCTATTGTCGGGTCAAGCTCCGAAAAGTCGAGCGGATACTGTATCACATCGGCCATTCCCAGCTTTATTGCATTTTTAAGCAGTCCCGCTGATATGGTCCTTGAAAGCAGGATAATCATTACAAATCTCAAATTGTATTCAAAATCTTTAACTATTTTTTCAATATCTTTCATTTCAAAATCGGGCCCCAACATAACAACACAAGGTTTTTTTTCAGAAAGCACAATCTTCAGGTCATTTAATTCTGTTGAAACATTTGAAATATTCAGATCTGTGTATTTTTTAAGAGAGCTGCTTATGCTGGCAACATCCTCTTTTGAGCTTCCAATAAGAATCAACGGCACATTTTCAATATTTGTCATTATTTTCCTGCTTTTCCTGTAGAATTTTATATATTTAATAGTTCAAAAGTTTAAAAATTTTAAAAACAGCTACAAAAAGAAACTAATAATAGTTA
>Ga0209609_10002349_pt1 | contig 10837 bp, 12 predicted proteins | sample LakKivw325mmetaG_FD_184136 | JGI IMG/M metagenome (GOLD analysis project Ga0209609, IMG submission 184136) | Anoxic lake water microbial communities from Lake Kivu, Rwanda to study Microbial Dark Matter (Phase II) - Lake Kivu water 325m metaG... | ecosystem: Environmental > Aquatic > Freshwater...
CAAAAATATTGTATCATATATAAGGGTAAACAATGCGCATAGTTGTGATAGGGCAAGCAGCCTTTGGCCAGAAGGTTCTCGAGGCGTTGACTGGAAGGGGTGACGAGATTGTTGGGGTTTATACCTCCCCTGATATCCCTGGAAAGACAAATCCGCTTAAAGAATTGGCAGTTCAATTAGGTATACCAACCTTTCAGCCGAGAGAAATGCGAGCCTCAGAGGTTTATGCTGAGTATCTTAAGCTTAAGCCGGACCTGAATATTATGGCTTATGTAACCAGTATCATACCTGAGAGTATCTTAAACTACCCTAAGTTGGGAACAATCCAATACCATCCCTCCTTACTTCCGAAGCATCGAGGTGGTAGCGCCATTAACTGGGCTATCATCAATGGCGAGACTAAGACAGGCATTACCATTTTCTGGCCTGACAAAGGGATAGATACCGGCCCTACCCTGTTGCAGAAGGAGGTGCAAATTTCTCCTGATGATACTGTGGGCTCGCTCTACTTTGATAAACTTTTCCCATTGGGGATAGAGGCATTAGTGGAGAGCATTGAGTTGATTAAAAAGGGAATAGCGCCTCGAATCCCTCAAGATGAATCACAAGCTACTTACGAAGGGCTATGCACTGAAAAAGATGCTGTTATTAACTGGATTCAGCTGGTAACCAGAGTCTATAATCTGATTCGGGGCACTAATCCTCAGCCAGGGGCAATAACCTATTTTCAGGGTAAGCGGCTCAAACTTTTCGACGCAAAATTACTTGCGGGCGATGTGGGTGGGTTTCCTCGCCAGGTTATTAATATTACTAAAGAGGGATTTACAGTAGCGGCCATGAATGGGGCCATCCTTATTAAACGTGTGCAGGTAGAAGGCGCTCCCAAGATAGCCGGTGCAGAATTTGCCGAGCAGGTGGATTTGAAAGTAGGGGACAGACTTGGTGAGGAAGATGCTTCAATAGCTGCTAGTGAAAGAGACGGCATATCCTTCAATATATAAAGCAGAAGGATTTCTCGAGGGTAGATAGTGAATCTAACGGCATTTCTACGGCAAAACAAAGTTGAATTTGAGTTTGTGGAGAAAAAGTCTACTCACCATGCCTTGGAAGCGTCCAGGGCTACTGACATACCTCTAGGTAAGATTGTAAAAACTCTTGTTTTTGTTAACCAGGATTCAAAGCCATTGATAGCTATCGTTAGGGCTGATTGCAGTGTGAGCAGACACAAGCTTGAATCCTGCTCTCACTCAAAGTCGGTGAAAATTGCTTCAGATGAAGTTGCGGAAAAGGTTACTGGCTATCCCACAGGAGGTATACCCCCGATGGGACATAAGAAGAGACTGCCCGTATATCTGGATGAGCAGGTCTTAAGCAGTGAGTATGTCTGGTGTGGTGGCGGGGCGAGAACAAGGTTAGTCAAGCTGAAGGTGCAGGACATCACAAGGTTAGTTGCCCCACAAATATGTGATATATCAGTGTAGCCTGTGGAGCGCTGAGTTGATCAGTCGCTACCGTAGAATGCAAAGTGAATGAGCCCTCGTCCGTTTTTTGCTGCTGTTGCTCCCAGGGCTTCACTAACATAAAATTCATCACATTGCAATTGGGTGTGCTAACTGACCACATAGGTAACACTTGGGGCGAACCGCGAGTTCTAATCAATTCACGCGCGCTATACTCAATTGCAGCCAGATAAGCGAGCGTTTAACTTTGAAGCTTTGGGGGAATCTTTTTCTAATGGGCTTCTGACTCTATTTCTCTGACAAGAAACTCAATACGGTTCAGGGCTTCATCTATATCTGCCTTTGTGACCATGCGGTGTGTGACGGCCCGTACTTTTCGCCCACCCAGAGAGCCGAACCTGACACCCCGTGCACTGCTCCGTTGGATGAACTCGGGAGCGGGGATGGTGATCGGAGGCTCAAATATCACGATGTTGGTTTGAACCCTGTCAGGGTGAATGGTGATGCCGGGGATGGTGGCTAGCCCATACGCTAAGTGTCGGGCGGTAGCGTGATCTTCAGCCAGACGCTCAACCATTTTCTGAAGGGCAATGATGCCTGCGGCAGCGATAATCCCCACCTGGCGCATTCCTCCTCCCAGCATCTTACGCCACTTGCGGGCCTTCGCTACAAACTCCTGAGTCCCACATAGGAGAGAGCCCACGGGAGCGCTGAGGCCCTTGGAGAGGCAGAAGCAGACAGAATCCGCGGGTGCAGCCAGTTCACTTACAGGCACATCAAGGGCAACGGCGGCGTTGAAAATGCGTGCTCCATCCAGGTGAACCCGAAGTCCATGTTGGTGGGCGAGTTCGGCGATAGCAGATGTGTATTCAGGAGTCAGAGCAGTGCCACCACAGCGGTTGTGGGTATTCTCCAGACAGAGGAGCGTAGTCTGAGGGAAGTGGATATTTTCTGGTCGAATAGCTTGCTCCACCATACCAGGGTCCAGCCGGCCGTCTTGCTCGTTGGGAACAGTCCATATCACGACTCCACCCAAGGCAGATGCAGAGCCAACCTCGGCCCATAAGATATGAGCCTCACTGCCCATGATGATTTCATTGCCGTGGTGGGTATGTGTCAGGATAGCAATAAGGTTGCTCATAGTTCCGCTGGCTGTAAAGAGAGCAGCCTCTTTCTCCAACATGCGGGCAGCTAGTTCCTCTAAGAGATTAACGGTGGGGTCCTCTTTATAAACGTCATCTCCTACCTCAGCCTCATACATGGCTCGGCGCATATCCTCTGTGGGGAGGGTTATCGTATCACTTCGCAGGTCAATAATCTTCATAACTGTCTCCTTTCTTGCGTTTTTTTCCTTTTAATACTACCAGATTTTCAGAGGTGATAATCAACTTTCGGGACCTGAGTTTAGTCCTCGTTCGCGTGATGGTCAACATCTTAGAATGGAGATAAACCCTTGCCCCTGCGGAATGTAGTTACAACGTTGGAGTGGAAAATTGTTTGAGAAGGGACTAGGGTAATCTTTTCATCCGCCAAATTCTGTCAAATTGCTTAGCGATAAAGACGCGTCCCTCCTCTTATCAAAGCAAGCTTAAGAGTTTTGCCTTTTCAATGTGTTTTGTGTGGTGAAGGAGCCTAGGCAGTTCAGCGACTCGTATTCAGAGAGGTCAATAACATCACGCTATATTGCAACGAGTCCCATCACATTTGAACCTGTTATAATATCTTCTAAATGTTCATCGAGACTAGTTCCAAAGGAGGCAGTCATGGAAATCTTAGTAAGACTAGGTAGTTTGCTTTCTCCTTCTTTTTTCGCTGTTCTTGCTGGCTTCTCATTGACGGCTGCTGCTCTATTATTTGTGGCCGGCAAACGTAATATCGCTGAGCCACAAGTAACGGGCGCCAAACTAAGCGAACTAGAGCCACCTGAGTACAGGGGCACTGGTTACCTGGTATTGGCCTTTGGCTGGTCTATATTTGGCCTTGTCTTAGGCTTTGTCTTTGGTGCGATTGGTGCTGGTTTTTTTGGGAGTCTGATTCTTGTCATCTTATCACTGCTCTGCCTTGTGTTCACGCTATGTTTCTTATACGCTGGGGGAGGCACTCTATTGCACGCTGTGAGTGGTCAGAGAGGTGAGTTTGTGTGTTGGTTCTTTCTACCTATGCGGTATATTGACATTCTGATAGTGCGGTTTGGAGACTTGTTAACTGCCGGGCTTTTTAGACCATCATGGTATCCAAGGATTGCTGCTAAAATTGGCAAGAGTAAAGGAGTTAAAGAAACTCCTATACCTGTAATGTCTGGTTCCGAGAAGGCGAAACCCGATAGGGAGATGGAAAGGTTACACCGAATGCTGGCTGAATATGAAGCTCAGCTAACCCCGGAGCAAAGAGAGAAACTTACGGAAGAGAGGAGAATTGTAGAGAAACTAAGGAGCATGTACCCATGAATCCGTACCCCTTGCAGAGTGTAATTACAACTTTAGAGAGGGAAATGGTTCTGGCAGGGAGATAAATAACATTCTGCCTTCCACTCAAATTCTACCGGAAGACTATTTTGAAGATTAGCTGTATTTACAACTATACCTTGGTATAATCGGTTGCATATACAACTGATGAAGGGATATGAGTAGCTTATGTATAACCACAGTCTAGCTCTGGCGAACGAGCCCATAAAAACACTGCTATGGAGACTCTCTCTCCCAGCGATGGTGGGCATGTTCGTTATGTCTCTCTACAACGTCGTCGATGCGATTTTTGTTGGTCGAGGAGTGGGTACTCTGGGTATCGCCGGCATTTCCATTGTTTTCCCTATCCAGGTGGCGATGACGGGCATAGGGCTGATGGTGGGAATGGGGGCAGCTTCGCTTATTTCTAGAAGCTTGGGTGCCAGCAATACGGAAAGAGCGGAACGTACACTGGGTAATGCGATATTTTTAATTGTCCTACTCGGGGGAGTGTTTACGGTTGTGGGATTGTCACGAAGCACCTTCTTTCTCCGTCTTTTTGGGGCTACGGACACCATTCTGCCCTATGCAAAGGAGTATATGGATATAATCCTTCTCGGTGCGGTATTCCACACATCTTCTATGGCAGCCAATGCTATTGTCAGGGCGGAAGGCAATGCCCGCGTTGCGATGATAAGCATGTTCGTAGGTGCTCTTTTGAATATTGCGCTTGACCCGATTTTCATCTTTGCCCTTGGTATGGGTATCCGGGGGGCCGCAGTTGCAACGGTTATCGCGCATGTTGTCACGACCCTATATCTGGCGCGTTATTTTCTTTCCGGAAAGAGCTCCCTACGAATTCGGGTAGAAAGTTTTATTCTCGAGCAGGCTGTAGTCAGGGAAATTGTAGCCATAGGATTTGCCGACTTTGTAAGGACGGCAGCCAGAGGCTTTATTGCTGTCATTATTAACAGGACTCTTGGTTTTTACGGTGGTGGGGATGTCTCCATAGCAGTTTTTGGTGTGGTAAATCGGGTGCTGCACTTTGCCATAATGCCGAGTATGGGTATTGCTCAGGGACTTCAGCCAATCCTCGGTTTTAGCTATGGTGCGAGGCGTTATGACAGGGGAATAGAAGTAATACGCCGATCCGTTATTATTGCGACAGTTATTTCCCTCGGTGCTTTCTTAATCATCCTCCTTTTCGCCCGGCCGATTGTAGGTATTTTTTCCACGGATGCTGCCCTTATATCCCAGGGCACCCACGCAATAAGGCTTATCTTCATGGCACTTTTTCTGATCGGATTTCAGATTGTTGGCGCAGCCATATTTCAGGCAATCGGAAAAGCCATTCCGACACTCATTCTCTCTACATCCAGGCAGATTCTCTTCCTTATCCCTTTGGTATTCATTCTGCCGCATTTCTTTCAGCTTAATGGAGTTTGGCTATCATTCCCAATTGCCGATACGTTATCCTTTATCATAACGCTTGCTATGGTTATTCCCCAGATGCGTGAGTTCAAGAAACAGCAAATTCTAATGGAAGCGGGGTGATACACGATGAATGAGTCATTGGGCAGATGGGTCTCTATCATTCACAGGTACAGCCGTAGTTTTATAGACAAAGAGTTTGCTGAACTCGATGTCAAGGGAGGTCACTTGCCCTTTATCCGTGTTCTTTATCAGCAGGATGGATTGAGCCAGGACGAATTGAGTGAAGCACTCAGCATGGATAAGACAACGACAGCGCGTGCAATTAGGAAGCTGGTTGAACTGGGATATGTGACGAAAAAACGTGATTCCCAGGACAAGCGGTTTTACAGACTTTCTCTGACAGCTAAAGGCAAGGATGTCGTGCCCAGGCTAGAAAGAACTTTGAAACGCTGGACTGAGGTTCTGGCCACCGGATTTACAGAGAAGGAAAGACAACTTGCCCTTGACCTCCTGAAGAAGATGGCGGCGAATGCTGCGGCATTTAAACAATGAGGGGTCAGTTGATAATGAGGAAATAAACTTCAGTCATATTGTCCACAAATGTCCGTCCGGAATGCAATTACAGCTTTTGAGGGGAGTGGCCCTGTTAGGAAGATAAGAAGGGGCCATGCAATTGTGGTTGCAAATTTTTAAACCACCTGAATTTTAGTATAGACAAAGTTTGAATTTAAATAGAAATGAGGTATAAAAATATGACTCTCGGAACTCTGGCAGATTCAAAAATAAAAAAGTTGAACTGGGTTGATATCCAGTTTTTATCCGCAAAACATTATTCAAAGCTTCGAGCCTTTGGACTCAGCAAACCAGCAAGGCAAAATACCGTAGTAACTGAATGCCTAGTTATAAGACAGATGCTTATGCAGCTACTATGGTGAGTCTTGTCAGGAGGCATAACCTGGAGATTTGAGCTTAATAGAGAGCACGATTAGTCCTATTCCGGCAATCAGGAACCCCACGCTATATATTTGTAAAGGGCTGGCGAAATCAGCGATTAACTGAGGTAATTTTGACATAATCTCAGGCGGTATTTCGGACGGGATTATATTTGGGATAAGGCTTCTAGCGACTATGGTGCTCACAAGACCAGTAATGCCAACTATAGTAAAGGGTATGCCAGCGTAAAGGGCGATGGACTTTACATGCCACCATTGTATCAAAGCTATAAGCAATATCAGCAAGAGAGCCAGACCAATCAGCGCTTTATAACCAAGCACGATATAGCCAACAATTTGCCGCACTTGTTGAAGCTGTGTTGTTATCTCCGGCCCCAAGGATGTCTCATTAATTTCTATTTGTTGCGGAATTTGACTATCTATTTCGGCATATATTTGTGATAGAAAGGCTTGTATTTGGCTCTGTGAAGCTCCTGCCAACTCAGGTGGGGGAGATTTGAGTATAGCTTGCGCTACATTGTCCTTGATAGTGGTTCTTACTTGTTCCAGCGGGATAACTATATTGAGCTCTTGGTCTCCCTTAAGATAAGCACAACCGCCATAGATAACAGTAGCAGTCTGTTCCTTTAGCCAGGGCTCAAGGTCAGCGATGGTTTCATCTACAATTTGAGCTATATAAGGCTCTTCTGCTGGAATTTGCTCTCTCACTTGATTGGCGGTGATTGAATAGATATCTAGTTTATCGAGTTCGGAGATGATGAAGTTGGGATTAAGGATAGTGAGATTAAAGGTGACAATGATGCCTAGAGCGATTAGAGTGACGGTTAATAAAAGGCTAAAGATTCCCGAGAAGATAGCTCTGGCAATGCGCATACTGTCCTACTCTTCTATCGTTTATCGCTTGGTTCCGGATTTTTTAGTTGGTTTACTAGTAGTTCTAGTTAGCTCTTGCCAATGCGAAATACCTTGGTGCCACAGACAGGACAAACTCCCTGTGTTGCTGGGCGCCCATTCTTGAATATGACTGACCTGGGGTTCTCGATTTCTCTCTTAGCCCTGCACTTCATACAGTATGCTTGCATCTCTAGACTCCTTTATATTTATTGTAGGTAGCAGAATAATAGGTATATACGCGAATGTCAATAGGCTGTACTTGCTGGCTCATGTAAATAGAGCTTAGCTAATCTTTGGCTCGCAACAACTCTCCTTTACCGGGCAGCTAGAGCACCTCTTGCGCCGGCAAAATTCTAAGTTTATCCTCACCAAAGAGGATTCCATACCGGGAAGCTCTAATTCTCCCTCTCCTAGTCCAAGTTTGGAGGCAACTTCTTTGGCGAGTAGAGAGGGCCGTGGTTTTGCTCTTTCCCAGATTCCCTTTAGTTCTCTTAGAAAGATGCTGACTGCAGTTGGTCCCACGCCCTTAAATTCAAGCAGCTTATTCTCTAGGTCTTTGCTATCCCTCGCCTGAGTATACAAAGTTTCTAATGAGCCGTATTTATCCTTCAAGCTAACTGCTATTTCAAGCAAATTCGATGCGGTAGAGAAATCATAGCGGACGTAGCCTCCGAGATCCAATACCTCCACCAGCTTATCCCAGCCACTTTCGATAATCTTCTCAGGAGTCACAATTCCCTCCCTTTCAAATTCTTTATAAGTTCTTTTAGCTATTTCTGAGGAGATCCTCTTGGCGAAAAGAATCGAAGCTAGAAGCCATTTGAATCTATCCTTCTCTCTTCTTAAATCAAGCCCCAGCTCTTGAGAGTAAGTTGGCAATTCTAAAATTTTTTCTCTAATGTCCATAATGGCATTGTATCTAAATCACCAAAGCATTTCCAAATACTTTGCTTAGTTGACATTGTGATTGCCTTTATTTATACTAACGAGCCAAAAGTTGCCCGAGTAGCGCAATGGTAGCGCAACCGATTTGTAATCGGTAGGTTAGTGGGTTCGAGTCCCCTCTCGGGCTGGGTTGGATTTTTCTAGGCACTTTATAGTAAACTAAAGATGGGAGGGGTGCCAGAGTGGTTAATCGGAGCAGACTGTAAATCTGCCGCCCGTTGGGCTTCGTGGGTTCGAATCCTACCCCCTCCACCATATATGGTAGAATATGCCCACATAGCTCAGTTGGTAGAGCACGTTCTTGGTAAGAACGGGGTCACCAGTTCGAATCTGGTTGTGGGCTTTGAGATAAGGAGGTTAACAGAAAATGGCCAAGAAAGTTTATGCGCGCATTAAAGAACATATCAATGTGGGCACTATTGGGCACGTTGACCACGGGAAGACTACGCTGACCTCGGCAATGACACAAGTGTTATCTAAGGCAGGCCCCACGCAGTTTCGTCCCTTTGATTCCATAGATAATGCTCCTGAGGAGAAAGCTCGAGGATTGACAATTGCCATCTCCCATATTGAGTATGAAACTGAGAAGCGTCATTATTGCCATGTTGACTGTCCTGGACATGCTGACTATATCAAGAACATGATAACCGGAGCAGCTCAGATGGATGGAGCTGTTTTGGTGGTTGCTGCTGATGATGGTCCTATGCCACAGACTAGAGAACACATCCTCCTAGCTCGGCAGGTGGAAGTTCCTTGCTTAATGGTAGCCCTCAATAAGGTAGATTTGATGGAAGATCCCGAGTTGTTAGACCTGGTAGAGATGGAGGTTAGGGACTTGCTGAAAAAGTATGGCTTCCCAGGTGATGAAGTCCCTATTGTGAGGGTAAGCGCTCTTAAATCTCTGGAGTGTGGCTGTGGTAAAAGGGAATGTCAATGGTGTGGTGGAGTATGGAACTTGTTGGATGCCATAGATGAATATATCCCCATGCCAAAGCGAGACAGGGATAAGCCTTTCTTGATGTCTGTAGAGGACGTATTTAGCATTAAAGGGAGGGGGACTGTGCCCACGGGGAGGGTGGAGCGTGGTGTTATCAAACCTGGGGATGAGGTGGAGATAGTGGGATTAAAGGAGACCAGAAAAACGGTGGCGGTCAGCCTGGAGATGTTCCATAAGACGTTGCCCGGGGCGGAACCTGGCGATGCCATTGGAGTGCTGCTGCGAGGTATAGATCGGGACGAGATAGAAAGGGGTCAGGTTCTAGCTGCGCCAGGCACAATTAAGCCTCACGCTGAGGCTGAGGCCGAGGTATATATATTAAAGAAAGAGGAAGGTGGCAGACACACTCCCTTTTTCAATGGATATAAGCCTCAGTTCTACATCCGGACTATGGATGTTACTGGAAGTATAACGCTGCCTGAGGGTGTCGAAATGGCTATGCCCGGTGATAACTTAACTCATATGAAGATTAAGACCATCTATCCTGTGGCTATGGAGGAAGGATTGCGCTTCGCTATCAGGGAAGGTGGAAAGACAGTGGGAGCTGGGGTGATCTCTAAGGTCGGTGCCTAAACATGGCCAAGAAGAAGGGGGGGCTATGCACAATCATTCATCTAGCTTGCAGCCAATGTCAGCAGAGGACATATACCACTGTTAAGAATAAAAAGAATGATCCACAGAAGTTAGAGCTGAAGAAGTATTGTCCGCGTTGCCGTATTCACACCCTTCATCTAGAAGTGAAGTAATGTTATTGCGGGCAAAGCGAAGCAAACTTTATGACTAGTCATGCCAAGAAAGCTAAAGCTGCCAGGCCTATTGCTGCACCAGCTAAGAAGAAGTCAAGGCTGAATTTCTTTCCAGAGGCGGTAGAGGAATTAAAGAAAGCACACTGGCCAACAAGGCAAGAAGCCTTGAGGTTGAGCATTTTAGTTCTTATTGTTTGTGTTGTTGTGGGAGCTATTTTAGGTGCTTTAGATTATGGTTTCACTAGGTTGCTTACTGATTTGCTTCTAGGTGGCTAAAGGTGATATCTAACGGACAGTGGTATTTGTTATATGTATCTTCTGGGCGGGAAGAGCGTGCCAAGAGGAACTTGAAGCAACGCATTAAATATATGGATGCTGGCGACAAGATATTCAATGTAGTAGTACCTATGACTAAGGAGATTGAGATCAGAGGTGGGAAGCGTCGTATCGTAAGTAAAAAAGCTTTTCCCGGTTATATTATGGTGCGCATGGAGTTGGATGAGCATAGCTGGGACATAGTGCGTAATACTCCTGGCGTTGCTGGCTTTGTCAGCACTGGAGTTAAACCAGTGCCTTTAGCTGAGGAAGAGGCAAATATCATTCTCAAGCGAGCGGAGGAAATTCCCTGCGAAGTCAAGGTGGCTTTTAAGAAAGGGGAGAGTGTTCGTGTAACAACCGGTCCATTTGTCGATTTTATTGGCAAGGTAGTGGAGGTTAATTTGGATAAAGGGAGAGCGATAGTCCTGTTATCGCTTTTTGGCCGGGAAACTCCTGTAGAATTGGATTTTTTGGGAGTAGAAAAGATATAGCACAGATAAATTCTAAATTCGAAATCCTAAATGATGAACAATATCGAAGTACTAATGGCAAAAATTCAAAACAAAGTGAGTTTTGGTATTTAGGATTTAGAGCTTAGATATTAGAATTTGATAAAGGGTGTTGCAGCGTGGCAAAGAAAGTCAAG
>Ga0209609_10002352_pt1 | contig 10829 bp, 9 predicted proteins | sample LakKivw325mmetaG_FD_184136 | JGI IMG/M metagenome (GOLD analysis project Ga0209609, IMG submission 184136) | Anoxic lake water microbial communities from Lake Kivu, Rwanda to study Microbial Dark Matter (Phase II) - Lake Kivu water 325m metaG... | ecosystem: Environmental > Aquatic > Freshwater...
ACCTTATATTTATGTTATATCATTCAACTTGTATCAAGCCGAAATAATTAAATGTCATGATTTTTTGATCCGGGAAGGTCACCTATGTTTTTCACTCAACCATCTTCTTCCCTTCTCCGAGAGAAACAGATAAAAGGTTCGTTTGGAGATGACCTCCTCACTAAGGAAGATGCTGATCAGTAACTGCGTTATTTTCCGTGTCCCGCCGATCAGTTCGCGAAACTCTTTCTCGTTGATGCCCCTTTCTTTTGTTGCCAGTGTTTTCATAAGCCTGGTGCGGCATTCATCGACGACAGAAACATGAAGATAATCGCTGCCGGTGAGGATGAGCCTGCCCTGCCGGACCAGATAAGCTATCATCATTTTGACTTTGCCCTTTCCGATATTATGTGCCTGGGCGAGGGCTTCGATATCCTCGTTGACCGGTGCCTGCATGCCGTAATTTTTGATGGTTTCTTCGAGCCAGAGTAACTCTTCCTGCGTTTTGGCATTGATGATCACCCGGTGCTTTTCCAGAGCCCAGGTATCCCCGGCTCTTTTAATGGTTTTATTAAGGCTGAGCTTTTTCAACAGCGCTTCAAGGTATGTTTTACCTGTGGATGAGATCAGATTAAGTTTACCGGCCAGCTCTTTGGCGTCTATACCTTGCTCATTGAGGGTGTTTTTTTCATGCCATAGCTGCAAATTGCTGATGATTTTTACGGCATGCTCTTTATCACTTTCTGTTGTGACCAGGATATTCTGATCCTCAGTTGGATACAGCACAATGCCGGCTTCCTCCTTGGAACTACAGGCGTCCACAATTTCTTCATTTGTTTTCCCTGTTTTTACTGCCATTTCATCCACCGTCACGGGTGCACCTGCTTTCATCAGTTCCAGTCTGACAAGCTCGAACAGGCTGCTGTCACCGGTCCTGACCTGCGCCAGAGCATTGAGTGCCTCGAGCAGGTGGTCTGTTCTTCTTTTATGATGTAAGGGATGGCAGTCGATGATGATGCCACCGCCAAGGGTTCTGTCACCCGAAGAATTGCGTATGATGAATTTATCCTGGTCGAAGAGAACGGCTGGTTTCCGAAGGTGAATCTGAACGATGGCTGTGTCATTTGTTTGCAGCAGTTCTTTATTCAGCAGGTGCACGCGTGCCGGGCAGCTGAAGGTGCCGGTCTGGAACAATACCTGCGACCATAAACCGAGGGGGGAAATTCCGTTAAATAAGGATATTGTCGCATCAATCATGGCTGTAGCGTCGAGGAGCCTATCGCATAGGATCATACCCCGTTCAAAATCAGCGGCTCTGATGCCGGGCAGGTTAAAAGCGGCCCGGTCACCGGCGACGACCTGATCCACCTGGCGGCCATGTCTTTCGATGGATCTGACCTTCACCTTTTTATTCCTGCCCGGCAGCAGGAATACTTCTTTTCCCGGCTCCATGCTGCCGTTGAGCACCGATCCGGTGACAATAAACCCGACACCATGCACATTGAAGATCCTGTCGATATACATTCTGAACACCTCACTGCTTTTCCGTTCCGGTATCTGAGCCACCATGGCGGCTATCCGTTCAGCCAGCACCTCCAGACCCTGGCCGGTGATAGCGGAGACGCTGATGACCGGAGCCTGTTCCAACGGAGTCCCTTCCAGGAGGTCCATTACCTCGAGCCTGGCGATGTCGAGCATCTCCTCATCCACCAGATCGGCTTTCGTCAGCACGACGATGCCATGAGTGATGCCCAGCATGCGTATGATGTTGAGGTGCTCGACAGTTTGGGGCATCACACCGCTGTCGGCGGCGATGACCATCAGCACCATGTCAATACCGAAAGCGCCCGCCACCATGGTCCTGATAAAGTCTTTATGACCCGGGACATCCACGATGCCGACCGAATCGCCGGAGGGCAGATTGAAATGGGCGAAGCCAAGATTGATGGTGATACCCCGTTCTTTTTCTTCCTTGTGAGTGTCGCAGTCGATACCGGTGAGGGCTCTGATGAGGGTGGTCTTACCATGATCCACATGACCTGCCGTCCCGATGATCAGGTGTTTGGACATAATCCGAGGCTTTTGTGGACATCATGAATGATGGTGGCTACTTTGTCTGTCTCTTCGGGGGCGATGGTGAGCATGTCAAACAGGAGGTGCCCCTTTCTCATTACGCCGAGAAGGGGTGTATCATGGTTCAGCAGGGCGGCAAATATTGTCGCTGGTGCGCCTTCATGGGTCTTCAGTTTGTCGGGCGGGGTCAGCATGACGGCATAGCTCTCTATGCCTGCACCGGGGAGCGATCCGCCACCGCTTTGTCCCAGGCTGCTGACAACCTTCGATGCGATGCCATGGGATAGGAGTAAAGACTGCAGTCGTATGGCATTTTTTTTCAGTTCCTCTTTCGACCGGCACATCATCCTGAATACAGGGTTCTTTTCGAGCAATATCTTGTCATCGCGATAGTGGCGACAGGTGACCTCCAGCATGGCGAGAGTGGTCTTACCAATGCGGAGGGCTCTGACCATGGGTTCTTTTTTCAGACGTGCCATCAGTTTTTTCCTGCCCGCAATGATGCCGGCCTGAGGGCCGCCAAGCAGCTTATCGCCGCTGAAACAGACCAGGTCGACACCGGTGGCCAGGGTTTGCCTGACATCAGGCTCGTCGCGCAGAAGGGTCACAGGCGCTTTACGCAGCAGCCCCGATCCCATGTCATACACCACCGGCAGCCTGTGTTTCCTGCCCAGGGCCACCAGCTCGGTCAGGGTGGCTTCACCGGTGAAGCCCCTGATCACGTAATTGGATTTATGGGCTTTGAGCAGTAAGGCCGTGTTGTCTGTAACGGCTTCGGCGTAGTCATCAATATCCGTTCTGTTGGTGGTGCCTATCTCTTTCATGATGCAGTCCGATGCTCTCATGATATCGGGCAGACGGAAAGAGCCGCCTATTTCGATCAGCTCACCCCTCGATATGATGACCTCGCGGTTGCGGGCGAGGGTGCGCAGGATGAGCATGACGGCGGCAGCGTTGTTGTTCACGATCAATACGTCCTCAGCACCCGTCAGGTACCGCAACAAAGCGGCGACATGGTCGTGCCGTGATCCCCTGACACCCTTATGCAGATCAAACTCCAGATTGTTGTAACCCTTCAGCACGTCACCCACCTCTTGCAGCACCGCGTCACCCAGCGGAGCCCTGCCGATGTTGGTATGAATGATAATGCCTGTGGCATTGATAAGAGGTCGCAGGCTTCGTTCGGTCAATGCTTTAATCTCGGAGCGCACCCCTGCAATGATCTCCGCCGGTGACAGGGTGTGTTTTGTCTTCTTTAAAGCCCTGCGTTGGTCATCCAGGACTTTCCGGATGGCATACCTCACCAGTTCACGGTTATAAGTGGCAAGAAGCGCTTTGATCTCAGGAGTGGCCAGAAGTGTATCTACTCCGGGAATGGTTTTATAGACTCCGGTATCTTCTTTCATGAAAAAAAGAAAATCTCTATTATGGTAAATGGCCGAGAGAGCAGGAATCGAACCTGCCACAGCCGGTTTTATCCGTCTGCTATTGGTTTTGAAGACCAATTGGGACACCAGTCCCCTCCTCTCTCGGAAGAAGTACCTAATTAACGTTGTTATTTAATGGTGCAATACGTCACCAGCGATTATTTCGTCAGGATCATTTTTTTACAGACCGTCGTTCTCCCGGCTGTGATCCTGTAAAAATAGCACCCTGTGGCCACTCGTCTGCCGTTATTGTCGGTGGCGTCCCATATCACCCGGTGTTTCCCGGCTTTCTGCTCACCTTCGGTCACAAGTTTTACCACGCGGCCTTTAAGATCGTAGACCGCAATCCTTACCGGGTTTGCTTCCTTCAGCACATATTCAATGGTGGTCGACTCAATAAACGGGTTAGGATAATTCAAGCCATGATTAAGTGTGTATGGAATATTTTCGCCCATACCTGTGACAGGTGAAATGCCAAGGAAAAAGTTTACCATCTCGCTGATCAGGTATGCTTTGAGGTTCAGGCTGTCACCGTTGGCAATGGCACCAAAGACGATGGTCGATGCGATGGTCCTGTAATTTTCACCCTCGTTGATGAACATCCTTGATATCTCGTTTTCGGCCCTGAACAGCACCGTTGCCCCGACACTGTTCAGCCTGTCAATGCTGTAATGTGCGTTGTCACCACCAAGGTAATCATATTTGAATTGTGACATGAATTGATTATTGTCTCCTATCAGTTGTAAAACTTCATGTTCCAACCCGTCTCCGGCATATTTGATCCCGAGGTTTATCAGGAACTGTGTGGCCGCATGATCCAACCCCAGGTTCACACTCTCGACATAGAGGTTACCGCCTTCATTCAGGTAAGCGTTCAGTTTGGCCTGGTCTGTTTCATTTACAAATCCAGGCGGTGTATTGCTTCAGCTAAGGCAATAGCACCCCATTGTCGCGAAAATAATATCCCAGCCTGAGGGGTCATCGGGCAGAGTGTTGGTGTAAGTATAGTCTATACCTGCATCGTCCAAAGCTTTTGTGATACCCGCATCGGCTTGCTCCATGATCCCTGTTTCGGGATCCATGATGGTCTCTATGTCGTTATCATTATCCCATACGAGGATATTGTAAACCATATCAGGTTCAACGCGCACAAAATGTGATGAGGAAGTGTTATTGACCTCATATTCATCACCTTCCTCCGTCACCGTTCCAAAAAGTGCCGTGTTCTGTATTTCATCAGGCGTCCAGGAAAAAGAGACGGGTTTGATCTCACCCGGATCGAGAACGTCAGTGATCAAACAGCTCCCGATTTCATCCCCTGTCTTGATGTTAAACAGCCTGACGGTGTACCCGGATTGAGGTGAGAGACCTGAATTTTTAACAATCAATGTCCAGTCGGCTTGCTGGTTGAGCATGACATTATTTGGTCCCATCACACTGAGGGCGCTCAGATCATTGTTGAAGCTGGCCGAGAGACTCAATGCATAGACATACCATCCGTACCAGGCATCGGTTGTGGGGCCCCAGGTTCTGAATTTGATCCGCACGTTCGTCCCCGCAAATGAAGCCATGGGTATGACCAGATCCTCGCCCCCCAGACCGCCCCAGTTTCCTGTCGACAAATGATAACCCCACACGACGCTATCCATATCGTCTGAAAGGATGGCGATCTCGCATTGTTCCGTTGAAACACTGGGTTCGTAAACCTCCAGAAACTGACTGATGGTGAGATCACCCACATTCGGCGGAATGAAAACAGGGGGTGAGATGGCCGAGAAATCATAATCGAGAACAACAGGATAAAAGTACATCTCCATCTCTCCCGGAATGAATTCCCAGTTTCCCTCCAATGACCAACCGGGTGGTGCCGTGTTAAAATTTTCTTCCCAGATGGTTGTCTGTGAAGAGGCTGTCATCCCTGCCAGAATGAGGGCACATAAGATGCAATGGTAAACTTTCTTCATAATTGATAAGGGTTTAGTAAAAAATAATCCGCCTTCTTCCCTAAAATGTCGTTTATTATCGGGAGGTCACCACCGGTGACTGTTGTTCTTCCGCCTGTCTGTCTTTACAAAATTACTCGGTTCGTTTGATATTGGGAGCCTTTATTAAAAAATTATTGGTTTGTCGCTCATTACTCCCAAAATGAAGCATTTATTTCGATAGCAGCAGCAAGCCGGCATTACCCGTCCAGTTATATCCCACATCCCAGCCGTTGGCAGGTTAAGTGAAATCAATACCTGTCAGCGTCCATTTAGTGCTGACATCAGGCAGGGTCATCACCTGCCACTGTTGTGCCGTCATTACCAATGGCAGCATCACGAGACATAACATGAGTCCGCGTCCTCTCATAATAGTAAGATTTTAAGAGGATTATTGCCTCAAATATATAGAAATAGAACAGGCGATGCAAGAAAATTTTTTGCTTCAAGTACGATGGCCGCAATGAAGTTATCTGATATGCTGATGAGTTAATGCGGTAATGTATTAAGGTAACTATTTGGTAAAATGATTCCTAACAATATAACAATAGAACAATATAACAATGTAAATAAAAAAGCCTGCCCGAACAAAAATCAGGCAGGCCATCCTCCAACAATATAACTAACCAAAAATTGCAGATTATTTTTGTTTAGGAGGAGGTGTCTGCATTTCGGGTCTTTTGGCCGGTCTGACCATTTCCTGATTCATCTTCATGTAGTCGGTATACTGCTGTTCACTGAGTATACCTTTCATTTGTTTGTCGCGGTTCTGAATCAGTTGATCCATTTTCGATCTGTCGGCGGTATGTTGCCCTTGTTTAGCCATGTTTTCTCTTTCTTTGTAGAAATCGGTGTAGATCACCTTAGCCTGTTTCTGCTGGCTGTCCGATAACTTGAGCTGTTGGGTCAGCCGTGCCACCATCCGGTCGGCCCTCTCTTCGTTGGTGGGCATCTTGTGCATGGTAGTCTGATTGCGCGTCACATTCGGATTTTGCACTGGCTTCTGGGGAGGAGCAGTTTTCTGATCCTGTGCCATAAGGCTGCCGATGCCAAAAGCAACGACCAATGCAGCCATTAAAATCATTCGTTTTTTCATGATGTTAAGTTTTAAGGTTAATAAATAAGGTGAATGATCAATCGAATATCTTAAGATGTCAAAACGAAATAAAACAAAACAATAAACACTTTAATCGCTATTTTTCCTCTTAGATGTTTCATTTTTCTAAAAGTTTAACAGTGCGGGAAGAAAATGTATCGGGACAACGGTCCTCGCAATAATTTTTTATTAGCATTACTTCCATCTTGATGTGCATACCCTGTTAGGAAAGAATGATGGAATTTTCTTACTCCTGTTCATTTATGTCATATAGCCCCACCTGTTGCCGTTGCCCGTCGCTGACCACCGACGCCATGACGGCCGGGATCAGGCGCATCACTGGCATCCCGGTGGTGATGCTCACATACGACGGCACAGGTACTTATAAGAATGACATCGTTGTACCGTATCTAATAAATTCCAAATCCCAAATAAATTCCAAACTACAGATCACAAATAAATTCCAAAATACTAATCTCAAATAATAGATAAATCAGTATCTTCTGGTGGTGGAAGAAAATCCAAAATATTAAATCTCTGCTTTTTCGGCATTTTCTTTGCGATTTCAGTGGTTATTAAACGATTCCCGGTTTGCGCGCATTGGCATGCATGTTGGGTAAATAATAACCTGCCGACCTGTGGACCTGCTGCCCGGCTTGCGCTTCAGCAACGCTTGCCCCTGGATTTACATTGATTTTTTATCATTCATATTGATGAATCTTCGTTTCATCTATTATCTTTACCGTTGCATAAAGAGTTTTTACCTTTTTTGACATTCGATGAAGGGACCTCACAATTACCATTGTCTCATCATGATTATTCTTTGGTCATGTATTTGTGTGAAAGGCTTTTCGCAGAAGACAGGAGAGAGGAACACACTGACCGGTGACTGGGGCGGTAAAAGACAGAAGATGGAGGATATGGGCCTGGCCCTGTCACTGGATTACACCGGCGACGGCTTCTTTGATTTGCATGGCGGATTACAACAGAAAGGTACCTACCTCGATAACATTGGTCTGGCTCTCGCTGTCGATACCAGAAAACTTTTAGGATGGAAAGGGGGTGATATATTTGTTTATGGTATAGCGGATAACGGCGGTCAGCCTTCCTCATTTGTGGGTGACGCCCAGGGTGTCGACAACATTGAAGCTCCCGGCACCGTCAAGCTCTATGAAGCCTGGGTACAACAGTCACTCTTCGGCGACCGTCTATCGTTACTGGCAGGTTTTTATGACCTGAATTCAGAATTCCAGGCATTGCAGTCCTCACTTGTTTTTATCCATTCTGCCCAGGGCATAGGAACCGATTTTGCACAAAGCGGCGCGAACGGACCTTCGATTTTTCCGACGACCACTATCGGCATAAGATTGAAATGGGAAATAGCGGAGCGTTTTTATTTTCAGACGGTCGTCTTGAACGGCATAGCCGGTGATCCCAATAATCCCAATGGTACCCGGTTGATACTCGATCACGGCAACGGCATCCTCTCCGCCTCGGAGCTGCAATACGTCATCCATCGCGCGGAAGCTGGTTTCGATGATGAAGACAGAACGCCAAAACAACGCCTGGGCAGGCTCTCCGGCCACGAACATTTGGCTAAACTGGTTGTGGGGTGGTGGCTGTACACGGCTTCTTTCCCGAGGTCAGGTTATACTGATATTACAGAGAGAACAAACATGATAAAGGGCAATATGGGAGGGTATGTGAACGGTGAGCTGATGATCTTCAAAGAAAAAGGCAGTCCGCAGCAGGGTTTGGCAGCTTTTGCCAGGCTAGGTTTCGCCAATGACCGCATCAACCGTTTTGTGGCATTTACGGGAGGCGGTTTGGTTTACACAGGCCTCATCAGGGGCAGGGATGACGATGCGATCGGTCTTGCCTTTGCCACCGGTTACAATGGCCGGTCCTATATTGATTTCTTAAAAACACAAGGCCTGCCGACGGCAGATGCCGAATGGGACCTCGAACTCACCTACCTCTGGCAGATATTCCCATGGCTGAGCATGCAACCGGATGCCCAGTACATTATCCATCCCGGCACCGATCCTTTGGTAAAGAATGCTCTTACGTTTGACTTACGGTTAGCGCTCAATTTTTAAAGGCGATGATAAATTCGGTGAGCATGTTTAAAGTCGGCAGCGGAGCCCCGCCGCAGGCGGGACGATAGCGGGATCGGCAGTCGGCTAAAAACGGCTGCCCGGGACATTCCCGGAGTAGCCACCGGAGGGCTTGAAAATAATACCGATTGACGTATTAGGAATTTTCCGATAAATTATATATATTTACGACGGTCAAATAAGAATATAAATTATCTCCATAGCACTTCTGATTGCAGGTCAACGAACCTATGGTCTTTTTATGAAAATTAACTTTTTACCTCAATGAAATTCAAAATCTTATTGTTCGCGTTGTTATTCTCTGTTTCTCATGAGGTTTTTAGCCGGTGGGAATGGTTGAATCCCTTGCCACGGGGCAACATGCTTTATACCGTGTAATAATCTCATATCATCTCATTGAAAGTGGTCGGGTCATATTAAATGTCTATTCACTTTCAGGTGACAGATTAACAACTCTTTTACAGGAATATCAGGAATCAGGTCCTCACCGGGTAGCATTGGATTTTAGTTGTCTTAAGCCTGGTTTGTATATCTGTGAGATGGGAACAGATACGGAGAGGATGACGCAAAAAATGATTGTTTTGCCATGATCCGATCTTCGAATTTACAGGTTTACAGGTTTACAGGTCTTCGGGTCTTCAGGTCTACAGGTCTGCAGGTTTGTCAACCTGTCGACCTGCCTACCCGTAGACCTGCAACCTGTAACCTGTAACCTGTAACCTGTAACCTGTAACTTGCAACCTGCAACCCACAACCCGCAACCTGCAACCTATAACCTGCAACCTGTAACTTTTCCGATTAAAATAAGGATTTTTTTATTAACTTTGTGAAATGCAATAATTTAACAAGCCTGCATTTGTATCATCTATAACTGACCAAAAAATGAAAAAATTAATTCTACTCTTCATTTCAGTTCTTTTGAGTTCCATTGTTTTTTCATATACCTGGAACTCTGTCGGTCCGGAAGGTATCAATGCTTCACGCCTGTGTTTTAATATCGGATTGCCTTACTGGGTGATCTGTGTGGAGGATGGCATGTATCTTTACAATTACGACACCCACGAGAGCGCATATTATACTTATAACGGCCTGCCGGTCACCGGTGCAGCATACCTGGATGCAAATCACATCATCGTGGTAATGGGCAACGGAAGCTATTCGGATGGTATTTATCGGTTTGATATGCAAACCCATGATTTCGAGGTGCTCGAATGGGTCGTCACACCCACCTTCGTAGTGTTCCATGAGCCGACGGGAACTTACTGGGTTGGCAGCCAGTTCGGCGGTATGTATAAATCATCAAACGGCACGGTCTGGGAGGAGGTCTCCTTTTTCAGCGGTAAACCATGCAGTTGCATGGATGACTATGGTGAACACATGGTCGTGTCGGGAGTCAGCAACATTTATGATATCTATTGCTCCGGTGACAATGGCGAGACGTGGAACTCCCCTGTATGGGTCCCTATGATTAGCGACCTCAGATTCAACAGTTCGGGAAAGCTGTGCGGTATCTTTCCTGATTATTCCGATTCTTCCGGCCTGTGGTTCTCTGACGATTTCGGCATGACATGGGATGTGCACTTTTGGTCGGATAACATGAGCGCCGTGGGCTTTGATGCTTTCGACAACATGTTTACCGGCTGGGAATCGGGTGTGGGTATTGCCCTCTATGACCCGCTGGCACCGCCACCCGGTCTGACCTTTCTGAACAACGGACTGGCCAGCATCAATATCAACAGCATACAGCTTAATCCCGCCATGTCGGCACTGGCGATATTCGTTTGCACGGACCAGGGCGCTTATTACAGCTATGATTATCCGGCGGCTGTCGCCGATCCTTCCGGTTCCGGATCACATATCACCATCTACCCAAATCCGGCGACAGACAGACTATTTATTGACACAGGCCCCTTATGTCAAGAAATTGAAATCATAAGCGTGACATCAGGAATGGTATTTACAATGAAGCGGGCAGGTGAAGGGACAAGCCTGGACATATCACACCTCGATCCGGGTGTCTATATTCTGCGGTGTCAATTTCAGGATGGGATGGTGAACAGGAAGGTTGTTATTGAGTAGGTCGGCAGGTCTTCGGGTCTACAGGCCCTCAGGTCTTCGGGTAGATAATTCTTCAAGTCGTAAAACACTATATGAT
>Ga0209609_10002353_pt1 | contig 10829 bp, 6 predicted proteins | sample LakKivw325mmetaG_FD_184136 | JGI IMG/M metagenome (GOLD analysis project Ga0209609, IMG submission 184136) | Anoxic lake water microbial communities from Lake Kivu, Rwanda to study Microbial Dark Matter (Phase II) - Lake Kivu water 325m metaG... | ecosystem: Environmental > Aquatic > Freshwater...
CCACCGCCGGACCTACGTCGGGGCCATGCCCGGCCGCATCATCCAGAGCATCCGCCGGGCCGGCACCGAGAACCCCGTGTTCATGATGGACGAGGTCGACAAGATCGGGGCCGACTTCCGGGGCGACCCGTCGTCGGCCCTGCTCGAGGTCCTCGATCCCGAGCAGAACAACCAGTTCCGCGACCACTACCTGGGCGTCCCCTTCGACCTGTCCAAGGTCATGTTCATCACCACGGCCAACCTCCTCGACCCCATCCAGCCGGCCTTCCGCGACCGGATGGAGGTGCTGGAGCTGCCCGGCTACACGGAAGAGGAGAAGCTCCAGATCGCGCTGCGCCACCTCGTCCCCAAGCAGGTCGCCGAGAACGCCCTGACCCCCAAGCTGATCACCTTCACGGCGGGCGGGCTCAAGAAGATCATCTCGCTCTACACGAGAGAGGCGGGGGTACGCAACGTGGAGCGCGAGATCGCTTCGATCTGCCGCAAGGTCGCCCGGAAGGCGGCCGAGGGCAAGAAAGGCCTGACCGTGGTCACGGCCCAGTCGATCGAAAAGTATCTCGGGCCGCCCAAGGTCTTCAAGGACCAGCTCCTCAAGAAGGACGAGGTCGGGATCGCCACCGGCGTGGCCTGGACGGTGGTCGGCGGCGAGATCCTGTTCGTCGAGGCGACCAAGATGCCGGGCAAGGGCGCCCTGCAGCTGACGGGCTCGCTCGGCGACGTCATGAAGGAGTCGGCCCAGGCCGCCCTCAGCTACTCCCGGGCCCACGCCGCGGAGTTCGGCATCGAGAGCAAGATCTTCTCGCAGAACGACTTCCATGTGCATTTCCCGGAGGGGGCCATCCCCAAGGACGGGCCGTCGGCGGGGGTCACCATCGCCACCGCGTTCCTCTCCGTCTGCACCGGCCACAAGGTCAAGAAGGACGTCGCCATGACCGGCGAGATCACCCTCCGCGGCAACGTGCTGCCGGTCGGCGGCATCAAGGAGAAGGTCCTGGCCGCCCAGCGGGCCGGGGTCAAGAAGATGATCATGCCGACGGCCAACAAGAAGGACCTCTACGAGATCCCGAAGAAGGTCATCCGCGACATCGAGTTCATCTATGTCGAGGACGTCCGCGAGGTCTTCCGGGAGGCCATGATCGGCCGGCTGGGGCCGGCCAAGCCGCCGGCGAAAGCGCGGACAAAGAAGGCCAAAAAGACGTGAGGCTGAGGCATCTCGGCGAGCGGCGGGTCATCTCCCGGATCCGCCGCGCCTTCGGCGAGCGGCGGACCGACATCCTTCTCGGCATCGGCGACGACGCGGCCCTCGTCCGGGGGCCGCAAAAGCTTCTCCTGACGACCGATATCCTCGTCGAGGACGAGGACTTCCGGCGGCCGGACCACCCGCCGCGCCTGCTCGGCCGCAAGGCCCTCAACGTCAACCTCAGCGACATCGCCGCCATGGGCGGCCGGCCCCTGCACGCGCTCGTCGCGCTGGCCTTGCCCGGCGACATCGAAGAGGCCTGGCTCCGGCAGTTCATGGCCGGCCTGAGGAGCGCGGCCCAACCGGCCGGCGTGGCCCTCGTCGGCGGCGACCTCTCCCAGTCCGATAAGGTCATGATCGCGGTGACGGTGACGGGCGAATCCCGGTTCCCCGTGACACGCTCCGGGGCCCGTCCCGGCGACGCCATCTTCGTCTCGGGCACGCTCGGCGACGCGGCCGGCGGCCTGCGGCTGCTCGAAAAGGGCGGCATCTCGGGCGTGGCCAAGCCGGTGCGGCCGCTCGTCCAAGCCTTCCTCGATCCCGAGCCACGGCTGAAGCTGGGGGCGCTGCTGGCCCGGCGCGGCCTGGCCTCGGCCATGATCGATCTCTCGGACGGCCTTTCGGTCGACCTCCGGCACATCTGCGAGGAGAGCGGCACGGGCGCGGAGGTCCAGGCGGCGCGGATCCCCATCTCGCCGGCCCTGGCGCATTTCGCCCGCGATCCGCTCGACATGGCCCTCAACGGGGGAGAGGATTTCGAGCTTCTCTTCACCGTGAGACCGGCCAAGCTCGCCGCTGTCCAGGCGTTGGCGAAGACCTCTCGGATCAGCCGGATCGGGCGGGTCGTCTCAGGACGGGCCGTGCGGCTTGTCACCGGCGGGAATAAGAAGGTGCCCCTTCGGCCCCGCGGCTTCGAGCACTTCTCCGGCTGACCGGAAGGGACCTGGTTTACGCGTCGGCTCACGGCGCCGCAGGCCGATGCGTAAACCAGGTCCCTTCTTTTAGGCGGCGGGAAAATCGGCGGAGAAGAGGACCTCGACCGGGCCGGTCTGGAAGAGCTCGCCCCCCTCGGGCCATTCCACCTTCAAGCTGCCGAGGGCGGTCTTGACCGTGACCGACCGGTCCACGAGCCCCTTAAGAATGGCCGAAGCGGCGGCCGCCGCCGAGCCCGTGCCTGAAGCCAGGGTCTCGCCGACGCCTCGTTCCCAGAAAAAGACCTCGATCTCCTTGCGGTCAACGACGCGGACGAACTCGACGTTGGTCCGCTGCGGAAAGAAGGGATGGGTTTCGATCCCGGCCCCGATCGTCCGCCATTCGTTCCGCGCCGGGAGCTCGTCGAAGAAAAGCGAACAATGAGGATTGCCCATCGAGACGCAGGTGACGGGGAACGTTCTCTTGACGACGAAGAGGGGATAATCGGCGACCCGGTCGAGCGTCTGGCCGTCGTCGAAAGGGATGTCCTTAGCGCTGACGCGGGGCACGCCGAGCCCGATCCGGACCTCGAAGGCGGACCCGCGGGACGAGAGGACCTCGGCCGGCCGGTCGCCGACGGCGGTGTGGAAGAGGATGCGGGGCGATTTGACGGACCCGCACCAAGCCAGGAAGGCGGCGGCGCAGCGGAGCCCGTTGCCCGAGAGCTCGGCCTCGCTGCCGTCGGCGTTGAAGATCCGGAAACGCGCTTCGGCCGGGGCCGCTTTTTCGACGCCCAGGAAGATGAGCCCGTCCGCGCCGATCCCGGTGTGGCGGTCGCAGACCCGCCGGGCCAGCTCGCCGGCCGCGGCCGGGTCCGGCCCCGCCCCGGGCGGCGCGAACAGGAAATCGTTGCCGAGCCCGTGGGCCTTGACGAACCGCATCAGCGGACTTTGACCGAGACGATGAAGTCCTGGGACTTCGAGTCGGCCTCTTGGCGGACGAGGAGGATGACCTCGTCGCCGCTCGCCGTCTTCTTGAGGATCTCCTCGAAGTCCTTGACCGCGGTCATCTTCTTGCGGTTGACCTCGAGGATGATCAGGCCCTGCTGAAGGTTGGCCCGGTCGGCTTCGCTGCCCGGCCGGACCTCGGTGATGAGCAGGCCTTCGGTCGTACGGTAGCCGTAGCGGCGGGCCGTGGCCGGCGTCAGGGCAACGACCGAGAGGCCGATGTCCTTTTCGGAGCTCGCGATCTGGCCTTTCTCCTGGACGGGCTCGAGCTCGTCGACGATGGCCGTCACCGTCATCTCCTTGCCGTCGCGGACGATGGTCAGGTCGACCTTGTTGCCCGGCTTGATGTCGGCGATCTTGAAGCGCAGCTCGTCGCCGTTCTTGACGGGCTGGCCGTTGATCTTGGTGATGACGTCGTACTGCCTGATCTTGGCCTTCTCGGCGGGCGAGTCGGGCTCGATGGTGTTGACCAGGGCCCCGGCCTTGGACTTGAGGTTCCACTGCTTGACCATGCCCTCGGTCAGGTCCCGGATGGTGACGCCGAGGCGCCCGCGGACGACCCGGCCCTTCTCCTTGAGCTGGACGACGACCTTCTTGGCGATGTCGGAGGGGATGGCGAAGCCGATGCCGATGTTGCCGCCCCCCCCGGCGAAACCGGAGGTCAGGATCTGCGAGGTGATGCCGATGACCTCGCCCCTCATGTTGATGAGCGGGCCGCCGCTGTTGCCGCGGTTGATGGCCGCGTCGGTCTGGATGAAGTCCTGGTAGCTCTGGGTGTCGATGGAGCGGCCCTTGTAGCTGACGATCCCGGCCGTGACGGTGTTGTCGAGCCCGAGCGGGTTGCCGATGGCCAGGACCCATTCGCCGACCTTGGTCTGGGCCGAGTCGCCGAGCTCGGCGAAGGGCATGGCCTTGGCTTCGATCTTGATCAGGGCGAGATCGGTGCTCGGGTCGGTGCCGATGATCTTGGCGTCATAGTCGTCGCCGGCCGTGGTCGTGATCGTGACCCGCGTCGTCTTGTCCTTCTCGACGAGGTGATTGTTGGTCAGGATGTAGCCGTCGGGGCTGATGAAGAACCCCGTCCCGCTGACCTGCACGGTGTTCGATTCCGGCTGCCTCTGGCGGGGCTGGGGGAGGATGCGGCCGAAGAAGTCGTCGCCGAACGGCCAATCCTCGCCGAAGCCCTGCGCTTGGGCCGCTTCCTTCCGCTCGGCCACGATCCGGACGACGGCCGGGCCGAGCTTTTCGGCGATGGCGACGAAATCCATGGGCGCCTTCTCCTGGAGAAGGGGAGAGGCGAAGAGGTTGGAAGACGGCTCCGCAGGCACGGCCGCTTTGGCGAAGATACCGGCCGGGGCGGCGGTCTTCTCGGGGTGATAAAGGAACACGTAACCGGCGGCGACCACACCCAAGAGGAAGCTTGGGATGGCGATCCAGGCGAGTTTTTTCATGGGAATCCTCCAGAACTGACACTTCAAAATTACCATATCAGGGTCCAACTTTCAATTCCGCCAAGACGTTCCAAAACGCTGCCGCCGCGCAAACCGTTGCGCCCGGGTTTGTGCTATGATGCCGCCATGCCAGCCAACCCCCGCCGCGGCCGTCTCATCGTCCTCGAGGGCATCGACGGCTCGGGCAAGACCACCCAGGCCCGGTCCCTCCTGCGGCGCCTCCGCCGCCGGGGCTTCAAGGCCGTCTTCTTCCGAGAGCCGACGCGCGGACGCTGGGGCCGCGAGATCAAGCGCCATGCCCGCACCGCCGGCTCCCTGACGCCGGAGGAGGAGCTGGCCCTGTTCGTCAAGGACCGGCGCGAGAACGTGGCCAAGAACCTCCGGCCGGCCCTGGCCGCCGGCAAGATCGTCGTCCTCGACCGCTACTACTTCTCGACCATCGCCTACCAGGGGGCCAAGGACCTCGACCCCGGGCGCATCCGCCGCATGAACGAGGCCTTCGCCCTCCGCCCCGACCTCGTCATCTTTCTCGACATCGACGCCCCGGCCGGCCTGGGCCGGATCGCCGGCCGGAAGACCCGGGACGAGCTCTTCGAGCGCGAGGACTACCTCGTCCGCGTCGCCCGCATCTTCGCCTCCTTCCGCTCCCCCCGCTACGTTCACCTTGACGCCCGAGCCGACAAGATCGCCATCTCCCGCGCGATCTGGGATCACGTCGCCCCCCTCCTCTGATTTTGTCATTCCAGGCCTGTTTTGCTATGATGGCGTATTGATGTCATGAAGATCCCCGGGCTGAGAGTGAAGATCAAGAAATTCAAGCGCGGCGCGGTCCTCCGGGCCGTTCTCATCGCCCTCGTCGCGGGCCTGGCCATCGGCCTCGGGGCCATCCTAGGCGTCTACGTCGCCATCAAGGACAACCTGCCGAACGTCAGCGACATCGACAATTTCCGGCCCAAGCTCATCACGACCGTTTACGACATCACGGGCGCGAAGGTCAAGGAGTTCGCCGAGGAGAAGCGCGTCGAAGTCGCCTTCGACCGGCTGCCGAAGAACCTCGTCAACGCCATCGTCGCCACGGAGGATCCGCGCTTCTTCCAGCACGGCGGTGTCGACATCCGCGGCATCCTGCGGGCCGTCTGGGCCGATGTCTTCAAGGTCCTCGGCGGCCGCCGTCCCGAAGGCGGGAGCACGATCACCCAGCAGGTGGCCCGCTCGCTCTTCCTCCACCGCGAGGTCAGCCTGCGGCGCAAGCTTAAGGAGCTCTACCTCTCGCGCCAGATCGAGAAGCTCTACCCCAAGGAAAAGATCTTCGAGCTCTACTGCAATCACTTCTTCCTGGGTCACGGAGCCTACGGCGTCCAGGCGGCCTCCAACCTCTTTTTCGGCAAGGACGTCGCCGACCTCAACCTCGAGGAAGCGGCCATGATCGCCGGCATCTTCCAGGGCCCGTCCCGATACTCCCCCTATCAGAACAAGACGGGCACGCTCAACCGCCGCAACCACGTCTTCAACCGGATGGTCGCCGAAGGTTACCTCAGCAAGGCCGAGGGCGAGGCGGCCAAGGCTCGGCCGATGGCCGTCCTCCCGTTGAGGCGGACGTCCGAGGAATTCGGCGCCTATTTCTTCGAGGAGGTCCGCCGCTACCTCGAAAAGAACTACGGCGTCGAAGGGCTCTACCACAACGGGCTCAAGATCTACACGACCCTCGACCCGACGCTGCAGCGCTACGCCGAGAAGGCCCTGCAATCGGGGCTCCGTTCGACCGAGAACATCCTGCACGGCTGGAGGTCCGACAAGCCGAACCTCCTCAACGCCACCCCCGAGGCCCTCAAAAACCTGGTCGCGTCCCCCAAGGCCGCCCTCGAGGGCCAGTGGCTTCTGACCTGGGAGAGCCAGGCCGTCGAGCCCGGCGAGGTCTATGACGCCATCGCCCTCTCGGTCTCGCGCACCGAGGCCACGGTCCGGCTCAAGAACGGGATCGGGCGTATGGCGGCCAAGGACATCAATTGGACCAAGGCCAGCCGCCTCGACGCCCTCTTCCGCAAGGGCGATATCATCCAGGTCCGGGTCGTGTCCTTCGACCCGGCCGAGAACGAGGCCGTCGTCGCCCTGACCCAAAAGCCGCTGCGGAACGGCGCTTTCGTCGCCATCGACCCCAAGACGGGCCAGATCAAGGCTTTGGTCGGAGGCTACTCCTTCCGCGACAGCCAGTTCGACCGGGCCGTCCAGGCGCCTCGCCAGACCGGCTCGTCGATCAAGCCCTTTCTCTATACCGCCGCGATCGAGCACGGCTTCACCCCGGCCAGCGTCATCACCGACGAGCCGGTCACGTTCATCGACCGCTGGAACAACGAGCCCTGGTCGCCCAAGAACTACGACCGGAAATACAAGGGCGCCATCACCCTGCGGATGGGGCTCGAGCAGTCGCGCAACGTCGTCACCGCCAAGCTCCTCGATTTCATCTCGCCGCAGGTCGGCGTCGACTACTGCCGGCGGTTCGGCATCACGTCGCCGCTCTACCCCTACCTCTCGCTCAGCCTGGGGACCTTCGAGGTCACGCTGATGGAGATGGTCTCGGCCTTCACCACGTTCCCCGGCAAGGGGGTCCGCTTCCAGCCCTATTTCATCACCAAGATCGAGGACAAGGACGGCAACGTCCTGGAGGAAACCCGCGTCGAGTCGCAGGAAGTCCTTTCGCCCCAGACCGCCTACATGATGACCTACCTTATGCGGGGCGTCGTCGAGGGCGAGGGCGGCACGGCGGCCGCGGCCTCGGTCCTCGGCTGGCCGCTGGCCGGCAAGACCGGGACGACCGACAAGTACTCGGACGCCTGGTTCATCGGCTTCTCGCCCGACCTCTGCGCCGGCGTCTGGGTCGGCCACGACCTGCCCGTCCCGTTGGGGGAGAGGCAAACCGGCGCGGCCACGGCCCTGCCCATCTGGCAGGATTTCTTCAGCCGGGTGGTCGATGACGCCAAGAAGAAGGCCCAAGCCGACGGCGTCGTCGACTTCACGCCCCCTGACTTCGAAGTCCCGCCGAACCTCGTCTTCGTCGAGATCGACCGGAAGACGGGGCTGCTGGCCACCCCGGCCTGCCGCTACCCGTTCCGCGAGGTGTTCTTTCCCGGCACCGAGCCGTCCCGCTATTGCACGCTCGCCGATCATCTGCGGGTGCTCGATTACTACTCGAACGACAAAGCCACCGAAGAACACCGCCCATAAAATTAGGGCGCCCCTCCCTAACCGGCCTGGAAGAGAGGGACGCCCCTGGTGGAAAGGGGTTGCTTAGCTAACTAACGTCTGCGGACGCTCCCGCCGCCGCCCCGAGAACCCGAGGAACCCCGGGAGGACGACCCCCGGGACGAAGAGCCGGAACCCCGCGAAGAGCTGCCGCTCGACCGCCCCGAGGACCCAACCTTAGAGCCGCCCGAGCGGCTGGTCGTGCCCGTCCGTCCGGACGAGGACCGGCCGACCGAGCTTCCGGACGACCGTGTAGCCGGGCCGCCGTAGATCCGGGCCCGCGCGGCCCCGCCGTCGCCGTAGGACGACGGGCCCTTGATGCTGGGGGAGGAAGGGTAGCCGTTGACGGTCCTCGTCGATCCGACGCGCGAACCCGTGCCCGTGCCGGCCGTCGCGCTCGACTCGGAGGTCGCCGGGTCCTTCTTGCGGATGTTGCGGCCACCGGTGGTCGTCGTGCGCCCGGATCCGGTCGACTTGCCGCCGGTTGACGGGCTCTTGACGCTCGTGCCGGTCGTCTTGCCCTGGGTCCCCGTGGCCGGGGCTTCGGGCTTGCGGATGGCCCGCGGCCCGGACATGCCGCCCACCGTCGAACCGCCGCTGAGGCGGGTATCGCGCGAAAGGCCCGTCGTCCGGTCATTGCGGAGCATCACCCGGCCGCCGTTCAGGGGCTCGACGGAGATCTTCGTGCCCGTCGGCCTGAGGCTCAGTGTCGGGCTCGTCAGGCTGATCTTATTCAGGCTTTTGAGCGCGTCGCCGCGCAGGGCGTTGGCGGCGATGTGCGGGTCCTTGAGATGGTCGCGGCGGACGACCGTCAGCGCGCGCGAGCCCACAGGGTAATACGCTCCGTAGTAGTTGCCGTAGTAGGCGCCCCCGAAGAGGACGCCCGGGTAGCCCCAATAGCTGAGGGGCGCCCAGCCGAAGTAGAAGTCATCCCACCACCAATCGACCCAGGCCGGGCCCCACATCGACATGGGGATCCAATACCAGCCAAGATCGAGGCCCCAGTGCCAACGGCCGTAGTGGAAGGTCGACCAGCCCCAGGGCTCATAGGGCCACCAGGTCCAGCCGCTCAGCGGCAGCCAGGTCCAGCGGCCGTTGTAGTAGGGGCGCCAGTCGGCGTCGACCCCGTTCGGGACCCAGACGTTGCCGTAGGGCGCGAGATAAGTCCATTGGCCGTTCTCGTCGAGCTCCTGCTCGAAATCGGAAAGCTCTTCGGGGAGGCGGCCGTTTTTCGCCATCTCCTGTCCCGTGAGCGAGGTCCGGGACGCGTTGAACTTATCGAACGAGTCGTCGGCCACGGCGATAAAGCTCGAGGGCTTGGAGGCGAAACGGCCTTCGGAGATCTCGAGCTTCTGGGCGGCCTTGAGGAGGGTCGAGCCGTCCTCGCCGGCGGCCTCGATGAGGCCCTGGTAGACGAGGATCTCGGTGTCGCGGTTCTCCCGGACGTTGACCCGGTAGACGCCGCGGTCGAGGACGTAGAACGAGGAATCGGCGGTGTGGAGCTCGATCGCCTTCTCTTTCTTCAGGGAGCCGACGACCAGGTAGGCGCTGCCGGACCAGACCCGGAAGCGGGCCACGTCGTCGTCCTTCTTGGGCAGGTTCAGGACGTCGAGCTTGGAGTCGTTGTCGAGGCGGACATAGTTGCCGCGGCCGAAGTGGACCTCGACCCGGCCTTCGGACGTGCCAATGCGGTCGCCCTCGCTGATGGGCATGTTGAGGGCCGCATCTTCGTATCCGAGGTCCGAGGCCCTCTGCACGAAGGCCTTGCCCTCGACGAAGCTCAGGTGTCCGATGGAATCGTTGGTATATTTGGCGTCCTTGATCTCCTGGGTGTTCTGGGGAGTGGGCGTCGTTTCTTGGGCGTAGACGACAGCCCCGGCCAGGAGGATCGCGGTCGCGATGAGAATTAAAGTCTTCTTCATGATCCTTCTCCTATACACCCGTGCTTTGTGCAAATATCATGCCAAGGGCCCTGCCTGAAGACCAGGGGAGAAGGAGTGGTTTTTGTCCTTAAAATGGGACGGTGGCGCGAGGCGAGGACACCAGGGAGGCTAGGCGTCGGGGAGAGCCCATCGCCGGCGGAAGGTCCGGAGAGGCTCCTCGAGCTCGACCCGGAGTGAGGGGGACGGCATGCCCAAGGGACCGTCGGCGGAGGGGGTTTTGGCCAGGGCCTTCATGACCTCGATGCAGCCGTGGCCAAGGGCGCGGAGGTCGTAGCCGCCCTCGAGGACGAGGGCCAGGCGGCCGGCGGCGGTCCGGGCGGCCATGTCCATCAGGGAGCGCGTCAACCGCCCGAAGCCGGCGGCGGTCACGGCCATTCCGCCGAGCGGATCGCCGGCGGCGATGTCGAAGCCGGCGCTCGAGAGGATGAACTCCGGCTCGAATTCCGCGGCCACCGGAGCGATGATCTTCTCGAAGATGTGGAGGAAGTCGGTGTCGGTTTTCCCGGCAAGAAGCGGCACGTTCAGGTTGTAGCCGTAGCCCTCGCCGTGGCCGAAAAAGCGGGCCTGGCCGGTCCCGGGATAGAGAGGGGATTGGTGCGTCGAAACATACATGACATCGCGCCGCTCGTAGAAGGCATGCTCCGTGCCGTTGCCGTGGTGGAGGTCCCAATCGACGATGAGGATGCGTTTAAGGCCATGGCGGCGGATGAGGTGGTCGGCGCCGATCGCGGCGTTGTTGAAGAAGCAGAAGCCCATGGCCTGCGAGGCCTCGGCGTGATGGCCCGGCGGGCGGACGAGGGCGATGGCGTTGGGCACGGTCCCGTCCATGACCCGGTCGAGCGATTCGAGGAAGCCGCCGGCGGCGAGGAGCGCGGTCTCCCACGTCTTCGGGCCGGCCGTCGTGTCGCCGTCCGTCGGCACCGTCTTGCCGGCCGTCGAGCGGATGAGATCGATGTAGCCTCGCTCGTGGACCCAGCCGAGCTCCTCGTCGGTCGCGGGACGGGGCGGGATCGGGAGATAAGGGACGGGGGGGTCG
>Ga0209609_10002354_pt1 | contig 10828 bp, 13 predicted proteins | sample LakKivw325mmetaG_FD_184136 | JGI IMG/M metagenome (GOLD analysis project Ga0209609, IMG submission 184136) | Anoxic lake water microbial communities from Lake Kivu, Rwanda to study Microbial Dark Matter (Phase II) - Lake Kivu water 325m metaG... | ecosystem: Environmental > Aquatic > Freshwater...
GTACAATGTCTTGACAAAAATTTAGAAATCATTAAACTTAAAGGGTTTAATTCACTTATAGAAGGCCGCCAGTGCCTTATATAGTGAAAGGAGGTCAATATGGAAGCGATAATAAAAACTGGTGGACACCAATATAGAGTAAAAGAAGGTGACTTAATAAAAGTTCAGAAGTTACCAAATGAAAAAGGTGGAAAAGTAAAATTTGACACCGTTTTGATGTTAAAAGATGGCGAGAAACTTTTAATTGGAAGTCCAACTGTTCAAAATGCTTATGTAGAAGGTATAGTTAAGGAGCAAGGAAAGGACAAGAAGATCATTGTTTTCTTCTATAGACACAAGACAAGGAACAGAAAAAAAACAGGTCATAGGCAACCTTACACAATGGTCCAAATTGAGCGTATTGTCGGAGAGGTGAGTTGATATGTCAAGAAAAAGATCTAAGGTTAACGGAAGAGATAGCAACCCGAAATATCTTGGAGTAAAATTGTTTGATGGAGAAAAAGTAAGGGCCGGAAATATCATCATAAGGCAAAAGGGAGAAAAAATTAAAGCAGGAAAGAATGTAGGAATAGGCCACGATTATACTCTTTTTGCCTTAAAAGATGGTACCATTAAGTTTGAGAAAAAAAGAGAAGCAACTAAGGTACACGTTTTAGAGGAGGCTTAATACGCCTAAAAGATCTTTTATAGATCATACTTATATTATTGTTCGTAGTGGCAAAGGTGGAGATGGGGTAATAAGCTTCAGGAGGGAAAAATTTCTCCCTAAAGGTGGTCCTGATGGTGGCAACGGTGGAAGGGGAGGAGACGTTATAATAAAAGCTTCTAAAAATGTTTCTACTCTTTATAGCTTTATGTATAAGAGACATTTCTTCGCAGAAAATGGTAAAAATGGGAGTTCTCAAGAAAAGCACGGAAAAGATGGGAAAAACCTTATAATTCCTGTCCCCTTAGGAACTACAATTTTAGACAGAGAAACCAGAAAAACTATTAAAGATCTGAGAAAAGATAATGATTTCATTGTAATTGCACAAGGTGGAAAAGGCGGGAGAGGGAACAGAAGTTTCGCAACCTCTACAGAACAAACACCAAGGTATTCTGAGAAAGGCGAGAGTGGAGAAGAAAAAAGAATAGAGTTAAAGCTTAAGATTCTCTCTGATGTAGGAATTGTTGGTGCTCCAAACTCAGGAAAATCAACTCTCTTAACTGCAATATCAAATGCAAGACCAAAAATTGCTGATTATCCATTCACAACTCTTTCCCCAAAAATTGGAATTGTAGAACTTTCCTCTGGCAAAAGACTTGTTGTTGCGGACTTGCCAGGACTCATTCAGGGAGCGAGTAAAGGCAAAGGTATGGGAAATAGATTCCTTGCCCATACCGAAAGAACAAAGGTCCTTTTAGTTTTAATAGATGGTTCCATAAGAAAGGATATTAAAAATACCTATAAAATGCTAATAAGCGAGTTAAAAAGTTATGGCACAGAATTAATTAGTAAAAAAAGGATCATTGTAGTAAATAAAATAGATAAATGGAAGAGAAGAAGAACAAAAGAACTGGAAAAATATTTTTCCAGTTTGGGAGAAGAATTTTCCTTTATTTCAGCACTTAAAAGAGAGGGACTGCCTGAGTTATTACAAAAACTGTACGAAATTTCTTCAATCTACAGAGAACATGAAGAAGAAACTTATGAAAAGCGTATAATTGAAGTAGACAAGAGAACTATAGAAAATGTTCTGAGAATTGAGAGGGTTAACCAAGACACTTTTAGGGTTTTGCAAAAAGAGATTGAAAGAAGAGCAGAGCTTACAGATTTTAAAAAACCAGGAAGCATTGAAGAATTAAAAAGATACTTCGATAAAATTGATCTTGAGAAGGAACTTAAAAAAGCTGGAATAAAAGAAGGAAATAGAGTAATAATAGGCAATAAGAGTTTTATTTATAAAGAAAATGGATAAGCTTGGTATTTTTGGCGGAGCATTCAATCCCATTCATAATGGTCATTTATTTGTAGCCAAAGAAGCAATAAAAATCTTCGAGCTTAGAAAGATTATTTTCGTTCCGACAGGTAACCCTGTTTTTCCAAAAGAAGATTTGTTGGCCAAGTCTGACAGAGCTCATCTGGTGAAATCGGCAATAGAAGGCGAGTTTTCCTTTCAAGAATCCTTCTTTGAAATTGAAAGAGACGCTCCTTCATATTTTATAGACACTCTTGAACAGTTTATAAATCATGAAAATGATATATTTACATTGCTTGGCGAAGATGCATTTATAGAGTTGCACCGGTGGAAATCTTATGAGAAAATTATAAGAAAAGTAAAATTTATAATTGCCGAAAGGTTCGAAGATTCTTTTAGAACGACTGCAAAGTATATCGAATCAAAATTCCCCGAATTTAAAGACAAAATATTTTTTCTTTCACATCCACTTTACAGAATATCTTCAACATTGATAAGAGAAAGAGTAAAATCAAATAAACATATATCTTACCTTGTTCCTGAGAGCATTGAAAAAGAAATTCTGGATAAACAGTATTATAAAAATTTTTAAAAATTCTTAAAAAATCTTAAAATTACCTATTGACAAATTCATTTTTCTGTATAATTAAATTAGGTTTGAAATTTTAGAAGGAGGAGAAATGGCTAAGAAAAAGGTCAAAAAAGCAACAATTAAAAAAGCTGGTTGCGGGAGTGAAATGACCACAAAAAAAGAAGTTACTAAGAAGAAAGTAGTTAAAAAGCCTGCAACAAAAAAACCAGCAAAGAAAAAGACAACAAAGAAGTAAAAATATTTAAATTAATTTTTATAAATTCTAAAGTTAAACGCTCGAAGAGCGTATTGTATTATTTTGGTAAACCCATTTAAGCAATGAGGCTACTTAGATATATTATCAAAGAAATTATTATATATAAAATATAGTTTACACAGAAAAAGCATGATACACAAAGTTAGTTTAACTTTCAATACTTCAGATTTATTTCCTTCAGGATATAAACAAGCTGAATAAAGGTTTTAAAACAAATTGAAATTTGACTAAAGAAAAAATCTAAGTATAATATCACTGCGGGCGGGAGTAGCTCAGGGGTAGAGCGCTGGCTTCCCAAGCCAGTTGTCGCGGGTTCGAATCCCGTCTTCCGCTCCATGAGGCGCCGTGGCCAAGTGGTAAGGCAAGGGTCTGCAAAACCCTTATTCGTCGGTTCGAGTCCGACCGGTGCCTCCATTCTCATTATGCCGGGGTGGCGGAACAGGCAGACGCACGGGACTTAAAATCCCGCGGTGGTAACACCGTACCGGTTCAACTCCGGTCCCCGGCACCAAAAATCACTTCAAACTTTCAAAGTTTCCATTATTATTTTTATAAATTTTCACGTTGTAAGCTTTCATGCTACATTAAAAAGTATTACTTCACTTAGAATTTTTAATATATTCCTCTTAAAGACAAAGCAGACACCGAAATGATTGTTATTTTGCCTTTGTTTCCTCATAGGTAAATGTGTCCCTATTAAAACTTAGAAACTCACCCCGAAAACAATTAAGCCAATAATCGCGTTTAGTATTATAAAGAGAAAGGTTATCTTACTAACAAGACATGTATTTTTCTTAATTTTGGTTTATTTAAGCTTTTAGACAAAACTGAAGCAAAACCTAAAATCAAGTCTCAAAATACAAAAAACCCGACTTCTTGTCGGGTAATCTTTGTAATTATTAAAACCTTATTGCTTGTTTTCTGTTGAAAAATACTGTGCTCCAATCTCTTTTAGTTTTTCATAATCAGGGATAATATAAGAAATTGAATCAATATAGTCAGGTTTTCCCGGACAATTTATTGTCGTAATATCCTGAGAGCTCAAATCCTTAAGAAGGAGAGCTAATTTTGTTATTTGAGAAGGAGTTAAATTCGTATTAACAGCCTCACCAATTGCCTTTGCGATAGCAGGAAATTTCCACAAGGTCCTTATGTCTTTAGTTTGGTCAATAACCGCTTTTATCAGTTCCTGTTGTCTCTCAATCCTTCCGTGAATATTACCTTCTTCATCTAATGTAAAGTCACCATATGCATCATATCTAAACCTTGCATACTCAAGTGCTTGTTCACCATTAAGGTGTTGAACGCCCGGCTTGAGGTCTATTTTCACATCGCCTGCACGCGAATAGTAAACCATTCTCTCCTTGACATTAATTGTAACACCGCCAAGGGCATCTATTACTTTTTCAAATCCCTGAAAATTAACAACTACATAATAAGGAATGCTTTCTTCTTTTAGCCCTAATAGATTTTCAACAGTTTTTGTGCTGAGTTCTACTCCTCCGTCTTCAAAATATGCTGAATTAAATGCAGAATTTATTTTATCATAGCCATGACCAGGAATATCAACCCTTGCATCGCGTGGAATTGATATCAGATTTATTTCATTCGTTTTTGGATTTATGTTTACAAGTATTATTGTATCAGACCTCGAAGGCTCATCTTCTGTTCTTTGATCTGTACCGAGTATCAATATGTTTGTATTTTTAGAGAGATTGAGGGGTATCTGTTCTCCGGTTCCCTGGTTAATAAAACTTAAGTTTTTTGCCACCACAAAGATAAAATAACCAATTACAGCAATAACTACTACTGAAACCCATATAACTACTTGTTTGAAAATTTTTTTCATTTAAATTCTCCCGACACTTAAATTTTTTCAAAAAAGTCTCGCAAGAAAAGGTCCAAATAAAAGTGAAATTGTAGCAAGCAATTTTATTAAAATATTTATTGAAGGTCCCGCTGTATCTTTTAGTGGATCTCCAACAGTATCGCCTACTATGCTTGCTCTGTGAGCTTCAGAACCTTTTCCTCCAAAATTGCCCTGCTCGATAAACTTCTTTGCGTTATCCCAGCTTGCACCTGCATTTGCCATGTAGATTGCAAGAAGTACTCCTACGACAAGAGAGCCGGCAAGAAGGCCTCCAAGTGCACCTTTTCCATACTTTGCAAAAACAAAAAATACAACAAATGGGGATAATACAGTTATAAGAGAGGGGTTTACCATATTTCTCAAAGCACCTTTTGTGCTTATTGCAATACACTTTTTATAATCTGGGTCTGCTTTTCCAAGCATTAAACCTGGTATTTCTCTGAACTGCCTTCTAACTTCTTCCACCATCAGGCTTGCTGTTCCACTCACAGCCATTATTGCCATTGAGGAGAAAAGAAATGGTAGGGCACCACCTATAAGAACACCTGCAATCGTATAAGGAGAAAGTAAATCAAGAGTACCAAGATGGACGGAGCTTATATAAGATGAGAACAGAGCAAGAGCCGTAAGAGCAGCAGAACCAATTGCAAAACCTTTCCCCATTGCAGCAGTTGTATTACCAAGTGCATCAAGTACATCTGTTCTGTTCCTTACTTCATCTGGAAGACCAGCCATTTCTGCAATTCCACCTGCGTTGTCTGCAATAGGTCCATAGGCGTCCACACTCAAACTTATACCAAGAGTTGAAAGCATCCCAATACCTGCAAGTGCAATACCATATAATCCTGTACTGATATAAGAAATAACAATGCCACCTGCAATAAAAATTAACGGTAGAAAAGTACTCTGCATGCCTACTGCCATACCCGTAAGAATTGTTGTAGCAGCACCACCTTCAGCAGCAGATTCTGCAATAGTTTTAATTGGCTTACCTGCAGTATAATATTGCGTTATAAAGCCAATGGCAAGACCTGTTACAATTCCTATAATAACAGGTAATGCCCCCTTAAAATTATTCAAAACTGCCTTAGATAGATAAAAAGAAAATGCCACAGTGAGAGTGTTTGCAATAATAGTACCAATGTTTAATGCTTTTTGAGGTTGAACGTTGAGCCTTGATGACAAAAATACAAAAAGGATCCCAATTATAGATGAAACTGCACCGTATCCTATCATAAGATAGGCAAACTTTGCACCATTTAAGCCAAAAGCAATCGTGCCGAGGATAACTCCACCTACTATAGAACCTACATATGATTCATATAGATCTGCTCCCATTCCGGCTATGTCTCCAACATCATCACCTACATTATCTGCAATAACAGCTGGATTTCTTGGATCGTCCTCTGGTATACCGGCTTCCGCTTTCCCTACAAGGTCGGCTCCTACATCAGCAGCTTTTGTAAAAATGCCACCGCCTACACGAGCAAATAATGCTACAAAACTTGCACCAATTGAATATCCAGTTATCGCAACAAGGGGACTAACGCTCTGCGAAAAAAACTTTGAGACTATAAGATATACAAATAATGAGCCTAAAACACCGAGGCCGGCAACGATGAGACCCATAACAGAACCACCTGAAAATGCAACACTGAGGGCTGATCCAACACTTGTTCTTGCAGCCTGGGTTGTTCTACTGTTTGCACGAGTAGCAATCAACATTCCAAAAAAACCAGAAGAGATAGAGAAAATTGTACCGATTACAAAACAAATTGCAACGACAGGAGAGATGACTATCCCTATCACGATTGCAAAGATAATGATCCACAACACCATCGTTTTATACTCCTCTTTGAGAAAAGCAAGCGCTCCGTCTTGAATCGCCTTTGAAATCTTGACCATTTTTTCGTTGCCAGGATCTTTTTTCAAGATTGAAATAGCAAGAATTATTGCAACAATTATAGACGCTAATCCAAATGCAACTACAATACCAAAATTCGTCATCTAAGCCTCCTCAAAGTTTTTATCTATATGGAGCCGGCGATCTGATTTGAACAGATGACCCGCTGATTACGAATCAGCTGCTCTACCCCTGAGCTACGCCGGCTACTTTATATAAATAAAAATGGAGCGGAAGACGGGATTCGAACCCGCGACAGCTGCCTTGGCAAGGCAGTGCTCTACCCCTGAGCTACTCCCGCTTTCAATTGGCGGGATCGATGGGATTTGAACCCACGGTCTCCGGCGTGACAGGCCAGCGTGTTGGACCACTACACCACGACCCCGCTGCTTGTAGGGATTATAACAAAATTGACTGAATTTGCAAAATTCTTTCATAGAGTGGTGGGCGAAACAGGATTCGAACCTGTGACCCCTTCCGTGTGAGGGAAGTGCTCTACCGCTGAGCCATCCGCCCTCCATGGTGCCCTCGAGGAGAGTTGAACTCCTGTCGCCGCCTTGAAAGGGCGATGTCCTAGCCGCTAGACTACGAGGGCACATGGTGAGCCGTGCAGGATTCGAACCTGCGACACCCGGCTTAAAAGGCCGGTGCTCTACCTCCTGAGCTAACGGCCCACTCAGGTCATTTTAACCTATTTAATAATACGAATAATCGTCTTTCTGTCAAGAGAATTAACTGAGAGCTCTAAAAAAGAGGTAAAATAACCCAAAATATCATGCTCCACTTGTTTCAGCATCTAATATTTAGAAAAGGAGTTTCTCACGGGGTTCTTCGAACCCTCAGAACGACAAGTTAAGAGAGACCCTAAAATAATCCTTGAAATAAATACTTGTCTTCAACAAGGAAAAGATTTTAGGACAGGACCCAGGGTGACAAAATAGGAGTTTATAAGAGACCTTAACTAATTCTTTTTTCGTCTATACTTTCAACAAATCGTGTAAACTCACTCAGGAATAATAATTTGAGAGTATCTGTTGGGCCATTTCTTTGCTTTGCAACAGATAGTTCTATATCATTTCTATTGGTTTCATCAGGTCTATGAAGAAAAATAACAACATCTGCATCCTGCTCAATGCTGTTATGAACAAATATATCGTTGGCTAAAAAGTTATGGACATCTTGTATAGTTGCATCAAAAACCTCTTCGTATCCTAACTCTTTTATCTCACTTATCTCATCCCAAAAAACATCAGAACTCGCTATTTTCCCTGGCAATGTTATCCTGTCGCCCACTTTTAATTTTTCCAGAGCTTGCCACCCATAGATTGTCCTAAATGGATGATTGGAAGATGCTTTTATTTTTCTTCCCGTCTTAGTTTTAAGAAGATAAACTTTCTTTATTCCGCTTGGGAATGCTTTTATCAACCTTTTTTTAACAACTTTAAAATCATCATTTATAGCAAATACATTGATAGATAAATGATTATCTGATAATTCTCTTATGGAATAAGGTCTGGCGCTACCAGCATCCATTATAATAGTATCTCCTGTTAAACAACCACTTTCCCTCAAGTCAGAAAGAATTGGCCTTTTATCATCTCTTCTATCAACTGCTCGACTCAATTGAGAGAGAATGACTACAGGTATTCCTAATTCCCTGGCAAGGTTTTTTAATCCTCTTGTAATCTGAGAAATTTCCATAACTCGGTTCTCGACTCTCTGCTCCATTCGAGCAAGCTGAAGATAATCAATTATAATGAGATCAATATTTGTTTCTATTTTTAATCTTCTTGATTTAGCTCTTATATCTACAAGAGAAGCATCAGGACTATCATCAATGTAAATGGGAGAATCGTAAAGAGCACCGTAGGCTTCTGTTAGCCTTGTCCAGTCCTCGTCTCTCAGATAGCCTGTTTTTAACCTCTGCATATCCACTTTAGCAAGAGAGCAAAGCATTCTTTCAACAAGTTGCTCTTTTGACATTTCAAGACTGAAAAAAGCAACACTTCTTCGTTCTTTGACTGCAATATTTTCAGAAATATTTACAGCAAGAGAAGTTTTTCCAATACTCGGCCTGGCTGCTATTACAATAAGATCTGAACGTTGGAAACCACCTGTTATTTTGTCAAGTAAAGGAAAACCAGACGGTAAACCTGCAATACCTAATCTCTGCTTATATCGTTTTTCGATCTCTGAAAAACTATCTCCAAGGAAATCTTTTATCTGAACAAAATAACTCTTTGATTTCTTTTGAGAGATAGAAAATATTTTTTGCTCCGCTATATTAATAAGTCCATCGATATCCATTGACTCATTAAAACCCAGTTCGGAGATCTCTGCGCCTGCCTGGATAAGCAACCTCATTAAAGATTTACTCTTTACTACTTTTGCGTAGTATTCGGAGTTGGCAGAATTAGGAACAGAATCTGCGAGGCGAGCAAGATATGAAATACCTCCTGCAAATTCAAGTTTATTAACATTTTTAAGCTCCTCAGCTACAGAAACAATATCTACAGGTTTTTCATTGAAAGTAAGCTTAAAAATAGCATTCATTATGACACGGTGCTCCTCCCTGTAAAAATCTTCAGGACGGATTTCTTCAATAACCTTAAACACCGCTTCCTTATCTATAAGCAGAGATCCAATAACTGATTGTTCTGCCTCAATGCTGTGAGGAGGAACTTTTAAAATATTTTCTTCAGCCATAAGTCATCACTCTTTCTCAACTTGCACTTCAACCTGTGCCTGTATTTCCCTGTACAATTTCACAGATACAAAATATGTTCCAGCTTTCTTAATTGGAATATCAAGTTTTATTTTCTTTTTATCTATCTCTACATTAAAAACCTTTTTTATTTTGTCAGCTACATCTCCCGAGGTTATCGAACCGAAAAGCCTTTCCCCGTCACCAACTTTCGTCTTAAAAATGAGAGTTTTTGATTCAAGGATTTCTTTTTCTCTTTTCGCCAATTCTTCTCTTTTACTTTCTATATTTTTTTCCAATTCTTTTTTAGATTCGAGAGATTCCTCATCAACCAATTTTGCAAATCCTTTTGGAATAAGATAATTTAAAGCATAGCCTCTTGAAACTGAGACTATACTTTTTGCATTTCCAAGTCCTTTTACACTAACAAGAAGGAGAACCTTTACCTTCATCGCCTGATATAAGGAAGGAGAGCCATTTCTCTTGCTCTTTTAATAGCCGTAGCAAGTTTTCTCTGATGTTTAGCGCAAAGACCTGTATTTCTCCTTGGAAGAATTTTTCCCTTCTCGCTTATGAATCTTGATAATTTTGCAATATCTTTATAATCTACTTCTTCTCCTTTTATACAGAATGTACAAACTCTTTTCCTCGGTCTGTAATAAGAGGACTTCTTTTGAAATCTTCTTGTTGTTTCCATCTAACTCCTCCCTCTATGAAAAAGGCACATTAGGTTCGTTATCTTCATTGGTAGGCTCTTCTGTCCCTGTTTCTTTAGGTGTACCTGTAAGCGTATTCAAGCTCCTTGCAACTATTTCTGTTACCCATTTTTTCACACCGTCAACTTCATAATCCCTTATCTTCAAACTTCCCTCTACAAAAACAACGTTTCCCTTTTTAAAATTTTTCTCAACTTTTTCTGCAAGCCAGTTCCAAGCAATAATTGTCACAAAGAATGTCTCTTCCTGCCACTGCTCACTGCCCTTTAATTTAAAATTCCTGTTTACAGCAATCCTGAACTGGGCTACTTCACTACCGCTCGGAGTATATCTTATATCGGGGTCAGCAACAAGCCTCCCTGTGAGAAATATTTTATTCACATCAGACATTTTCTTCTACCTCCTGTTCATTCTTCTCTTCATGAGTAGTTAAAGGTTCTTTTCTTTCCTTTTTAAGAAGCATCATCCTTAAAAAACCTTCATTTACTTTAAAAAAATATTTTAAGTCTCTTACGGCTTTCTCTGAAAGTTCAAGGTATGTGAGCACGTAATAACCTTTGTTCTGATGTTTAATAGGATAAGCCATGCTCCTCAAACCCCACTGGTTTTCGCTTTCTACAACTCCACCATTTTTTTCTATGAAATCTCTGAGCTTTGTAATAAGAATGTCTCTTTCTTCGTCAGGAATGGAAGAAGAGACAATGTAAAGCATTTCATAATAACTCATTTTAACCTCCTTACGGTCTTAAGCCTTGCAGAATCTTTCTGCAAGGAAAGAGTTTTTGCACAATATTATAACGAACAAAAAAAATTAATCAAGGTTTTGTAC
>Ga0209609_10002355_pt1 | contig 10828 bp, 9 predicted proteins | sample LakKivw325mmetaG_FD_184136 | JGI IMG/M metagenome (GOLD analysis project Ga0209609, IMG submission 184136) | Anoxic lake water microbial communities from Lake Kivu, Rwanda to study Microbial Dark Matter (Phase II) - Lake Kivu water 325m metaG... | ecosystem: Environmental > Aquatic > Freshwater...
CGCGGGAGAAGATCGCGGCGCGCATCACCGGGCGTCCCAAGCACATCTATAGCATCTACACCAAGATGCAAGCCAAGGGGCGCGATTTCGACCAAATCTACGATGTCCGCGGCGTGCGCCTCATCGTCAAGGAAGTGCAAGAGTGCTATCACGTGCTGGGCATCGTGCACAGCCTCTGGCGCCCCATCCCCGGCGAGTTCGATGACTATATCGCCATGCCCAAGGACAACCTGTACCAATCCCTGCACACCGCTGTGGTCTGCCTAGAGGGCAAGCCCCTGGAGGTGCAAATCCGCACCGAGGAGATGCACCAAGTTGCCGAGTATGGCATTGCTGCGCACTGGCGCTATAAGGAGGGGGGCAAGCGCGACGACCTGGGGGCCAAGGTGGCCTGGCTGCGTCGGGCGACGGACTGGCGCGAAGAAGTGGAAGATGCGAGCCAATTCGTGGATTCGATGCGCAGTGACGTGTTCACCGAGCCGGTCTACGTCTTTACCCCTAAGGGGGACATCGTGGACCTGCCCAAGGGGGCCACGCCGGTGGACTTTGCCTACCTGATCCACAGTGAGATCGGCCATCGCTGTCGGGGAGCCAAGGTGGATGGGCGGCTTGTCCCGCTCGATTACCAACTGCGCACCGGGGAACAGGTGGAGATCCTCACGGCCAAGCAGGGCGGGCCGAGCCGCGACTGGATGAGCCCTCACCTGAATTATGTCGCCACGCAGCACGCGCGGCAAAAGATTCGCCAGTGGTTCCGACGCCAACAGCGTGAGGAGAACGTGGTCGCCGGACGCGACATCCTCGACCGCGAGATGCGCCGACTCGGTTTCGAGCAAGAGTCCTATGCCGAGATCGCGGCACTTTTCAACTACAGCAAAGTCGAGGATTTCCTGGCCGCTGTGGGCTATGGGGATATCAGCCCCGCGCAGATCGCCAACAAGATTGACGACGCCCGTTCCAAGGGCGAGGAGCTCAAGCTCAAGGCGATCCCCGAGGCGACCATCTCCGACGTCCAGGTGAACGGCGTGGGCGACCTCCTCACGCGCATGGCGAACTGCTGCAAGCCGGTCCCCGGGGATCCGATCATCGGCTACATCACGCGGGGCAAAGGGATCACAGTGCATCGCGCTGATTGCGCCAACGTGGCCAACCTCACGGATACAGAGAGGCTCATCACGGTGAGTTGGGGGCGGGCGCAGGAGGCTTACCCGGTGGTGATTCGCATTGATGCCTTCGACCGCAGCGGCCTCTTGCGCGACATTGCCGCCACAGTGGCCGATTTGGGCATCAGCATGAGCACGGTCAACGTGTCCACCAATAAAGATCAGACTGCCACCATCGTCGCCACGATGGGCATCAAGAGCATCAGCCAGCTTTCTTCCCTGCTAAGCAAGCTCCAGAGCGTGCGCGATGTGCTGGACGCGCGCCGCGAGGCTCCCGGCTGACGCCCTCACGTCCTCAGCGCCTGACAGCGCCACGACAAACCCGTTCGTCGTGTGCCCGTCAGGGCATTATCACTGCGCGGTGGTGTCCTTCGGGACCATTGTCGAATCCCACTTGCGCACCACATCCGGCGATGCCGCTCGCTCCTGATACCAGGCGTTCACCGCCTTGCTCTTGGCGTCCTCCAGGTCGGAGGCTCCAAGCGGGCGGTTGGCATCGCGCTCCTCCACGCGGATGATGTGAAAGCCATATTGGGTTTCCACAACCTGGCTCGTTTGCCCGGGTTGCAAGGCGAAAGCCGCCTCGTCAAAGGCCGTATCCATCTTACCCTTGGGGAACCAGCCCAGGTCGCCCCCCTCCTCTTTGCTGGAGGTATCCGTGGAGAGCTCCTTGGCCAGGGCAGCGAAATCCTCGCCGCTTTGCAGCCGGGCCAGGACCTTATCGGCCTCTTCGCGGGTGGCGACGAGAATGTGCCGGGCGTGGATTTGCTCCGTCGTCGTCGGCACCGTAGAGCCTAACACCTCGGCCAACTTCTCGCGGTATAGGGAGGTTTCCAACAAAGTGCGAAATTCTGTTTCCGTGTAGCCGGATTGCTTCTGCATGGCCTGGAACCAGGCAGTCGCCTGTTGATTGAACTCTTCCTGGGTCATGGGGGCGATGGTGGGCGTCGGCGTGACGGTAATGGGCAGAGTGAATGTCACGGGCACCGGCGTGGGCGTGGGCGGGTTGCGATCGTACCCGAACTGCGTTTCCAGCCGCAGTTGTACCTCGTCGGCAGAGACGGTGATCCCCCGCAAGGCGCACTCCTGGCGCGCAAGCTGGCCGTTGATCATCTCCTCCAACACGTCGTTGGGCACGCTTGTCAGCCAGCTTTGCACTTGCTGGATCTGCTGGCCGACATATTGGTACAGGAAGGACTCGTCCTCGCTGTCGGGGTTGAACTGCCTCTGCTGCTCCTGGAGGCGAGCAAAGTAGCTGCGATAGTCCCACCGCCGGTACTGGACAAGGTGCTGATAACTGTCCAGCCGGATGGGAACGCCCCCGACGATGGCTACTGGCTTGCGCGGCCGGAGCACGTACTGATCGTACAGGCCCCAGGCGAAGATCAAGACGACGAGGCCGAGCACTCCCGCAGCGCCGATGATCAGCAGCCTGCTGTAGCGTTGCTCCTTCTCACGGCGGGAAAGCTGTTTGCGGGTGAGCTGCCTCTCCGGTGCTTGAAACCGAGCTTTCGACATATGCGCTTCCTCAGCGAGAGCGAAGCATTTGCAGCGGGCTGCAGATGCTTCGCCCCAGGGCTACGTGGTTTGCTCGCGGACGTGCATGGCGGTATAGGGCAATAGGGCGATATGACGGGCGCGCTTGATGGCTCTCGCCACCATCCGTTGGTGCTTGGCACACGTGCCCGTCCTACGTCGGGCGAGGATGCGCCCGCGCTCGCTGACGAGTTGCCGCAGCAGCGTGGTATCCTTATAGTCTATTGCCTTAACCTTATCGGCGCAGAACTGACATAGCTTGACCGGGCGGCGATTGTCGCGCCGCTGTGGGCCCGAATATCTTCCCCCACCCGTGGAGCGTTGCTCTGCGCCCGGGCCGCCCCCGCCGAACCCTGCCGCACGATCATTCTGATTCTCAGCCAACATTGCCTCCTACATCTGGAACTCGTAACCGTCCAATCCTTGCCCCTCTGCTGCGCCCCCGCAGGCCCGTCCCCTGTCTCTGGCAGGCGGCGCCTCGCAGCACCAGGGCCCAAAAGGCTCCTATCTTGCTAGGGCGTGTCCGCAAATTCTCGTAGCCTAGGGCCTTGTGCCCGTTTTATCGCATTGAGGCGTGCATCCTTGAGAAAATGACGCCACAAGGGGCTAGGCTACCGCTTTGCAAACACGGCCTAGGCCTCGTCTAAGCGGAAGAGCAAATAGCGTAACACATCTTCGGAGAGCTTTAGATCGCGCTCGAGCTCGGCGATGGTAGCCATCTCCATGCCCGCGTGGATCAGCACATAGTGCCCTTCCTTACGCTTCTTGATGGGATAGGCGAGCTTCCGCCGCCCCATCAGTTCCAGCTTCACGATCTGGCCGCCACGGCTTGTGATAACCTGCTGGACGTGCTCGTTCAGGGCGTTGAGGTGCTCTTCGTCGAGGTCGGGTTGGGCGATAAAGACCAACTCGTATGTACGCAAGGTTCTGCCTCCTTTCTCTGGGATTGCCCCCGCCGAGATGAGGCCGACCAGGGGCAAGCTGGCGGCTGGGCCGGGAGCAGAAAGGTTCCGAGTGCGCATAAGCCAGACCCGGCACGGGGAGCATCCAGGGTCAGGATGAGCGGGCGCGTATGCCCGTCATCGTCACTCAAACCGGCGACTATTATAACACCGAATCCATAACAGGGCAAACCAACCTGAGGCTTGTATACCTCGCCGAGTCAAGTAAAATAGGGTGCGAAGAGCGAATCTAATAAGGAGGGGAAACAAGGTGCCATCAGCGAACAAACTGCCCCATAAGGTTGTGTTGGTTGATTACGATGAGAAGCTCCTTGCGCCTATGGGCTTTGAGAGCGAGCTCCTTGCCCGTGCCGGGGCAAGCTGGGAGATGTACCAATTGCGCGTCCCACAGCAAGTGCTCGATGTGGCCCGTGACGCCGACGTGGTCGTGGTGCAAACGGTGCGCGTGCTCCTCACCCGCGAGATCATCGCCCAGTTGCCGCGTTGCCGCTGCATGATCCGCGCTGGCGCAGGCTATGACTCGATTGACTACAAGACCGCCACCGAATACGGGATCATGGTCTGCAACACGCCCACTTACTGCACCGACGACGTGGCCGACAATGCCATGGCCCTCCTGTTGAGCAGCCTGCGCCACGTGGCGCGGCTCGATGCGGCCATGCGCCAGGGGCGCTTCGCCCGGGAGCTGGCCGCGCCCACCCGCCGCCTGAAAGGCTCCACGTTGGGCATCATCGGCATCGGGCGCATCGGGGGGACGCTGGCCCGCCGCGTGCGCGGTTGGGAGACGACTGTGCTCGCCTACGACCCTTACGTGACCCAGGAGCGAGGCGACGAGGTCGGCGCCAGGCTGGTGAGCCTGAATGAGCTTCTGGAGAGCTCCGATTTCATCTCCATCCATTGCCCACTGACGGAAGAGACCCATCACCTGCTCAGTTGGGAGCAGTTCGCCCGCGCCAAGCCGGGGCTGGTGCTGGTGAACACCGCCAGGGGGCCCATCGTGCACGAGGAGGCCCTGGTCAAGGCGCTCCAGGATGGCCGGGTGTGGGCTGCGGGGTTGGACGTGACCGAGCAGGAGCCTCTCCCGCCCGATTCTCCCTTGCTGCGCATGGATAACGTCACTCTCACGCCGCACGTCAGCGCCAATTCGCCCGAGGCCCGCCACGACCTCTACCGGCTGATCTGCGAGGTGTCCGGCGACGTGGTCCAGGGGCGCATCCCGCGCTTCGTGGTCAACCCCGAGGTGCTCGATCACCTGCGCAAGGTGGAGTAGGCGCGGCATTCTGCCGCGTGGTTCGCGCAGGGGGACGAGCCAGGATGGCGCGGCTACGAGCGCCCTGTGTCTCTATAGTGGATTCCGCGTTTTCCCATAGAGCCAAAGGAGGCCGGGTGGTGAGCGAGGCGAGAATCCGAGAGATGATCCTGGAGGATTTGCCCCGGCTGGGCGAGATCAACCCCACCTTTGTGAGCGATACGGTCCTACAAGTCGAGCGGATTGAGGAGGACCTGGGGGTCGCCTGGCGGCTGCGTGAGACGCCCCTCGCTCAACCTTTCAACAAGGGTCCCGGCTATGGCCCCTCAGAAGCTGAATTGGCCGAGCTGAGGCGGCGCTTGCAGCAGGGCCAGGGGCTGTACCTTGTGGCCGAGGCCGGAGGGCGCATCGTGGCCCTCTTGGACGTCGAGCCGCAGGAGTGGAACCATACCGCCTGGGTGTGGGATATCCTGGTGGATTGGGATTATCGCGGACGAGGCATCGGACGCAGCCTGATGCAGCGGGCCATCGCCTGGGCAAGAGAGCGAGGCTACCGGGCTTTATGCCTGGAGACGCAATCGAACAACATCAATGCCTGTCGTTTTTACCGTCACTTGGGCTTTCGCCTGACGGGCATCCGCGATGACCTGTATAGCAACGCGGATATCGCCAAAGGGGAGGTAGCCATCTTTTGGAGCTATCCGCTCACCATCCCCTGACGTCATAGCGCGCACAAGGCCATCCGCCCGCGCCACGTAGCCTGGCCTCTTGTGGTCTTGTTGGAAGAGGGGCAATCCACCGTGGAGACGGGCGGGCCTTGGCCAAGTGGCTCAAAGATTGCGGGATCAGAATGTGAGAGGAGGCAAGGCTTATGTCGCGCAAGGTGCGGATAGCTACCGTGGCTCTGCTGGGCGTCGGCGGGCCGACGGTGAAGGATAACCGTGAGCGCATCGCCAGGCTGATCGAGCAGGCGGTGGCGGAAAAGCCCGATATCATCTGCCTGTCCGAGACCTTCCTGGAGCAGGGTGTGGCCTTCCGCGAGCTGGCCGAGGTGGCCGAGCCGGTGCCCGGGCCGACCACAGATTTGGTCGCCGGCCTCGCGCGCCGGCACCATTGCTACATCATCTGCCCGCTGACGGCTATCCACGGCGACAAGCATATGAATGACTCTGTGCTGATTGACCGCCAGGGGCAGGTGGTGGGCGCCTATTCCAAGGTCCATCCCGTGGTCGAAGGCTCAGCCTTCACCAGCCTGGAGAAGGGGATGACCCCAGGGAGCGAGGCCAAGGTTTTTGAGGCCGACTTTGGGCGCATCGGCATGCAAATCTGCTTCGACATCAATTGGGACGCGGGTTGGGCGGAGCTCAAGCGCAAAGGGGCAGAGATCGTCTTTTGGTCATCCGCCTATGATGGGGGCAAGCACCTCAGTATCCACGCCTGGAACAACCACTATTATGTGGTCTCGGCGGTCAAGTCTACCTATGCGCGGGTCATTGACATCATGGGTGAAGTGCTGGCCATGACAGGCCCACGTTGCGGGGTCATCGCCCAGACGATTGACCTGGACGTGGGCCTCTTCCATACCGATTTCAATAGCGTGCAAATCCCCCTTATCCGCGCCAGGTATGGCCCTGAGGTGACAATCAGGATTTGGCACGAGGAGGGCCTTTTCACCCTCGAATCGAACCGCCAGGGGCTTTCGGTGGCCCAGATCGCTGACGAATTCGCCCTCGACCCGCTCGACGCCTACCTGGAGCGCAACACCCGCCTGCAAGATGCCTGGCGCAAGGGCGGCCCCATCCCCGACCTGACACCCCGCTACCTGGGGCGCGAGCAGTGGGCGTAGGGCGATAAAGGGCATCTAAGCGAACAGCCTCCTCGGTTGCCTGAAGGCCTCAGCCCTTCAAGCAGACCTCGGAGGCTGCTCATATGCTACCCGGGACCCCTCAAAATCCAGGTTTGCCGTGCCCCACAATTGGGGGAAGCATCACTTCAAATAGTCAGCCACCCAGGCGACGTCCAGCTCCTGCAGCTTGGCCAGGGTGGGCACGCCGGTCTCAGGATCCCAGCCCATCATGGCGTAGAAGGTGGTCAAGTTCTCATCGAGCACCTCAGGGTCAACGGGCTTCTCGTTGACCGTGCCGCTCTTGTGGGGCACCCTCATCCGCAGGGGCAGGACGTCATCGGCGCGGGTAAAACCCTCGCGCATGTTAAAGGCCCTGGCCATGGTCACGCCGCGCTCGGCAGTCTTCATCAGCTCCCAGACGTTCGTCTCCCAGCCGGTGATGGCCCGGACGAGCTGCACCATCTGGTCGCGCTTCCAGGGGATGAAGCAGCAGCTTCCCAAGTGGTTGGGAACCCAGGACCAGTTCGTGCCGTAGATATAGGCGCGGACCTTGCCGGCGTTCAGCTCGGTCTGGGGCATGGCCTCGTAGACGCCAAAGCCCTGCATCCCCTCGCCCACGGGTTCTTTTTCCATCCCGCCATCCCAAAAGTTGTGCACGTGGTCGGCCCCCGTCGGCGAGACGGCATAGCCCAGGGCCTGGCCGTGCCGGGTGCGGCACTCGTGCATGGGGAAGGGCTGGCCCTTGACGGCGATGACGTACTGCTCGGCACCCGGGCCGATCTTGGCCGCCGCGCGGAGCGGCCCCTCGGCGAGGATGTCGCCCAGGCCCTCGCGCTCGCCGATCATACGCACCATCTCGACCATGGCCTTGCCGTTGCCGAAGCGCAAATCCAGGCCGCCGGTATCCTCCTTGGTCAAGAGGCCGGCCTCGTAACACTCCATGGCGAAGGAGACCATCATCCCCGTAGAGATGGTGTCCAGGGAGTAGGCATTACAAATCTCGTGGGCTTTGGCCACGGCGCGCAGGTCATCCACGCCGCAGTTGGAGCCAAAGGCGGCGCAGGTCTCGTACTCCGGGCCGCCGTAAGTCGGGTTGACCTTGTAATCCTGGTCGTTCACCTCGACCACGCGCTTGCAGCGCACGGGGCAGGCGTAGCAGCCCTCGCGGTCCTTGAGGATGGTGTCGCGCATGGTGGAGCCGACGATCTTGCTTGCGCCCTCGAACTGTCCATCCTGGAAGTTGCGCGTGGGCAGGGCACCGAACTCGCTCAGATCCACTAGGCCACCATCGGTGCCGGTATCGTGCAGACCCCAGGCATCCTTTTTCCAGTTCTCGCGCATCCAGGTGGCCAGCTCTTTCAGCCCTTCGGGATCGGCCACCTCGATATTGCCCTTGGCGCGGGCGGCCACAGCCTTGAGGTTCTTGGAACCCATCACCGCGCCCATGCCCGTGCGCCCCGCCGCGTGCCGGAGGTCGTTGATCACACAGGCTACGCGCACCAGCTTCTCCCCGCCGGGGCCGATCATCGCCAGGCGCACCCGCGCATCCTTGAGCTCGGACTGGATGGCCTCCTGAGTTTCCAGGGTGGTCTTGCCCCACAAGTGGCCAGCAGGGCGGATTTCCGCCTGACCCTCATGGATCCAGAGGTATACCGGCTTGGAGGCTTTGCCCTGGATGACGACGGCATCATAGCCAGCGCGCTTGAGCTCCGCGCCAAAGAACCCGCCCACGTCCGTCTGACCGTAGCCACCCGTCAGGGGCGATTTGCCGCCCACACAGCTCCGCCCAGCCCCGGCCACAGGGATGCCGGTGACTGCGCCGGTGGCAAAGATGAGCGCATTCTCTGGGCCAAGGGGATCGGCCCCTTTGGGCACTTCCTTCAGGAGGTAATGGGCGACAAAGCCCTGTCCTCCGATGTAGCGGCGGTAAAAGCTATCCGGCGGCTCCTCCGTCCAAATCTTGCCCGTCGTGAGGTTCACTCTGAGGATCTTGCCTGCGTAACCCTTGACCATCGCTCGTCTCCCCCTCTTGATTGTCATTGCTGTCATCTGGTTGCAGATCGGCTCGTAACAGCCGAGGTCAGTATAGAGAGACCTGGGGTGCTGTCAAACCGCCTATTGCCTTGTGTGTTGCGAGCGTTCGTAGGAGCGTCATAAGGTATTCCCTCGGCTTTCAGGGCAGACGCCACCAATCGGCGCAGTTGCGCGGGTCCATCCAGTTGCCCGCGTCGCGGATGGATAGCCCGAAGCTGGAGCCACGGGCGTGCCCCAAAGGCTGCCTGGCGCGCAGGGCAGGCAGGTTCCGACGCCCCGCCGCGTTGCAGGCCTGGTAGAGCGCCAGCAGGTTGGGGTCCACGCAGATGTCTTCCAGGTGGAGGGTATAGCCCTGCACCACGTTATCTTCGCGGGTGAACTTGAGCGTGATGCGTTCCGGGCTGGCATACAATACGAGCACCTCATAATCTTGGGTGGTGTCAATACGGTAGCCAGAATCGGGCACATAGAGCACCTCGCCGGGGGTTGCGGCGAACCTGGCGAAGGAAGGCCCCCAGCGATTCTCAACTGCCGCAGAGCGGCAGTTGCAGACCCAATTCCATTGATAGACCCAATACACACCCAGAAAGGTGGGGCGCCGACGATCGGCAAAAAGCCCGCGCAATTGTGGGGCTTTGGGGTCTCCGGGCGTTGCCGCGCAGTTATCGAGCAAGCCCACATATTGGCCGGTGGCGACGACGTAACCCCGCAAAGCGAGGTTGAGGTCGGCATGAGCCTCAGCCGGGCGGTCGCTGGGCGCGCCCACGATGCTTAGAGTGCCATAGGTTGCGCCCGGAATGGGCTGGCAGAGTGGTGTTGGGGTCGGCGTAGGGGTTGGCGGTGCAGGGCACATGACCAGCGGGAAAAAGAGCTTCGCTGTCGAGGATGGTGCGGCCCCTGCTGTCAACCACAGGCCAAGGGCCAGCGTCAGTGCGATTGCCCCTCCCCAGAGGATCGCTACGCGCATCGGTCACTCCTGGACTTGTCAACGGCAATTCGAGGCTGGGAGCGGCATGGCGTTTTGCTTTCTCCCGATCAAAATGTAGCTCAACGGTATGCCTGCTCGGGCTTGTTCTATCCGCTTATGCCCTGCGGAAATGTCAGTCTCATATTCGGAGAAATGCTCTATGGATATCTGATTCACGACCAGCCCCATCAGGATGTCGGATAACTTGTGTACGAACCAATACTGTGCCTTGGTCGAGGCATATTGCGATCCTCCTACATAGTCTAGCCCGCCATAGTCAACGTAGGGCTCGGCTCTGAAGTAGGGCTCGACGATCCGCAGCGGGTCAGCGCCTTCAGCATCATCGAACGGCATCATCTCGGAAAAGGGGTGAATCTCGTGGATGAATATCTGCCCGTTTCCCCTCAGCAATGCTGCCGCTTTTGCGAAAAACAGCCCCAAGTCCGGCATCCAGCCCAGCGCCCCGGCACTGATATAGACCACGTCAAACCGATTCTCGTACTCTGGCCCAATTTCATAGACGTCCGACCGTACATATTGGCAATCAATCTGGCATCGCTCCGCACGTTCCCGGGCTTCCTGAATTGCGAGGTCAGATATATCAAACCCGATAGATTCACTTGCCCCCAGGTTTTTCAGAGACAGTAGCTCAATGCCGTTATTACAACACAAGTGCGCCACTGCCTTACCCTTGATGCCCATTTGCCTGAGCAGGGTCAGCTCAATATCTCCCATACATACAAAGCCGGGCTGCATGAACGCATTGTCCCATCTCTCTCTGGCCGCTTTCTGGTGTCTGGGCATGACCTCATTCCAGGCGTCTCTATTGGCCTCCGTGTATTTCTTGAGTGTGGGGGGTACTCTCATCATCTCTTGTCTTCGACTCACCTATTGAGCCGCTATATGGGATCGTTCTATCGCGTGGTATGTTTCCTGGAACTCGGCACCACTTCTAGCTACCCTACAGTTTCTGGGGGCTAGCTGACATAGCGAAGTCCGAGTAAAGTACGGTTCCCCACCCCGACTTTACAAGGAGCAACACTATGGCAGCTAACCGTCTGTATGATACCT
>Ga0209609_10002356_pt1 | contig 10827 bp, 12 predicted proteins | sample LakKivw325mmetaG_FD_184136 | JGI IMG/M metagenome (GOLD analysis project Ga0209609, IMG submission 184136) | Anoxic lake water microbial communities from Lake Kivu, Rwanda to study Microbial Dark Matter (Phase II) - Lake Kivu water 325m metaG... | ecosystem: Environmental > Aquatic > Freshwater...
CCTCAAATACGCTGCAAAGAAAGCGCTGCCTAACTCGTTATTATACGGCATAGGTATACCCAGGTATCCATAGGGTTACTCTGGATCACCTTCCAAGACTATCTCCCCCTCAATCCATAACTCCAGTAGAGCGACAATGATATCCACCAGCCTGCGTCCATTCAGCTTCTGCACCACTCGCCAAAACGACGGTTGGCTAGTGATGGTCGTGTATAGGTCAATAGAGCGCCGACACATCTCAGCACGAGGCATTCCAATGCGCCGCGCGTGACGGCTCAACAACTCGTGGTGTTGCTCACCGATCTTTACATGCTCGGTCATACAACTGTCCGCGTCCCCTGGCGGTGATTTGCCCATCCTTGCGCTCATCTCTGCGTCTCAACATGCTGCACACCTTCAACATCCTTGACATCTGCGTCCTGTGTCTACAGCGTCGCATTGTGTGCCCGCACTGTTGCCACCATGACACTGTCCGCGTCAAGTTCTATATCCACTGCGTTCTTCATAAAACTTTCTCTAGCACTGCCCCCATAGGCCTCTAAAGCCCTCAAGATGGCAAGGGAATGCCAAGCTGCTTGCAGATGCGCCTTGCTGTGTAATCTGGAATGTCCCGATGGCGCGGCACCGAAGTGCGGCGGTTCGTAGCGGGGTTCTCCCAAATTGAATGTTCGCTACCTTCACGCACAAATCGGCAGCCATGCTGACGCAGGTGTCGCAGCAGATCACGCCTTTTCACGGTACTGTACCCTGGGGGACCAGGACAACACGGGTCGCCGCTGTCAGCAATAGGTGGATCGGTTCTTCCAAATCTGCATCAGGGTCTGTGCTGCTTGGATCAGGTTGGGGCAGCGGTTCGCTGTGCAGTAGCACATCACCAGAAGGCTTGCGCACGGCGATGGCCATGTTCCGTGCGCCGCGCATCATCACGCCCTCGATGACAGCCTGGCCGCCATAGTGGACTTGGCTCATGGCTGGTCCTGGGGGCGGGATACCTTGTGGCACTCGCGACAACGCGCCTCGTACACCTCTTTGGCCCCCACTAGGATTACGGGGTCATCGTAGGCAGCTGGCTGTCCATTGATAAGGCGCTGTGTGCGACTGGCAGGTGCCCCGCAGACCTGACAGATGGCCTGCAGCTTGTCCACCTGCTCGGCTTGGGCCATCAGCACTGGCATGGGGCCAAAGGGCTCGCCGCGAAAGTCCATGTCCAGGCCGGCCACGATCACGCGCAGTCCACAGTCCGCCAGATCGTTGCACAGCTCGGCGATGGACCAGTCGAAGAACTGCGCCTCGTCTATCGCCACCACCTCGGTTTCGGGATCCAGCTTGCTCAGTAACTCTGCCGCATCAGCCACGGCGGTGGCTACGAACTGAGCCCCGCTGTGTGAAGTCACCTTCTGATGCGCATAGCGCGTGTCGATCACGGGCTTGAAGACCTGTACCTTCTGCTTGGCAATGATGGCGCGGTTGACGCGCCGGATTAGCTCCTCGGTCTTGCCCGAAAACATCGACCCACAGACGACCTCAATCCAGCCGCCTTCATATCGATGATGGGACATGCTGACTGGCCTCCTTTCTACAGCAAGCAAAGAGACAGAGCGCTCACTCTGCCTCTCTGCTCGGTGCAAGTGCCTTCTGTAGCCTAGGCGGCTGGTTCTGCGTCAGGCTTGGATTCCTCAGCGGCCTTGGCAGGGCGCCGACGCGGCGGGCCGCGCCTATCGCCTCTGGAGTCGGGGCGGCCTCTGCGCGGCGGCCGGCGAGCGCGCTCGGGCTTGTCATCGGTAGCTGACTGGGCAGACTGAGCTGCCGCTTGCGCAGCGGCCTGGGCAGCGGCCTCTTTTGCTTCGGATTCTGCCACGCGCTTGGCTACGTCAGGGAACTCGGCCTGCAGAGTCTCCTGTGCCGTCGGCTTCTCCTCCGTCACGAACTCGAACAGACTCTCGCTGCGCTTGGGCCGAGCGATTTCGCGTTGGCTCCGCTCGGCTACGATCTTGTCAGCCCGCTCTTTGCGGCGCTGGAAGCGGTCCACCTGACCGGCGGTATCCACGATGCGCTGCTCACCCGTGAAGAACGGATGACAGACGGAGCACATCTCTGTGCGGATCTCCTCTTTCGTGGACCCTGTGGTCCAGGTGTTGCCGCACGCACAGGTGACCTTGGCCTCAGGGTAATACTTGGGATGAATGCCCTTCTTCACGTGCCTACTGCCTCTCTGGATAGACACTCACGCACTTGTGCTCGCGAGACATATCCTCGAATTTCACAAAGCCGTCGATTGTAGCAAAGATAGTATAGTCTTTGCCCATCGACACATTGGTTCCAGGGTGGAACTTGGTCCCGCGTTGGCGCACGATAATCGTGCCCGTGCGGACCTCTTCGCCGTCAAAGCGCTTGACGCCAAGCCGCTTGGACTGGCTATCCCGGTTATTGCGGCCACTGCCGCCAGCTTTCTTGTGCGCCATATCCAACCTCCCACAAAACAGACTGACCGCCGGGACCACAGAGGCGCTCTGCAGTCCCTGTGTTTCCTAACGCGACCTTATGCCTTGATTTCGTCAATGTGCAAGCGTGTATACGGCTGCCGGAAGCCTCTCCTCACGCGATAGCGCTGCTTGGGACGGAAGCGAAAGATGATCACTTTCTTCTTCAGACCATGCTGCACGACCGTTGCCGCGACCGAAGCGCCGTCGACTGTGGGCTTGCCGACGGTGACTTCATCACCCTCGGCCAACAGAACCACACGATCCAGGATTACGCTTCCACCTGGCTCTACCGACAGCTTCTCAACATCTACGGTCTCTCCGACCGAGACCTTGTACTGCTTGCCCCCGCTCTCCACGACAGCGTACACCGCGAATACCTCCACTGATCATTGCCTTGCCGCCGCGCAGGCAACAGAGAAGCACTCCTGCCAACACCACAGCAGAGTGCAGCGCCTTCACGCACAGCAACATGCCATTATAGCTAGCTACTCGGTTTTTGTCAAAGTCAGCGCACAGGGCGCAACGTGCCCAAAGGAACACAGGGCAATTCTGCCAAGCGGGTCACTGGCATACGTCGCGTCGCGGCGTTGCTGGCCTTGGCCGGCGCAGCGCCCGGTGACGCCATGCGCTTGTCGAGATGCACGGCAGTGAGACCCTAGTAGACCCCGAGCAGGCTTTCGAACACCGTCGCGCCAGGCCCATCGTACACGAGGCGATAGCTCTGCGAAGCAGCCAGGGACTCCCGGACAGCCATCAAGACCGGCCTGGTGACGCCAGAATCCGCTTTGACCTGTCGGACCCTTACGTACACATAGGCATCTTGGGCTGCGTGCAGTCGGGCCCAGTTCTCGACACACCGGGCATCGCTGGCGGCGCACTCCTGCAATCCTACATAGCGAGTGAGCTGCTTTCGGAATCCAGAATCCGGCATCCATTCATGCCCCTGCACGGTGGCCACGCTGACGCGTTCTGTCAGAGTGGGGAACCACTCCGACACGCAGTCCGCCGACCAGACAATAGGCGCTGTGATCACCAGGAACCTGGCGTCGGGAGGCGTGCTTTGCCGCACCCAGGCCATGGCCTCGCGATCGTCCGGACTGAGCACATCCAGGACCCGAGAGCGCACCAACCTGACGCTGAGCGCGGAGAACAAAGCGTAGAACAGCAAGGCCCCCAGCATGATACGCGATATGAACCCCGGTGCGCCGCCCGGCGGCTGGTCAGACTCCGGCCGGATTGCATCCGAAGCGGGTAGCCTGGCACATGCTGCGGCGGCCGCGGCCTTGTCGATAGCAGGCAGTATCATGGAGTCCAAAGCCAAGCCCGCAAGCATCGCCAACGGAATGACTGCATAGGTGCCGGCACTGCGTGGATCCAGCAGCACAATCAGCACTGCCCAGGCCGGCAGGAACCACTTGCGGCGTGCGAGGCTGAGAAACGCGCCCAGCAAACCGATCGTTGTCAGCAAGTCCACAAACGTCTCCTCCGCAAAGCTCAGCGTGAGGAGCGGGAACCAGGCCAGCCAGTTCTGTCCACCAGTGGCAAAGGCAGCCAGCAGCGTGGATACCCCGTGTCGCGATATCGCTACACCCCACCAGGGCGCCGTGACCAGCAGCACCCCCGCGCCAGCAGCCAGGGACAGCTTGAGAGTCTCCCTGTCTCTACCATACAGCACCCACAGCAGAACCGCGCTGAACGAGGTGAACCAGGCCGCCTCTGGATGACACAGCACGGTCAATCCGCCAAAGAGGATGACCCAAAGTACAGTGCGACGCAGTCTCTTTGTGAACATTTCAAGAGCACAATACAGTGTCAGGATGGCGAACAGCAATCCCGGTGCGCGCGTGAGGCCACCCCCCATGATCAACCACAGAAAGCTGCGCGGCAGCAGAGCATAGGCAATGGTCGCATACAGCGACTGCGTGCGCGACCGCAGCACCCACCACGACAAGAGATAGACGGCGGGTATGGTCAGGATGCTGAAAAGTGCCGGCAGCAGTCTCAGCACATCCACGGGCGGCGCCTTGGTCAGCAGCGAGACAACCGCGGCGAAGTAGAAAGGCAGTGGGGGGTAGACGAACGGCAGGCGCAAGCCATTGTATGATGTATACCAGGGCCACGCCAAGCGCGAAGCCAGCAAGTCCTGTGTCATGGTGCAGAACAGACCACCGTCGTTCAACGGGAAATCGACGGCGAACACGTGAGCCAGGCGAGCCAGTGCCCCCAGCAGCGTGGCCACAGCAACACTGGCCAGCGTCAGTGCATGCATCCGTCTTGCCGTCTCACTCTGAGGTCGGGCTACCACTATGCTCCTCCTCTGGCATTCCATGCAAGCGGTGGGCAAAGTCTGGCCGTGTACCCTATGGTCGGGCCTGCTCGATGCCGCGACAGGCAGACCGCATGCCACAAAGCGACATTATAGTGGGCGACTCGACGTGCGCCAAAACCCGATCCAGCCAACGGTGCGCAGCGGCATAATGCAGCACACGGCGAGGGTGCGAAGACACTCGCCATGTGGGTTACTTGCGACCGCGGCCAGCGGCTCAGGAGAAAGAGCTGGAAATGTGACAGCAGCGGATGTCCCGGCTGGGAGCCTGCGGCAGCACCGAAGCTGCCTCGGGTAGCGCCAACACACGTGCCTTGGGTCCGAGCAGCTCCAGTGCGGCATCTAGCGCTGCCTGAGCATCCGGGTAGTGTTCCATGCCAGTCAGAGAGAACCTCGCCAGGGCTGGCGATACCAGGAACACCCTGCCTTGATTGGCAATCTTGGCGATGGCAGCGGCCTTGTGACCGCCCAGCACAAACTTCTCCTGTATCGCGCGTAACAGCTCCTGTGGGGTGCTGCCACGGGTCATCCACTCACCGAAAACCTGGCCACCGATCTCTTCGATACACTCTGCAACTAGGATGGTAACCCCACCTGGACGCATGGCACAACCGGCGTTGTCCAGCGCCTTCTGCGCCTGATACAGGTTGACGTCCTTGGGGTATCCGCCAGGGCTGGCCAGAACCACCTCAGCCAGATCCGGAATCGGCACTTTTCCTCGTTCGGCCACCATCTCGCACCCTTGGCGGTGCGCCGCTGTCACGTCCCCAGCAACGGCGGCCAGGACGCGGTGCTCGGCATCTACCAGCACATTGAGGACAAAGTCCACGCCCACCATGGCGACCGCTTCCTCGATGTCGGCGCGCACTGGGTTACCTTCAATCTGCCCTCCGACCGCTTCCGGACGCACCATCATGGAGTGGTTCGCGGTGATGGTTGCCAGCGATGCACAGCCCGGAAGAATGGCCTTGGCCCCGCCTGAGTAGCCCACGAAGTAGTGGAACTCCAGATTTCCCAAGCAGATGCGCAGATCAGCTTGCACGACCTCACGCAAGAACTCGACTGGCATGCCCCGTTGGGTCACGCCCAGCCTGACTGTCCTGGCCGGGTCATGGTTGATGACGCGCACACGGCGGTACACCTCTGTCCCTACAGCCTGCTCCAACTCCGCGTCCGACATGCTGCGATGCAGGCCCAGCGCTACGACGATCGTGATGTCCTTCTCGAACACGCCTGCCTGTGCCAGCTCAGCCAGTACAGCAGGAAGAAGCTTGTCCGATGGACAAGGGCGGGTGATGTCACTGGTTACGATCACGGTCTTCTGCCCGGGGCGCGCGATTTCCCGCAACCTGGGACTCCCGATAGGGTGTTCCAGCGCTTTGCGGACGACCGCGGTCTCATCGGTGGATTCGGTCGTCACTTTTGGTCGGAAGACACCCAACAACTGCCCACTTGGCACCTGCACCGACACGTGCGACTTGCCAAACGGCAGGCGAACTGTAGTCGTCGCGCTCATGCGTGCTCCTCCTGATAGCGCTCCGCGGCTCTTCGCAGCGCAGAGATGACCGGCAGCTCCTGACCGGAGAGAAAGCGCACCATGCCCCCGCCTGAGGTGCACACGTAGCCCATACGCTCCAGCACCTTGAACTTGGCTCCTGCGGCCACGCTGTCGCCGCCGCCGATCACCGAGTAGCCAGGCGCATCGGCAATCGCGTTCCAGAGCTGTTGCGTGCCCCAAGCTCCCACGGGGTCCTCGTACATACCCGCTGGACCATTGACGAAAATGGTGGCAGCCGCATTGATCACTTGGACGTAGCGCGCCACCGTGGCTTCTCCCACGTCCACGATCAGTTGCTGCACCGGCAGTTCATCCAGTCCGAATTGCTTGCGTCCGCCATCGTCCACAACCAGGTCCTCGGGGTACTGGATCTTGTCGCCGTACTTCTTGAGCAACTCACGCGCCCTGGCGACAAACGGCATCAGGCCCTTGTTATCAATGAGCTTCTCCGTGACCACTCCCAGTTGATACCCCTTGGCCAGCAGCATGACCTCACCGTTCAAGCCCGAGGTAAGGACGTGGTCCGCCGTACCCTGGCCCAGCACCTGCTCCATCATGCTAAAGGCGTCGGCGATGCGCGCGCCGCCCAACACGTAGACGCATGGGTGTTGCGGCGTTTCTTTGACTCGCGACAGAGCCCCGAATTCGTCGATCAACAGCCTCCCGCCAAAGGCGGGCAGCACCTCCGCAAACCCTACCAGCGAGGGCGAGTAGCGATGCGCGGCTGCAAAGGCCTCGCACACAAAGCAATCCGCTAGCGGCGCAAGGCTGCGCACGAGCCATGTCCCGGCCAGCTCCTGAGGCGTCAGCTTGACAAAGTTCACAAAGGTGGACATCTCTTCCGCCAGGTAGCGCACGTTGTTCAGCAGCAGCAGCTCGCCATCCTTCAGCGCGCGGATGCGCTCCCTGGCGGCCGGCCCGGCGACGTCGTCAACGAACTGCACCGGCCTCCCAACGTACAGCGATAGGCGTTCGGCGTGTTGCTCCAGGGAGATCAGGTTCTGGTAGTCCTCCGTGTCCCCCTGGTGCGCAAGCAACACCAGGCGCGCGCCCTTGTCCACCAGCTCCTTGACCGTGGGTGCGCTCTTGCGAATACGGTTGTCGTTGGCCAGCTTCTTCGTCTTCGGGTCAAGCGGCGAGTTGATGTCCACGCGGAAGATCACGGTCTTGCCGTGGAAGTCATGGTCATCCAACGTCAGGATGCCCGCCTGCATGTTCTCTCCTCCTGCCAAGAGCGACTAGCGCCCCGCCTTCAGATCCAGGTACTTGTTGGTGAGCCCCACCGCCTCCAGGCGATCGGTCTGCATGGACAGGCAGGCGCGCACGCCGTCGATCGTCTCCGGGATGGTGACCGCTTCCTGGGGGATGTTGATCGCGAACATCAGGTCGCTGCCCGACATGGCCACGCAGTCTTCCCACACCCCGATCTCGTACATGTCAGCGCGCTTGTTGCCAAGCTCGCGTGCGTACTTGAAAAAGGCCGTGTTCGAGTTGAATCCATCCGCGATGCGCACCACGCGCATGCGCGGGTGTGCCCGGAATACCTCAAGCGCCGCCTCTTTCGTGACCGCCTTTTTCGGCTTGGCCACGATGTTGATGATGTGTCCATGCGTGACCGGCGTGTGTACCAACAGGCCTGTGGCATCCACATGCGGCATGACCAGCATGAGATCCTTGGCTTGATGGCTCGGCACCGCATCCACCTGCAACACGTCTACCAGCCCACGGTGCAGGTCGCCAGGATCCGCCACGCGGCGGATGATAGTGATCGCTACCTTCTCCACGCCCACCAGGCGGTCAATGGCGTCCACCGCGCGGATCAGCCCGGTGGTATTACAGGACGTCAGCTTGAGAAAGTCCTTGCCAATGCCTTTCTCATAGTTGGCGTAACCGTGGAAGAACACGTCGGCGACATCGTTCTTTTCGCCGCCCTGGAAGATGGCCTTGACGTTGTGCCTCTTGTACTGCTCCTTCATCTTGGCGCCGATGCCGCCCGGCGTCGAATCCAGCACCACGTCTACCTGCTCCAGCAGATCATCCAGCGTACCTGCCACCGGAATGCCCACCCTGTCCATGTCGGCCTTGCGCGCCATGTCCACCAGATAGAACTTGTAGGGCATGCCGATTTCGCGCAGCGCCCTCAACGCCAGCGTTGGCGCCACGTCCGCGATGCCCACGAATTCCATGTCCCCCTGACGCGCTGCACCATCCGCCAGACGCGTCCCGATCGTGCCGTACCCCACTACGGCCACTCTGGGCTTGCCCATGTCAAACCTCCCTCATCATCCACGATATTCTATGTCAAAGCGACCGAAAGTACGCGATCGCCATGCGCGCTGCCGTATCGTCGTCCGGCAGGGGCAGGATCTCAGCGCCAATGTAGCCCGAGTAGCCTATCTGGCGCAACACGGTCGCCAGTTCTCTAAAGTTCGTATGGCCCTGGCCGGCAGCTCTCCGGTTGCTGTCCACCAGATGCACATAGCCCAAGCGTGCGCCGGCCAGGCGCAGGGACTCGGCCATGGACACTTCCTCGATATTCATGTGAAACGTGTCTGCCAGCACCTGCACGTTGTCAGCGCCCACATCCGCGATGAATTGCAGCGCCTCCTGTACTGTGTTGATGAACTTGGTCTCGTAGCGGTTGATGGGCTCTACCAGCAAGCGCACGCCACAGGCGCGGCCATGCTCTGATATGCTCTGCACCGCCTCGACTGCGCACTTGCGCTGATCCGCATGCGTAGCGGGGTTGCCTTCGAAGGTGCCGCGCACGCCGCCAATCACGACGAATGCGCTCCATTGCGCCGCCAGATCCACGAATGCACGCAGGCGGTCCCCGAGCCTCGCCTGTACCCCGCGGTCGGAGCTGACCAGCGACAGACCATCATTGTAGTAGGATTGACCGGTGGAAATGGCCGACACCGCAAAACCTCGGCGCTTCACGGTCATCGCGATGTCCTTGACCACCGACTCCTGAGGATCCCGCAGGCTTAGTTCGACGCCATCATAGCCCAACTGAATGGCCGTGTCCAGGCCACGCTGCCAGTCCCCGACAAAAAGCAGGGGCGCGAACCTGGTGCCTCCGGGCGATATAGACATGGTGGTTCTGAACAAGTTGCTTGCCTCCTTCCCCGATCCTGGCCAGGCAGGCCGGTCATGCTGGCGCAGCCAGCCCCTTTTGATGCAGCAGGGGCTGGACTGCTGCGATTCCCATCCCAGGCCGAAAACAGATTCGCGCCATCTCAGGCATACAAGCTCAGAAGCAGTGGAGTAGCAACCGCTCCGATCACAATGGACAGAGACAGCGCTGTCGCCGCCAGTTCCGCGTCCAAACCCTCCGTGGAGGCGTGGATCAGCGCCAAGACACCAATCGGCATTGCCGCGCCCAAGCCAATCACGACTTGATCCACACCCTCAAGCCCGAGCAAGCGCACAAAGCCCTGGCCCACCAGCCAGCCTAGCCCCATACGCAGACTCACAGCCAGCAGCGCAGGCTGCCAGTTGGGCACGCGCAGCTGCACAAACAGGCCAAGTGTAAGCATGGCCAGGGGTGTATTGGCCACCGCCAGCGCATCCAGCATTTCGTTCAATGGGCCTGGAATCTGCGCGTGGGCCAGGTTCAGCGCGATGCCCAGCAAGCAAGCCCAGATCACTGGCATGCTGCACAAGCGTGTGGCCACAGCATTCCACTTCCAGTGTCTTTGGGCTCCATAGCGCATGGCCACGTAGCCGCCATAGCTCGAGCCCAGTAACGTATTTCCAAGGTCCAGAGCTGCCACCCGCCCCATGTACTCCGTGCCATAGAAGGTGAGAATGAACGGGCTCAAGAACATGCCCACGCTGCCAACCAGAGTGCACAGGACGACGACCCCTGCCACGCGCGCTGGCCAACCCAGGGCTCGCGTAGCCGCCATAGCCGCCGCATGAAGGACCAGTGAGACCGCGGCTCCGGCCAGGGCGAATACCAGCAATGTCCGCATCTCGACTTGGGCGTGCACGAGTGACATGAAGACGAGTGCTGGCAGAGTCGTGTTCACCACAACTCGTACCATCGTATGCCCGTCTTCCTGGCGTAGGATGCGGAGTTGCCTGAGGACAAACCCAACACCGATTAAGCCGACGATCGGCAGTGATCGGCGCAGTGTCAGCATCAGAGCTGGCAAAACGGGCCTCCCATTGCCTTGGTTGCAGATCTGCGGTCGCGGCAATGAAATCGACAAGCTGCGGAGCTCGGCGCGGCATGCCCATCCAGAGCACAGGAAATGGACCGGTCTCTCATGCTGTCTCTTGACACAAAGACGGCGGCCAGACAGCGGCCGCCGTCCTCAGGCCAGCCTAGTTACTGGATACGATATGCGTACTGATCGACGTTGCTCTTGTCCACCAGCGTGGCCGTGATCTTCGTCCGCGCCTCTACTGCCTTGCCCGCCAGCTGGTCCATAATCGCCTGCAACGCCTGCGTT
>Ga0209609_10002358_pt1 | contig 10822 bp, 4 predicted proteins | sample LakKivw325mmetaG_FD_184136 | JGI IMG/M metagenome (GOLD analysis project Ga0209609, IMG submission 184136) | Anoxic lake water microbial communities from Lake Kivu, Rwanda to study Microbial Dark Matter (Phase II) - Lake Kivu water 325m metaG... | ecosystem: Environmental > Aquatic > Freshwater...
TGCTGGGCACGTCGGGCGGGGTGCAGGAGCTGGAGGGGGACGTCGGCGGCAATCTCGACCAGTCCAGCGCCGTGCAGTGCGTCGTGGACTTCTTCGGCCCGTCGGACATGACGACGATGATCGCCGACCGGGGCGCGCGCATTCTCGTGGATGAGAAGACCGGTCTGACCCCGGAAGAGGCGCTCATCGGCGGCAAGACGGAGGAGCACCTGGACGCGGCGAAGGCCGCCAGCCCCGTCACGTACGTGGACAGGGACGACCCGCCGTTCCTGATCGTGCACGGCGAGGTGGACAAGACCGTGCCCATCGCGCAGTCGGAGAAGTTGGCGAAGCTGCTGGGGGAGGCCGGGGTGGACTGCACGTTCGTGCGGGTCAAGAATGGCGGGCATGGGTTCAGGGGCGACTGCGACCCCACGCCCCAGCAGATCAACCAGACGGTGCTGGAGTTCCTGGGCAAGCACCTGAAGTAGGGAAAGCGGCGGGGTCCCTGTCGGCTACGCCGACACCCCGCCCTGGCCTTCAGAGACACGCCCACTTGAGGCCGCAGCGGTCGCACTGGGGGCCCTGAGCGGCGGCGAACTCTTCGGCGCGGATGGCGGCGATGGCTGTCGTCGCGTCGGTGTCCGCCTGCGCGATCTCGCTCTCGGTCACGGGCACAATCTGCCCCCGGTCCAGGTAGACGATGTAGGCCCCGGCGACTTCTCGGCCGAGCGAGCGCAGTCCCGCGCCATACAGCCCAAGCTGGAAGACGTGGTCCGCGTCGGCCTCGCCCTCGGTCTCGTAGCCGGTCTTGTAGTCCACGGCGCACAGCCCGCCCCCGGCCTGCGCCACCGCGTCAATCTTCCCCTCGATCAGCGCCTCCCCATGCCAGAAGGCCACCGGCACTTCACTGCGCAGGCTGTCGGCCGCGGCCACCCGCGCGGCGTACACTTCCTGCCGCAAGTACCACTGCACGCGCGCGAGCATCTCCTGCCAGTCCGCGTTAGCCACGACGCGCCAGCCGAGGGCTTGCCGGAGGGCGCCCTCGGCTTCGGGCAGTCCGTCGCGCCCAATGAGTTCGAGCGCGCGGTGGATGATGTCGCCGCGTTCGGTCGCGGGCAGGGAGCGTTCCGCCAGCGCCCCGGTGCCCAGACCGCGCTCGTCGGCCACGCCGGCGATCTGCCGGAGGTAGTAATGGCGCGGGCAGCGGCGATAGTCCGACAGAGCCGTGACGGTGAAGCGCCGCACAGCCGCGAGGCTGATTGGTTGCGGCTGGACGCGGCGCAGGAGTTGCGGCACATCCACGGTCGGCCTCTCCCCGCGCGTCGCGCGCGGGCCGGGCCGCTGCGTCAGCCCGTCGGCGGCGATGACATGCACGTTCACCCCGGCCATGGCGCACGTGGCGCTGTCCGCGTCCAGCCCCGTCGCAGCGGCGAGCCACTCCAGCCACGTCTCGCCGGCGCGATGGCCGAGGGCGCTACTGAGCACCAGCCGGTCGCGGCAGCGCGTCAGCGCCACGTACAGCAGGCGCTTGCGTTCGGCCAACTCCTCCGCCTCGTCGAGTTCGGCCATGAGCCGGGCCAGCGGCGGCCAGGGGCGCTCGCCGGCGACCTCGGGGCAGGCGATGAGGCCGTGGCTGCGATGATAACGGCAGGCCCCGCTACGGTTGCCGCTGTCGTGCGCCAGGTCGGGCACGATGACGATGGGCCATTCGAGGCCCTTGGCGGCATGGACGGTCATGATCTTCAGGCAGTTCGCCTGCTCCTCGACGACCGGCGCCTGCGCCATCCGCTCCTCGGTGGTGACGAGGTCGCGCAGGTAGTCAATGAAGTCGCGCAGGCTGTAGTTGCCCGAGCCCTCGAAGCCCGCGGCGATCTCGATGAGCTTGCGCACATTGCCCATCTGCTGGTCGCCGTCGTACAGGCCGGCGATGGCAGCGGTGTAGCCGGTGCGCTGGACGATCTCGGACAGCAGGCCGGACAGCGGCAGGCGGTTCTTGAGGCGGCGCAGCTCGCGGAATTGCCGCCAGGCGAAGGCCGCGTGCGCGGCCTCCTCGGCGCCGATCTCCTCCTGGTGTTGATGCTCCCCATCCGCGATGAGCTTGAGGCCCTGCGCCAGTGTCGGCGCCCCCTGCTTGAGCCAGAAGAGCGTCTCGTCCGACAGGCCGAAGAGCGGCGAGCGCAGCGCCCCGGCCAGCGCGATCTCGTCGCGCCAGTTCTCCAGCGCGGCGAGCAGGTTCGTCAGGTCCAGGACCTCCTGGCGGCTGAAGAACCCGCGCCCCGAGGACGTGTGGTAGTCGAGGCCAGCCAGACGCAGGGCGCGCTCATAGAGCCGCACTGAGGTCATCGAGCGGAAGAGCAGGGCGATGTCGCGCAGCTCGCACGGCCGCGCCTGCTCCTCATCGCCCTCGCCGATGCGCTCGTACACCCGCAGCTTGCCCAGGCTCGCCCTGAGCCACGCGGCGAGGGCCTTCGCCTCCGCCTCGCGCCGCGCCTCGGCGTTCAGTGCCGTCTCGCTTCGCGCCAGCACGAAGTCGCAGCACATGTCATCTGCCGGGGCGTCGCGATGGGCCGCCAGCGGCTCATAGAAGGCCTCGTACGGCGCGCGGCCCTCGTGCTGCGGGCCCATCAGGCGCGGGTCGGCGAAGAGGCGGTTGTGCAGGTCCACCAGCGGCGCATGGCTGCGGAAGGTCACCTGCAGGCGCTCGCGCTGGTAGCCCTCGGTCGCGCCGAACTGCTCGCGGACCTCGTCGAAGACCGTCACGTCGGCATCGCGGAAGCGGTAGATGGACTGCTTGGCATCGCCGACGACGAAGAGCTTGCCGGGGGGTGGGGGAGAGGTCGGCGTGCCGCCGGCGACGAGCCAGAGCAGGTCGCGCTGCAGCGCGTTCGTGTCCTGGAACTCGTCCACCAGCACATGCCGGTAGCGCTCGTGGCAGTCGCGCCGCACGCGCTCGTTGTTCGTGAGCAGGTCGCGGGCCACGATCTGCAGGTCCTCATAGTCGAGCACGGACTCCGCGGCCTTCGCGTCCTGGAAGGCGTTCAGGGCATGGTGGGCTTCGAGGTAGACCGCAGCGGTCAGCTCGGCGGCCGGGGTGGGGTCGGTGCTGTCGCCACCGATTACGTCTTTGATGCCCTTCGCCGGGTTGCCGCTGGCGGTCTTGAACTGGCGGCAGGCGTCGGCGACGGCCGCCATGTCGCCTTCGTTCCAGCCGTTGCCTTTGCTGGGCACGTTGCCGAGCTTGAAGATGCGTTGCAGGCATGCCAGGCGGTCGAGGAGGCCCGCCGTGCGGTCGGCCGCGCCGGCGATCAACGCCAGCAAGTCAACCCGCAGGCTCTCCAGTTTGTCATTGGGGTCGCTGCCCCGGCAGTCGCGTAGCGTCGCGGCATGTTTCACCCACGCGGGGGTCGTGATGAGCAGGTTGAGCCGCTGTTCGGCGATGCCCTCGCGCTGCGCTTCCCAGCGGGCGAGCAGTTCCTCCGCGGTTGGTGGCTCGTCCAGCTCCGCCTGCCGCTCCTCCCGCGAGCGCACGAGCTTGCCGACCGCCGCCAGGGCGCCCTGCAGGCCCAGCGCGGCAACCGCCAGCGCGGCCGAGGCCTCGTCGGCGTCCAGCCGGTCGAGCAGCGACCGCCGCAACGTCTGCTGGAGCAGCAGCGAGTGCTGGACCTCATCCATGACCGCGAAGCCAGGGTCGAGGCCCGCGCGCAGGGCGTAGCGGCGCAGCAGGCTGCTGCAGAAGGCGTGGATGGTGCTGATCGGGGCGTTCTCAAGCTTCCGGGCACGGCGTTGCCAGACGGCGGCCGTCTCGGCATCGTCGGCCGCGAGCGCCTCCTTCTCGCACTCCCGCCGCAGCCGCGCTTTCATGTCGCGCGCGGCCTTGTTCGTGAACGTGACGGCCACGATGTCGCCGACGGGGACATCGGCCCGCAGCAGCGACAGGTAGCGCGCCGTCAGCGCCTGCGTCTTGCCGCAGCCGGCCCCGGCGTCGAGGAAGATATTGCGGTCAATGGCCTGTGCCGCGCGGTTGCGGACAGCCAGGTCGGCGGGTTCACGACGCATCGCTCTCACCCCCTGCCTTGGCCTCCGACCGCCATGGGAAGAACCGGCAGACCCCGCCGAAGTCGCAATACGCGCAATCGTTCGGATCCACGGGGAAACGCCCCCGGCGGATGTGCCAGACGTGCGCCATGGCCCAGCCCAGCGCCGAGCGGATGTACTCGTCGGGCGTGAGGTAGCGCTTGTCCTGGCCGACCCGGAGGGTGAGCTTCGGCGGCTGGCGGTACTTGTAGTAGGCCCAGCCGAGGCACTGCGGCGGCGGGTCCTGCCCGCCGAGCACGGCCGCGGCGGCGCCGAGGGCGTAGAAGGGCATCTGGAAGTCCTGCCCGGCCTCGATGGCCCCCGGGCTCGTGCCTCCGCCGCCCTTGTAGTCGTACACGGCGTAATGCTGCGGCTCGCCCCCGGGGACGCGCGGCTGCACGTCCACGCGGTCAATGTGGCCGTGAATGAGCAGCGTCTCGTCAGCGCCCTCGGGCGTGACGCCCAGGTCGTAGTCGGCCTCGAAGGCGCGCGGGACCAGGCCCGTCTTGGCCAGCTCCTCCTGCTCGTAGGCGACCAGCGCCAGCAGGTCCTCTGCCAGGCGCTGCCGGGCCAACTCCCACAGCTTGCGGTGGGTGACGAGCCCCTGCCGCTCCCATTCGGCGAAGGTCTCCGCGACCTGACGGCGCATCGCCTCTTGCGCCTGTCCGAGGTCCTGCGCGGAGAGGGGCTTGTCGGCATGCTGCGCCTGGTGGGCGGCGAAGAAGCGCCGGAGGATGCGATGGGCCAGTGTACCCAGGTCGCTGACTTCGACCTCCTCCTGGGGCATCTCGAGCGGCTGCAGGCGCAGCACGCGCTCGAGGAAGAAGCGAAAGGGGCAGCCGCCATAGAGGCCGAGCGCGCTGGCGCTCCATTTGTGGTCCGGGCCGAAGCGGCGCACGAGTTCCGCCCGCAGCGCCGCCCCGTGCAGCACACCGTCGTGGCTCTCGAAGGGAGTGGCGAAGTCGTAGCGCTGCTGCTCGACGGCAGCCATGGCGCGGGCGTGGGCGGCCAACTCGCGCTCCGCGTCCCCTAGTTGCGGCAGCACCGCCTCCAGCAGGTCCGGCGCCTGCTGGTCGGTCACGTACTCCAGCAGCTCCCGCAGGCAGACGATCTCCTGCGGGGGCGGGATGATCTGCGACAGCGTGCGCTCGCGCACGGGCAGCGCGCCGGGAGCGAACAGCCGTGCGACTTCGTCCACGTAGTGCGAGCGCGGCAGCGGCTCGCCGCCGGGGTCCATCGTCGGGACGCTCAGCGTGAGCCGCGTGTCGGCGACGGCGCAGGCGAGCAGGAAGAGATACGTCTCGTCATGCTGCCGGTCGGAGGAGAGGTCGAGCGGGACGCCGGCCTGGCCGAGGCGGCGCCGTTCGCGGTCATCGAAGAACGCCGGTTCGTGGCTGACGGCCGGCCACTGGCCCTCGACAAGCCCGCCGATGAAGACGTAGGGCTTGCGCAACTGCCGCGCGCGGTAGGCATCGAGCGCGAGCACGCGGCCCTCGCGCGCCGGGGGGAGGTCGTACGCCGTGTCGGCGCAGAGGGCGGCCAGCTCCTGACAGAAGTCAGCGAAGGGCACGGCCTCGGGCGCGCCGAGCAGTTGGTCGGCGTCGGCAACCTGGTGCAGCACCTGCAGCAGCGCCCGGAAGGCCGCGAGGTTGGCGCTGGTCTCGGTCGGATCGGCCGGGCAGTCATCCGAGGCACGCACGAGGCGGCCCGGCACGGCGAAGTCCTCGATGGCGGCCAGCAGGCGGCGCACGTGTTCGCCCCGCGTCTGCCGGCGGTCGAGCTGGTCCAGGCGCGTGGCCAGAGCGCTGAACAGGGCCGCCGCGCGCTCGAGCCGCCGGCGGTCGCCCTCGATGTACTGCGGGCTGCGGGCCTCCACGTCCTCCTCCAGCCCCTCGCCCTCGCGGGCCAGCCGCAATTCCTGCTGCAGGCGGTCGCCGTACAGACGCAACTGGTCGGTCCATTGCTGCCGCCCGCCGATGACGCGCGCCTCGCAGGCGACGATCTCGAACTCCTCCGGCGACAGCGGTGAGGCGTCCTCCGACAGGGCGGACAGGTCCACGAAGTTCGACTTGAGGAACTTGACGACATCAGGCTGGGCGTAGTCGCCGCGCACGATCTGGAGCAAGTCGAGCACGACCTGCACCGAGGGGCGCGCCGCGAGCGTCTCGGCGTCCCGCACGGCGAGGGGCACGCCCGTCTCGCGCGCGACATCGTGCAGCGCGCGCCGGTACGGCGGCAGGGCGCGGAAGATCAGGCAGATGTCGTCAGGGCTGACGCCGTCGAGGAGGAGAGCCTTCACCTCGCGCAGGATCTCACGCGCTTCGGCGAGGATGCCCGGCGCGGCCACCATCCCCAGCGCGCCCCCGGCGTCTTCCAGCACGGGTGGGCGCAGCATGAACAGCCAGTCCCGCACGTGCTGCAGCGGCGCGGGGCGCTCGTCGCAGTGGGCGAGCCACTGCACGTCGCCGGGCGGGAGATGCTGTTGCAGACGCTCCAGCAGACGCCACGCTGCCGCGAACGCCTCGCGGCGTTCGTCTTCTGGGGCGAGGGTCAACGTGACGACAACCTCGCGCCCGGACGCGAGGTGTTGCAGCACCTGAAGCTGCGTCGTGGTGAAGTCCGTGAAGCCGTCCACGAGCACGAGCCGCGCGGCGCCGAAGGGGTGGTCCTGGCCCTGGCTGAGCAGATGCGTGGCCTGCCAGAACAGGCCGGGCTCGTCGTACAGGTTGCGGCGGGTCAGTTCGTCCTGATAGCGCACGTAGAAACGGGCGAGGCTCTGGGCGCGTTCGTCGCCGCGGAAGCTCTGGCGCACGGCGGCGGTGAAGGCCGCCGGGTCCACGGCCGCGCGCTTCAGCTCATCCACGAACGAACAGAGCGCGGGGACGAAGCCGGGACGCCGCAGGAGGTCGAGGGGCAGGGCGACTTCCGCCTCTTCCGCCAGGCGGCGGGCCAGCAGCAGGCGCTGGCAGGGCTCGAGCGGGGCCAGCGGGTCGCGGTTGCTGCGCAGCAGGGCGCGCGCGAGATCATCGAAGGTCATGATCCGCGCGTCGTACAGGCCGCCGGTCTCGCGCGCGAGGTCCTCACGCGCAGAAGCGGCCGTGGCGGCATCGGGCACGAGCAGGATGACGCGGTCGCTGACGCCCTCACGCAGGGCGGCCAGATGGCGCGCGCGCACGGCGCGGGTCTTGCCGCACCCGGGCGGACCGCAAAGATAGGAGACGGATGCCATGTGCGCCCCCCGGCTACTTCGCCGGAACCATGATCGCCTCGCCGGGCCACGTGAGCGCCGCGCGGAAAAGCATCTGGTTGGCGACCGAGTTCTCGTCCACGCTCACCGTGATGTCCTGCGCGCCGACCGGCGGCCGCCCCTGCGGCGTGACCTTCACCTTCTCCGCCGCGCCGGCCGCGTACAGCCAGCAGTCATCCGGCCGGCGCATGACGAGGCGGTCGCCGGGCTTCATCTGGACCGGGAAGGTGATGCGCGCGCCGTTGACCACCAGCGTCGGGTCCGTCGTTGCCGTGGCCGCCGACAGCACCTTGAGCCCGTCGAGCAGGCAATGGCACTCGCTCTTGGCGGGCATGCTGTTGTAGTAGAACTGCAGGCTGACGATCTTCGTGTAGTCCAGGAGCGGCGGGTCGGGCTTGGCCAGCTCGAGGAAGCGCCAGCCGACCCAGTTGATCGTGACATACTGGTCCTGCGGCTTGCCGTTGATGTCCCAGAGCTGGACCTTGAGCGCCTCGCCCTTGCCGTCACCCTTCACCCACAGGCCGAGGTACTCGTAGTCCTTCAGTTCCAGGGGCGGGTCGAAGCGCCGCCCGAAGGTGGCCCAGCCGCCGACGAAGGGTAGCGTCGAGACGGCCTTGAAGCTGCAGGCCGCCTGGCCTTCCTTGACGTCATCGGTCACGAGCTTGACTTCCTGCGTGCAGCCCTCGCGCGTGGCGCGGCTGCCGTGGGTGGTCGGGTTGTACATGTTGGTGTCCACCGGCTTGCTCTCGCCCGGCGGCGTCTCCTCGAACAGCTCCAGGGGCTGGCCGGTGGCGTAGGCCGGCCCCGGCTTGATCACCGGCCCGCACTCCAGTTGCAGCTCGATCTCCGCCGGTGACGGCCGCTCGTTCTTCACGGTCAGTTCCGCCGGCATGTCCACTTCCGTCATCTCCTGCCGGTCATCCTGCACCGTGCGCTTCTGCGGTGGGATGCTGCCGAAGTCCGAGTACTTCACCGGCACGAGGGCGTCCTGGCCGCGCAGCTTGGTCAGGTGGAACTCGCGCCCCGCCTCGCGCATGGACAGCCGCACCGCCTCGGGCACGCGCCCCGAACGCCGCAGGTCCTCCCACCGGGCGATGGTGTCCATCATCTCCATCGCCTGCGGCACGGTGCGCAGGGCCTGCGTGCTCGTCTCCAGCGAAATCGAGCTGTCGAAGGCCATGGAGCGCGAGCACACGTACTCGTAGTCGTCCGGCCGGATGTTGGGGTTGATCGCATACCAGCCGATGTCCAGGGGCATCATGTTCGCGAAGCTCCACTGGAAGCCCGGGCTGCGCTTGTCCAGGTAGACCTTGATGTCGCGGAAGCCGTCGGCTGAAGCCATGCGCGAGATCAGGTGCCACGTGTATGCCGAATAGCTGGAGCCCTGCGCGATGATGTCCTTCTTCTTGAAGCGGTCGTAGTAGGCCATCTGCAGGCGGGCGTTGTAGTAGCCGTGCTCGCCCTGCAGCCACTCCGAGCCGTCGAAGTAGATGCCGTCGCAGTTGCAGTAGTTCCACGTCTTGGCGACGTTGTCGGCCACGCGATCAATCAGGTCCGTGTGCGTATCCATCAGGAACAGGCCGTAGGCGCGGTACAGGTGCTTGATGGGCGCGCCGGCCTGGTGGGCGGCGGGAACGCTCCTGTTCCACCCGCGCGTGCAGCCGTCAAAGCCATACGGCGGGTCGAGCTTGACGTGGGCGTACTGCACCATCTCGTCGCCGATCCGCACGATGGTGCCGGTGCCCCTGTAGCCGCCGTCCTCCGTCGGGAACTTCTCCGGCGGCTCCTTGGTGGGAATGAAGGTCGCCTTCGCGTCCACGTCCCCGGCCAGCGTCACCTGCGTGTCCACGTAGAGGCCGTTGTCGGGCACCGGCGTGATGAGCGGATCGTAGGGATTGATCCCGGCCGTCAGCATGTGCAGGCCCACCGGGTAGCCCGCCTTCTGGATCTTGGCGATGGTCGCCTTCAGCCCGTCGAGGCCGTGAGGGAAGTTCTTCTCATTGATGATGAAGCTGCCGCTGCCATGGCTCCACGCGTGTTCGACGATGAGCAGATAGCCGAAGTGCCCGCGCTTGAGGTAGCCGATGACCTCGTCCACGTTCGCTTCGGACAGGTCGGTGATGAACAGGTACGAGCGCTTCATGAGCGACGACAGCTTGCCGGGCTTGCCCTCAAGCTGTGGCGACGGTAGGCCGTACGTCCGCTCCATCTCGTTCATCACGGGGAAGAACTGCGCGCGCGGGCAGGTCAGGAAGGCGCCGCCGCGCACCGGGTCTTTGCCGTACAGCGGCCGGCTCAGGTCCGGGTAGGTGATGAGCAGGTTCATGCTCTTCTCGTCGCTCTGCCGGGCCGTCTGCTGGCCGTCGTAGTGCAGCGTCTGTACGCACCAGATGACCTGGTCGTTGTACGTGGCGCCCAGGCTGCCGCCCGTGGTCGCCAGTTTGGGAAGCTGCAGGTCGAAGAGCGTGATGGCGTCGAGCTTCGGCTCGGACGACTTGAGGATGAAGCCGAGGAAGTACGGCTTGGTCTGCACCTGCACGAACGCCTTCGCCTTGCCGTCGCCGAAGGTCACGGTGAGCATGTCGCCCTGCCGGCTCAGGCCGCTGGCGGGGAAGCTCCAGCCGCCCTGCTTGGCCAGCATGAAGGGTCGCCCCGCGCCCACGGGCTGGTCGGCGTTGAGGGTCTTGTCGAAGAACGACTTCGCGCTACCGTCGGCGGCGAGGGTCAGCTTGCACCCCTTGTTCTCGATCACGACGTCCGGGCCGGACATGGCGTTTCGCTCCACCTTTCGCAAGGCGATGTCATCCGCCGTAACGCCCCCCCGGTCGGTGGAAAGCACGACCGTGAGTTGCGTCACCTGCGGGTCGGACACGAGATGATAGCCGCCGCCGTGGACCCACGTGTTGCCGGCTCGGACGCGTGTGGCGGCCGGCGTCGTGCGGAGCCACTTGCTGCTCTCCCCGTACTCGTAGAAGGTCAGATCAAGCGTCCCGTCCTTCGCCCAGCCGGACAGCTCCTAGACCTCACCGGGCTTGGCCGGGAAGGTGGCGCCGAGCACGTGGGCGTTGCTCTGCTTGCTGGCGGCGAAGTGCAGGGCGTACTTGCCCCCGTGGGCCTCCCCGACGAGCCCCACCGGCCCGCCGTACTGCGTGTTGTAGGTCCAGTTGGCGGGCAGTAGATCGCCCTGGACCGTCCAAACGTCGGAGAGCTTGCCGGCGGGCACGGCCTGCTCGAAGTCGCCGTTGACGAGTTGCGCGTGGGCGGCGACGGCGGCGAGGAGAGCGGTGGCGACGATCAGCGTGCGCATGGCGAATACCTCCGGCGGCCCCTTCCATCCCCTTCACGGCGGCCCCTTCGGGGCGCGCGCGGGGCGGGGGCGTGAGGGCCTCGCGATCCGTGGGCTTCCGCCCACGGCTACGTACGTTGGCCCGCTTCGCGGGCAACGGCAACTGCTACGGCTACGGCTACGACGAAATCCACGGATGGCGGCCGCCGGTACCGTTCGGCGCAGGTGGCGGC